>Ga0256406_1000769_pt1 | contig 55714 bp, 44 predicted proteins | sample RumenRJG_03DNA_FD_185986 | JGI IMG/M metagenome (GOLD analysis project Ga0256406, IMG submission 185986) | Bovine rumen microbial communities from Lethbridge, Alberta, Canada - RJG_03 | ecosystem: Host-associated > Mammals > Digestive system > Stomach > Rumen | place: Canada: Alberta | collected...
TTGTGGGGTAAGGGGAAGGTATGCACAAATCGGACAAAATTCACGCTCATACTATCATGATGCATAGTGTTCAAGCTCTTTACTGCAATTGAGATTGCCATTGAGATTGCTTGCGGATTTTAGGTTGACCTGGAATAATTACATTTACATCTTTTCAGACTATCTCAGTTTTGAATAATTATTTAATATATATACGCTTTTTTACATTATATCAGACAGTTAACTGCACATGAAGTTTTAAAAAATACATTTTTGCATTTTACTTTTTTAATATAATAACATATTAATTTATAGGAAAAAAGTGCATAATTAACCGAAAAACAGTTTAATTTTTTACTTCAGTATGCTCATTTTTTCATCTTTTCCATGCCAATCTACATCGGCTGCATCAAGAATGGTATGGAACATGAAGTAGGTTTTCAGTTTTTTGCTGGCATTTTCTTGCAGTACCTTAATCTTGGAAGGATAGGTCTGCCTGTATTTATCAGAATACCATACCCATGCTGCTACGCTGTGCTGCTCTGGACGGTCGATGCCGTGAGTGTAGTAACCTTCCTCGCCAAGACTCTCGCCATGGTCGCTTATGTAGAGGACTATGGCGTTTTTGCTGCGCAATGGTGTTATTACCTGATGCCAGAACCAGTCGCTGTAGAGTATGGTGTTGTCGTATGAATTTATCATCTGCTGGCGTGAATTGCCGTTTATTACACGACTGTCAGCTGTTGGCGTGTAACGCTTGAAACGGTCGTCATAGTGTGAATTGTAGAACCAGTGTGAGCCGACGGTATGTAGTATGATAAATTGATTTTCTGCTTTTATTGCTTTCTCATATATGGGCAGTATATCGCCGTCGAGCCAACTGTCGAAGAGGTACATCGACTTACTGGAATTGACATAAGCGAGGGTGTCGCATTCTTTCATGAAATAGGCGTATGTGTCTACACTCTCTTGGTTTGCAAGCCAGGCTGTATGGAATCCTGCCTGACGCAACAATGACACAAACGAGCGTTCACTGTATGCTCGGTCTGGATTTGCTTCGTCTGAACGGGTTAAAATATGTGGTATGCTTAGATGTGTGAGCGAGAAATCTGTGCTTACGTTTGGCAGTGATACTACGTTTTTCTCTCTTTGCATGTATGGAGTGGTGGGTCTGGAATAGCCATTTAGCTGAAGATGGTCTGCACGCAGCGACTCACCTATTATTAATACTACGGTAAGACTGTCAGCTTTGGTTGTTGCCTTGCCTGAAAACATTGGTCGCTCTCTCTCCACATATTTCTTTGTCTGCATATATTCCTTAACACTGTAGTAGAGAGAGTAGGGCATGCGCTGTTCCAACTCAGTGGACAGATGTCCGCGCGTATTGGTATAATATATTAATATGAGTGATAATGTCAACCATACATACCATGCACTTACCTTTATTTTGTGCCAACGATAGCGAACAATGAAGCAACTCAATGCTATGCTTGCTATTATTGTCAATATCAGCTGCCAACTTACTGCATGCAGTGATGTGCGCATGTCGTTGACAACAACAAGGTCGATTACCTGAGGAGTAAGCACCGCCTTTACCGTATAACGATAATATGTCATCACGCTGCATGCTGTGGTTATAAGTGGAAAGGCTATTGCAAACGTCCATTTGTTGAGTGATAGCAACGAAAGGAGTCCGAATACTGCTGTTTCTATAAGCAACCAATACTTGAAAAGCTGTATATAGTCTGCCATTCCACTGCATGGCACACCAACAAAATCGGCTGCTACAAAAATGAGTCCGTAAAATAATGTCAGAAGAGTGATAAACACAAAATATCGCTTATCGCTCCTCAAATCATCATATATTTTCCTCAAAAAACTCATCTGCAGGTTTTATTATGACAGTTCCAACATTCTGTTGATTGGATTCACAGCTTCTTTTGCTGTCTCCTTGTCTACGTCAACCGATGGCCATTCGTATTTCAGGCAGTTATATACCTTTTCGAGTGTATTCATCTTCATGTATTCACACTCATTGCAAGAGCATCCTGCTCCTCCCTCACTTACCTCTGGCGGTACGGGATAGAATATCTTGTCCTTAGCTTTCTGCTGCATCTCGAAAAGAATACCAGGCTCTGTGGCTATGATAAATTCTTTCTTATCACTTTCTATGACATGTTTAAGTATGACAGCAGTAGAGCCAACAACGTCGGCTATGGCAAGTACAGACGCCTTACACTCCGGATGAGCAAGAATAATGGCGTCTGGATGTTCATGTTTCAATTTTACTATTTCGTCTACCGAGAATCTTTCATGCACATGGCAACCACCATTCCACAACAGCATGTTGCGTCCTGTAACACTGTTAATATATGAACCGAGATTGTAGTCAGGACCAAAGATGAGTTTTTCATCCTTTGGAAACGTATCTATTATCTTCTTTGCATTTCCTGATGTAACAACAATGTCAGTCAGAGCCTTTACGTCAGCAGTAGTATTTACATAACTCACTACCTTGTATCCAGGATGTTCTTCTTTAAATTTCTTAAGGTCTGCAGCCTTGCATGAATCTGCCAGCGAGCATCCGGCATTGAGATCAGGAACCAATACCAACTTCTCAGGACAAAGAATCTTGTCAGTTTCAGCCATGAAATGCACTCCACACATAACAATAATGTCGGCATCGGTCTTTGCAGCCTGTTGTGCCAATGCGAGCGAATCGCCTATGAAGTCAGCAACCTCCTGTATTTCCGCCTGAGTATAATAGTGTGCAAGGATAACGGCATTCTTCTCTTTAGCCATCCGCCTTATCTCATCTTTAAGATTAAGCGACTTGTCTATTTCTTCAGTTACATATCCTTTTTCTATCCATTCTTTCTTTGCTTCCATAGAATTACATTTTTTAGTTCATAACATATCAACATTTCATTATTATATATTTTTCTTTTTTATTTTTTATAAGAAATGAAATTTATGAAGATGATATGCTGTTTATAAGTTGATAAATATTTTGTTATATATTTCTTTATTATGTTTTAAACATATACATTCACTTTATTAACATCTTATTTTTATATAAAAAATTGATATTCAGCATTTAATAGAGTTATCAACATTTATGATATTCGGTGCAAATATAATATGTTTATAATTATTTTCAATTATATTCAGTTGAAAACTTCGTAATATTTATAGAAAAACATCTGTTATTTCAACATCGTTATGGTGTTTAAATGATTTATAATAGTTTTACTATATTTATAAACATAGTTTTCCACAGAGTTATCACCAGCCAGCCCACGTCATTCTCCAAAGTTTTCTTGCCATTTCATCCCAACGCATGACAGTAGCGCCAAAGAAGTCGGCTGTATATCCATTAAGTATGTCGGTGGCTTTTTTGCTGTCTTCACTGTTGATTGTTTGCCATTGTTCCACTACAAAAGGCATCTCACGCAAACCTTTGTCTATAAAGTATTCGCGTGCTGATTCTATCATTTCTCTGTATGTTCCCCACCTGAGAGTAGCCAGTCTGTTTGTTTTTCGGAAATGCCACAGTGCTGCGTCATCCCTTTCGGAATGTTGTCCGCATACCTGAAGTATCTGAGGCAGTTCAGTGTTTCCACAGAAAACAGGAAATCTTGGACTCTCTCCAGGATTGTCAAGAGCTATCCATGCCACTCCACCAACCTCATCAGGAAGCCATGATCGCAACTGTATGACAGTGCTGTATGCACACCATGGCACGCTGACAGTACGTATATTTTTCATTACAGAGTCGCCCATAGCATAGTACATATTTATCTCGTCAGGTCTCATCCATGGGTTAGAGACAGGCGAAACAATGCTGTCGGGTTCGTTTTCCACAATGTTTCCATTCTTGTCTTTGCGCTTCGGGTTAGGTATGAGATGTCTTGCGCTAAGGTTTTTATCACTGCCTTCATAGTAACTTCCAAGTAGCATGCTAACATCTTTCACACTAACTTTCTTATCAGGCTTTACGCTTAGAGGTAAGTTTTCTACTGTATCAGAAAGGCAAAGCGATGGCGCAAGAGCGTTCATGATGTAGTGTTCGCGTACGCTATAGTTCTTTTTCTCTCCGAAATAGTTTCCTCCGCTATATACTTTCCAGAAGCAAAACTCCTCTTTTCCATCCCACAGTTTAAGTTTCTTGGCAACATCGAAGACATTGTCAGATGCCATATACATATCTTTATTGTTAACATCGATTGTTCCGATGCGGCTGATATTTGCAGAAACAGCAATATGTTCGTCAGGTATTCTGACAGCAGCCCATACACCTCCTATATTCTTTGGTCCCTCTCCGAATATTTCGAATATCCATACTTCATTCTTATCGGCAATGGTAAGACATTCGCCAGAGTCGCCGTATCCATATTTCTTAACGAGTTCGCCCATGAGCGTGATGGCTTGTCTTGCCGTAGAGCAGCGTTCCAGAACTATGCGTTCCAGTTCCTCTATCATAAACATGCCTTTCTTATTCCTCAGCGTATCACGTCCTGAGATAGTAGTTTCGCCTATTGCGAGTTGCTTTTCGTTCAAGCATGGATATGCGGTGTCGAGATAGCGGTATGTTTTCTTTACTTGTGGTATGATACCTTTTCTATACATCTTTGTGCTGTCCTGCGGCGACTGCGTGTGCATGCGTCCGTCGTAGATAGCAGTAACGGTATCGTTTTTATATTCCTTTGCCGGCACTATCTGCATCCATGTCCTGTACCATGAGTCGCATGTGTGAGATGTCATTACCGAGCCGTCAGCAGATGCTTTCTTACCTACCATGATGCTTGTACACGACATGCGCGACATGCCTTCGCGTGTTGTTTCATCCGGTTGTGCAAAAACACTTGTTACGTTTAATAATACAAACAGTGCAAGAATACTTATTTTGTTCATAATATATATAATATGTATATGATTTATTTGCTTATTTTTTCTATCTTAAATAGTTTATCACTTGGTCTTACCTTACCTGGTACAGGTATAGATATGTGTGTGCCTTTCTGTGCGGTGTCCACCTTTTCGAGTTCATAGCGTATTTCCTTACATTCAAGACTCATTACTCCTGTTGTCGGACCAGTGATAAGCAGTTTGTCGCCTACGCTGAATTCGGCTGCCTCGCAAGTAAATTCGGCAACACCGAGTTTGCTGAAGTATTTCACGCCTTTGCCTACATAGATTTTCTTTTCGGTTGCGTTGGAGCCGTAGTTTGTGTTCCATTCTCCGAGACGTTGTCCTTGATAGTAGCCGTCCCAGAATCCTCTGTTGAATACGGTTGCCAACTGACTGTCCCATTCATCTTTTTTCTCTTCCGTCAGTGTGCCTTCTAAAGCTGCCTTGATGGCTTCTTTGTAGCATCTTACTACGGTGTAGACATATTCCGGTCCGCGTGCGCGTCCTTCTATCTTGAATACTCGAACTCCTGCGCTAAGCATTCGGTCGATGAAACGTACTGTTTTCAAGTCTTTCGGACTCATTAGGTATTTGTTGTCTACTTCTATCTGGTTGCCTGTTTCAGCATCCGTAAGTATATATGAGCGTCGGCATATCTGTATGCATTCGCCTCTGTTGGCTGAGCGGTTGGCATCGTGCAGGCTCATGTAGCACTTGCCGCTGACTGCCATGCACAATGCGCCATGACAGAACATTTCTATGCGTATGAGTTCGCCTTTGGGTCCGCGTATGTTTTCTTGTATTATTTTGTTGTGTATGGTCTCCACTTGTTCCATTGTCAGTTCGCGTGCAAGTACGACTACATCGGCAAACTGTGCGTAGAATTTAAGTGCCTCGCTGTTAGATATATTTAGTTGGGTACTGAGGTGTACCTCCATTCCAACCTTGCGGCAATATGTCATCACTGCCACGTCGCTGGCTATGACTGCGGTTATTTTTGCCTCGACAGCTGCGTCTACTATTTCGCACATGGCAGGCATGTCTTCCTCGTAGATGATGGTGTTGACGGTGAGGTAGGTTTTTATGCCATGCTGGTTGCATGTGTCGGCTATTTCGTGCAGGTCGGCTATGGTGAAATGGTTGGCTGAGTGGGAACGCATGTTAAGTTGTCCGATGCCGAAATATATGGAGTCGGCTCCTGCCTGTATGGCTGCTGCGAGAGACTCGCGACTGCCTACGGGTGCCATGATTTCTATGTCGCCTATGTTGATGTTTTTTAGTGTGTCTGCTGTCATATTTTTATGTTTTTTAGTATGTCTGCCACTTTCTTTGGCAATAGTGTTGATATGTCTTTATGTTCTGAATGTAGTTTGCGTATCTGCGTACTGCTTATGTCTATTGTTTCTACGTCAAGCAGTCTGACGTTGTCTGGCAATGTGTTTGTGTCTACTGTATAGCCTTTGCGCGGATATATATATATATAATGGTGTTTGAGTATTTCTTGGTGTGCATGCCATTTGTCGAAGTTTACCCAGTTGTCGGCACCTATTAATAGGCTGAAACGGTGTTGCGGGTATTCTTTTTCCAGTGCTTTCATGGTCTGCCATGTGTAGGAGGGTCGTGGCAGGTGCATCTCTATATCGCTTATCTTTATTTGCTTTTCTTTCTGTACTGCGATTCTTGCGAGTTGCAAACGCAGTTGGTCGTCCATCAGCGATGTGTTTTCTTTCAGCGGATTGTGCGGCGATACGATGAGCCATACTTCTTGGATTGGTGCGTGGCGGAGTATTTGGCGTGCAAGGTGTATGTGTCCGTTGTGTATGGGGTTGAATGACCCGCCGAAGATGCATATTTCCATTTGGTTTATTTTAGGAAGTTGCTTATCTGGTGGTATGTTTCGTTGAGTGCTGTCTGAAGGTCATCGTTGACAATTATTTTGTCGAATTTGTGTGCCTGCGAGAGTTCGTATTGTGCACGGGCTATGCGGTCGTCGATTACTTCGGGAGTATCGGTACCGCGCTTTTCAAGTCGCTGGCGCAGTGTGTCTATGGATGGTGGCTGTATGAAGATACTGAGTGCTTGTTGCTTGAAGTGTTCTTTTAGCCGTATGCCTCCGTTTACGTCTACGTCGAATACTACTGTCTGCCCTGCCTGACTTTGTTTTTCTATCTGCGACTTGAGTGTGCCGTAGTATCTGTCTTTATAGACTTCTTCGTACTCTATGAAGTCGCCGTTGTCTATGTGGTGGCGGAATTGGTCGGGGGTGATGAAGTGGTATTCTATTCCGTCTTGCTCGTTCCCGCGCGGTGGTCGGGTTGTGCAGCTGATGGAAAAGGCAAGGTGCAACTCCGGATGGTTGGTCATTATGGAGTTTATTATGGTGCTTTTTCCGCTTCCGCTTGGGGCTGATATTATTATTAGTTTTGGCATTGTGGTATTTGTTTAGAGTACGTTGAGTACTTGTTCTTTTATTTGCTCGAGTTCGTCTTTCATCTTTACGACGATGTTCTGCATTTCAGCGTTGTTGCTTTTTGAGCCGGTGGTGTTTATCTCGCGTCCCATTTCTTGTGCTATGAAGCCGAGTTTCTTGCCTTGTCCGGGCTGGTCGTTCATTGTTTGCGTGAAGTATGTGAGGTGGTTGGCGAGTCGCTGTTTTTCTTCGCTGATGTCGAGTTTCTCGATGTAGTAGATTAGTTCCTGCTCGAGTCGGTTGCGGTCGTATTCTACTTCGTGCAGTTGCTGCAGGTTGTCTATTATTCTGCTTTTTATCTTGTCTACGCGCTGTGTTTCATACTTGTCTATTTGTTGCATGAGTGTGGCGATGTTGCTGATTTTCTCTTGAAACATTGCCTGGAGTGCGGTGCCTTCTTGCTTGCGGAAGTCTATGAGTTGTGTGATGGCTTGGTTTATTGCGTTGTGTACGGTAGTCCACTCCTCTTCTTCGAGTGTTTCTACTTGGTTGTGTAGTATAGCGTCGGGCATGCGCAGGATTGTCTGTAGCCAGTCGGTGGGCTCTGGCATGTCTGCTTGCGTTATGATGTCTTTCAGTTGTGTGTAGTATGTTTTTATGATTTGTGGATCTATAGGTAGCGATGCATGCTCGGTGTTATGCTCTATCCATATTGCGAGGTCTATTTTTCCGCGTTGGAGTTGTGTTGCTATGGTCTGACGTATCTCTATTTCGTGCTCACGGTATATGGATGCGATGCGTGTGGTTACGTCGAGATTTTTGCTGTTGAGCGATTTTATTTCTATGTGTATTTTCTTGTTGTTGTGGTTTACTACGGTTTGTCCGTAGCCTGTCATTGAGTGTATCATGTTTTTTTTTGGTTTATTTTGTGCAAAGATACTATTTTGTTGGGTTTTGACAAAATTATTTTTGGTTTTTCGGGTGTGTATGGTGCTTTGTTTGGATGCTGTTGGTTGTGGTTATGGTGTGTATTTTATTGCCATGAGGGTTAGGTCGTCGCTTTGTTCTGCGTTGCCGACGAATTGGTGTACTGATTGTATTATGGTGTTTACTATTGTGTTGGGTGTTGGTGTGGTTTGTGTGCAATGTCTGTTGAGTGTGTCTGTTATTCTGTTTTGTCCGTATTGCTGGTGTGCGGTATCTTCGGCTTCGGTCAGTCCGTCGGTGTATAGGAATATGGTTGTGCCTTGTGCTATTGTTGTGTGCTGCTGTGTGTATTGCCAGCCTTGCATTACTCCTGCGGGTATGTTGCTGTCTACGGGCAGTGTGCCTATTTGCTTGCCGTCGGTTGATATGAGGTATGGTGCGTCGTGTCCTGCGTTGCTGTATGTCATTTCGCCTGTTGTTAGGTCGATTACTCCTATGAAGAGTGTTACGAACATGTTGAGTTGGTTTTCTTCTGCTATGGTGTTGCTCAGTTGGCTGACGATGCGCTGGGGCTGTGTTTCGTGGTTTGATATGGTGCGGAATAGTGTGCGTGTTACTGACATGACGAGTGATGCTGGTATGCCTTTTCCGCTTACGTCGCCGATGATGAAGTATAGTTTCTGGTCGCGCAGAAAGAAGTCGTAGAGGTCTCCGCCTACTGATTTTGCTGGTGTGAGTTTGCCGTATATTTCCACTTGGTCGCAGTCGGGGTATGGTGGAAATGTTTTAGGCAGCATTGATGTTTGTATGCTTCGTGCTATGCGGAGTTCGTTTTCTACGATGTTTTGCTGCTGCCGTACGGTGTTTAGTTTGTTTATGTTGCGTATTGTCTGCCGTACGATGTATGCGAGTAGCAGGAGTGTGATGGTTATGAGTAGCAGGGTTATGAGGTTTATGAGTATGGTGTCTCCGTAGACTGCGTTCTTTGGCGATGCTATTTGCAGTGTTAGTTTTTGCTGTGCTATGGGTTGGCTTGCTATGAGGTATTTTGATGTGGTGGGTTGTGTGTTGTCGGTTGATACGATTATCTTGCCGTCGCGTGTGTGGAGTTGGCATATACTGCCGTTGTATGGCTTAATGTTGCTGAGTGTCTTGCTTACGTAGTCGAGTGACAGGTCGAGGCTTACTACTCCTATTGGCTTGTTGTCTATTGTTATTACCCGGCAGTATGATGTCATTAGCAGGTTGTTGAGTGTGTTGTCGCGGTATGGTGATGTCCATATTGTCTTTGTGTTTTTTGCGTTTATTGCCGATTTATACCATTCCATGTTGAAGTAGTCGTGGTTTTTGCTGCCTGCCTGCATTGTCTTTATGGTGTCGTTCTGGCGGTATGCTGAAGGCTCAAACCAATATCCTTTGTCGGGGTAGTAGTAGGGTATGAATCCGATAGCGCATCCTGTTATGTTTTTGTTGGATGCTACGATGCGTTTCATTATGCTGTAAATGGAATCGGTGGAGTGTAGGTTTTTTATTATTTGGTCGTCGATGTTGTCTATTGCTTGCTGGGTAGTGCTGAGGTATGTTTCTATTTTCATGCTTGCTATCTGCAGTTCTCGGTCTACTATTTGTGCGCATTTCTTTTCGTCTTGCTTTATGCCGATGTAGTATTGTATGCTCAGGGTTGCTATTACCATGAGTGTTGCAATGATGATTGCCTTTATGCCGCGCTTGCTATTTGTTGTTGACATGGTGTGTGTTGTTTGTAATAATACATTACTTGACAAAGATACGATTATGTTGGGAATTGACAAAATTATTTCAGGAAAATCGGATGCAAGTATTTAAAAATTTGCTGTGAAACGGCTCTTGCGTGCCGGAAAAATACTAATCAATTTTCGCCCGTTTACTGTCGCGAGAATGCCCGCGAAACCCGTTTCCGAAATCTGAGGGGCAAAATACGCCCAAAATTCGCATGCGTCTGCAATCGTCTGACAATCAGTTTGTTAACTGCAAACATAAGCGTTTTGTGCAGGAACTGCAAGTGTTAAAATTGTCAAAGAGCATGTTTGAGATTGTCAAACACACTGTTTGAGGATGCCAAACATAGTGTTTGGGGCTTTCAGACACAATGTTTCGCAAGTCAAAATACGCAAATAAGTGCCTCAAACATGCTCTTTGACATTTTTAACACTTATCGCCGGCCTCGAAATTAACAGATTTTTGCATTTTCAGAGGCTGTAAAAATTCTATTTGGAGACTTTTCCTCTGTCAAAATTTTTCATCATTTTCCGGCTCGGAGGAAAATCCTGAAGAGTTTGGCACGGTTTTTGCAGGGAGACGACAGATAAGTCAAAAATTTGACGTTTTATTTTGTATTGTTCTCACTTAATCGTATCTTTGCACTTTATTTAGAATAAATAAAACAGAAATGTCTTGCATACTTAATATAGAAACCAGCACCGACGTCTGCTCAGTGGCAGTGAGCGAAGACGGCAAGTGCATATATGAGCAGACCGACCGCGAAGGTCCTAACCATGCCGTGAAGCTCGGAGTGTTCGTAGACGAAGCCCTGTCGTTCATCGACAGCCATGCCATACCCCTCGATGCCGTAGCCGTCAGCAGTGGTCCAGGCTCATACACGGGCTTGCGCATAGGCGTGTCTATGGCTAAGGGAATATGCTACGGACTGAACGTTCCGCTGCTGTCGGTAAAGACTCTGGAGCTGATGTGTGTGCCAGTGCTGCTCTTCAACGAAGAGATAGAAGACGACGCGCTGCTATGCCCGATGATAGACGCGCGACGCATGGAAGTATATGCAGAGGTCTTCGACAGAGCGCTGCGCCCCGTAAGAGACATACAGGCAGACGTGGTGGACGAAACGACATACAGAGAACTGCTCGACAAGCACAAGATATACTTCTTCGGCAACGGAGCAGAGAAGTGCAAGCACGCCATAAGCCATCACAACGCACGCTTCATCGACGGCATAGTGCCGCTGGCAAAGTGGATGTTTCCGCTGGCAGAAAAGCGCATAGCGCTCGGCGAAACGGAAGACGTGGCTTACTTCGTGCCGTACTATCTGAAGGACTTTGTTGCACAAATGCCGAAAAAACTACTGTAGACAATAAAACATACGACTATATGGAAATAGAAGGATTAGACTATAACACCCAGCGTGAGAAACTCATCCTGCCCGAATACGGCAGAGAGATACAGCAGATGGTAGACCATGCCGTCAGCCTGCCTGATAAGGCTGAGCGACAGCGTTGTGCCGAGACAATCATCGACATAATGGCACGCAAGGACAGCCAGAGCCGCAACACCACCGACTACAGGCAGAAACTGTGGGACCACCTGGCACTGATGAGCAACTTCCAGCTTGACATCGACTATCCGTGCGACGTATCTAAGGCACTGAAGATAGCCACCAAGCCGGAGCCGCTGCCATACCAGAACAACCGCATCGCCGTCAGACACTACGGCAAGATGCTGCTCGAAGTGATGGAAAAACTGAAGACCATGCCGCCGGGAGAGGCTCGCGACAAACTCGTGAAGCATACTGCCAACCAGATGAAACGCAACCTCGTGCAGTGGGGACACGGCTCGGTGGAAAACGAAAAGGTGGCTGCCGACATCGAAAGACTGACCGACGGAGCAATAAAACTAGACCTGAAAACGTTCCGTTTCGATAAAATCAGCAACAACGAAAACGCTGAAAAGAAACGAAAAAGACGATAAACAACTGAAATAATGAAATCATTTATAATAGAAGGCGGACACCCACTGAGCGGCACAATAGCACCACAGGGAGCAAAAAACGAGGCTCTCGAAGTGATATCGGCTACACTGCTGACACCAGATGAGGTTACGATAGACAACATACCCGACATACTCGACATCAACAACCTGATAAAACTGTTGGCTGACATGGGCGTGAAGGTTAAGAAAAACAAGCCAAACAACTACACGTTCTGTGCCGACAGCCTCAACCTCGACTACCTGCAGAGCGACGATTTCGTAAGGAAATGCGCCTCGCTCAGGGGCAGCGTGCTGATGATAGGTCCGCTTCTGGCACGATTCCACCGTGCCGTCATAACAAAGCCAGGAGGAGACAAGATAGGCAGAAGACGACTCGACACACACTTTCTGGGCTTCAGCAAGCTCGGAGCAAAGTTCAGCCACATAGAAGGACGAGACGTCTACGAGATAGCGGCACGCAAACTGAAAGGATGCTACATGCTGCTCGACGAGGCATCGGTTACGGGTACGGCTAACATCATCATGGCTGCTGTGCTCGCAGAAGGAACAACGACCATCTACAACGCTGCATGCGAACCATACATACAGCAGCTCTGCACCATGCTGAACGGCATGGGAGCAGACATTTCGGGCATCGGCTCAAACCTGCTGACAGTCAACGGAGTGAAAAGCCTGCACGGAACAACACACCGAGTGCTGCCCGACATGATAGAAGTAGGCTCATTCATAGGAATGGCGGCTATGGTGGGAGAAGGAATCAGAATAAAAGATGCAGCCGTAAAGCAACTGGGCATCATACCCGACACGTTCAGACGACTGGGCGTGAAGATGCACATCGAAGGCGACGACATAGTGGTGCCGAAGCAGACACACTACGTCATAGAGTCATTTATAGACGGAACGATAATGACACTCGCCGATGCCCCATGGCCCGGACTGACTCCAGACCTCATATCGGTGCTCATTGTAGTGGCTTCACAGGCAAGGGGCAGCGTGCTGATACACCAGAAAATGTTTGAAAGCCGACTATTCTTCGTCGACAAACTAATCGACATGGGAGCACAGATAATACTATGCGACCCGCATAGGGCAGTGGTTGTAGGACACGACAGAAAGAAAAAACTGAGGGCACAGCGCATGACCAGCCCCGACATACGTGCCGGCATAGCACTGCTGATAGCTGCCATGAGCGCACAGGGAGTAAGCAGAATAGACAACATTGCACAGATAGACAGAGGCTACGAGAACATAGAGGCACGACTGAATGCTCTCGGAGCACACATAGAAAGAGTCGACAGTTAGTAACAAAAAGACTAAACAGTCATCAGTATGATAACCCACGAAGAAGTTTTCCGCATAGGACGCATAGGCAAGACACACGGCATAAAGGGAGAAGTAACGCTGCAATTCAGCGACGACACCTTCGACCGGGTAGAAGCCGAATACCTCGTGCTCGAGACAGAAGGCATACTCGTGCCGTTCTTCATGGAGGAATACCGATTCCGAAGCGACGAGGTGGCAATAGTAAAGTTTGAAGGCATCGACACCGAACAGCAGGCACGCGAACTGACACACTGCGACGTCTTCCTCTCGAGAAGCCTCGTCGACACCGACGCCGACGAGATTTCGCTCGCCATGCTCATAGGATACACCATAGCAGACGGGACAAGCGGAAAGAACATAGGCAAGATAGCCGACATCGACGACTCAACGGCAAACGTGCTTTTCGTGGTCGACGGAAACGACGGAAACGAAATACTTATACCTGCCACCGACGACTTCATAGTGGAAATAGATACCGACGGAAAAGTCATAACCATGACTCTGCCCGAAGGACTGATATAGAAAAAAGGATAAAAGAATATATGAAACAGCAAATTTGCATACTCGGCTCGACAGGCTCGATAGGCACTCAGGCGCTCGATATCGTCAGGGAACACTCTGACAGATATGAGGTATATGCGCTGACAGCAAACAATCAGGTCGAACTGCTTGCCAAACAGGCACACGAGTTCAGCCCAGCAGCCGTAGTAATAGCCAACGAACAACACTACGGCAGGCTGAAAGAACTGCTTGCAGACAAGCCCGACATAAAGGTATATGCAGGCGACAAGGCTCTCGAGGAAATCGTTGAGGCTGACCCGATAGACATGGTGCTGACGGCAATGGTGGGATTTGCAGGGCTCAGACCTACCATAAGCGCCATAAAGGCACACAAGAAGATATGCCTGGCTAATAAGGAAACGCTCGTCGTGGCTGGCGAGCTGATATGCCGGCTGGCACAGGAGAACCATGTGCCGATACTGCCTGTAGACAGCGAACACTCTGCCATTTTCCAAAGCATAGTAGGCGACGATGCCAACGAGATAGAGAAAATACTGCTCACGGCTTCGGGAGGACCGTTCCGAAAGTACACTATGGAGCAGTTGCAGAGCGTAACTAAAGCCGACGCGCTCAAGCATCCGACGTGGACTATGGGGGCAAAGATAACCATAGACAGTGCCACGATGATGAACAAAGGCTTTGAAGTGATAGAAGCGCGCTGGCTGTTCGGAGTGCCGGCGAGCAAGATAGAGGTGCTCGTACACCCGCAGTCTATCGTTCACAGCGCCGTACAGTATGTAGACGGAGGCGTAAAGGCGCAGTTGGGAGTGCCCGACATGCACCTGCCGATACAGTATGCTTTCTCGTTTCCGGAGCGTCTGAGCATCAAGGCTGACAGGCTCGACCTCTTCAAGCAGCCGCTCGAATTCTTCAAACCAGACATGCAGAAGTTCAGATGTCTGGCTCTCGCATATCAGGCTATCGACAAGGGGGGAAACATTCCGTGCATTATGAATGCGGCAAACGAGATAGTCAACAAGGCTTTTCTTGAGGACCGATGCCGCTTTCTAAGGATGAGCGAGATTATAGAGCAGGCTATGGATACCTGTACATATATCAAGACGCCGACCTACGACGAGCTGATAGCATCCGACAGGGAGGCTCGCCGCGTGGCGGAAGAACTATTATAATAAGCACAAACATAAATAACGACATACAAAAATGGAAATATTCTTAATTAAACTGCTACAATTCATACTTGCCATCTCGCTGCTCGTACTGCTGCACGAAGGCGGACATTTCTTCTTCTCAAAACTTTTTGGAGTAAGAGTTGAAAAGTTTTATCTCTTCTTCGACCCAAGTATTTGGAAGTGGGACGGAAGCATTTTCAAGTGGAAACCCAAGAAAAGCGACACAACCTACGGCATAGGCTGGCTGCCGCTGGGTGGCTATTGCAAGATATCGGGCATGATAGACGAGAGTTTCGACACCGAGCAGATGCAGCAGCCGGTGCAGAAGTGGGAGTTCAGGGCTAAGCCCGCATGGCAGCGACTGCTGATAATGATTGGCGGAGTGCTTGTCAATTTCCTGCTCGCACTGTTCATCTATGCTATGGTTTTGTACACATGGGGCGATACATACATATCTACCAAAGACATGACTATGGGCATGAAGTTCAACTCAGAGGCTAAGGCTCTCGGCTTCCAGGACGGCGATATGCTCGTGGGAACAGACAAGCGCACTTTCGACAAGTTCGACATCGACGTCTACCGAGCTATGGCTGACGCCGACCGCATCGACGTCAGACGCGACGGAAAGATAGTCGGCATCGACATGCAGCAGCACCTCAACCTGCTCGAAATGCTGAAGACGCAGCCTGCTTTCGCACGTCCGTTCATACCGGCAGAGATAGACAGCGTGGTGCCCGGTACTCCGGCTGCTAAGGCTGGAATGCAAAAGGGAGACAAGATAATGGCTATCAACGGCAACGAGATTGACTCATGGAACAGTTTTGACTATGAGATGAGCCGACTGTCTGACGTTATGACGGCTGCCGAAAACGAGGCTGACTCGATGAGAACGCGCACCGTAACGGTGGCATACAGCAAGAAGAACAGCAGCGAGGTGGACACCGTAGACATGATACTGACACCCGATCTCAGGCTCGGAGTGAACCGTACAAGCCTCTTAACCTACTACAAGGAGACCCACCGCACATATTCGTTCATGGAAAGCCTGCCTGCCGGAGTGAAATACGGATGGAACACGCTGCGTGGATATGTAGGCGACATGCGCTATCTCTTCTCGTCCGACGGAGCCAAGTCGCTCGGAGGATTCGGAGCAATAGGAAGTCTATTCCCTGCACAGTGGGACTGGCAGCTCTTCTGGCTTATGACGGCATTCCTGTCTATCATACTCGCTTTCATGAACATACTGCCTATTCCGGCGCTCGACGGAGGCCACGTGCTGTTCCTGCTCTATGAGATGATAACGGGCAAGACACCGAGCGACAAGTTCATGGTATGGGCGGAGTACATAGGTTTCGGCATACTGATACTGCTGATGGTCGTTGCCAACCTCAACGACATACTCCGCTGGCTCGGATATATGTAGGCAAAGTACACACAACATAAAATAAATGAGGGCTGCAGCCCTCATTTATTTTTTCTCCGTATGCTATCCGTTTCCTTATCGTCTTCATTTTGTTTTTCGTTTATTCATGCCGACATCCAGTGGCGGCGTTCTTCTTCAGAAAGTTTCTCTATGGCGTAGCGCAGTGTCGTGCGCGGCATGGTGGCGACGTGCTGCCGCAGGAAGTCGCGCAGCAGGTCTGTGCTTACGCGCTTGCCCATCTCGCGCAGCATCCATCCGACGGCTTTCTGCATGAGGTCGTGCGTATGGTGCAGATGTTTCTCGGCATAGCGCAGGCACCACGAGGCGTCGCCCTGCTGCGTGGTTTTCCATGTGCATACCATGCTGATGCGCTGCTGCCAGAGGTTGGTGCTGTCGGCAAGACGGTCTACGATGTCTTGCTTCAGCATGCGTTCATCGCCGCTGCTGTGGCTTTCTGCCGTCATGTTGGTGGGCAGCAGCAGCCAGTGTCCCAAGATTTTGGGTGCCGACAGGTCAACCAAGTCCCAGTTGTTAGCCTGCTGCGAGTGTCTGAGGTACAGTTCCACTATGCTGTCGCGCTGCCTTATGGCTTCCTCGTCGTCTGTCAGCCGTCGCTTTGCAGCAGCCTGAAACAGGTCGACGAGCAGCAGCAGTCCGCACAGTCGCACCTCGTGCCACTTGCTGTTGAGCAGCAGAGGTATTTCGCTCTGGTCGGTGCCGGCAGCCATTTTCACTATCTGGCGGGTCTGCGGCACCCTCAGTCCCAGAAACTCGTCGCCCTCGCCATATTCGCCCTTGCCCGTCTTGAAGAAGCTCATCAGCACGCGGCGTTGCCCGTCGTTGCGCAGCGACTCCATGTAGGTTTCTATTTCTCGGGCAGATGTCATCGGTATCATATCTACGTTTCGTTTGTGGTTATGCTCTTGTTTCGTCGGAAAAACATATACAAAAGTATTGTTTTTTGCCGACACCGCCAATAATTACGACAGTTATTTTCGTTCCACGCCACTATAATCATGCCGTGCGAGACTTGTCTCCGCGCAGACGAAACACTAATCAATTTTCGCCCGTTTACTGTCGCGAGAATGCCCGCGAAACCCGTTTCCGAAATCTGAGGGGCAAAATACGCCCAAAATTCGCATGCGTCTGCAATCGTCTGACAGTCAGTTTGTTAACAGCAAACATAAGCCTTTTGTGCAGGAAATGCAAGTGTTAAAATTGTCAAAGAGCATGTTTGAGATTGTCAAACAGTGTGTTTGAGGCTGCCAAACATAGTGTTTGGGACTCTCAGACACAATGTTTCGCAAGCCAAAATACGCAAATAAGTGCCTCAAACATGCTCTTTGACATTTTTAACACTTATCGCCGACCTTGAAATTAACAGATTTTTGCAGTTTCAGGGGCTGTAAAAATTCTATTTGAAGACTTTTCCTCTGTCAAAATTTTTCATCATTTTTCGGCTCGGATGAAAATCCTGATGAGTTTGGCACAGTTTTTGTAGTAATGTTGAAAATGACAACAGAAAACTGATGTTACGTAAAATTCAGTTATTATTATCAAAAATGAAAAATCCTGTTATACGCAGTGCGTCATAACAAATCGAAGAAAAAGAGCACTGCCGCATAAGTTGGGTCGACACCGCTGACGCTGCCTATCTTCATGTTCGACTTGTCTCTGACTGTTCCGTTGCGGTCAACAGTGCCTATCTTCATGTTCCTGGCATCCCTGACGGTGCCGTCGCTGTCGACAGTACCCACCTTCATGTTTCTGGCGTCTCTGATGGTTTTGCCGTCAATGCTGCCCACCTTCATGTTTCTGGCATCCCTGATGGTTTTGCCGTCGATGCTGCCTATCTTCATGTTTCTGGCGTTGCGCACCGTCCCGTCCGACTCTATCTTGCCAACAGTCATGTTGTTTTTGTCCCTGCATGTCTGTGCAAGACAGACGCTTGCCATGCACATCAGCATGAGGAATAGCAGTATAAATTTTTTCATTTTGCGTGATAGTCTTTAAGTTTATTCAGTTGCGTGTTTTTTATAAAAGGTCTGGCTATTGACTAACAGCCAGACCTTTGTTTTCAGTTTACAATACAGTTTACTTTACCTGTATGCCTTGCAGGCTATACACCTTTCCGTTGCGGCTGATGAGTATCTGTCCGTTCTCAAGATACTTGGTAGTCTTCACAACGTCGGCTTTCACGTCTGCCACTCCGTTGACGTTTGCCAGAAGCGTGCAGTTGATTTTCTTACCGTTAGAGTTGAGCGCATCTACAGTGATGACGCCGTCTTCGCCAACCGTTACATTGCCCGAAACCATGTACCAGACATTTGTGAACTGCATGCTGTCGTTAATGAATCCAGCCAGCGACACAGTTACCCTGCCCGATGCGTTCATGCCCTTGCTTGCAGTAACAGTGTTGATTTCGTTAGTATCGTTGATAGGATAAACGCCTGCAGCAAGCGTCGTTTCTCCTTCAGCAACCCAGAACTCCAAGCCAATGGCTGCCTCTCCGTCGTTAGCACTTACGGAAATGTTGCCAAACTCGGCACTCTCTGTATCTACCATGTATTCGTCGAAGTTGTGAGCGAAGTCTTCGTTCTCATCCTTTTCAAACGGTGCAGGCACAGTGGCTTTCATGCTGACAGTGAACTCAGGAATATCGGTAGCGTCGTCCATGTTCTGGCAAAGCATCTTGCCGGTAATCTCTGCCGTCATGTCAGTCTCGTTGTAGTCGCAGTGAAGGTTAGCCTCCAGTATGCGGAAACGCTTAGCCGTGCCTGCTTCTGTATCGATGTCGGTAGCAACAAACGAGTATTCGGCAGCAATGTTCTCCTCAGTGTAGTCGCCAGAAATGCCCTCTTCATAGTCGACAGCAAGGTCGATGGCTTGCGTAGAGTCGTCGTTGTAGCCAAAAGCCTCGAACGAAGCGTCGTTGTAAAACAAGGTCAGGTTGTTGAACACCAGCGTCTGCTCACGGGTCTTCACAGGCTTGGTATAGCTAAGTTCTAAGGTATACACCGTATTGTTGAAGCAAAGCAGGCTGCCGGTCAGCGTAATGTTGCCTTCGTCGTAGGTAACTGTAAATGTGCCATGGTATGCTTCTATCTCGTCTTCAAGCTCGCTGGGGCGAACGGCAGCGCGTGTGCCGTTCTGACCGATAGTGTATGTGCCAGCCATACCTTCGTTTGTCTCTTCAGGGAATATGCTGATGCTGACCGATTGCGTGCCGTCAGACGCAAAGAGTTTTATCTCTTTTGTCATGCTGAACCAGTAGTCGTCAACCGAAAGGTTCGTGCTGGTTATGTTGGCATAGTTGTCTGGCTGTGGCTTTTTCATCGTAACATCAACGACATAGGTATATCCGTCGTTACAAAGCAATTCGCCCTTTATGTATATAGCAGCATTATCTTCGGTAACTGTTATGTCGCCATACTTCGCTTCCAGCAACTCCAGAACCTTGTCGCCATCCTCGTCTACCTCGTCAGTAAACACGTTGACAACTGTGGTTGTGTAATCTATATCTTCGCCCTTGAATGTTCCGACAGGCGATGTCTTGTTGTCGCTGTAATAGCTTACCTGAACGCTGTATCCATGATCCTTGCCTCCGGCACGCAGCATCCACGAGCCGTCGTCGAGATACTGGGTGTCAGGACGGTCGCTGACAAGAGTAACGTTTATCTTCTCGTCCTTTATGTCAATAGGCTCCTCATCGTAGTGGATGTTGAATTTGTTGCCGTCAACATCGGTAACAGTGGCAGCGATGTGCATGTCGTAGCCGCTGCCGACAGTCTTGGTGAACGTAGCCTCCACATACTCATGCGATACCCAATCCTCATCATCCCAATAGTTAGGATTGTAGTCGTCGTCGTGCTCCATGTCGGCAAATGTATAGGTCTTGCCGAGTTCCACGTCGCGCTTGCCCTCAGGCACGTAGATAGAGAAAGAGAACGATGGCGCAAAGGCTTCTGTCGACAGGCTGTACCATATCGTACCCGTCTCAGGGTAATACACGCTGTACACGTCTGTTATGGTTACGTCTTGCGCCTCAGCCTTTCTTGCCTTGGCTGCCTTTTCCTGCTGTGCAAGGAAAGACGACTCCATAGGAGACTTTGCAAATTTGCCAAAGTCTATCAAGGCACGCTTGTCGTGTTTGAGGACCTGTGTACTCAACTGTTGTTTCTTCGCCTGCTTAGGCGTCAGCACTCTCACTTGCGCACTCATGGTCATAGCCAGAGTCAGCGCACATAGAATTAAGTAAAATTTCTTCATGGTATTTATATGTTTTAGTGAAACAAAATCAGCTTTCAATACTGAAACATGCAAGTATTCATATATGCATATCTACATCTTTTACTATCTCTCTATCTTCTTTATAAACTTGGCAGGCACGCCGCCGACAACCGTGTTTGGCTCTACGTCTTTGGCAACAACAGCCCCTGCTGCCACCACAGCGCCGTCGCCGACAGTAACGCCGGCAAGAATGGTGGCATTTGCGCCAATCCACACGTTCTTACCGATGTGAATGGGAGCATGTGTCATGCCGCCGCGCTTGGCTGGATCGAGAAAGTGGTTAAGCGTCGCCAGCACGACATTATGACCTATCAGAGCACCGTCGTCGATGGTAATGCCGCCTTGGTCCTGAAACTTACAACCCATGTTGATAAACACATTCTCGCCTAAGACAGTGTTCTTGCCACAGTCTGTGTGAAAAGGCGGAAACATGCCAACCGACGCCGGAACATCTCTGCCAAACAGCCTCTCCAGCAGCGAGTGCAGCTCCTCCGGCGTATGATACTTGCCGTTAATCTCTGACGTTATCTGCAAAGCCTCCTGAGACAGCTTGTGAAACATCATGTGGACTGGCGAATTGGCTTCAATAGGTTCGCCAGTAGCCATGTATTCTCTGAATTCCTGTATCGTCATATTGTCTCGTATTTAGAAAATCACATGGCAAATTTACATAAAATTCATTAGAAAACTATAGAAAAGAAAAAACATTCGCACACAAAATGAAGTATTTAACGCGGTTTTTGGTATTTTTGTGCAATAATTAAACAAAACACATATTATTAATATAGAGTAATGGAATACAGAAAGATAGGCGAAACCTACTACGTCAGGATGGACAGAGACGATGAGATAATAGAGAAAATACTCGAAATATGCCGCAAGGAATCCATCCCTTCAGCCATATTCTCCGGTATAGGTGGCTGCAAGAGCACGGAGTTGCAGGTGTTCAAACCCGAGTCGGGATGCTTTGAAACAGAGAAGATAGAGGGAATGCTGGAGTTGGTATCGCTCAACGGCAATGTGGTGTCTGCCGACGACGGACAGTTATTCCACCACACACACGCCATGTTTACCTTCAAGAAAGACGGACACCACGAAATGGCAGGCGGACATCTGAAATCAACGACAGTGCTCTATACCGCAGAGATAGAACTGCGCCCAACAATCGGCGGAACCATCGGCAGAAAGTCAGACCCCGAAACCGGAACCGGCTTCTGGAGCTTTAAGTGATAGATTGTTTATAGATAGCAATTCTCCCATCTGCTTGTTTAACATTTGAGAGTAACCGTATCACGTTAGTAAGGTTAGCTGCTATGCCGAAATAATTGGCAAACAGTCTAACTGATATATATGGTATATCCACTACTTTCTGCAAGTTTTTATAGTTGACCCCACTTAGAAAAACATTTAATCTTGCCATGTCGGCAAGATTAAGTGTAATGTATTTTATATTCCTCTCTCTGCCCAGTCGGCGCGGTCGAGGTTGCGGTAGTTGATGGCTTCTGCTATGTGGTGTGTCTGTACCTTGTCGCTGGCATCGAGGTCGGCTATTGTGCGGGCTACTTTCAGTATGCGGCTGTAGGCTCGGGCGGAGAGCGAGAGGCGCTCCATAGCCATGTGCAGCAGGTCGAGGCTCTTGTCGTCGGGCTCGGCATACTGGTGTATCATGCGTTCGGACATCTGCGAGTTGAAGTATATGCCTTTGTGGTCTCGGAAGCGTTGCTCCTGTATTTCCCGTGCGCGGATGACTCTTTCGCGTATCGTTGCGCTCGACTCGCCCTGCTGTGTGTTGGCTATCTCCTTGAACGGCACAGGTGTTATCTCTATTTGTATGTCTATACGGTCGAGCAGCGGACCGCTGATTTTGTTCATGTATCGCTGTATTTGTCCTGGCGTGCATACGCAGTGGTGTGTCGGGTCGCCATAGTATCCGCAGGGGCAGGGGTTCATTGATGCCACGAACATGAACGAGCATGGGTATTCTACGGTGTATTTGGCGCGCGATATGGTTATGCGTCGGTCTTCCAGCGGCTGTCTCATTACTTCCAGCGTAGATTTGTTGAACTCCGGCAGTTCGTCGAGGAAGAGCACTCCGTTGTGTGCCAGTGATATCTCTCCGGGCTGCGGTGTGTTGCCGCCTCCTACGAGTGCCACCTGCGAGATGGTGTGGTGTGGTCCTCTGAACGGTCGTTGCGCAATGAGCGACGTGCCGCGTTCCAGCATTCCCGCTACGGAGTGTATCTGTGTAGTCTCAAGGCTTTCAGCCAGCGACAGTGGCGGCAGTATGCCCGGCAGTCGTTTTGCCATCATCGACTTTCCCGATCCCGGCGGACCAATCATTATCAGGTTGTGGAAGCCTGCTGCTGCCACTTCGAGTGCACGCTTCACGTTCTCTTGTCCGCGTACGTCGGCAAAGTCGAGGTCGAACTGGTACTGATGTTCGTAGAACTCCTTTCTCGTGTCTACGAAGCATGGTTGCGGGTTTGTTTTCTCGTTCAGAAGGTCGATAACGTCTCCTATGTTTTCCATGCCGTAGACTTCGAGGTTGTTTACTACGGCAGCCTCGCGCTCGTTCTGTTTAGGCACTATCAGCCCCTTAAAGCCCTCCTGTCGTGCCTTTATGGCTATGGGCAGTGCTCCCCGTATGGGTTGCAGTGTGCCGTCGAGGCTCAGTTCGCCCACCATCATGAAGCTTTGCAGGTTGACGTTCTGTATGCTTTCGTCGGCAGCCAGTATGCCTATGGCTATCGGCAGGTCGTAGCTGCTGCCCTCCTTGCGTATGTCGGCAGGCGACAGGTTGATGGTTATTTCCGACTTCGGGAACTTGTATCCGTTGTTGTTTATAGCCGCCGCTATTCGGTCGCGGCTCTCCCTGACAGCCTCGTCGCCAAGTCCCGACAGGTGATAGTTGAAGCCTTTCGACGTGTTTACCTCAACGGTTATAGCCGTAACGTTGAGTCCGTTGACGGCAGCGCAGTATGTTTTTACAAGCATTGTTTTCCTATTGTTAAGTTTACAGCAGGTTCAGGTAGTTTTCTACGGGTATTCCCCTGTTCTTGTCCTTGTTGTCCTTGTTCAGTTCTATCAGTTTGTAGACGCCGCGCATAGCGCTCTCCGTGCTTTGCTGCAGCGACTCTCCCGACAGCAGGTGGGCTATGAGTATAGCCGAGAACATGTCGCCCGTGCCGGGGAAGTGCACCGGTATTTCGGTGTATGGCAGGCAGAGCGTCGTGTCGTCTGCAGCGTTGTAGCCCACCACCGACGGCTGTCCGTCCACCTTTATGCTTGTTATGAGCACTGAGCGAGCCCCCATCTGTCGCAGCCTGTCTACGAGCTGGAACGCCTCTTCGCGTGTTGCGCCGTCGGCATTGTACTTGCTGTCGGTCAGATAGCAAGCCTCCGTATAGTTGGGGTATGTCAGGTGAGCCACCGACACCATCTCGCGCATCGAGCGTATGGCTGCGTCGGTAACGCCGTTGTATAGCTTTCCCTCGTCGCCCATTATCGGGTCTACATACACGGCAGTGCCCTGCTCAGCCTGTTCCTTGCAGTATTTCGATATTATCTGCGCCTGGTTTTCCGATGCTATGAAGCCCGTCGCTATGGCGTCGAACGTAAATCCGAGTTCCTTCCATACGGGGAACACGCCTTTTATGTATTCCGTCGTGTCGAGAATGTTGAACTTTCCGTAGTCGAGCGTGTTCGACACGAGCGCCGTCGGCAGGTTGTAGACAGGATGTCCGAAGTACGACAGTATGGGCAGCATGGCAGCCGTAGCCACCTTGCCATATCCTGCCATGTCGTTGATAAGGAGTATTTGCTTCTTCATAGTTTTGGAAAATAATAGTTTTTTGCCAGCTCCCATATTATGATGCCAGCCGTTACCGATACGTTCATCGAGTGTTTCGTCCCGAACTGTGGTATCTCTATGCATCCGTCAGACTTGTCGATGACGCTCTGGCTCACGCCTTTCACCTCGTTGCCGAGCACCACTGCCACCGGCGTGCTGCGGTCAGCCGCGAAGTCGTTGAGCATCGTCGAGCCTTCAGCCTGCTCTATGCTGTATATCTTGTATCCGTCCTTTCTCAGTTCTTCCACGGCATCGTCGGCAGTGGCAAAATACTTCCAGCCGACCGACTCCTCGCCTCCGAGCGCCGTCTTGTGTATCTCCGCATTTGGCGGCGTCGCCGTTATTCCGCAGAGATAGACCGCCTGCAGCCTCATGGCGTCGGCAGTTCTGAACACGCTGCCCACGTTGTGCAGCGAGCGAATATTGTCGAGCACCACCACGAGCGGCATCTTCTCAGCCTCGCGGAAGTCCTCCACCGACATCCTCTCTATCTCTATTGTCCTCAGTTTGCGCATGTTTCAGTCATTTAAAAAGGTAAGTCCTCAAAACAACCAGGCTCACTTACTAATGATATCTGTTGTTTTTCAGACTGTTTGTATTTGTTTGATAATAAACTCAGACCTACGAAATCCAGCCTCAATAATCCAGGAATTCTCTCTCAAAAGTTTGTCTTGGGCTTCTGTTGCGTCGTTTCCGCGCACACAGCCAAGCACTTGACAGTTCTCCACGTCAATGTCATTATTGGGTGCTATAGTATAACCTTCTTTTGTATATATGATATATTCGTTCATAGTTGTATTATTAATTGTATTTCCTTACATTGTTTCCTTTGTCTTGAAAGTCAGTACGTAGGCTCTCATTTGCTTTTATTGTCTTCAGCTTGCGCATGAAGTTACCATTTATATGTTTCTATTTTTGCCAAATTCTCATACATACCAACAACTCGATTGTAATCTATAAAATCAACCCGATTTTCTATTGGCTTGAACATGGACACATGGAGTTTGTCCTTAAACTCTTCCTTGCGGCTGTTATCTGCAACAATATGAAATTTCGCATAGAAATCCTGAAGCTCATAAAATTTAGAAAGCGAATTCTTAAAGTCAGTTGTATGTTCAATTTCGTATAATGCAGATGGCATTTTGCGCTCGTTAAACCATATCACGTCAACGGATTTTGCCTTTCTCAGCAGTTCGTTATATGTAAAACAAGGCAATTCGGTCGAATCTACAATATCACTAAGTTTGTCTTTCAAAAACAATTTATTTTTGTCTTGTGGGGGTATGTAGGTACTGTAATTCTGAAACTTTCCTATCTCAATCAGCAATCCCTGATAGTAGCTATGAGTAAACTTTTCCTCGTTATGCTTGTCTCCCGACTTCAATTTGAAATACTTCAGTACATCGTCGCGCATTTCTTCCAAAGCCCAAAGTCCTGGTTGTATCCTGAAAATATAGTTGCTTAACTGAACTATACGCCTAATGCTCTCTCTCGGAGTTTTTGTTTTCCACGAAGAAACATCAATTATTTCGTATAGTCGTTTCAGTGTTGCATATCCACCTTCAGCTTTCAATGCGTTTATAACTTGTGTTTCTTGAGATTTTTTTTTCATTTGATAGACATTATAGTTGTAAAAAAGAATTATGCCCTTTACATTGTTTCCTTAGTCTTGAAAGCCAGTGCGTAGGCTTTCATCTGCTTCATCATGGCGAGCAGTCCGTTGCTTCTGGTGGGCGAGAGGTGGTCTTTCAGTCCGATTTGGTCTATGAAATAGAGGTCGGCATCGAGTATTTCCTGTGGTGTATGTCCGCTGACGACGCGTATGAGCAGTGCTATTATTCCCTTTACTATCAGTGCGTCGCTCTCGGCGGCATATTCTATCAGTCCGTCGTGGTAGTCGGCTTGCAGCCAGACGCGGCTCTGGCAGCCGTCGATGAGGTTTTGTTCGGTTTTACACTTCTCGTCCAGCGGCTCCAGTTCGTTGCCCAAGTCGATGAGCATCTGGTACTTGTCCATCCAGTCGTCGAATGCGCTGAATTCCTCTATCACTTCGTCTTGCAGTTCGTTTATAGTCATAATTGTCTGTATTTTCTTATTTTTTGCAAAGTTACGAAAAATCCGTTTAAGCGATAACAAAATAAATAGTTTTATTGCGCAGAGCGTGCGTATTTTATGCAATAAGCGAGAGATATTCCAAATTTATTTGTATATTTCCTGGCAAGAGCGGCTTCTTTTCCGAAGCGCTAAGGCTACGCGGTGAGGTTGGTGCTATCGATATGCTCACAGCAAAAACCGTGCCAAACTCATCAGATTTTTCTTCCGAGCCGAAAAATGATGAAAAATTTTGACAGGGAAAAACTCTCCAAATAGAATTTTTATAGCCCCTGAAACTGCAAAAATCTGTTAATTCCAAGACCGGCGACAACTGTTAAAATTGTCAAAGAGTATGTTTGACGCGCCTATTTAGTCTGTTTTGCCCTGCCAGGCACTATGCCCGATACCCCCAAACACTGTGTCTGACCTCCTCAAACAGTGTGTTTGACAATGTCAAACATGCTCTTTGACAATTTTAACACTTGCATTTCCTGCACAAAACGCTTATATTTGCAATTAACAAACTGACTGTCAATAAATTACAAATGCACTCGAATTTTGGGCATATTTTGCCCCTCAGATTTCCGAAACGACTTTCGCGGGCATTCTCGCGACAGTAAACGAGCGAAAATTGATTATAGTTTTCCCGTTGTAAAGAGATGTTGAAAAAGGATTTTCGGGCAGGCTTATTGCTTTATGCGCTGCTTCATGATGACGTAGATGGTTACCGGTGCGCCGATGAATGGCGTTATGGCGTTGAGTGGTATGATGCCCTGCGAGCCAGGCAGCATGCAGATGATGTTGCACAGCAGTGCTACGGCTGCTCCCGTGAGTATGGTTGCCGGCATGAGGTGCTTGTGGTTGTCGGTGCCGAGCAGCATGCGTGCTATGTGCGGCACAGCCAGTCCGATGAATACCACCGGACCGCAGAAAGCCGTTGTAACGGCAGTCAGCACGCCCGTAACAAAGAGCAGATAGTTGCGCACGCGCTTTGTGTTGAAGCCCAAGTTCTCGGCATACTGTTCGCCGAGCAGCAGTGCGTTGAGCGGCTTTATGAGCATCAGCGACGCCACGAGCCCCATTATGGTTATCAGTGCGAATGTGGGCATCTGCTGCATCGATACGCCTCCGAAGTTGCCGAGTCCCCACACCATGTAGGACTGCACGCCCTGTTCGGTGGCAAAGAAGTTGAGCAGCGATATGGCAGACGATGTTATGTAGCCTATCATCATGCCTATGATGAGCAGCATGATGTTGTTTCTTACTACCGTAGAGAACAGCAGGATTATCAGCATGACAGCCATTGCCCCGACGAAGGCAGCTGTCAGCACTGCCACGAAGCCTGTCAGCGAGAGGCTTCCTGCCGTAATGCTTCCTCCGAGCAGCAGCATGACGAGTGCCACGCCGAGCGATGCACCGCTGTTTATGCCGAAGACGCTCGGTCCGGCAAGCGGGTTGTGGAATGCCGTCTGCAGCATCAGTCCGCATACAGCGAGCGATGCGCCGCAGAGAATGGCTGTCAGCGACTGCGGCAGGCGCGACTGCATGACGATGAATATCCACGAAGGCTTGATGTCGCTGTCAGCAGCCAGCTCGTCAGCCGAGCCAAACAGTATCTTGACCACCTTGCCGACAGGTATGTCTACGGCACCGACGACGAGGCTGACAGCAAACAACAGGGCTATCAGCACAGCCATAGATATGGTGAAACGCCGGCTTCTATTCATTCAGCAAGATGAAATATTTTGGTTGACCCAGATTGAGCTCCGGGTGAGCTATACATATAAAGTCGCGCAAGAGCAAGTGCGGATGAAACGGTGTCTCCTCGTAGAACGTGCTTATGGCAGTGTTGCATCCGTAGACCATGCCCGTAGCGAAAGCCCTGAACTGTCGGTAGCCTCCGTTTTCGCTAAGCAGCGCCGCGCGCGTCATGGGCTTCGGCGAGTTGTATCTGAACAGCCAGATGTCGGCATCGCCAGCTTTCTCGAGCACACTCTCGAACGGCAGCGAGAGGCTTCCGCTGTGCTCGTCGTCGCTCCACGCGTAACCGATGTTGGCATCGGCTATTATCCGTCCCACCGAACTCTGTCCGCCCGGCACATACCATACGGCACCCGTCTGCTTGTCCATTATCAGCGAGCGCTTCTGCTGTGCCGAGTGAGCCAGCCGCCGCAGGTCGTTGTATTTGCGTTCCACGTCGCTGAAGATGCTGTCTGCCTTGTCCTCGCTTCCGAAAATCATGCCGTAGAAACGCATCCACTCAGCCCTGCCGAGCGCAGACGTCTCCATATAGTCGGCAGTCTCTATGATTGGAATGCCGAGTTCCTCCACCTTGCCGTAGCCGCCGCTGTTCTGGAACGGCGAGAGAAATATGACATCAGCCTGTCGGTCGATAATCTTCTCTATCGTAGGCGCCATGCCGCTGCCGCAGTCGGCAATGGCTCCGGCAGCCAACTGCTGCTTGATGAAGGGAATGTGTATGTACTGTGGCTCGCACACGCCTGCTATGTTGTCTTTCCTGCCCATGTCGATGACGAGGCTGCAATGCACGCTTGTCGCCATGACAGCCCTCTTTACGGGCGTTCTGACGATAGCCCCTTCGGGCATGTTGGCAGGCATCGCGCTGTCGGCAGGCACGAGCAGATAGGTGTGAAGGGTCTTGCCCTCGTTCCAAGGGTCGGCAAGCCGCACCTCCGTATAGCCGCTGTGCTTGATGATAGACAGGTTGCTGGCATACTTCAGCCTTACCGTGTCGCAACGCTCAGACATATCGCTCTGTGCATGCCGAGACTGGCACGCACAGAGTAATACGACTGACAGTATAATAAGAAATCTGTTCATTCAGTTTTCATTTCTTGCGCCCGATGCGGCGAGCATATTACTTCAGGAAGACAATCTTGCGTGGATTGACACCCGTAGACTCAAACACCTTCACGAAAGTGCCGTCGTTCTTGAAGTGATATATCTTGCCATTGTTTGCAAAGTCGCTTGTCATGACATAGATATCGCCAGTGTACTCGTTCACGTTCATGCCATATACAGAGCTTGAACCAAGTTCCTTAGGCGCATTCTTCAGGAAAGAGCCCTTGCTCTTGGTGCCCGTCTTGACGTCATAGCTGTAGAATGTGGTTGTTGTTGCGTATGTTGTCCAGTTTGTTTCAGAGTAAGCCAGATAGAGAGTGTTTCTGTATGATGTCCATGCAGAGGCACTTCCCAGCTCCTTAAACTCGCCCGTCTTGGTGTTAAGTTCGCCCCAAGGATAGTTCATGTACTGTCCGTAGCCCTGTACGAAGATGTGGTCGTCAACCTCGATGATGCGGTCTGGGTTGTCCATAACGTCGAAATAAGTAGCCTTGTCAAAAGTCTTCATGTCGATAACGGCAACGCGCTTGTCCTTGCCCCAGCCCGAACATGTGCAGTAGAGCTTGTCGTCTTCTTCCACGATGTACTCAGGATTGAGTCCTATCTGTACGTTGGCAACGGTTTTCATGGTCTTTGTGTCAATCTTGGCAACATAGCCTCCGTAGCAAGTTACGTAGAGATAGCCGTCCTCATACACGCCGTAGCGAGGGTCGCCCAGTTCTTCAGCAACAGACATGTAGCTCTGACGCACGCCTACGTTGTTGAGTTTGTAGATAATCTTCGAGCTTGACATGATGACATAGAGATTGTTGTCGTCGCCTACGATGATGTCCTGTGCCACGTCGCCCATAGCGATTGCGTTCTGCGCCATGAACAGGTCGCCTTCATGAACCTCGTCTGTCGCCCAGTCGAAGTAAGTCATTGTGGCATTGTTCTTGCTCATTGAGCCTTCATTTAGTACGAAAGCACGTTTCTGGCTCATCTCTATTTTAGAGCCAGCCTTTTCCCAACTCCAATCGTCGTCGTCGCTACATGATGTGAAACCGACTGTGATTGCCATAGCACTAAGTGCTGCTAAAAGTAAACTTCTAAGTTTCATAGTTCTCTTTTTTAATTATTGTTTATGATAATGAATAGTTATTTCTTATAGGTTAAGCGTTGCCGCAAATGTTACGGAGCGTCCCGGCATGGGGTAGTATTTAATGATGTCGTACTGTTCGTTGGTGAAATTGTGCATCGTTGCTTGCAGATTGAGCCTGCAATGCTTCATCCTGAACTCCCTCGACAGTGTTATGCTGTGTTCCCAGTAAGCCTTCAGCTGATACTGAGGTATTCTCTGCACGCTGCTCCAACGCTCTCCCTGCGAGAGCAGGTTGTAGCCTATGTTGACGTACGGAGTGCGCAGCAGTGCCGACAGGTTGCCGCTCTGGCGCGGCGTGTATGGCAGCTGCACGTTGTAAGAAGGCGAATCCTCTTCCTTGTCTACGGCTTTCTGGTTGGTAAATGCAGCCGTCAGAATCATGCTGTACTCGCCTGCGGCAGTGTTGGCAATAGGTATTTCCGTTGCCAAAGTTATGTCGAAGCCGTAGATTTTCACCTTTCCGAAGTTCGACATTTTCCATACATAGGTAGAAGGGAAAGCCACTATCTTGTCGTCGATGTTGTTCAGATAGGCGTCGACGGTCAGTGTTACGTATTTCAGTAACCTTACTGGGCGTCCGCTGTAGGTTATTCCTGCGTTCAGTTCGTGTGCGTTTTCGGGTTTCAGGCCAGTGTTTCCCATGCGTATATAGTACAGGTCGTTGAACGTAGGCATGCGGAACGTGCTTTTATACATGGCTCTCAGGAACAGCGACTGGTCGTTGAGGAGCCTGTAAGATGCCGACAGCGACGGCGACAGGCGTTTCTTGTCGGCGGGCTGGCTGCCTGCCTTCACGCTTTCGCTGGCGTATGTTGCCACTATGTTTCCGTTGATTTTCAGCCGTTGCACCTGTACCTGTGCAGACAGTGCTGTCAGTGATGTCGTGCGCTTAGGGTATGGCGGGTCGGTCAGGTTGTCGGAGATGGATATGTTGCTGCGCAGGTTGTTGAAGAACAAGTCTTCTGCCAGTGCGAGCGAGAGCCATTCCGTAGGCTTCCACTGTGCTGCCACCGAGCCGTAGTATTCGTTCTGTCGTGCCACGTCTATGCGCTTTCCGTTTTCATATTTCACGTCGGTGTCTTCATATTTGTTCCATGAGTGGCTGTATTTCAGCCTTGCCTTCATGCTCCAGCGGTTGTTGAAGCGCTTGGTATATACAGCCTGTGTGAAGAAATCCTCGTCCCAAAGGCGCTCGTCGCTCTTCTTGTTGTAGAGTATGACGGCGCCCGGCAGTCCTCTCTGCGAGTAGTACCAGTATGCCTTTATGTCGAGTTGGCTGTTGTCGCGCCATGTGTGGAAGAGGTTTGCCTCTGCCTGCCATGAGTATATATCGGAGTTATATCGCTTCTCGGTTGTTTTCTCTATGCCGTTGACGAGCTTGAACGGATAGTTTCCGTCGGCACGCATGAACGATGCGTTTGCCGTTACTGCCGTGCGCTGGCTTATGGGCTGCCATAGTCTGAAGGATGGCGACACCATGCCGAACGAGCCTCCTTTTATTTTCATTTCCATGCGTTCGCCTTCGGGCGCATGCCTTTCGCTCGTTATGCTGAGTATGGCTCCCGATGCGAGGTGTCGTGCCGACTGCAGCAGGTTGTCGTCGCTGCCTACGGCAAGGCTTACCGACTCGGCGTTGTCGAGCGTGTATCTGCCTATGTCTATCTGTCCTGCCTGCGTGTTGCTTATGGTTATTCCGTCGTAGCTCACTGCCGTGTGGTGTGCTCCCAGATTGCGCACGCTGACGGTTTTCATGCCTCCTATGCCGCCGTAGTCTTTCACTTCTGCGCCTGCAAATTTCTTCACGGCATCCGACAGGTTTAGTATTCCGAGAGCCTGCAGTTCGCTGCGCAGCAACTGTTGCATAGGCATTGTCGACGTAACGTTAGGCGACAGCTTGTTGCTCACTACGGTTACGCTGTCGAGTTGTCTTGCCTTGTCGGTGTCGGTATTGTCCTGTGCGCACAGCGTTGAGGCTGACAGTGAAGCCAGCAGCAGTGTGAAACAGCGACGAAATGATTTTCTTTTGGAATCGATACTTAATGAACGCATGTTGTTTTTTCCAAAGACCTCTTCCTCGAAAGGCCGTAATGAAACTTAAACATTGGCAGGTCTTCTGACTTTACCCATTGAAAGGCAGCCTTCCCAAGCCGTCTTGGCTCAGTGGCGCCGTTGCCTTTCAACAACAGGGCTTACAGCAGCGGGACTGTGTAGGACTTGCACCTACTTCCCTTTTTAATCGCTCTTGTGTGGCGAACCAACATCTGTATGGTGAAGCGTGCCGGCTATTCGGCACGGCAGCGTTTCGCGGGGCAAAGATACGAAAAACTAATTAAACAACTAAACAATAGTTAATTATTTTTCCAAAATGAATTGTTTTTCAGTTGTTTTCCTCGTTTCAGGTAGACGAAATATCGTAAGTGTAGTATATTTTTCCGCCCATGTCGGTCTTGTATTTCTCGTCTCCTCTGGTCAGGTCTATAAGCCTGCACGGCGTGTTTGCCTCCATGTATTTCATCGTTTCAAACAGCAGGGTGTATCCAGGCGAGTAGAAAGCATACTTATCGTTTATGGCGAGTCGCGGTATGCTCACTTTCTTGCCGTTGCAGGTCTTCAGTCCGGAGAAGAAAGCCATCGGTTCGTCGCCGTTGAGCAGTATGGCGTGGAAGGTGCCCGACATGCTGCGCAGCGACCTGCTGTCGTGCTTCAGGTGCTTGTAGATATATGTGTTATACCATCTGGCGAAGGCATTTCTGAACTTGCGGCTCTTGTATTTGCTGAAAAGCCGGCTTATGTAGATGTTCTGTATCTTGTTCCACATCGTGTCGTCGATGCGCTTTCCGTCGTACACTTTCAGGCGGTAGTCTATTCCGTTGGTTTTCATTCTGTTGTAGGCCGTCCTGATGTTCTGCCTCACCGACTTAGAAAGCGACTGGTAGAGATTGTCTGTTCCGTCGCTGAAGTCTATGCTCACGCACTTGTCCGGCGTGTGTCTGGTGTAGTGGGTGAGGACCATTTTCTCAAAATCCTCATCACACATTTCCATTCTTCTGAACTTGAACGGGTGTATCAGTCTCTCGAAAAACCTGTGCGTGCTGTCAGCCTTTTCTTTCTGGCTCATGCCCTTTCTGTAGAGCAGCGACGTGGCTCCGCATCCCTGCACGTCGCCCAGCATCCTGTAGCAGCGCTTGAACATGTCCCATTTCAGCGGTGCTATGGCTACGACCTCGCCTCTGTCGTCCTCCATGCAAGCTATGCGCGGCGAGTAGAGCGTGGTGTATTTCACAAACCACCACACGTAGCTCATGTATTCGTAGTAGCAGAACGGGTTGTTGCTCTCCTGCTCCATGTCGTGCCAGGCTGCACGCAGTCTGGGCGAGTTAATGGATTTATATATTTTCAGATTCGACATGTTTCAAATAATTTCATCTATGTTTTTGTCCTCCGCAGCATGTTCTGTTGTCATGCCAACTTACAAAAATACTATAAAATAGCGACATCGCGCGACTTGCTGATATTACAATAGTGTTAATATTCCGTGCGCCGGAGTTTCCCTCGTCGTGTCTCTCCTGTCTGCGGGTGCTGTCGCCGGCGTCGCGGCGTCCTTTCTTCAATGTGAACGGGAACCTTAACGGGGACGTTAACATTTATGTTTTGTCTCACAGCAAAAACCGTGCCAAACTCATCAGATTTTTCTTTCTAACCGAAAAATGATGAAAAATTTTGACAGGGAAAAACTCTCCAAATAGAATTTTTATAGCCCCTGAAACTGCAAAAATCTGTTAATTTCAAGACCGGACACAACTGTTAAAATTGTCAAAGAGCATGTTTGACGCGCCTATTTCGCTTGTTTTGCCCTGCCAGGCACTATGCCCGATACCCCCAAACACTATGTCTGACCTCCTCAAACAGTGTGTTTGACAATGTCAAACATGCTCTTTGACATTTTTAACACTTATGTTTTCAGCACAGAAACATCATGTTTGCAGTTAACAGTCTGATTGTCAGACGATTGCATCCGCAGTCGAATTTTGGGCATATTTTGCCCCTCAGATTTCCGAAACGGGTTTCGCGGGCATTCTCGCGACAGTAAACGAGCCAAAATTGATTAACCTTTTTCAGGCTCCGCTGCTCCGTCCGTCATCTTGCCGGCAGCCCTTCTCCCTCAGTTGTCCGTCCGTTTGTCCTGCCGTCCGTCTGTGGCTTTGCCCAGCAGCGTAGCCGACGTGCTGCCCGTAATCAGTACGCGCACGGTCTCGCCGATGTGGTGCGTGCCCTTGTCGAACACCACCATCTTGTTCTGCTCGGTGCGTCCGCATAGCTGTTCTCGCGAGCGCTTCGAGAATCCCTCCACCAGTACGTCGAACTCCTTGCCCTCGTCTTTCCTGTTTTGCTCAGCCGAGAGTTTCGTCTGCAACTCAATCAGTTCCGACAGCCGTCGCAGTTTTATTTCCTCCGGCACGTCGTCGGGCAGGTGTTTCGATGCGTATGTGCCAGGACGTTCAGAGTATTTGAACATGAAGGCAGAGTCATATCCCACCTCGCGCATCAGCGACAGCGACATCTGGTGGTCGTCTTCGGTCTCGCTGTGATAGCCCACGAAGATGTCGGTCGTTATGGCACAGTCCGGAATAATCCGCTTTATAGCCGCAATGCGGTTCATATACCATTCGCGCGTGTACTTGCGGTTCATCAGTTTCAGTATCCTGTCGGAGCCGCTCTGCACCGGCAGGTGTATGTGCTTGCACACGTTCGGCACGTCGGCTATCACCCTCAGCGTCTCGTCGCTCATGTCCTTAGGGTGCGAAGTAGTAAACCTGACGCGCATAGCCGGCACAGCCTCAGCCACCAGGCGCAGCAGCATGGGGAAGTCTACCGTGCTGCCGTCAGCCGCCTGAAACATGTATGAGTTGACGTTCTGCCCCAGCAGCGTAACCTCCTTGAAGCCCCTGTCGTTCAGGTCGCGCACCTCCCGCAGTATGCTTTCCACGTCGCGCGAGCGTTCACGTCCGCGAGTGTAAGGCACGATGCAGTAGTGGCAGAAGTTGTTGCAGCCTCGCATGATGCTCACGTAGCCGCCAATCTTCTGTCCGTGCAGGCGCTGCGGCACGATGTCGCGGTAGGTCTCCGTAGTGGAAAGCTCTATGTTCATAGCCTTGTGTCCCGTCTCCGCCTGTGCCGTCAGGTCTGGCAGCGACAGGTAGGCGTCGGGTCCGGCAACGAGGTCGACACCGTGATTGTCTATCAGTTCCTCCTTCACGCGCTCAGCCATGCAGCCGAGCACGCCGATTATGATGTTTCGCTTCTTCCTCATGCTGTTCAGTTCCTCAAGCCGGTGATATATCTTCTGCTCGGCATTGTCGCGCACCGAGCATGTGTTGAGGAATACCGCGTCGGCTTCGTCGGCAGCCTCGACAGTGTCGTAGCCCGCCATCTTCATAACCGATGCAACCACCTCAGAGTCTGCCACGTTCATCTGACAGCCGTAAGTCTCAATGTAAAGTTTTTTCATTGTCAGCAATTATTATCTGTTCTGCGTGCAAAGGTACGCTTAAACCGTTACACTACAAAATAAAAAACAAGTTTTTCTTTTGCCGTTAAGTGCGTAAATAGTAACTTTGCAGTGCATATTTAAACACAGTAATCCATGTTTACAGTACTGATATTCGCCATAGCCCTGCTTGTCGGCTGCACCGACGGCAAGCGCGATGCAGTCTCCGGCACTGCCGGACAGTATGCTTTCACCGACGACATACGCCTGAAGACGACGCCCGTGAAAGACCAGCAGAACGCCGAGCTGGGCTGGGCATACGCCATGCTGGCAACGATTGAGACGGAACGCCTCATGCAGGGCGACTCCGTAAACCTGTCGCCGATATACGGCGTGCGCCGCTATATAGAGGAACAGGCTATGGACTGCTATCTGAGAAACACGAAAGCCGGCATATCGCTGCGTGGCTTCCCGTCGATGCAGCTGGCTCACTTGCAGCAGTACGGAGCCATGTCGTTCGATGCCTACAGGACATACGAGAGCACCGATTTCGGCTATGTCTGCAACAAGGTGGAGCAGATGGCCGACGTGCGCAGGCTGCACCGCGACGGGCTGGATGCCGCAAACAGGGCAGTGGCAGACTATCTCGACGACGTAATAGGTCCTGCTCCGAGATACGTTTTCATGTACGGATGCGAATATACGGTGCAGGAGTTTGCGCACAGCGTATGCCGCAGCGACGAGTATGTCGGCATTACGAGTTTCACACACCACCCTGCGGGCGAATGGTTTTCGCTGGAAGTGGAGGGAAACAAGTACAGGGACAGGCTCTATAACGTGTCGCTCGACCGTATGGTCAGCCTCGTCAACGCCTCGATAAGCAGCGGACATCCCGTCTGCTGGGCAGGCGACGTGAGCGAAAAGGGATTCTGTTTTGCCGACGGAGTGGCTGTCGCCGACGACGAGAAGCGCCAGTACACGCAGCACGACAGGCAGAAAGATTTTGAATACCGACACACTACCGACGACCACTGCATGGCTATCGTGGGCATGGCGCACGACAAAAACGGCAGGCGATACTACATCTGCAAAAACTCGTGGGGCAGCAACAACCGATACGGGGGCATGATGTATATGTCGGAAAACTATTTCAGAATGAAAACAATAGCAATCTTCATGCAGCGTGAAAGAGTGTTTATGTAGCATACCCGACAGCATCTTGTCGGCACATGGCATAGACGCCACATTGCCGACAATGGCAAATCCGTTTGCCGCCGAGCCTCACGCACTGTGCCGGTGGGCGGCGGAACAGGTCATGCACGATGCTGCCGCGAGAAAGGAGTGGCAGGCAGAAATAGGCAAGGGCAAGATGATGGGCGTGCTGATAGTAAGATATGACGACGGAAGGAGTCGCCGCATAGGCTACCTGAGAGCCTATTCCGGACAGATTTGCGGCAGGAGCGACTGGCAGGGATATGTTCCGGCAGTGTTCGACTATCTGCAGCCCGACGGATACTTCAAACTGCACGAGGCGGAAATAGACGACATAAACAACAGAATAAAGGACATTGCGAGTTCCGACGACTATCTGCTGGCAAGGAAAGAACTGGCAGAAATGACCGAAAGACACGACCGCGAACTGGCAGAGATGCGCCGGCTGATGGCTGAAGCGAAAAGGCTTCGCGACGAACAGAGGCTCAGCGACACAGCCGACGACAAGGTCAGAGAGCGTCTTGTGCGTGAGAGTCAGCACGAAAAAGCCGAGATGAGAAGGCGAAAGCGAGCCATGACGACTGAAATGGAAGCAGTCAGGAAAAGAATTGAGCAGCAGGATGCTGTCATTTCAGAACTGAAAAGCCGAAGACACAGGCTTTCCGACTCTCTGCAACGGTGGCTTTTCTCGCAGTTTATACTGCAAAACGCAGACGGAGAGAGCAGGAGTGTGCTCGACATTTTCAGCTATTATAACAGTCAGTTGCCGCCTGCCGGAACGGGAGAGTGCTGTGCGCCGAAACTCATCAACTATGCTTTTGTCAACAATATGAAGCCTATGGCACTGGCAGAGTTCTGGTTCGGCGACTCGCCGCGTGGCGAACTGCGGCGGCACGGAGGCTTCTACGAGCCTTGCAAGAGCAAGTGCAGACCACTGCTGGCATGGATGCTGAATGAAGACTACGGCTATTCTGCCTGCAATGTGAACGGGAAAAGCCTGCAACCTGCTGTCGTTTATGAAGACGAACATATCGTCGTTGTCGACAAGCCGTCGGGAATGATGAGCGTGGAAGGGCGTACCGACGATGTTTCTCTGGAGCAATGGCTGAGAAAAAGATATAAGGGGGAAACGGAAACGATGATGGTGCACCGTCTCGACATGGACACTTCGGGTCTGATAGTAGCTGCAAAAACTAAGGAAGCACACAGGATTTTGCAGCAGCAGTTTGAGCATCGAACGGTGAAGAAACGCTATACTGCCGTCGTCTGCTGCATGCTGTCGCAGCAAAAAGGCATCATAGACATTCCCATAGGTGCCGACTACGATAACCGCCCGATGCAGATGGTTGACGAAAAGCATGGCAAACGCGCTGTTACGCGCTATGAGGCTGTCGGCAACGACGGCAGATACACGCGCCTGCACCTATTCCCCGAGACGGGGCGCACACACCAGTTGCGCGTGCATTGTGCCTACTTCGGCGGACTGAATGCGCCCATTCGTGGCGACAGACTGTATGGAAATGCTGCCGACAGGCTGTATCTGCACGCCGACACCATAACGTTCAGCCATCCTGCCACAGGCAAAAGCATGACATTCTGCAGCCCTGTGCCGTTCTGAAAAACAAAAACCGACGGCACCGGCACACATTATTTAATATTAATAAAGATAACAATATATACTTATGAAGACTGAAGGATACTTACAGCAGAGTTACCCTAAAAAGGTAAAGCGCTATTGTCAGACGATGGATTTGCAGGACAATCCTGAACTGATAGCAGAGTACAAGCGCCGCCACAGCGAGTGCGAGGCGTGGACAGAGATACTCGACGGAATACGCGAGGTGGGCATACTGGAAATGGAAATCTACTTGCTCGGCACGCGACTGTTTATGATTGTTGAGGCTGCCGACGACTTCGACTGGGATGAGGCTATGGCACGGCTTGCCACACTGCCGCGACAGCAGGAGTGGGAGGAATACATGGCGCAACTGCAAGACTGCCGCAAGGATGCTACGAGCGACGAGAAATGGCAGATGATGGAGCGCATATTCCACCTTTACCGATAACTATTCTGTAAGGCTTTTGTATATCTCTACCACCTGAGAGGCAACGTCGCTGCCTTCGAAACGCCGTATATATTCCTGCGACTGCTCAATGCGCTCGTCGCGACCATCGCTTTCCTGAAGCGATGACATTATGCCTTTGGCAAAGGCTTCGGTATCGTCGGGGTCGGTATAGATATTGTGTGGTCCGCCCGCTTCTTCCAGACATGAGCCAGTGCAGGCAACAACGGGAAGCCCGCTCTGTATGGCTTCGATGATGGGGATGCCAAATCCTTCATACCGAGACGGGTAGGCGAAGACCTCAGCAGCCTGATAGATAGCCGGAAGATGCTCGTATGGAACATGGTTGAGCAGCATGACGCGGTCGGAAAGATTATGAGTCTTTACGTATTTGATAATCTCTTTTGTGTAAGGAGTGTGCCTGCCTATGATGACAAGCGACAGTTCTTCGGGCAGCAACTCCATTGCCTTGACTGCCAGAAGGGCATTCTTGCGCTGCTCGACAGTGCCTACGGTGAGGACAAATCGCGGCGGTAGGTTGTACAGTGCATGTACCGTCTGCATCTCGTTGTCTGATACGCGGCGCAGAAACTGACTGCCGAAACTCTGATATATGACATCTATCTTGTCGGGATTGACTCTGCCGAGTTCCACAATATCGCGCTTTGTACACTCGCTGATGGCTATTATGCGGTCAGCCTCACGGCATGTGGCATGGAATTTCCTCTTGTATATCCACACGTCTATGGGGTTGTAGTATTCCGGATGACGCATGAAGATGAGATCGTGGATGGTAACGACACTTCTTATTCCGCTTTTCCTTATTCCCATCGGCAGTTCGCCTGACAGTCCGTGATAGACATTGACGCCGTCGGCAAGCATCTCTTTCACTATTCCTCGCGTGCGCCAATAGTCGCAAGCCAGTCTCGTGCGGGCTCTGAGTGGATAGACAAACTTCATGTTTGGCGTTTCCTTGACCTGTTGGCGCAACTCATCGCGTCCCTTGTTGGGGGCATACAGGCGCAAAGACCAGTCGCTGTCGACAACAGCAGACAGTGAACTGACAAGTGTACGGGCATAGGAGCCCAGTCCGGTGTTGTTGCTTACAATGCGCTTGGCATCATAGCCGATAGTCCGTTTGCTCATGCTTCGTCCCTCCTTACTACCTTTCCGTTTACGTATTTAAACCTTTTGTCAAACTCCTCGCGTGTTCGCTTCCATCTCTTATGGCTCCACAGCCACAGTTCTGGCTGCCGTCTAACTGTTTCCTCGAGTTGCTTGTAGTACCAGTCGGTTACCGTCCAGTCTTCCTGTTCCTTGGGTTTCGTTGTCATAACCTTCAGCCTGCACACATAATAGCCGCGCTTCTTCCGCATCATATCGCCGTAGACGACAGCCTGGTCGGTAGCCTTGCATATTCTCTCGGCACCTGTCAGGACAGGCGTATCATGGTTGAGGAAGTTCACCCAGTGGTGTATGTTGTGCCAATGCGGCTTCTGGTCATAGAGATAACCCATGACGTGCGCTATGCCGTCGCGTTTCCATGCCACTATTTGTCGCAGCGTGTCTTGCATCGGAACGCCTACGGCATGGTTCTTCTGGCGTGCATCAAGGATGAGACGGTCGAACACTTTATTTTCCAAAGGATGATAAACTTCGCCGCAGACAACACCCTCTGGCACCCAGAGGGTAATGGTTGAAATCCATTCCCAGTTGAATGTGTGCGACAGAAACAGTGCCACCGACTGCCCGCCTTGCAGTATCTTGTTCATTTCTTCTATGCCCTCAAAGCGCATACGGCGTTTCAGTTGCTTCTCGCTCATAGACATAAGTTTGACGGTTTCCACGATATAGTCGCAGAAACTGTGGTAGAACTTATAGACAATCACCTTTCTTTCCATATCCGTTTTATCTGGAAAAGCAGTAAGAAGGTTTTTCTCGATAGTTTTTTTCCTGTATTTTACTACTATGGCGAGTATGAAAAACATGATGTCCGACAGCACATACAGCAGCCACATGGGCAGCAGCGACAGTGCATACCAGAACGAGTAGACGGCATGGTAGCCTATTTTTGAAATGATATTGCTTGGTTTTCCCATTATCTGCGTTGTATTTCCGTATTGCTATTTGTTAGGCATCAGTTTGTCGTTCACCATGCGGAACATGTACTGATATATGATTGCCTTTATCTCTTGTTCCATTTCCTGCTGATACTTGACCTTTCCCACGAGGTTGTTCTTCATCAGCCTGTCATCGAGCGAGTAGACAGCTTTCGTCTTTTCGCCGTCGAACTGCAGCACATATCCATGCTTTACATACTGATATGTGCCGTTAAGATAGTTCACGGCAAATGTTTCTTCAGCCGGAGTGTCCAGCAGGTTGCATCCGAAACTGAAGAACGGCTTGCTGTAGTTGAGGTGTCCGAGAATGGTAGGCACAATGTCTATCTGCTGCGCCACAGCCTCACGCATGCCTGGAGCAAGTTCGCCCGACGGGTCGAAGATGATGATAGGCGAGCAGAAACGTCCCAAGTCGGTGCTGTATTCCGCATGGTCGCTCTGGTTGGTATGGTCGCTTGTCAGCACGAATATAGTATTCTTGAACCACGACTGCTTGCTTGCCTCGTCGAAGAACTTGCCTATTGCCATGTCGGTGTATCTGATGCATTTCTGTATAGGCAGGTTTTCTTCCTTGTAGACATTCTTATATTTGTCGGGAACGACAAACGGATGATGGCTCGATACGGTGAACAGTGCCGTCATGAATGGCTCTTTCATCTCGCCCATCTTGGCACAGTAGTATTGTAGGAACGGCTCGTCCCATATCCCCCAGTTACCGTCGAAGTCGCCATCGCCGCCAAAGCGCTTGTCGGCAGCATAGTCCTGCCTGCCGTAGTATTGCTGGAAGCCCGTCTTGTTGGCAAATGCCATGAAGCCCATAGAGCCTCTGTTGGCACCGTGAAAGAATGCAGTGGAATACCCTTCGGCAGTCAGCAGTCCGGCGATGCTGGTGTATGTGTTCATCGAGGCAGGCGTAAGCACAAACGGCTCGACAAACATTGGTATGCCGCACAGCACAGATGGCATGCCGTCAATAGACTTCCTGCCGTTGCAGTAGGAATATTTGTAGGTTACGCTCTTCTCTATCAGTTTGTCAACATTTGGCGTATAGCCTTTGTATTTGCCGTCATCAAGGTCTTTGTTCAGTGCACCTATATATTCGCGCCCAAAGCTTTCTACTATAATTATCACCACGTTTTTCTTGCGCATGACAGTGTCTGTGCTGTCGCCATCCATGCTTTTACCGTTGTTCTTGACAGGACTGAATATCTTTTCTGCCTCGTCTGTAGATGCAAAATAGTTTGGCACGTTGAACACGCTCTTGCCTATGGTGCGCAGCATGGCAAACGGTGTGTTCAGCACTAAGGCGCAGTCTATGGGGCGTTCAACGTATTGGTTGGCGTTGTTTATAGTTATTGGTCGTATGCCAGAGCCGAGTCCGCCACGACATGCGCCTATGCTGAGCGGCACGGCGGCAGCAAGGCACAGAGTCATCACTATGGTGTATTTCACTCTTTCAGCAGTAGTCTTCATCTGAGATGCCAGCACGCGTGGCGAAACATACAGTCGCCACATCAGCCAGATGAGCAGGATGCCAAGCACGACAAGGTACCAGTGGTGTACGAACTCAGTCATGAATACTCCCGCAATGTTGTTGTCGTTGCTGAATTCGCTGAACACCGACGTTGTAGTACGGCGCAGTGTATATGGGAAATATACCGCATCGCAGAGATTTATGATAACGGCGAGACTGTTGACAACAACAAATAACCATTTCTCTACCTTGTGCATGATGCGCGTTTCCTTGTAGAATACGGGCAGCATCATCAGTACTATGTACAGCGAATTGGTGTAGACGATGGCAGAACGGTCGAACATGTAGCCTCCGCGAAATATGTCCAGCAGTGTCGCAGCCGTTTGGTGTTCGCCAAGATAACTGTAGTTCTCCAACATGTAAGCCACTCGGCAGATGTTATATACCACGAATGCCATAAGCAAGTTTATCAGCATTGCTATTGCCGACGACGCTTTATTGTTGAGCAAGTTTGTCTTCATGTTTCCTCTTTTGTTTGTTTTGCTGTTATTATTTTCAACTTTGTTGCATTGCGTGCAGCTTGCTGTAGTATCCGTTGAGCGCTATCAGTTGTTCGTGAGTTCCTCTTTCCACTATCTCGCCTTCGTGCAGCACGCATATCTCGTCGGCATTACGTATTGTCGAGAGCCTGTGTGCTATGGCAATGGTAGTGCGTGTACGCATCAGTTTTTCAAGCGCATCCTGCACCAGACGCTCGCTTTCGGTATCGAGAGCCGACGTTGCTTCGTCGAGAATGAGTATAGGCGGGTTTTTCAGTATGGCTCTCGCTATGCTCACGCGTTGTCTCTGTCCTCCCGAGAGCCTGCCTCCGCGATCGCCAATGTTGGTGTCGTAGCCATGTTCCGACGACATGATGAAGTCGTGGGCATTGGCTATGCGTGCCGCTTCCTCTATCTCCTGCTGACTCGCCTTTTCTACTCCGAATGAAATGTTGTTGCGGAATGTGTCGTTGAAGAGTATCGATTCCTGGTTGACGTTGCCTATCAGTTGTCGCAGGTCTTGTACTTTCAGGTCGCGGATGTCGATGCCGTCGATGAGAATTTGTCCTTCCTTAACGTCGTAATAGCGCGGTATGAGGTCTACGAGTGTAGACTTACCGCTGCCGCTTTGTCCTACGAGGGCAATCGTCTTGCCCTTTTCGATAGTGAGATTTATGTTCTTCAGCACTATCGTCTGATTGTATGCAAACGACACATTGCGGAACTCTATGCTGTGGCAGAAGCCTCCGTCGGGCAGGAGTTTTGGATTTGGAGGGTCCTGTATTTCTATTTCGGCATCGAGAATCTTGTCTATGCGCTCCATTGATGCCAGTCCCTTCGGTATGTTATAGCCTGCCTTTGAGAAATCCTTGAGCGGGTTGATGATGCTGTAGAGCATGACGAGATAGTAGATGAACAGCGGTCCGGAGAGCGATGCATTGTTAAGCACGAGCACGCCACCAAACCATAGCACTATGACAATCATCACTGTGCCGAGAAATTCGCTCATTGGGTGTGCCATCTGCTGACGTATGTTCACTCGCATGATGTCGTTGCGGTAGGCAGTGTTTACTGAGTCGAACTTCCTATTCATCTTTTCTTCGGCAGAGAATGCCTTTATGATGCGCAGTCCGCCAAGCGTTTCCTCAACTACACTCATGGTGTCGCTCCACAAAGCCTGTGCGCGGATAGATTTCTGCTTCAGTTTTCTGCCCACATATCCCATGAACCAACCCATCAGCGGCACTATGGTAAGCGTGAACAGTGTGAGTTGCCATGATATGAGCAGCAGCGTAATGAAATATGCTATGATGAGTATAGGATTCTTAAAGAGCATGTCGAGCGACGACATTATTGAGTTTTCCACTTCCTGCACGTCTCCGCTCATGCGTGCTATGATGTCGCCCTTGCGCTCGTCGGAAAAGAACGACAGCGAGAGCGATGTTATCTTGCGGTATAGCTGGTTGCGTATGTCGCGTACAACTCCAGTGCGTATTGGCATCATCGTAGCCGACGATAGGAAATAAGCTCCAGTCTTGAGGAATGTCATGAAGGCGAGGAACAGTCCGATGAGCAGCAGTGTTGTCGTGGCGCCTACTCGCTCGATGAGTTGCAGTACATAGTAGTTCATGTTGTTCATAGCGACGTCGGTAACGTTGCCCCAGTCCCAAGCCATCAGGCTCGTAGCCTTGTCGGCATCTTTGGTCTGGAACAGTATGTTGAGTATAGGTACCAGCGCGGCAAATGAGAAGATATTGAGCACTGCCGACAGTATGTTGAACACCACCGACAGTACCAGATAGCGCTTGTAAGGTGGTATGAAGCGCATCAGTACATGTATAAAATCTTTCATATCTGACGGCAAAGGTACGATTAAGTGAGCAAAGAAACAAATTTATTTGGTTCTTTCAAGCGTGAGTACCTTATACAAAGGTAAATTAAAACACGCAAAGAAACAAATTTATTTGGTTTATTTAGAAAATGTGGGTAATAGAATAAAGGGAGTTGAGCCTGACAAATTATTGTCGGATGGCTAACTCCCTTTTGTTCCGTTAACTAAAAAACTGCATCTCAGTCTTTCACGGTGATGAGATAGTAGTTTTTCTTTCCCTTTTGTACGAGCAAGTATTTTCCGTTGATGAGGTCTTCTGCGGTGACAGGTCTGTCGAAAGCCGCTATCTTTTCTTTGTTTATCGACACGCCGCCGCCTTGTACCATCTTGCGGCATTCGCCCCTGCTTGGGAATATCTTGATATTCTCGTCGGTAACGATGTCTACGAATGGCGAGCCAAGTTTAGCCTTGTCCATGTCGTAGTGTGGCACTCCCTCGAAGATGTCGAGCAATGTCTGTTCGTCGAGGTTGGCAAGTGCATCCTTCGTAGACTTTCCGAAAAGAATGTTCGAAGCCTCTATTGCAGCCTCAAGGTCTTCGCGCGAGTGTACCATAGTGGTAACTTCCTCCGCTAGTCTTTTTTGCAGTATGCGTCGTCCTGCGTCCTGCTTGTGTTCCTCCACGAGACTGTCTATGGTTTCTTTGTCAAGCGACGTGAATATCTTTATGTATTTTTCTGCATCTTCGTCGCTGACGTTGAGCCAGAATTGATAGAACTTATACGGTGTCGTTCTGTTTCTGTCGAGCCAGATGTTGCCAGTCTCCGTCTTGCCGAACTTCTTTCCGTCAGCCTTTGTTATCAGTGGGCATGTCAGTGCGTAAGCCTGTGCCTCAGAGCCGAGCGTGCGTCGTATGAGTTCCGTTCCTGTTGTCATGTTGCCCCACTGGTCGTTGCCTCCGAGCTGCAGCTTGCAGTTCTTGTTCTGATAGAGGTGCAGGAAGTCGTATCCCTGCAATAGCTGGTATGTAAATTCCGTGAACGACAGTCCGTCGCGTGCTGTTCCGTTGAGTCGTTGCTGCACGCTTTCCTTTGCCATCATGTAGTTGACGGTGATGTGTTTGCCCACTGTTCTTGCAAAGTCGAGGAAGGTAAAGTCCTTCATCCAGTCGTAGTTGTTGACTATTTCGGCGCAGTTTTCTTCCTTGCCGTCGAAGTCAAGAAACTTTGCAACCTGTTTCTTTATAGCCTCTTGGTTGTGGTATAGTGTTTCGGTGTCGAGCAGATTTCTTTCCTGGCTCTTTCCCGACGGGTCGCCAATCATTCCTGTTGCGCCGCCCACGAGTATGATAGGCTTGTGTCCGCAGTGCTGCAGGTGTCTGAGCATCATTATTCCGCAGAGGTGTCCTATGTGCAGTGAGTCGGCTGTAGGGTCTGTTCCGAGATATGCCGTTACTGTTTCGCGTTGCAGCAGTTCTTCTGTTCCTGGCATGATTTGTGCTAACATGCCGCGCCATTTCATTTCTTCTACAAAGTTTTTCTTCATCGTCTTGTTATATGTTTTAGAAGTTGAGGTGTCAGGAAGTCTGTTCTGTGGAAGCTGTCTTCCTGTCTTCTGTCTGTCTATGTTTCTTTTTCTGTCTGCTAAGGCACAGGGTCGTAGCCCGAGCCACCCCACGGATGGCATCTTGCTATTCGTCTTATGGCAAGCCATGTTCCCTTTGCCGGTCCGTGTTTCTTTATTGCCTGTGCGGCGTATTCCGAGCATGTTGGCGTGAAGCGGCATGACGGTGGTGTGAATGGCGATATGCATCGCTTGTAGAAATAAATGGGCATTAGCATTATAGCCGTTGCCACATTTCTTACGATGCGTATTGTCTGCCTTATGATGTCAGATGTTGTCTGCATTTCTCCGCTATTCTTGTCAATGCCTGTTGCATCCTTGCCGTTACCTTGTCGGTAGTGAGCAGCTGGTCGTCGGTCCATATGAAAGCCATCAGCAGTTGTTTTCCGTTGTCTGTCTTGCCGTTTGTCGTCAGTATGTCGTTGCTGTTTCTGTATGCTTCGCGCATCTGTCGCTTTATTCTGTTTCTCTTTACGGCACGTTTAAAGAATTTCTTTGGCACGCTGAACATCACTTTCGCCTGTGGTTGTTGTGTCTTGTCGTCGCTTTCGTTGCTGACGATTTTGTACACCACCCTCAGTGGATGGACCGTCAGTGCCTTGCTTCCTCCGCTGAACAGTTCGTCTATTTCCTGTCGGCTGGTCAGTCGTTGGCTTTTGCGAAGCGTATGTCTGACATTTTCAACGTCCATGCTGTGTGTCTATTTCTTATGTTTCTCGAGATATGCTCTCAGTGCTCCGGTCATTGACGGATGCTCTTTCGTAGGTGCCTCGATGGCGAGTTTCAGTTTGTTGTCGGCTACTTCTTTTGCTGTTGACGGTCCGAAGGCTGCTATCTTTATTTTTCCTTGCTTGAAGTTTGGGAAGTTTTTCACGAGCGAGCGCACTCCTGTCGGGCTGAAGAATATCATCATGTCGTAGTCGAATGCTTCTACTTCTTCCGGCGTGAAGTCGTTGCTGACGGTGCGATACATGATGCATTCCTTGTGTTGCAGTTTCTTTGAGTCGAGAATGGTTGTTATTTCTTTGTTGTGTACGTCGCTCAGCGGCACGAGATAGTTTTCTGTCTTGTGCTTGACCATCAGTGGCAGCAGGTCGGCTATCTTGCCTGTTGTGCCGAAGAAGATCTTGCGTTTGCGGTATTGCACGTATTTCTGTATGTAGAGTGCTATCTGTTCCGTAACGCAAAAGTACTTCATTGTTTCGGGTATGGGTACTCTGAGTTCTTTCGACAGGTTGAAGAAGTTGTCTATTGCATGTCGTGAAGTGAATACGATGGCGCTGTAGTCCAGTATGCTTATCTTCTGCTTGCGAAACTCTTTTGCTGTCAAACCTTCAACTTTGATAAAGGGTCTGAATACTAATTCTACGCCAAAGTCGTTCGCTATATCGAAGTATGGCGACTTTTCGCTTGACGGCTGAGGCTGTGAAACCAAAATCTTCTTTATCATTAGGTGTCCTTAGTAACTAATTTTCAATATGTTGTTTAATTCTATCATCGCTCCAAGCAATGCAAGGAGCGGAACTATTTCGAGCGCGCAAAAGTACAAAATAATTTGTAAAAAACCGCCTTTTCTGCGAAAAAAGATTGCATAGCACTTGCAAAACGACAGTATTTCAAAGATTGCTACTATTGCAAGTACATATATCATGGCGTTTCGCGCGGGCATTCCGAAGTATGTTATGAGCATGACGAAGGGCAGCAGGAGCACTCCTTCTACGGCTGCGAGAAAGAGTTGCGACTTGTTCCACATGCGGCTGCTGTGCCTGTCGAAGAATATCCAGTTTATGAGTGTGTAGAGTGCGAGCCGCGTGAGGTGGAAGGCGACGATGCAGATGAAGTAGACCACCAACAGGTGGTACTGCGATGAGAGTATGAATGTGTTGGCTACGTTCTCCAGTGTGTAGAGGAAGTAGACTATGGAGAAGAGCAGGCACGAGAGTATTACGAGGAACAGCTGGAAGCGTACTTCGCTGGTTGTTTCCGTGATATTGGTCGTGCGGCGGTCGCTTTTCTGTACGTAGAAGAAGTCTTTTGCCTGTCGGAGGATGAAGCGCCGTGAGTTGTTTATGGCTATGATTGCCATGATGAAGCATCCTATCAGCAGTGCCGTGATGACGTTGTCGTTGCTGATGGTGTAGGGTACGGGGTCGGCAGCCACGCCGTAGCGGTCGTTTTCGACGTCGGTGTAGTTGAGCATCTCCTTAAACAGGTATGGGTTGTGGTAGTTCTGCAGGTCGCTGACTCTCTGGTCGCGCTGTATGCGTGTGCCTGGTGTGATGCCTATGGTGTCGGGTCGCATGTTGTATATGCGCTTGCCGGGCTTGAAGTTTGCCTGTACGGCAGAGTCCTGCTGTGCCGGAGTGGCGTTGGCAGGCAGCTGGTTGAGCACCTGCATGACGGTCTTCGGCTTGGCTGGCTTCACTCTCACCGTGCTGTCAGGACGGTGGGCTGGCGACAGTTCGACTATTGTTGAGTCGCTTTGCAGCATTGTGTGGTGTTATAGGTTAAAGGCTTTCCTTATGTCGTCTGTGCGGTCGAGCTTTTCCCATGTGAAGAGTTCGACGTCGATGATGCGTGTGGGGTGGTAGTGGCTTTCAAACTTTTTCTTCACCCACTCGTTCTTTCTGCCCATGTGTCCGTAGGCTGCTGTCTCGAGATACATTGGCTGGCGCAGCTTGAGCGTGCGTTCTATTTCTTTCGGTCTGAGCCTGAAGAGTTCCTGCACGCGCTGTGCTATCTCTCCGTCTGTCATGCTGACGTGCTTTCTGCCGTAGGTGTTGACGTAGACGCTGACGGGGTCTGCCTTGCCGATGGCGTAGCTCAGCTGTACGAGCATTTCGTCGGCAACGCCTGCTGCCACCATGTTCTTGGCTATGTAGCGTGCCATGTAGGCTGCCGAGCGGTCTACCTTCGACGAGTCTTTGCCTGAGAAGGCTCCGCCGCCGTGTGCTCCCTTGCCGCCGTAGGTGTCTACTATTATCTTTCGTCCGGTCAGTCCGGTGTCGCCGTGCGGGCCTCCGATGACAAACTTGCCTGTCGGGTTGACGAGTATGTCGTTGTCGATGTCGATGCCGTCGAACAGCTTGAGCACTTTCTCTGAGTGTATCTGTGCTTTGACGCGCGGCAGGAGTATGTTTACGACGTCATCCTTTATGCGTTTCTGCATGCGCAGGTCGTCGCTGTCGAACTCGTCGTGCTGTGTCGACACGACTATGGTCTTGATGTGCAGGGGTATGCCCTCGTCGCTGTATTCTATCGTTACCTGGCTCTTGGAGTCGGGGCGCAGGTATGTCATGTCCTTTCCTTCCTTCCTGATGTCGGCAAGTGTCTTCATGAGCAGGTGTGCCAGGTCGATAGACACGGGCATGTAGCTCTCGGTCTCGTTGGTGGCGTAGCCGAACATCATGCCCTGGTCGCCGGCGCCCTGATTGTCCTCATCATCGCGGTCGACGCCACGATTGATGTCGCCGCTCTGCTCGTGGATGGCTGTCATGATGCCGCAGGAGTTGCCGTCGAACTGATATTCCGACTTGGTATAGCCTATCTTGTTGATGGTCTTGCGGGCTATGGTCTGCAAGTCGATGTATGCTTCCGACCGCACTTCGCCCATGATGCAGACCTGACCAGTCGTTACGAATGTCTCGATGGCTGTGCGTGCATGGTCGTCGTAAGCCAGAAACTGGTCTAAAAGTGCATCACTGATTTGGTCGCACACTTTGTCGGGATGTCCTTCCGACACTGACTCTGAAGAAAAAAAGTATGACATAATAATTATGTTTTTATAATTTGAGGGTGCAAAATTACAACATTTTTATGAATTACAACTATTTTGTGAGAAATTTAAATGGTAAAGTCGCGTTCGCAGCAAAAACCGTGCCAAACTCGTCGGATTTTTCTTTTGACCCGGAAAATGATGAAAAATTTTGACAGGGGAAAACTCTCCAAATAGATGCGGAACAGCCTCTGAAAGTGCAAAATTGTGTTAATTCTGAGGTCGGCGACAAGTGTTAAAATTGTCAAAGAGTATGTTTGAGGCGCCTATTTGTGTATTTTGGCTTGCGAAATATTGTGTCTGAGAGTCCCAAACACTATGTTTGACTTCCTCAAACAGTGTGTTTGACAATGTCAAACATGCTCTTTGACAATTTTAACACTTGTGTTTCGTGCACAGAAGGCGCGTGTTTCGCGATAACAAACTGACTGTCAGACGATTGCAGATGCACACGAAATACGGGCGTATTTTGCCCCTCAGATTTCGGAAACGGGTTTCGCGGGCATTCTCGCGAGGGTAAACGGGCAAAAATTGATTAGTCTTTCGGGAAGCGCAGGCAATAAAAAATTGGCAGCCGTATATGGTTTGCCAATCGGAAAAACGTAAGAGTCGTTTCGTTTTTTCAGAATATTCAGAGTGTGTTTTTCCTGATGATGGTCAGTCCGTCGCGCAGCGGCAGCATGACTTTCTCCACACGCTTGTCGGCAGCCACGTGGTCGTTGAAGCGTTCCACGCCCAGCGTCTGCGCGTCGCGGTCGTAAGCATGGTCGACTACGTGCCCGTCCCAGAGCGTGTTGTCGGCAACGATGAATCCGCCTTCCGTCAGCAGTTGCAGAGCCATCTCGTAGTAGTCGGTGTAAGCGCGCTTGTCGCCGTCGATGAACACCATGTCGAACTTCATTCCGAGCTGCGGCACTTCTTTCAGTGCATCGCCTATGCGGAAGTCTATCCTGTCGGCAACGTGCGAGCCTTCTATCCATCCGCGCGTGAAATCCTCCAGCTCGTCGTTAATCTCGTAGGTATATATGCGTCCGCCTTCGGGCAAGCCCTCAGCCATGCAGATGGCGCTGTAGCCGCTGAACGTGCCTATCTCGAGGATGTTGGCAGGGCGAATCATCCTGACAATCATCTTCAGCAGACGACCCTGCAAGTGTCCGCTCGCCATGCGCCCGTGCAGCAGGTGAACGTTGGTGGCACGGTAGAGCCGATAGAGATAGTCGCCCTCAGCGTCGATGTGGTCGTGTATGTAGTCGGTGATGGTCATAAAATGAAAAGTTGAGGAGCCATATACTGAACTCCTCAACTTACTAACATATTACTTGACAAAAATCTTCTGTGTTCTTATTACGTTGCGGTTCTGCATCTTTACGATGTAGACTCCAGCCTTCATGTTTGCCGTAGAGTAGCGCTTCGGACTGTTGTTGACGAAGCTGACGAGGCTTCCGTCTACGGTGTATATCCATGCCTTCTCCACATTTGTAAACGTCAGCTGACCGTTGTCTGCTGCCACCGAGCTCACGCCCTTTGCCAGTGTGTTGTCGCTGATGGCAGTGGTGCCGAGTCCTTCCGGCTCGTCGGCAACGCCCGCGTCGTGTGTATCGACGAATGTGCGCTGGTTGGTGTTGTCGCCGCTAATCTCCACGCCGAAGTCGATAGAGTAGCCTTTGGCAAACAATCCGTTGTGCATGAACATGTTGGGGAACCATGCGTCGGAGAAGACGATGCGCAGACGGCTCTTTCCGGTGTGGGCATCCTCTGGAACCTTGAATGTGAACGTAGAGCCCTGAGTCTCTATTTCAGGGTAAGAGCCTCTGATGCTTCCAATCTTGAATATACGCTCTCCCAGCGGGTCGGCTGTGTCTTCATCGTACACGGCAGTGATGCCGTTAGGATGGTCGAATGTGCCGCTGCCGTTGAGGTCAATCCATGCACCGCCCAGACAGTAGCGCAGACCGTCAGGACTGTTAGAGCCCGGATGGTTGTTGGTTGTGTCGAAAGCCTTGACATACAGCTGTATTGTCTGTCCCTGCTTCACCTTCAGTATCTGGTCGCGTGCATCCACGTGCTGGTTTTCTCCTTCAACAGGCGAGGTAGTGTGATAGTTGAGGTTCTGCGTAGCACCGGTTGTCGTTACGTCCGTGAGGTAACGAATCTGTCGTGCCGTTTCAGCATTCTCGCTCTTCGGGTCCATCTCGCTGATGCCGTAGGTGTCTTCCTCCTCAAGGGCAGGCAGCGACGACGGATTGGCACGTGGCACTTCCACCCATACAACAGGCGAATAGGTCTTCATGTCGGTGGCTGCCGAGCGAACGCCGATGAATGGTTTGTCGTCAGCCGACTCAAAGAATATGTTGCCAACGAATGCAGCCCACTGTGATGTTCTGCCTATCTCGCTCACGCGTCCGTTCTCGCCGTTCTTGTAGAGTATCTCAAAATGGTCGATGTTTGCTTCGTCGTTGTACACCAGATCCCATGCTGCACGTGTCTTTGCCGTAGCCTCGACATTCCAGTTCAGCTTGACAGAAAGCGACTTGGTTGTCTCTTCCTTCACTTCTACCACAAGGTCGCTGACGTTGGCAGGTGTAGTCTTGGTGTCGTCGCTTATCTCCAGCTTGCCCACGTAGCAGTCGTAAGTGCCGTTTACGCGCAGTCCGATGCGGTCGATGACGTCGCCCGCAGACAGTGCTATGTCTGCTTCGCGCTCAACCCATGCTCCATTCTTCTCAGGAGCGGCAACAGTTGCTTCCACCCACTGGCCGTTCTGCTTTCTCACGATTACCGACGGAGCACCCGCATTGTGAGTCTTGTCAGCCGCGAAAGCATCCTTCAATGCCAACTTAACCTTCACTTTGCCGTTGGCTTTCAGGTTGGTCTTGTAGAGAATGATGTCGGTTGGCTCAGAAACCTTCGACCTTACGACAAGGCATGAACCGCCCGTGTATGCGTCGTCGTGAGAGAACTCAACAGTGAGATTGTTGGCTGGTGTCATTGTGCCAGCCTTCACGGTCAGCCAGCGATAGGTAGGCACGATGTCTTGGTTAGCCATGTTGTACCATTCGCCTGCTGTACGCTTTCCTTTATAGAGGTAGCGGTCGCCGTTGCCGAGATTGAAATGTGTCTGGAAAGGCAGGTCGCCCTGAATGGCAGAACGCTCGGGAATGAACTCAGCGAGTCCGCAGAACGACTGTAAAGGCAGCTTAGTACCCTGTAACTCCCAGTTGTTGCCACTCTTGCTCGGTGTAGGACGTGTCAGCGGATTGCGGTTGCCGCCAGAGAAACCACGCTCAAGCAGACGCTGATAGTTAGCCTGCATCTCGTAAGGACCATTTCCTGAGTTGTAGCTCATGAAGCGGCTCTGACCGTGTTCTCCCCACAGGCAGAGACTGCAGCGGTGCGGTGAGTCAGAACCAGAGTACCAGTCTTCGTCAAGGTCATCCCAGCTACGATCCATACTTACAATCCATACACCAGCATATAAGCCTTCTGACGACCCCCACTTCTGTTCGGCAACATCAACCGACGAACCCATCTCGTAAGAGAAGTCGCCGCCTGAGTAGTTGAGCATGACGTCGGCTGTCTTGCCTGTCTCCTTAGTACCGAGCAGGGCATTGACGTTGTTGTTGCTCAGAGCCGAGTTTGATGTATAGATTCCTATGTGGAAGTTGTCGAATCCCTGTGCGGCAGCCTCTTTGTAGAGTTCCTTGTGGAATGCAATGACGTCGGCTTTTGAATATGAACCGTCCTCCCAGTTGTAGTTGATACCGTCAGAACCGAAGAACATAAGGCAGTTGATCATTGGCTTTACATACTTGAACGTGCCGTCGCTGTTCTTCTGTGTGATCATCGAACTGTATGTGCCGTCGCCTGTGTTCCAGCTCTCGAAGAACTTAATGCCTGACATGATGTCGCTGCCGTTCTTGTGTGCTGCGTCAACCCAGCATCCAGGTGCCTGAAAGATGGAATGGTTCCATGAACCGAAGAGATTGGTGTAGTTCCACATAGAGAACACGTCGCTTGTCCATACGGCTGTAGGATAACCTGCATCGTTGCCGCTGCCAATGTTCATTGGTATGTTCATCCAGAGATCGCGCTTCTCGTAGGTTTTCTCGACGAGACGGTCGCTGCGGTCTAAGATGCTGCGCGGTCTGACATGAGAGCGTACAAAAGCGATGTCGGATGCCTGTATGCCGGCAGCCTCAAACTCTGCAACGGTAGGGTAGTTTCTGCCCTGTTGCAGTGCGTTGTAGAACAGGTCGAGCAACTGCTTGTCGCCAAAACCGGTAAAATCGTATATTTGCTTCGTGGCGGAAGGCGAGGTGCCTTGTGCCGTCGCGCTGAGGGCGGCGATTGCCACAGCAAACAGTGATAAAACAATCTTTTTCATATCTGTACTGTTTTTATAATTATGTTGTTTTTATTCTTTATCACGGCTGCAAGTGCGTGTTATTCTTACCATTGCCTGCAGCTTGTTTCTATTCACTCTATTAACAGCACTGCGTGCTTAGAAGTTTGACCTGTCAACATCCCACCACAGACGGGTAGCCTGCAAGTCTGGACCTCCGAGAGCTTTCAGACCTGTCTCGTTGATGTCCTTCAGAGAGGCATCGTCGGTGCCAGGGAACGGCATGCGGCGGATAATGTCGCCATATTGCAGACTGCCGTCGCCGTCGCTCGGATTGAGCACAGGGAACATTCGCGGATAGCCCGTGCGGCGAAGGTCTGTCCATGCCTCAAAACTATAAGGATATTGAGCAATGTATTTCTGTGTTATAATCTTCTCCAGCTTTGTCTCGCGGTCGTCGCCCTCGTTCCATTTCACGCCAATCTTGGTTACGCTCGGCATGTCTGGTGTCTCGCCTGTCGGGTCAACATAGGTGTAATCGTATGGCGTTTCAAGCTGCAAATAGTCTTCCATCGTATTCGTGAATGT
>Ga0256406_1000770_pt1 | contig 55700 bp, 51 predicted proteins | sample RumenRJG_03DNA_FD_185986 | JGI IMG/M metagenome (GOLD analysis project Ga0256406, IMG submission 185986) | Bovine rumen microbial communities from Lethbridge, Alberta, Canada - RJG_03 | ecosystem: Host-associated > Mammals > Digestive system > Stomach > Rumen | place: Canada: Alberta | collected...
GAAAGACGAACATGGACCAGTTCGCCACGGGACTCGTCGGAACACGCAGCCCCTACGGAGCCATTCCCAACAGGTATGCTCCAGAATACATTTCAGGCGGAAGCAGCAGCGGTTCGGCGGCATCGCTTTCCTATGAACTCTGCAGCTTCGCCCTCGGCACCGATACGGCAGGCTCCGGGCGCGTTCCCGCCGCATTCAACAAGCTGGTGGGCGTCAAGCCGACGCGTGGCCTGCTCAGTACAAACGGGGTCATTCCCGCTTGCCGTAGCCTCGATTGCGTCAGCATCTTCGCGCTGGATATTGAAGACGCGAAAATGGTCCTGAACGTCGCACAAGGAGAAGATTCCGAAGACCCGTATTCCAGGGAAGCCCCGTGGAACGCCAACGCGGGACTGCGCCCAAGGCTCCCCGAAAAATGGACCTTCGGCGTGCCCGATACGTTGGAGTTTTTCGGCAACGAGGGCTACCGAGAAGCATTCGAAAAAGCAGTTTGCGCATTCGAAAGGGCGGGCGGCACCAAGGTCGTTGTCCCGTTCGAACCTTTCCTGAAAGCGGCTAGGCTTCTCTACGAAGGCCCGTGGGTTTTCGAGCGCTACAACGCCGTCGGAAAATTCATCGAGGAACATTCGGACGAAATTCATCCGGTAACCAAGGCAATCATATCGCCTAAACAAATTCCGCATCCGTCAGAAGTCTTCGAAGGCTTCCATAAGTTGCAAGCATATAAGAAAATTACAGATAAAATAATATCGTCGGTCGATTTTCTGCTTACACCGACCGCAGGGACCATCTACAAGACGGACGAAGTCGAAAGCAACCCCATCGCGTTGAATTCCAATCTGGGTTACTACACCAACTATATGAACCTGCTGGATTATTCGGCTCTCGCCATCCCCGCTGAAGACGCTACAGGCAAAGACGAAAGCGCAACGAGCCTTCCGTTTGGCGTAACGCTCGTGGGCAAGGCTTTCGACGATTACAAGCTGCTCGATGCCGCCGAAGCGGCTAAGCCCTTCCTTGAAAAAAGAATACCGCTTGCCGTCTGTGGCGCCCACCTCAGAGGATGCCGGCTCTATTGGGAGCTTTCGCGCGCAACCTTCCTGAAAGGCACTAGAACAGCTCCCGAATACAGGATGTTTACTTTCAACGATCACGGTATTCAAAAGCCCGCACTCGTCTCCTGCCCTAAAGGAGAAGGACACAGTTTCTACATCGAAATATACGGGCTCACCGCAGAGGACTTCGGCAATTTTGTAAGCCGCATTCCGAAACCGCTTTGCATCGGCAAAATCAAGACAATCGACGGGACACTTGTTTCGGGATTCCTTTCCGACACCTCTATGGGTGAGTGGATTTACGACAAGAAGGCTGTCGATATCTCGGAGTACGGTGACTGGAGAAAGTATATCGCGGCTACAAAGAAGTAGTTGCGATTTCAAGGCTGCTCTAGCAGAAAAAATCCTTCCAGATTTGAGTTCCAAGTTCGCTTAGGCGGATTTGGACTTTTTCAATCTGCTCGTGAAGCCCCTGGTCGATAATCTCTTCGATGGTGGTGAAGGCGATATCGGAACGCAGCTTTCCCAGGAGACGGATTGATTCCACGTTACTTTTGAGGGGATAGGCAATGTTCTTAAGACACTGCTCCGCTTTTTCAAGGCAGTAGCGCAAGGAACGCGGAAAGTCTTCGGAGAGCAGGAGAAATTCCGCGACGTTATGCGGCGTCACGTTCGAATTGCGGCGGTGGAACATTTCGTAGGCACCGACGCTCTTGAGAACGGCGTTCCACTGCACAGTATCAAGCGCCATGCCCACCATGCTCACGTCCGGAAGCAAGATGTAATACTTGACATCCAGAATACGCGAAGTCTGGTCGGCGCGTTCGAGCAAAGTGCCGAGGTGCGTGAAGTTCCAAGCGACATCGTGGTTCATCGTCCCCTGAATGATGCCCGCGGTGAGCTGGCTGAATTCCTTGACGCTATTGTAAAAGGCGTGCGGGCCCGCCAACGCTTCTTTAGGCATTTCGGGGTCGTTCAGTTTCAAGTAGAACTGGTTGATGGCAATCCACAGTTCCGACGAAATCCTTTCGCGGACACAGCGCGCGTTTTCGCGAGCGGCCCCGACGCACGAAATGATGCTGTTCGGATTTTCCCTGTCGAACGTCAAGAACATGAGCGCGTTCTCAATGGAAACGTGGGCATATTTTTTGAAGAATTCATCTGCGTTGCCTGCAATCTGGATTACAGGTTCCCAGGGGCGTTCTTCGCCGGGCAAGTCCAATTGAAGTTGAAGGTTCACATCGATGCTTCGCGCCACATTCTCGGCGCGTTCAATATAGCGGGCAAGCCAATAAATGGAATTTGCGACTCTACTTAACATATTGTACTTCCTACTTCTAAATTCCTATTGCTGTTGTTGCTGTTGTTCCATCCAGAGTTTAGCTTGTCCTAGTTCCGGAGCCTTTTCGTTTTCGGCGATGACCCAGGTATCCTTACATCCGCCTCCCTGCGAGCTGTTCACTACGATAGAACCCTTGCGGAGTGCTACGCGAGTGAGGCCACCGGGGAGAATGTAAGTCTCTCGCCCTTGCACAATGTAGGGGCGCAGATCCACATGGCGACCTTCGAAACCGCCATTGACAATGCAAGGTACGCGACTGAGCGAAATCATGGGCTGCGCAATGTAGTTACGCGGGTTCGCGATGATCTTGCTCTTGAAAGCCTCGCATTCTTCCTTCGTCGATTTTGGACCGACAAGCATCCCGTAGCCACCAGATTCGCTGGCGGCCTTGACGACCATATTTTCGATGTGGTCCAGCACGTGCTGCATGTGCTTCGGGTTCTCGCAGACAAATGTCGGCACGTTCGGGATGATCGCCTCTTCGCCGAGGTAGTACTTGATGATCTGCGGCACGTACGTGTAAATTGCCTTGTCGTCGGCAACGCCGCAACCGGGCGCGTTTGCAAGCGCAACGTTACCCGCCTTGTAAGCTTCAATCAGTCCAGGCACGCCGAGACAAGAATCCGGGCGGAAAACCTTCGGATCCAGGAATTCGTCATCGACACGACGATAAATCACGTGAACCTGCTTGAGGCCGCGCGTCGTGCGGGCATAGACCTTCTTGTCTTGCACGACGAGGTCGTCGCCGGTCACGAGGTCCACGCCCATCTGCTGTGCCAAATAGGAATGTTCGTAGTAAGCCGAATTGTAGATGCCTGGAGTCAGCACCACCACCTTGGGCGACGCCGTAGAATCTGCCAGATATTCCAGCGCATGTCGCAGACGGGTGCAGTATTCGTCTACCGGGCGAATGGAACAGTTGGAGAAAACCTGCGGGAAAGTCCTCTTGAGAATCTGACGGTTCTGCAACACGTACGAGACGCCACTCGGGCAACGCATGTTGTCTTCAAGCACGTAGAACGTGCCGTCGGTATCGCGCACAAGGTCAGTGCCCGTAATGTGCGCCCAGATTCCCTTAGGCGGCACAAAACCTTCCATCTGTGCCCTGTATGCGGTGCAGGTGTTGATGAGGCTTTCGGGAACGACCTTGTCTCGCAAAATCTTGCGGTCGTTGTAGATGTCCGTCAAGAAGCAGTTCAGCGCTTCTGTACGCTGTTTGAGACCCGCTTCAAGATGCTTCCAGTCGGCGGCGCTTACAATACGCGGGATGACGTCAAAGGGGATAATTTTGTCCTTGCCGTCCTTGTTGCCATAAACCGCGAATGTAATTCCATTATCATAAAACGCCGATTCCGCGATGGTTTGACGGCGTTGCAGTTCTCCTTCGGGAAGCTCGTTGATCTTCGTAAACAACGGCTCCGCAGCCGGGCGGGGAGTCCCATTCGGAAGGCAAAGCTCATCGTAAAAGCCTTCGGTATCGTAGTTTCCAAATCGCATGTTTTGTTTCCTTATGCTTTTAGGTTTTCTTCTCATTCATCCCTAAGGTCCACGTTCACGGACACTTTCAAGGTATGTTCGCCGCCTCCGGTGATGACACCCTTTAGCGGGCTCACATCCCCGAAGTCTCTGCCCCAGGCGAGTATGATGTGCTCGCCACCTCCAAGCACATTGTTGGTGGGATCCAGTTCCACCCAGCCATGCCCAGGAATGTAGGTGCTGACCCAGGCATGGGTCGCGTCGGCCCCGACAAGCTTGGGCTGCCCTTCGCAGGGGTGCGTGCGAAGATAACCGCTCACGTAACGGCATGGCAAATGCAGTGAACGCATGCAACCTATCATCAGGTGCGCAAAGTCCTGACAGACGCCTTTTCGCCCACGCAAGATTTCCTGCGGCTGCGCCCCGATTCTAGTCGCTCCCGGTGTGTACTTGCAATCCGTGTAGATTCGCGTCATCAGCTCGTAAGCGGCATCAAAGAGGGGCCGCTTCGGCTGAAAGCTCTCTAGTGCGTAATTGCGGACCGACTCGTCAAACCTGGCAAAAGGAGAGGCATAGGCGTACATGGCAGCGCCCAACGTCTCGTCGCTAGTCGGGCGTTCCAAAAGTTTTGCAACATTTTCCCATTCCATCGTTTTACCCTGTTTTGGCGGTTCTTCTTCCTGGACATCCACGATGCCGGTCGTCTTGAATCGAAAGTGCGTATGTTCCTGCTCGATGCTGAATGCCAACACCCTGTTCCCGAAAATATCGAGGCGTTCCTGCTGAATGGTCGGGTTCGGATCCACCTCAATGCTGTGGCTGATCCAGTTCTGTCGGCTGACAACTCGCGGGAGCATATGCGCCAAGTGATTGCTATAAAGAACGGGAAGGCGGTAATCATAGACAGTTTCGTGGTCAACTTGATAAATAGGCATCTTAAACCTCCGACACATCCGTGGTTGTTGCGTGGAATACACCTGCGCGTGGTGCATGGCTTAAGTAGAGCCTGTTTACGATTTCGGCAATCCGTTCAATGGAGCTTGTCTGTGTATCGAGTAGCCTGATGAGGTTCTCCCTTGTGTTGCCTGCGGTTTGCGCAAGCTGTTCAATGTTGGCGAGGCGCAGTTCCGCAAGGACGCGCATCAGTTCGCGGTCTAGCGGCGAGAATGTCGCTTCGCTTTGGTCGTTGCCAGGCAGGTGTCTGGTCGCCTTCCGCAGTTTAGCGACCTGATAGGCGACGCTTCGCGGATTGGATTCGTCAGACAAGAGCAAGTCAATGACAGGCACGACCTGCAGGCGGCCTCCATAACGGCGGTGGTAGGTCATGAGGCCGTCGCCAATTTCAAGCACCGCCTGTAGCAAGCGCAGGTTAGTCATCTCGTCATCGGGAGCGGTCGAAAGCAGGTTCCTGATGAGTTGCAGGGTGCGGATGGCGCACTCGATTTCACGACCAAGTTCCAGGAAGCGCCATTCGTGGCCGCGCGTCATGGAATCGGCTGCAAGCCCGGCCACCGCGGCGCTGTCCGAAAGCACCTCCTTCAGGTAAGGCAACAGTGCCGCCGCACCTGCCCCCGCCGGCATTTCCGCAATGCCGAATCCGTTCAGATAGAGCCACAAGTCTTCCGAAATTCGGTCTCGCAGCTGCATGCCCAGATCACGAATTTCAGTCAACACACATTGCATCCCGTTCTTGTTGTCCTTGCGCAAGATAAAGTAGCGGAGTGCGTTTTCAGGATCCTGCGCGAGCCTAGATTGCGATTCGTCCGTAAGCCCCGCCTTCAGAATCCACGGCAGTTCCGGCATATCCATCCAGGACTCATCCGAAAGCCTCACGGCAATCCCCCTTGCAATGCGGGCCATCATGTTCGATGCCGACAATGCACGCCCCAGCCGGAACAAGCTTTCGGCCGCGCGGCTCGGCAAGTCGCCACCAGCTCTCGACGGCGTAATGGCTTGCCCCGCTGGAGCGAGAAGAGAGAAATTTGCCACGGGGCTTTCCGAAAGCACCCAGATATCCTTTTCGCCAAGGACTTCGTTTGCGGAACACACTCTTGAAATGCTTGCGGTATTTGCCACCGCCCCCGTATCCGCAAAACGAAAAATCCCTAACCCGCCGGGCATCACCGCAGTTTCATTTTCCGCGTTGACGGCAAAGAAACGCATCTGCGAAACCGCCGGGGCGAACGTCCCACAGTAGGCATAAACTGTCGCAAGGTTCATCGCCCTTTCGGCCACCCATTCTTCGGGTGCATTCTCGACCGCCTGCAACAAGGCAAGCTGTGCCGTCGTCGTCATCGAGGCATACGCCTTGGGTTCAGCAACCTTGAATGTTCCTTCCTCGCGGAACGCCTTCTTGAAAATCCATTTTTCAGGCTCCGCCAACACGCGTTCCGCATCGGCAACATTCCCGAGCCAAATCGTCTCGGCGTCGCGCAGCAGCAGTTCTTCACCAAGAAGCTTGCGGCAAAGCTCCGGCAGAAAGGGCTTGAACAGGGGCGACTCCAAAACACCAGTCCCCAGGAAATTCGCAATGGCGACATTCCCTGCGCGAACAGCGCTGATGAGACCCACCGCCCCTTCGCCGCTATCGATGCGAAGTTCCAGCGGGTCGCACATACCGTCTTCTACCCTGCGAAAGATGGTGCCGATTTTCTTGAGCCCCATAAGGGTTTTCATATAAACTTGCAAATTGCGAATGGCAAGGTCATCGTTTTCAACCAGCGGAATTCCCAGGTAACGGGCAATTACGGCGTCTTCTCCTCGACGCGGATTGTCTGGTCCCGAAGCAAGGAGAACGACCTTGCCAGTCTCGCCCTGAGTGCCGATATCCTTGTGCATCGCGTCAAGCATATCCATCAACTTCTTGAAAAATCCCGCAAGCCGTTCCGTACGCATATTGCGGAAAAGCTCCGGAAAGGCACGACTCACACCGATACGGTTCTCCAACGCTCGGCCCAAGCCCTCGGGGACTTGCAAATGGTCCGCAAGCGCAACAAATGTACCGTCCTCAAGACGCGCCACGTCCGTTGACGAGATGTTCACAAAAGTACCGCCAATCGGTCGCGCTTTCCAAACGACCTGTAAAAAGTCGGGATTCGCAAATAGCAATGCGGCAGGCAACTTGCCCTCTTTCCAAAGAAGTTGTTCTCCATAAATGTCATTTGCGAGTGCGTTGAAAAGCCTTGCCCTTTGTGCGACACCCGCTTCCAGCGTTTTCCATTCTTCTGCCGTAATCACGAGAGGGATAGGATCTGTACCCTTGTGATTGCCTCCCATGCTCGACGAAAGATCGTTCTCGTCAAGAACGTTGTGCAAGCGCCTACAACGGTGCTCAAACTCCTCTTTCGACAGCGCCGAAATGGACTTGATAAAAGTATCATCTGTCTCTATACAGTTCATAATTCTAATGAGTGCAAGAACTGTGCCAATACAGTTATGATGTGAATCCAACGACTTTTTGTTACATGTTCTGTAATTATTTCAATTTCTGTTCAAGAACGGGCGGAAATTACCCCTAAAACAGCCCTTCTCCAGTTGGCACGATTATTGCAAAAGATTGAACAGATAAAATTGCGAATGGATAAAAGAATACGTTTATGAACACTGCCGAGGTTTTAATCAAGTCGCTCGAAAGCGAAGGTGTCAAGTACATTTTTGGAATTCCAGGTGAAGAAACCCTGGAGCTGATGGAGGCAATCAAGAAATCGTCCATTAAATTTATCACGGTCCGTCATGAGCAGGGAGCCGCCTTTATGGCGGATGTCTACGGACGTTTGACAGGAAAGGCGGGCGTGTGCCTTTCGACACTCGGGCCGGGGGCAACGAACCTTGTTACAGGCGTTGCCGACGCGAATTCCGACGGAGCTCCTCTGATTGCGATTACGGGACAGGTGGGAACAGAGCGCATGCACCTGACAAGCCACCAGTATTTGGATCTGGTGAACATGTTTACGCCGATTACCAAGCGCAGCAAGCAGGTGGTGCGCCCAGATACGGTGAATGAAATCGTACGAATCGCGTTCAAGTATGCCGAAATGGAAAAACCTGGGGCATGCCTTATCGACCTACCGTGCAATATCGCCGCCATGGAAGTGGAAGGTGATGTGGCGCAGACTCCACTAAGGCATCATCGAGAAAATACGGAATATGCAAGCAATGATGCCATCCAGGCTGCGGCGAAGATTTTTGCAAATGCCGAACGGCCCGTCATTCTTGCGGGACATTCCGCTGTACGAAACCATGCTTCCGATGCATTGACAACTTTTGCAACTACGGCAAAGATTCCCGTAGTGACGACCATGATGGCGAAAGGCGTGGTTCCGTGCGACAATCCGTATTCGATGCGGTGTATCGGCATCCCGCAGAAAGATTACCAGAACTTCGTGATGGAACACGCGGATCTTGTCATTGCAGTAGGTTACGATGTCGTGGAATACGCCCCCGTAAAGTGGAATCCCGAAGGCAACAAGAAAATTATTCATATCGACGAATCGCCAAACCATGTGAACAAATTCTACCAGCCCGACGTGGAAGTCATTGGAGATATTTCGGCATCGCTGAATGAACTATGCAAGCTGTGCCCCAGCACCAAGGCTCCGGAATGGGCATTACGCATTCGCGAGATGATGGTAGCCGACCATTCCCGCTACGACTGGGATAATAGTTTTCCGCCCAAGCCCCAGAAGATGCTCCACGATATTCGACAGGTCATGGGCGAAGAGGATATTTTACTTTCGGATGTCGGTGCGCACAAGATGTGGATTGCGCGACAGTACCATTGCTATCATCCGAACACCTGCATCATTTCTAATGGTTTTGCGACCATGGGCATTGCCGTGCCGGGCGCCCTTGCGGCAAAGCTTCTGAACCCAGATAAAAAGATCTTGGCAGTAACGGGTGACGGCGGCTTTATGATGAATAGCCAGGAACTGGAGACGGCCTACCGCGAACACATCCCATTCGTGACACTCATCTTTACGGACGGAAACTACGGACTCATCAAGTGGAAACAGGAGGAACGATACGGAGAAAGTTTTGCCATTGACTTTACTAATCCAGACTTTGTGAAATACGCAGAATCAATGCATTTAAAGGGCTACCGCATCGAACGTACGGAAGATTTGATTCCTGCCCTGAGCGATGCCTTTGCACAGGATGTCCCCTGTATCATTGAATGCCCTGTGGACTATTCCGCAAATATGGAACTTTCGGAACGATTGAAAAACTTGAATATATAAAAAGAAAGACATCCCCTAGTCGAAAAAAAGGACTGCCGGCAGAAATGCCGACGGTTCTTTTTGTTATTTTATCAGGCATGACCCATGCCGAACTTGTCAAGCGCCTCCTAGCCGAACAGGACCTAAAGTACCGTGACTTTCACGCATCGCTGTTGCCGAACATCGACAAGAAAACGATTATCGGCGTGCGCGTGCCCACGATGCGAAAGATCGCGAAGGAGTTTGTGGGGTCGGCGGTGAAGGAGTCTGCGAAGGGCTCCGCAAAATCCATGCCGAAGGATGTCGCGAACTTTTTAGACAAACTCCCGCACAAGTACTTCGAAGAAAACCAGGTGCACCTTTTTGTGGTGGAACGCATCAAGGAGTTTGACGAATGCCTTGCTCGCATCGAACAGTTCTTGCCCTACATTGACAACTGGGCGGTATGCGACGGAAAGTCACCAAAGGCTCTGCTTAAGGACGAAAAGCGGTTCGTGTCGTGCATCGAAAAATGGCTCAAGTCAAAGCACCCTTACACGGTTCGCTTCGGCGTGAACATGCTCATGAACTTTTTCCTGGATGAACGGTTCGACAAGAAGTTTTTGAAGTGGGTCGCGGCTATCGACGAAAACCTTTTCGACGACGATTCGACGGGGGCAGCACAGTCCCAGAAGCAGGCCGCATCGGTGAATGCCGCCCGCCCCACCGACCGCTACTACGTGCAAATGGTCATCGCCTGGTACATGGCGACCGCACTCGCCAAGCAATGGGATGCCGCAATCCCCTACATCAAGGGCCGCAAACTTTCGCCCTGGATTCACGCAAAAACCATCCAGAAAGCCTGCGAAAGCTACCGCATCACGCAGGAGCAAAAAGAAATCCTGCGTGGGTTGAAATAGAGCCGTAATTTCCCCGAAAAAGTCCACATTTGACATTCGCCTTGTTTTAGGATATATTTAGAACCATGAAAGGATTGGTTCGGTTTTTTACTATTTCTAGCGCTGCAGTTGCATTCCTTGCAAATGGCGCCATGGCACAGACCAAGGTCGTTGTGGACCCCGGCAAAAAGTACCAGGTTTTCGAGGGCTGGGGCACGAGCCTCTGCTGGTGGGCCGTAAAGGCGGGCGCCTGGAGCGAGGCGAACCGCAACAAACTTCTGGGTGCGATTGCCGACCCGGACACGGGTCTCGGTTATACGATTTTCCGCTACAACATTGGCGGTGGCGACCAGCCGAGCCATAACCATTTGGACAAGGGCGACGGCGGCGCGAACGTTCCCGGCTACAAGCCTACCGAAAAGGGCGATTTCGACTGGACGGCGGACCCGTACCAGCGCACAATCGCCATTGAACTTTCCAAGCGCGTGAAGAGCCCGATTTTCGAGGCGTTCAGCAATTCGCCCCCGTGGTGGATGACGAAGAGCGGCTGCGTTTCGGGCAGTAGCGACGGCAGCGACAACCTCAAGGAAGACTATTTCGACGACTTCGCGGACTACCTCTCCGAAGTGGCGCTACATTTCAAGAAGGAATGGGGTATCACGTTCCGCACGGTGGAACCGTTCAACGAGCCGAGTGCCGGCTGGTGGAAATCCAACGGCGGGCAGGAAGGTTGCGGATTCAAGAACAACCAGACGAAGATGATTGTGGAACTCGGCAAGGCGCTCCAGAAGAAGGGCCTGTTCCCGGAGACTTCGGTGAGTGCTGCCGACGAGACGAACATTGGCGATGCCCTGAACCAGTTCAACAAGTACAGCGGCGAAGCGCTCTCTTACATGTTCCAGGTGAACACGCACAGCTATTCCGGCGGCGACAACCGCGCAAAGCTTTTCAATGCGGCGTTCGCAAAGGACAAGAAGGTGTGGCAGTCTGAAACGGGACCGCTTCACAAGAGCGGCGACGAGAATATTGCGCTCTGGATGGCGGGCGTGATTCTTGCGGACCTGCGCGACATGAAGGCGAGTGCCTGGGTGGACTGGCAGATTGGCGACCCGGCCGAGAATTGGCGTAGCCTCGCGCTGAACCACAGCAAGCAGACTTTCAGCCCGAACGCGCGTTACTACATGCATGCCGCATTCAGCCGCTACATCCGTCCGGGCTCGCGCATTATCGATAGCGACAACGGGAACACGCTCGCGGCACTCACTCCAGAGGGAGCGCTGGTGCTTATCGTGCGTAACAGCGGTTCTAGCGACGTAAAGTATGAATTTGACCTGGGTGAATTCGTGAAGATTGGTACGAGCGCGAAGGTGGTGCGCTTTGAACTGCCGGGCAGCCTCACCAAGCAATCCGATATCGTAATTTCGGGCAAGGCGCTCTCGATGACGGCGAAGTCCAACACGATTACTACGATGGTGATTGATGGCGCCGAAGGTGGCGTCTGCAAACCGGATTCCATCATCCCGTATTCGAAAATCAACAATAACGAGGGCTGGTCCACCGCAACCGAGATCTCGCTTTCCAAGGGCGATTCGATTTCGATTGGCCCGCATCCGTGGGAGGGCGGTCGCTGGGTATGGAGCGGCCCGAACAGCTTTACCTCCACGAACCGCGAAATCCACATCGGCAAGATGGACGGTACCATGAGTGGCTACTACAAGGCGGTGCACACGAACGCCTCGGGCTGCGAAGGCTCCGTGACCTTCAAGGTCATCGTAGACGATCCGGACCACCCGTTCGTGGAACCCGATACAAGCAAGCAGGATTCCACGGGCGATTCATCGTCGGTGGCGCTGCGCGATTTCGGAACGTGCCGTTACGAAACCTTCCGTTCCGGCGAACCTTTGCAGGTGTTCGATATGCAAGGGCGCTTCCTCGGCACACTGCCGGCAAGCTCCTGGCAGGCAGAAAACATCGCCGTGGCAGTCCGCCAGCATTTCAAGCAGGCGGGAACGTTCCTGATTCGTCAGGGAGCACAGCTGCACCGTATCCAGGTGCATTAATCGGCACGGCGCTACTTACGCCGCCTTGATTTCCTTGTTCAGGATTTTCTGGCTGCGTATCGCGACCGTCGGATGCTCGCGGTAAATAACCGCAAAAAGTTTCGTATAGGGAATCTCGCTTACGACAAGGTCACGCATCGCGGCCTTCGCCACTTTCTTGCCGAGCTTTTCAAAAGCATAACGGTCCGCCTCGTATTCCTGATGCCAGCAGTACAAGTGGAAAACCGTACGGAACGGGATTGCCGCCAGGTGCAGCCACAGAACCGCTTCCACCAGCGACATTCCGCGGCTCGCCAGCAGGAAGGCAAAGAGCCACACGGCAAGCAACAGCAAGGCAATCTTCGCCAAGTTCCGCAAGATGCCGTGACGCAACTCCGAATGGCCTTCCTCGTGCTTTCGTACAAATTCATTCTCGACCGGTTCCCTGCGGTTCTCGGGAAGCGGCACGATATCGTTCACCAGGGGAATCAGGCGGAGTACCGCAAATACGCCACCGCGCAACTGCGAAAGCCTCCGCTCGCGAATCTCCAGAACAAGCCGAGCCACCACCTCGATCACGAGGGCGACTCCGAGTATGACCGTAGCCGAAATCATTCCGCCTTGGCCGTCTTCACGATAGATGCCAAACGACGCAACTTATCTTCGACTCGGTTCTTTTCCCATTCGGTAAATCCCCTGTCCACGGGATGCGCGTCATCGTAGTCATCAAAAATCTTGCGACCGCGGTCGTTATCCTTGTCGAGACCATGTGTCACGCGTTCGAACCAGTCCTTTTCAAGCTGGCGGTAACGCTTCAACAACTCGTCGAACGTCTCGGGAAGCGGTACAGCACGCATCACGTCCTTGTTGGCATCGTTGGTCGAAAGGCGCCGCAGTTCCTTGACCGGTTGCGACTGCAAATTCGGATCGTTCACCACCAGGGTTATCACCTGTTCCAGCGCATAGCGTTCCAGGTACTCGCGGTAAATCTTAATCGCCTTCTGGCGCACGCGTTCGCGAAGGAAGTTCTCGCCAAGCCCGTCGATATGTTCCTTGGTGTAGAAATCGCGAACTTCCGTCACCTGCAGGCGCAGGCAGGCATCGTATACATAGCGCAACGTGTCGGGACTGAAAATCGTGTAGAACGAAGCCGGCACGAACCCCTTGCCACGAATGGAATACTTGTAGAGGTTACGGTCAAGCGCATAGGCGTTGTTCGCGTAATTCCAACCGGGCACAATTTCGTTCAGCCGCGGAGGGACGCCGTTCAACTGCGGGTCACCCGGCTTAATCAGCGAGAACGGGAACTTCACGCGCTGCGGAAGCGTCGTAAGCCCCGAGGCAATCAACGTAAAGGGCGACTCGCGGTAATTCGCAGGGAACTTGACATTCACACCAAGGCCAAAGAACATTCCCTGTCCGGGCATCACTTCCTGGTCAGGCATACGTCCGGTATGGTTGCTGCCCACGTTCGCGCCGTAGCCCAGGTTGCCGCATCCATCGGGCCAGAGCGCCGCGATCAAAAGCGAATGGTGATGCATCTGCGTCATGGGCCCCATGTACGAACTGTTCACCTCGCCTTCTTCAATGTGGCAGCACGGAGCGATAATCGACGACTTCACAATCGCCTTGCAGGCAACCGTCGTGCGGCTCATCAGCACAGAACCCTGCACCTCCGCACCCGTATGAATCGTCACGCCCATCTGCACGTTCGAGTTTTCAAGAATCACGGAATCGTACACGTGGCTCGGCTCCTCGAGCGACGAAAGCACCACCGAGTTACGAATCTTCTCGGCGCCCTCGATACGCGCATGCGCACCAATCCAGCTGTTACGAATGATGTTCGTATTGCAGATAACCGCACCCTTACCGACAATGCCGAAAGAAAGGGCCGTCTCCTCTCGGTACGCCTTGAGCTGGTCCGCAAACGCAGCCGCGACATCGGGCTCCGGCTTGTGGAAAAGCTGCAGGTCCACCAGCTCCGTATTGATTTCCGGGAACACGAGAACACTGCGACCGCCCATCTCGTTACCCACGTGCATCGCGTTGCCGACCATGTAGCTGATCTTTCCGCTGCTCACGATTGAGCCCACGTTCTGCACCACCGAACTGCTGCGCACCAGAATGTTGCTGAGCATCGCCACCTTGTGGACAAGGGCGTTCTCCACGAGACAGTTATGCACCAGGCTGTCGTAAATACCCGTCGGGAAAGACACGTCACCCGGCAACAGGAGCGTCCCGAAAAAGCGCGGCAAGTAAACCTCGCCCATGAACGAGCTCCGAATAATGCGGTTCGGGTCGAAGTCGTTTTCGACCATGACCTTCGCCCACGACTCGGAACGGTTGCCGTTCCTTTCGAGAACCTGAATCTCGGCCTCGGTCAATGGACGGTATTTGGACATTGACGCCCGGATCGTCTTGAAATTTTCGACGGAGGACGCCAAAACACTATTCTTGAGCACTTTTTTCAATTTGAGCAAGCGTTGCATGGTCAAAAAATAGACTAATTTTGTGCTGCGATGAAGCAAGAACTCTTCAAATTGATTAGAAAGCACCACTTTAATATTTCTATCTACACCGAAGACATATTCGAAAGGCGGTGCCAGGAAGAAATTATCCGCAGCGACGAGGACAAAAGCTCCTTCGTCTATCTGGAATTTGACTTCTCGGCCATCGAAAAGATCCTGAAGGACAGAGACACCTGCATCCAGTTCTGGGACGTATTCCTCACCGCACTGAACAAGAACAGCCGCGGGAGCGACATCCTCGGTTTCCTTGAAAACGGCTCGGGCCTCGGCATGCTGCTGCTCGACTCCAAGATCGAAAGCTGGATCCGCATCCGCGGAAGGCTCCTCCAGACCGCAAACGACATGGACTTCAAGGGCCTCTCGAACGTGCTCTCCACCATCGTCAAGCCCATCGTCTACCCCGCCTGCGTAAGCGACGCGCAGGACATCAACGCCATTACTTCCGTTTCGCAGGAATTCGCTCCCGCACCCGGCAGCGAAGCTTCCGCATAAACTAAATGGTCCAGAAAGTTCTCGTCATCGGGTCCGTCTATCCGCGTTTTCACGAAGACGCCGAAGTCCCTTGGCTACGCACTTCCATTGCGCACCTTAAAAAGGCAGGCCTCGACATCCAGGTTCTCGCCCCCGCATACAAGGGCCTCAAGAGCCACGAAATCGACGGCATCAAGGTGAACCGTTTCCGCTATGCGCCCGCCAACTGGGAAATGCTCACGCACGAAGAAGGCGCCCCCAGCAAGATGGCAAGCAAGCCCTGGCTGCAGCTACTCGCGATCCCTTACATCATCAGCGGATTCTTCAAGTGCATCAAGATCTGTCGCAAGTTCAAGCCCGACATCATCCATGCGCATTGGCCCTTCCCGCACGCCTACATCGCCCTCGGTGCCGCCAAGCTGTTCAGAATCCCGCTGGTGCTGAATTTCCACGGGGCGGAACTCCTGCTCATCCGCAAGAAAAAGTGGGTGAAGCCGCTCCTGAAATTCGCCATCGGCCAGGCGCAAGCCGTATTCGCCAATTCAAGCTTTACCGCAAGCAAAATCAAGGCCCTCCGCGACGTCACCGTCGAATGGAGCCCGTACGGAACGACACTTCCTTGTCTTCCCCGCGAAGGCGGGGACCACCCTTTACCGCACCCGATAAACGGTAAGTTCAAGATCCTCTTTGTCGGTCGCCACATTGAACGCAAGGGCATCTGCTATTTGATTGAAGCAGCCAAATACCTGCCACGCGACCAGTTCGAAATCCGCATCGTCGGCGTCGGCGACCTCACCGAAGAACTAAAGAAACTCGCTTCGGAGTCTGCAACTCCGAATTCTGCAGAAATCATCTTTACCGGCAAACTTTCGCCCGAAGCACTCGCGAACGAATACAGGACCGCTAACGTCTTCACGCTCCCGGCGATCGTCGACAGCAAGGGCGACACCGAAGGCCTCGGCGTCGTACTCATCGAGGCCATGGAACTCGGCCTCCCCATCGTCGCAAGCAACGTGGGCGGCATCCCCGATGTCGTCGTGGACGGCATCTCGGGAATCCTCGTCCCCGAAAAAGATCCGCAGGCCCTCGCAAGCGCCTACAAGCGCCTCGCCGCCGAGCCCGAACTTGTCAAGCAGCTGCTCGTGGGCTCCCGTAAGCGCATCGCCGAATGCTTCACCTGGGACGGCATCATCGAGCGCCAAATCGCCGTCTACAACAAGCTCGCGAAATAATCAAGTAATTATTGATTTATCTATAATGAACAATGCCTTATTCCGGCATTATATTTTCGTGCGGCTTGAACTTGATAATCCAAAATTCTGAATCGGAGCCGAAACGCACCGGAGGACCCCAGCAGTCAAAGCCGGAACTCACGAGCCAAAAGACGCCGCCAAGTGCCCCCTTGCCATAAGCGACCTTCCATACGTAATTGATAATGAAAGTCACCGGGAAGAACTGGCCATCGTGCGTATGTCCCGAAAGCGCCATATCCGGAAGCCTGCCGACATGCCCCTTCTCGATTCCCTTGGGCTGATGGTCCAGCAAAATCCAGGGGCGATGCACAATCGTCGTATCGTAGGCCACAACGGCCGCCGTTGAATCACCGATTGAATCCTTGGTAGCCTCAGCGGCCATCGAATCCTGCGGAATTTCAGTCAACTGGATCGAATCAGGAATCAGCTCCGCAAGCGGGCGACGAAGTACATCGCGGCCGCGCGCGACCATGTAGTCGGTGCGCCCCGTAAAGCACGCCTTCCCGATACACGCCGTAGAATCGTCCAGCACCACAAAACCCACCTTGCGCATCCAATCATTCGGATTGGAGCCCGCGCGTTCTTGCATCGATTCGTGATTCCCGTTGACGGCCACCGCAGCGACGTTCGCCTTCGACGTCAGCATCTTGAACAAACTGTCGTATCCCCAGGCATCGAGCTGCTCCATGGACACGTCCGCCAGGTCGCCACCGAACAGCAGATAGTCCGGCTTAATAGAATCCATCTGCGCAATAAAGCGCTGCAACTTTTCCGCCTTGAACAGCGGATCCACGTGAATGTCGCTAAAGAAAACCGCCGTGAACCCTTCCGTATACTGTGAAGGCAAGTCCACCGTCAGGTCCATCATCTTGTAGTCATCGTTGTGCGGCATGCCATAAGCGAATATCGCAAGCGCAACTCCCACCGTAACGCCCAGGAGCCCGCGACTCACGCGACGGACAAAATGCCTGCTCAAGTGGTGCGGCTGCGTGAAGTAGTAACCGATGCGGTAAAGCGTCCAGGGAATGTAGAACAAAAGCGCATTGGCAAGCCACACCGCAAAGAACGCGACGGCAACGCACCCCGCCCATGTATCGCGGAAAGCCATCGACACGAAGAGCAGCACCAGCACCGACAAGGCAATAATCTGCCCCGCTTTCCCCTTGGCAAGGGTACTCAAGTTGACATAGACCAGGGCCAGCGCCGCCAGCAGTACGAATAAAAAAGCGATCATAACGCTCTACTTCAACTCCAGGTAGAACTTGCTCTTGGCGGTCATATAGTACGGATACACCCACAGCGCCGCAATACCGAACGTAAAGGATACCAGCAGCCACCAGGCCCAGAAACGGGCCTGCAGGCAGAAAAATTCCCAGCGGTGCCCGTACATCATTTCCTTGCTCGCGGTAATGGCCTGCAGCGGAGAGTATTCGGGATGTTCGACAAGGATCAATTCCGTCATCGTATAGGAATACGCCTTCATGATGCCCGGAACGATCAGAAGCAGGAACCACAGTACGAGCAGAATGTATTGGACGATTTCCGTAATCACGATCCTCAGGAAAAATTCTATGTGGCGATATCCCAGGAACAACCGTGCATAAGAAGGCTCAACCTTTCGCGCCAAATCCAAATAGCAAGCGACAAGGCCAATCCACAGGACCCATGTAAACGGCGTGCAGAAAATTTCCCAGGCGTTGTAAAGCACGGAGTCCTCTTCCATAAAGAATTGCGGGATAGAAAGAACCATCACGACCGCGAGGAACAATATCAAGGTCATGGCGCCGTAAAGCCAGCGACCGCTCATCGCGTTCCAGGCAAATTCCTTGATTTCCCCGTTGTTCATGGCACGACTGCGGTTCATTTCCGCCAACAGCTGTTTTTCTTCATTTTCCATATATAATTCCTTCTTATAAAGCCGTTACGGCAAAACATAATAAATTAAAAATCAAATCATCTCCCAAAATAGGCAATTTATCATCTATTTCCAATTTTATGTTGTTTGAACAGGGCAAATAAATTATTTTATCCTGCGAAGTTAAACGGAGTGTCACAAAGGGTTAGGATGGTGCATTTTTGTCATAAAGTATTTGCGGTACAGGTTATTTTAGCCGCACTGTTCGCTGCGGGCTGTTATGACCATACCTACGACTATTCCGATTACGAGGATCACGATTCCAGCAGGGGGAGCATCCCCCACGATTCATCGGGAATTTTCACAGCCCTGTCGGGAAAATTCTCGCTAGAGGAACCGTTCACTCCAAAATCGCTCACCATCACTGCACTCAAGCAGAACCTCGAAGAAGCCGAAGTCATAGAAGCGACCATCAGCAGGAACGACTCTCTCGGCTACACCTTCACCTCCGATTCCAGCGAGTACCCCACCACCTTCGCGAAGCTCACATTCACCTGCACGCGCAGCGACTCGCCCGAAGCAAAGGAGCTGACATTCGAGGAATATGTCGACTTTGAACGATACTCCGCTCCCGCCATTAACCTGCTCGGAGCGCTAGAAAGCGACCGCGTCAAGGACCTAGTTCAAAACGACGGCTTTTACCTGGGCAACGCGAAGAAAAAGGCCTCGCGAGAAATCTTCAAGATGTTCGGCATGGAATGGCAAGGGGGCGTCGATTTCGAATCCGACAGCATCAAGTTCGGGGCGCTTCGGCTGATGCCCTACCTGCTCGCAGGTTCCGACAATTCCGACTCGGCGTTCGCCGCGACATTCAAAAAGATGTCGGAGGCAGTGGAACACAATACTCTCGGCAGCGAATTCTTCGACAGCCTCAAGATTGCCGACGAATTACTCACTAATCGCTATGCGGATGTCATCGAGATAGACAGCACGAGCTTCGTCTTCCTTTCAAACTTATGGAAAGACAGCTACGGCCTTTCGGCATGCGACAGCCTCGGAAAACAGGCCAAAATCGCAACGGAACAAAGCAAGCTGAAGCAGCAACAATTTGTCTGCGACATGCGCAAAGATTCCATCCTGTTCTGGAAGCCGATGGATTCCCTGGATTTGGCTTTTGGTCCCTGCTATCACGGCCTCACGGACATAGCCCAGACAGGAGATACCGTATACGCCTGCTCCGACAAGGCCATGACCTGGATTCCGGCCGACGACATAACGGCAATCAAGTTCCTGTTTGGCGAATGCAACGACACCATGCGCAACAAAGCGCGCGTCTATCACGATCATTTGTTCAAGTGCCACGGCTACGGCTTTTCTATCCGCTGGACAGACACCATCCCCCTCGTCACCCAGGAGCAGGATGAATTCAATGCCTATTTCTACCACGAACACGGCGACTGCACCGAGGAAAACGAAAAGGAAAAGGTCATATTCAGGGACGAGTATTACCAGTGTCAAGACGGCAAGTGGGAAGACATCTCCGAGATCGATTACTTCGGGGGCGATTCCTGCACAACGGGAAATTCACTCAAGATTTCTTCGCATTACTACCTCTGCAAAGAAAACAAGTGGCACTCTGTAGGGCGCCTTGAATACTACGGGCTTTCCTGCGACAAGGACAACAAAAACGAAGTCATCCAGGTAGACGGGGAGTATTTCTGGTGCACGTTCTCCGAGGAATCCTTTTCGCTCCGAAGCTGGGAATGGAAATTCGTGCCGGCCGAAAGGCTTACCGAATACAGTTCAGAGACGCCCCCCTGCATGGACATCCAATTTATAAGTTATAAAGGCGTCCAGTACATCTGCAAAAACAATAGTCGAATCCTGGCCAATGACGAAGAATATCGCCCCTGGTTCATTAGGACCCGATGCGCCGAATATTCCGACACCTCTTACGAGATTTATGATGATGGCTCCAAACTTTGCGTCGGGTATCCGGATTTGCCACCATTGGAGGACTAGGAGCTTATATGAAATTCTGGCGATACATTATTACGGTACTCTGCGCGATATCCTGCGCAACACTCTGCACAATACTGGTCGGCTGCGGCACCGATACCTACGAAGTAACCGATAAGGGCTTCACGTGGCGCTACAAGGGCCTGATAGATGACACGACCATGGTCGTCGAGGTCGAGCACTGGGAACAAGGAACCATCCACTGCAACCATTTCATGAGTTACGAAGATGGAGAATCGTTCACCAACACCCTCTCGACTTACTACTACTCCGCGGACTTGCGTTCCTCAAAAGTCGGCAAGAAAAAATCCACGCCCGAAGCCCTTTTGCCGGAGGCGCCCTATTTTGAAGAACTCCCCCGCTGGACAGAAAGCTGCCTCGCCATGGATACTATCGACGGGAATTTCTATTGCGTGAATGCGCTGCGGCTCGACGAATACTCATACGCCTGCGCCCTCGCCATCATGAACAGCGAAAAACAGGACCTGGATACCCTGGAATTTGAAAACTGCGGTTTTGACTTGCATAAGGACATCTCCTTTGCGGCGCACTACCTCAAGGTTTCGGACAGCTTTTACGCGATACAAGACGGCATGTTGAAATCGCAATCACCGACCTACAGAATAAAGAACGCTGGCGACGCGGTCATTGTCGTAAACCAGCGCGGCGATTCGCTATTTTACGAGGGGGAACCATGAGATCCTGCATCATGAGATACGCCGCAAATAAGACCGTCGCATTCGCCTATGTATTCATCGTTACATTCGCTCTTGTGGCCTTATGCGGTTGCGACAACAACGAATATTATCGGACAAATCCCGCCACCGCAGAAAAATCCGAAGAAGTATTCAATCCCGCAAATATCGAATACGGCTCCCTTATAGATTCCCGCGACGGCCAAAAGTACAAAACTGTAAAAATCGGTGACCGCTGGTGGCTCGCAAAAAACCTGAACTACGCCGCAGACTCTAGCTACTGCTACAACGATGAACCCGATTCCTGCGCCATTTACGGCAGACTTTACCCGTGGACAGTCGCCATGCAGCTTGACACAATCTACAACAAACTAAATGCCGTCTATGCCGAAAAAATCAAGAGCAAGCACAGGGGAATATGCCCCAGCGGCTGGCACATCCCAAGTGAAAAAGAATGGAAGGAAATGATTGACTACGCCGACTCGCACAATGGTAACGAAGGGACAAGCGCAAGCATGAGGGCTAAATACAGCTGGAATCCGAATGAAAAATACGACATCAAGTATATCGACAGGTTCGGCTTTGCGGGGCTTGCCGCCGGAGCGAGGGCCAATAAAGAAATGAGAAAATCTGACTGTAACCACTCCTACGGATATGAAACAAACATCTATTGCGGCGTCGGCGAAGAAGCCTTCTTCTGGACCTCTACGGAACGAATAGACTATCGGAACGACTCCGAACGCGCCCTCTATTTCTTTTTACATGGTTTAGAAAACGGCGGCTTCAGAACAAGCGACTGGGGCGAATTTACAAAACGCGCGGCACTATCCATCAGATGCGTGAAGTGACTGATGCGTTTTTCTATTTTTCGCACATGCTCAAAAATTACATCTTTGACTTGGGCGGGGTCATTCTCGATATCCGTATGCAGAATGCGTACGAGCAATTCATGGCCCTGGGGCTCTCTGCCGCGGAACTTGAAAAAGGAGGTTCCGTTTACAAGTGGATGGAAGATTACCAGCTCGGCCTATTGAACACGCAGGAATTCTGTCAGCAGATTGCAGACAAATGCTCTTCAACAACGGAGACTCTCGATATTGAACAGGCGTGGAATTCCATCTGCCTCAATATCGCCGAACGCAAGCTGGACGCACTCCGCCGACTTCGCCAAGGGAAAGGCGTCACCGTTTCGCTCCTGAGCAACACAAACGAACTGCACTGGAAATACTGTTGCCAAAAATGGTTCAACGCAAACGGCAACAATCAGGCTGATTTCTTCGGCCATATTTTCTTGAGTCAGGAGCTCCATTTGCAAAAGCCCGACCCAGAAATTTTCAGGACGGCGATTCGCACACTGAACGCGAACCCGAGTGAAACGATTTTCATTGACGACAATGCCGAAAACATCGCAGCCGCCTCATCTTGCGGATTGCAGACACTCCACGCCACTCCCGACATCGATTGGGTACAATCACTTAACCTCTGAAAATTCTGATGCGCCAGTCCCTTCTATACATTTCGATTCTTCTGACCGCCCTGCTTTTCGCCTGCTCCGAGTCATTCACCGACCCGCGCGACGGCCAAAGCTACGACATTGTGCAAATCGGTTCGCAGACCTGGATGGCCGAAAACCTGAATTACGAAATCGAAGGAAGCGCCTGCCCCGAAGGCGACAAGCGCAACTGCTCCAAGTATGGTCGGCTCTACACTTGGGACATGGCCCGCACCGTTTGCCCCGAAGGCTGGCACCTGCCAGACAGCGCCGACTTCGAACAACTTATTTCAGCAGCGGGCGGCACAGAAGTCGCAGGCAATGCACTCAAGTCAACAAGCGGCTGGTTCAAGAAAGGCAACGGCTCCGATGACTACGGCTTTAACGCACTCCCCGCCGGTTACCGCCTCGCTGGAAACAATGCCACGGACGGCAAGTTCGACGGCATCGGTGGCTATGCCCACTTCTGGAGTGCCTCGGAAACTCCCGATGGCCTCGCCCACTACCTATTCCTCGATTTCAGCAGCAAGGCCGCCAAGCTCAGCGCCTTCGGCAAGGACGAAGCTAGATCGGTTAGGTGTGTGAAGTAAACGAGCAATACTTGACGCACGCTTTAAAAAAAAGTATTTTCTGACTATGATTCTTTATCACGGATCCGACAAAAAAATTACTAAGCCCTTATATAGCGTAGGCAACCCGCGCAACGACTACGGGCTTGGATTCTATTGCACGGAATCCGTTGAACTTGCAAAAGAGTGGGCATGTCAGAAGAATACGGACGGATTCGCGAACCAATATGACCTCGACGTTCAAAACCTAAACATTCTAGATCTGTCCAAGGAGCCATTCAGCTTGCTACATTGGCTCACAATTCTTATGCAAAATCGATGCTTTGCACCCAAATCTCCAATTGGTCAGCAGAATCTTCAATTCTTGACAGAACACTTCCATCTTGACTATTTGTCGTATGATGTCATCTGTGGTTATCGTGCAAATGACTCCTACTTTTCTTTCGCAAGTGATTTTCTTGAAAATATCATTCCCATACAAAGCCTGGCAACATCCATGAAATTGGGAAGCCTCGGAATGCAAGTCGTCTTGAAATCCGAAAAAGCATTCGCATCGTTAAATTATATCGGTGCTGTGGCCGCCCAAAAGAATAAGTACTACTCAAAGTACAGGGAACGCGACACCGCCGCAAGAAAAGCATACCTCGAAAATTTACGACACCAGAAACCCAGTGAATCCATTTATTTGATCGACCTTGTACGTAACCCGGAGTTGTTAAATGGACTATCCCTATGACGAGATATACCTGGCTTCTGTCCAAAACAACTTGGGATTCTTTTTCCAAATAGCTTTAAGAAGTTTGAGGCTATCTGCAAAAGAAGTTCAAGGCGCATTCCTCGCATCAGATGTTCCGACACAAATTGAAATGGGCAATCCCGATTATCTTTGCGGAAAATCTGGCTACGAACTTGCCTTAATCGCATTCCCTGATAAATTAACAGATGAAATTATCAAGGACGCGACAGCCGAACCATTTTACCCCGAAGCTGAATATTGGAGCGGAATGGTCATCGCCTTTTGCCAATGGAAATTGAACAAGCCCTTTTCAATGATACTCGCTCATTATCCGCTGGAACGCATCCTTTCCGATTTCCACCTGATGCATGAAGCCGACATCACTAAAATGGCTGAACAGGTGGAAGAAACGATTGCTAGCTTTAAAAACACCTAAAATAGGCAACCTATTTTAGGTGTTTTTTTTGAAGGATTAGCGATGGAGAGGAATTATTTTTTCTTAATGCGGAAAACGGGTTGACCTTTAGAATTTTTCCCTTCTTCAAAATACTCTGTAGCGCGAATTAGAGAAGGCCATTTTGCATAACCAAAATTCTTGGGACTTAACGAAATCAAGTGGTTAATCTGTTGAGATATTTTTGATGCTAGCGCCCAACCATCATCTTCCGCTTCTTCATTTATCGCTTTACGAATGGCGTTCATAATTTTAGTATGACCGCGCAATTTATTGCGATCCCATTTCTCAATATTGCTAGTCGCTTCATCCGTTTCCGTAGGCTTCTTGAACTTGTCAATATAAATGAAGGAATTACATGAATCAATGAACGGTTGCGGAGTCTTTTCTTCGCCAAACCCAATTACTTGTTTTGATTTGGCCCTGAGCTTCATGGCAAGCGGCGTAAAATCCGAGTCGCTGCTCACAATGGCGAAAATGTCGATGCTTTCTGTGAACAGGAGTTCCATCACGTCAATAGTCATAGCGAGGTCGGTCGCATTCTTCCCTTTCGTATAGGGAAACTGCTGTATCGGCTGAATCGCGAACGGATGCAAGACCTCTTCCCAGGGATTGTTCCCCTTCCAGTTGCCGTACGCCCTGCGGATACTCGTCTCCCCGAACTTGGAGAGTTCTTCCATAATGCCGTAAATGGCATCTGCCTTAGCATTGTCGCAGTCGATAATTAGGGCAATTTTCTTTTCAGTGTCCATAGTAGTCTACCTTATCCCAAATTCACTTTTTGCAGTTAATATCGTTATTGAAATTGTCGCGCATTTCTCGAATTAAGCGACGTTCCTTAACTGATAGCAATTCCTTAAAAGGATTCTCAGGCAAATTATGGAGAACTATCTTTTCATTTTCCTTTTCAAGAAACTCATAGAAATCCAGGAGCATTTCGTAAGCCCTACCATTATTATGGGGCAGACCATCCTTACGGCTCTTGGCGGCTTCGGCAAAATACTGTTTGAAAGTATTTTCAACAGATTCTTTTGCTCCCAGCGGCTGGCCCCGCTTCTTACGATAGTCACAGAAATCCTGAATTTTCTGATTCCTTTTCCGCGAACCGATAAGTTCATTAATTTTATCGGCGAGGTCCGACAACGTCATAAAGACTCCGTTTACTGCTTACACTTGAACTGAGAAACACTCTCCCATTCGGCGAGCTTCTTCTCTGTAGGATATTGCTCCTGAAGCTTTCGCACAGCTTTTACGCAACAATCCTTGTAGCTTGAATAGCTGTAGCTACTGTAGGAATTGTAGTAACCATTGGAACTTCCATAAAGGCATTCGTACAGCAACGCGAATTCCTTTTCCATGGTATAGCGTCCACCGAACTTCGTCTCGTACTTTTCAATCTCACGGTCTTTCTGTTTTACGGCATCGTTCAAGAGCTCTATCGATTTTTCGTTTTCCTGAATTTCCGCCCTCTGCGCTTTATATGCAACAACATACTCCTTTAACAAGGAATCTTTTTCATAGATGACGTTTTTCAAGGAATCCCAATACTCGCCATGAACATCAGCACGATCCCTGAGAACCTGCATTTCCTCGTCCATGTGCTTAAGAAATCTAGCTGATTCATCATTCTCACGTTCATAGGACAAAACGCCACCACCAATAATTCCTGCTAGGGCACAAATAGCCCCTGTTTTTACTTGACCCATAGAAGACCTCATTTCTAACCAAAAATAACTGATAAAAAAGCGATTTTAAAGGCATCATTAACGAGAAACATCATAAAACAATCATCAAAAAGGACTGAAACCTATGTCAAACTTCTCAAATGACTCCAAAATCAACGAAATGTGCAACGCAATGCTGAAAAGTGGATGCTGGGAACTTGCTCGACACTCAAAGCACCCGATTCTACGGCACATGACTAACGGGGCAACAAAGTTCTTCATCGTTCCCTGTACGCCAAGTGACCCGCGTGCCTTTGCGAACTTCCGACGCGATTACAATCGCTATATCCGTGCATTCCTCATCCAGCTTGGGGCAATCATTGTTTAGAAGAAAAATTCCAAACGACCAGGTAAACCCCACCCCGAGGCAAGTATTACCAAACTGGAACCTACGTAGTCCAGAGATGCGGTAGGCTTGTGCTCGGGGAACACAATTCGTTTTGTTAAAAAATTTCCACTCCTTATAAATAAATATATATTTACTTCTAATCACTTTCTAACGACTATGCCTCAATTCACCTCAACCCAAAATCGCCAAATTTATTTTCTCATCGCCTGCTCGTGTCTATTTACGGCAGGTCTGCTTTCGTCAAATTTTCTTGCAGCAAAAGTTATTTGCGTAGGCAGACTAGAAATGCCCTCGGCAACGGTAGGTTATGCGTTAACATACTTGATGACTGATGTTATAGGAGAACTATATGGGAAGAAAATTGCGAATAGGATTGTCCAGTTCGGCTTCATCTGCCTAGTTGTAGCCTGCATATTAACCCGCTTGGCACTCCTTTTGCCTTCACCTTATGATTCCAGCGCGTTCAGTCAGGTTTTTTCCACATCTACAAGAATTTTTGTCGCAAGCATCGCTGCGTATATAATAAGCCAAAGTACCGATGTGTATATTTTCCACAAAATAAGGAGCTATTCTCCAAAATTCAAATTCATCCGGAACAATATCAGCACGATTGCCAGTCAATTTCTAGACACAATCATCTTTTCCTTTATTGCGTTCTATGGAATAGTCCCCAACATCTGGAGTATGGTATGGGGAGTCTTTATCGCAAAAGTCGTACTCGCCCTATGTGACACACCATTCTTCTACCTTCTAACCAGGAAAAGAAATGAATTCCAAGAAATCTAGAATAGGAGTCCTCATAAGCACTTCAATGTGCAGGAACGATCTGTTGTTCGGTCGTTCCTTGGCATCCGTTTTGTCGCAATCTGTTGAACCGGACTGCATTCTTATCGTTGATGATAATGAGAATAGCCATACTAGCGAAGAATTAGTAGCAAAGCTCAACTCCTACCATAATCCGAAAATACACTACTTGAAAAACTACCATACACATGGTTTTTCTGGCACTGGAGCATGGAATTCGGGAATAGAGTGGTACACGAGTAAATTCAGCGATTGCGATTATATCGCCTTCCTTGATGACGATGATTCCTGGGAATCAACATATCTGGAATGCCAATGCAATACCATTAACGCCTTCCTCAATAAAAATGCTAGCCTTCCTGATGCATGCTGTGCATATCTAAAACGTAGCGACTGCCCTTCACCGCACACTTTTAAGCAGTCCGACATAACGATTGAAAACTTCCTTTGCGGCAATATCGGAATACAAGGGAGCAACATGTTTTTCAGATTGGATACGTTAAAGAGGATTAACGGATTCGACGAAAAGCTTCCTTCCTGTACCGACCGTGATTTGCTTATTCGGCTTCTGCAATTATCTCCAAAGATCCAATTTGCAATAACGCCAATGGTTCTTGTGAACCATTTTGCATGGGACGGCAGCATTACTTACGACAAAGGCAAGAAACACCTTGGCATCACTCGGTTCTTTGAAAAATACATTCAACTCTATACTCCAGAATTGCTTAAAATGGCGATTCATCGCGCCGAGAAGCTTTTTAACTATAACGACTCTAACAACATTTACAAGTTATTTGACCTAGTTCATAACAGAGCCGATGAAAAGAAGATTGTGATAGGGATTGCGCTTCACAATGGACGCAATACTATCAGGCGGTGCCTTCAATCCATTCTCAACCAAGAAAATTTATCTAGCCACCTATGGGTATTGATTGCGGACGATGATTCTAACGATGGCTGGGAAGAAGAAGTCTCGGACCTTTTGGCTTTGACAAACGTGATGGTAATCCGTGTAAAGAACAATGCTACGTACAAGACACGAAATGATATTCATGCCTATATTAGGAAATACTTCGGTAATGTAGAACTGATTGGACGGCTTGATTGCGATGACGTGTATTCAGGTAATCTCGTTCTGTCAAGAATCGAACAGGTTCAAGAACAGAGCGGTGCTGATGTCGTACTAGCCGGTAACTACTTGCGTTTGAATGAAGAGGTGATAAGTCGGGTGAATCGCGCTACGAAGGATCTCCTTGACAGTGATTATTTAATAAACCGGCTGAGGGATATGTCGAATGGTATTGCCGAAGCAGAACTACCGTCGTGTAATGTATTCATGTCGAAAAGATGCCTGCGCGACTATCCTGCAAAGAATAGTGCCGAGGACCATTTTCTTCTAGTTGATTTGCTACTTGGCAATAACGATTATAAAATCGCTATTGCAGAGGATGTGCTACTGACGATTTACAATTTGAATGGTAAGATAACCGCAGACAACAAGAGACTCGCTCTCTATCTGGAAACACGAAAGGAACTTTGTCAACGAGGCTTAGGCTTATGCAAAATGAAGAAAGAAAGCAGCGTGCACTAGAAATTTTGAAAAAAATGGGCCTAGACGATTTGGAATATTTAGGCCAAGGCTATGAAGGAGTCGTCTTTCATGATGCGAACTATGTATACAAGGTAATCCTTCCGTTCTTTGAGGGGGGTGACAAGTGGTATACCTACCGTCATTTGACCTTCTTCTTTGACAAAAAAGAATACAAGTCCTTTTACCATTTGGATGAGGTCTTAGAGTTTGAAGGTCTGTTTATTGAAAAGTATCCCTATGAGGCCTCAGAACCTGTTGGGTATTTCTCAGAAAAAGACGCAATCCAGTTCTTGACGGAATGCTGGCAGAAGAAGGTGATTATTCAGGATTGCAAGCGGGAAAATTTCATTCGAGTAAATGGAACCATAAAGCTAATAGATCTTGATGGGTGCAAGTATTACAATGACGACTTTTTCTTAAATGCCTGTGCGCGCATGTTTATCTTCATTCATGAGCAGGATAATCCCCGATTAAAGAAATTGCAGCGGAGTGCGATTAACAACTTCGATTTGCCGGAATTAGATGGTTTTAGGGAATTCGTCAACAAGATTTTCTCCAACATCATTTACGAGGAGTCTGGCCCGGTAATACATTCTTTCAAGATTAACCAGCAATCAGGATTAATTTACGAGATATACAGCTGCGCTGAAATTTGCAATCTTGATTATCTGTTCTTTTCAAAAATCCGGGAACATCTGTACTTATCGGATATTCAGGTTGACGAACCGAAATTAAGTAGCAACAACACCTTTGTTCCCCAAAGAATTGCTCTTGGCTTTAGAAAAATCACCCCTCTTCGCAAAAAGGTTTCCCTGCTAATCAAGACGTGTGCCCAGGATGTGTTCACGATTGAATCCAATATTCGCCATATCGTACGCCAGTTATCCTGTCCAAACTACTTCCATGAGGTGGTCGTTTCTATTGATTGCCGCGAATGTGATTTTGTACGTCAATATACTGCAGAAGGAAACCTGAACGATGTCATTGCAATTACAGAAAAGCTAAGGAATGAAGGCGTTATCGACAGGATAGTTCTCTTTGATGCTAATCAGGCCGAGGCGATAAACCAACGGTGGTTCGGAATAGCGACAAAGGAGACTCATTCCATAAAAGGTGTTCCGATTGCGTCACAGCTGTATGCTTTCGAGAACTGCGAAGGCGATTACATCCTGCAAATGGATAGTGATGTAATGATAGGTCGCTCCGATTACGGCCATTCGTTCATGAATGATATGTTAAACGAACTGGAATCAAACGAAAAAGTCATTTCAGTCGGGTTCAACATACCGGTTTCCCAAAGCAATCCGTATTTTGGTTTTGAAGAGGGTGGCTTTGTGCCAGAAGTAAGAATGGGTTTATTTGATAAGAAGCGAATGTTCGGCTTACGCCCTTACCCTAATAGTACAGATGAAAACGGCAAATTGAGGCTAACCTGGTATAGGTCCATGGAGCAGTATCAAAAGCAAACGGGATATTGTTCCATTCGTGGTGGGGACAAGAGAAGCTTCTACATTCATCCCCAAAACTACAGGAAAACAAAGCCCTATAGCTGGATGAATATACTGGACAGGATTGAGCAGGGTTATATTCTGGACAAACAGATAAATCACTTTGATTGCGAGGGATCCTTCTTTGATTGGAGTTTCCCCAAACGCAATGAGAAAATGGTTGTTCTCTCTTGTCTTAGGAATGTTTCTATCGAGAGGTTCCTTCGTTTTTGGTGCTCGTTAATGAGCCAGCGTTTTCAGGATTTTAGCATTATTCTTTATGATGACTGTTCCGACAATGGGATTCAGTATTTTATCGACTACTTGATTAAACCTTATTCAGACAGAATAACCTTCATAAAGGGACGTACTAGGCTAGAGAAACTGCAATGCGAGTACCTCGCACTGCACAACTATTGCAGTAATCCTGATTCTATAATCGTCATGGTAGATGCCGATGATGCCTTGATTGGGAAAGACGCACTATATGATGTTTACAAGAAATATGCCATGTGGGGCGTGGATACAACCTGTGGTCGAGTCCACCAGACTTACAGAATCCAGCCTCATTACCGTTATCCCGTAGACTTTATGGATCTGCGAAAGTATGGGGGCAATGTATGGCAGCATTTGAAGACGTTCAGGAAATACCTCTTTGATTCAATTCCTTTATCGTACTTTATGTATAACAATGGCGAAACTAAGTTTTCGCAGCGAAAATGGTTTGAGAAATGTGACGACTATGCGATTATGGTACCCATCGTAGAGATGAGCGAATCCCCATATCAGATGGACTTCATAAACTACTATTACGAAAGGGATTACGAGAATAGGGATGCGAATAGAGATATAAAGGAACGCTGCATCAAGGAAATACTTAGAAAGGATAAGCTTTCGCCTCAAAACGTATACAAGAAGCGTAAGACATTTTTCCCGCAGATGGACAAAATTGAAATAGACATCACCTTTGATTGCAACTTGAAATGCAAGGGATGCAACAGGTCTTGCGGGAAGGCTCCATCAAGGGAACGTATGGGTCTTCAGGATATCAAGAGATTTGTCGAAGAAAGTATACGACTCAATATCAAATGGAAATTGATAAACATTCTTGGTGGAGAGCCGACGCTGCACCCCCAACTCAAGGATATTCTAGGAATTTTGCAGACGGAATACGCCGATGCGTTCAATAACGATGTTGTCATCCAAGTCGTATCAAACCGTTATACAGTACAGTCTCGAAATATCTGTGAGGAGATTAAGTCCTTTAAGAATGTTCGTATAGATTATGAATCTTCAAAAGATGACAATGAAATCGGATATTTCACCCCGTTTGCCGATGCCCCTATTGACGATCCTAATTTCAAGGACGAGGATTACCAGAAGGCATGTTGGGTCGCGTCGTATTGTGGAATAGGATTGAATAAGAACGGATATTATGGTTGTTCCGTTTGTGGAGGAATTTCGAGAGTCTTAGGTGATGGAGAGGGCGTGAAATCGCTTGCAGAATTGACGGAATCCGTTATAAAGGAGCACTTCGAAAAATACTGCAGGTTATGCGGAAATTTCAAGCATTATTCCAATTCTCATGGCGATTTTCTACCTCGCTGTGAAAAGGATTCGTTTAGAGAAATAATTTCTCCTACATGGGAACGCCTGTACAAGGAGTATAACCGTCAAGAAAAATCATAAAATAGATTCATCCGAACGAAGATTCGGTCAAATTTAATGTCTCCTATACTTCCTCACTCTCTGGCCGGGCTGGGCTCTTGCTCCGTCCGGCTTGTAGTACTTGAGCGGGGCTTGCTTGCGGGCACTGGAGTGCGCATTTGTTTGGGGAGCGCGGCGTTTTGCGATGGCCGAGGCTTCACCGTTTCCTTTGCTAAGTTGCCATTTTTCGAGGGAGTCTAGGCCGTCGTTTCCGAGGACGGCGAGGTCATAGGCGATAACTTTTGCGGCGCCTGCGGTGTATGCGGTGTCGAGCTGCGCCGAGATTCTTGCGCTGTCGGCGAGTGCGTGCGAGTCGTCAGTGCGGAACAGTTCCATATCGACCCAGAATCCGATTCCATACTTTTGGCAGGCCTGCGCTACGGCGCGTTCGTAGTTGCCCACAGTTGCGGTTTCGGCGTGGAGTTTACCTGCATCGTTTGCGCCGATGCCGTCTTGTACGGCGATAATATCGGGCTTGAATCCTGCGGCAAAGAGCTTCTCGAAAAACGATTGCAGCTTCCCGGGCGTTTCCAGATTCTGGTTGTAGAATGGGGCGGCCACGACTTTCCAGCCCTTCGCTTGCGCGGCTTCGGTGACCGGCTTCAAGAAATGTTCCGTGAGCATTTCCGGCGTTGCGTCGCTGCGCAGGCCGTCCCAATAGTAGCGCGCAATCTCTTGCGGAATGTACACGCCTTCAATAACAGTCTCGCTTCCGTATAGTGAATAGATTTCTTCAAGGACTTTCAGGTTTCTTACTGTAAGCATGTCGAGCTGCTCGGCGACCGGTGGAGTGTACCAGTTTTCTCCATTGTAGTAGAGCCCAAACCAAAGTTTGGTGCCTGCCGTTTTTGCGGCCTCGATGCTTTTCGGGAACAGCTGATTATTCTTGTATTGAGTATCCTGCAGAAAGTCCAGTTCCGAAGGGTAATACAAATGCGTTGCCTCGACAGCGGCGTATTGCAGCACAACCTGGTCCATGCCGAGCGCGTGCAAGCGCTGGTGCATGTGTGTAATGGAATCCTGCGACTGGTACGCGGTCGTCCATCCTGCATCGAACACGCCCGCGATTTCTGCGGCATGAGCGGCACCGACAAACGGCCCAGCCGCAAGCGGAAACACTCCGCACAGGAGCGCGGGTAGCATCAGTCGGAATACGTGCCGCGAGATGGACATACCTGAAATATACACTTATTTCAGGCAAATATCACAATTCTAGTATCGGTGACGTTATTTTATAACCGACATCACGTCTTCCACAATCTGCTTGGGCGTGAGGCGGTTCCTTTCCATGAGTTCGCCGTAAGGCACCTTGTCGTAGAATTCCTTCTTGAGGCCCTTCACAAGCACTCGCATGTCGCTGTTGCCGTAGAAGCGGGCGATTTTTTCGCCGAAGCCGCCATCGACTACGCCGTTTTCGAGCGTCACGACAACCTGGTGGTCGGCGCGCAGCCCGTCCAACACTTCGCAGTCGACACCCGTCGCAAAACGCGGATTGATAATCGTTGCATCGATTCCCTGCTTCGCAAGTTCCGCTGCGGCCTCTTCAGCGAGAGCATAGTAGCTTCCGAGACCAATCAGAGCGACCTTGCTTCCGCGCTTATCTACTTTGTACGTATTCAGCTTGGAGTAATCCTTATCGAATGCAACATTACGATGCGCAACCCCGTTCGGAATGCGAATGGCCATCGGGTGTTCCGTCTGGTCAATCGCGAAATCCATCATGACGATCGCCTCTTCCACGCAAGTCGGGCAGAGGTACACCAGGTTCGGGATGTTGCTCATCATCGGGATGTCGAAAATGCAGAGGTGCGTAGTGTCGTTCATGCCGTCGGCACCCGACATGGTAATCAGCAGAGTGGTCGGATTGTTGTTCGCGCACAGGTCCTGCGAAAGCTGGTCGTAGGTGCGCTGGATAAACGTGCTGTGCGTGCTGTACACAGGCTTTGCACCGCCCTTCGCAAGGCCCGAGGCGAGTGCGACTGCGTGCTCTTCGGCGATACCCACGTCAATGAACTGCTTGCCTGCCGCCTTGCGCTGCTCGGCAAAGAACCCAATGCCTGCGGGTACTGCGGAATGGATTACGACCACCTTCGGGTCCGCCTTGATTTTTTTCATCAGGTAATCGCCGAGGATTGCGCCGTAAGATTCGCCGCTTCCCCAGTTCACGACACCGGTCGGAATGTCAAACGGTGCGGCCCAGTGGAAACCTTCCTTCGCGTTTTCGGCGAAGCTGTAGCCCTTGCCCTTGAGCGTGTGAATGTGCACGACCACGGGCTTTGTTGAATCCTTTACCTGCTTGAACGCGGCGATGAGCGATTCGATATCGTTACCTTGTTCCACATACAGGTAGTCAAAGCCGAGGCTCTTGAAGTAATTGTTTTCGCTCTTGCCCTGCGTTCTGCGGAGTTCCGCGAGGCTCCCGTAGAGACCACCGTGGTTTTCGGCGATGGACATTTCGTTATCATTTACCACGACGATAAAGTTCGTCGCATATTCGCCTGCATTGTCGAGACCTTCGAATGCCTCGCCGCCGCTCAGGGAACCGTCGCCGATAACGGCAATCACGTTGCCCTTTTCACCCAAGACATCGCGGGCAGTTGCAAGACCGAGCGCCAAACTCACCGAAGTCGAAGTATGGCCAATCATAAACTGATCGTGTTCACTTTCGCAAGGTTCGGTGTAGCCCGTAACACTCCAGTACTTTTCCGGATTCAGGAATGCCTCGGCGCGGCCCGTCAAAATCTTGTGCGTGTAGCTCTGGTGGCTGACGTCGTAGACGATCTTGTCCTTGGGCGATTCAAAAACATAGTGCAGCGCGATGGTCGGCTCCACGAATCCGAGGTTCGGTGCCAGGTGCCCACCGCATTTTGAAATCTTGTTCAGGAGCGCCGTGCGGATTTCTGCCGCGAGCGCCTTCAGGCTTTCCATGTCCATCTTCTTCACATCTGCAGGGGATGCAATCTTTTCTATCAGCATAAGGTACCGCCTTTTTCTCTAAATATACAACAAAGGGGCGGCAATTCGTCCCCTAAAAAAATTTTTTTTTGGTTCGCGCAGGAAACAGGGAGCCTTCGTATCGGTACGAACCGCTTACAGGTAAAGGCTTATGCCACTGGTAACGCCCCCGTTATAACCATTCGGAGCATCGATATAGGTGGCGATGCCTCCTACGCTGACTTCAAACCATCGATTAAGCCTGTAACCTGTGGTCAGGTAGACAGTCGCAATGCCTGGAACACTTAAATCGGTTCCTTCCATTTCGGGGTTCGGCCTGTAAGAGCTTACGCTCAAATTAAAGAAAAGCTTGTCAAAATACAATCCCGCATACATTCCCGCAAAAACACTTACATTGGTTTGGTCATTGTGGTCTTTGAAGGTCACACTTACGCCATCGGAGCCTTCGCTGGTTTCTCCCCAATATTCAATATCACTATGCAGGCCGTACACTCCGATAAAGGAGCCAAATTCAAAATGCGAAAAGTTGGCACCTATTGTAAGATGAGAAATGATTCCGTCATTATAGCCCAAGCCGCCGCCAATTACGAAACCTCTTGCCTTATAGAGATAGTCTACTTTTCCGCTGAAGTCGACACCGCCCATCTTGTATTCCGCACTCTGGAATTTCGTCCTCTTCAAGACAGCAAGGTCATTCATAAATTCATCAAGATCCTTTAACTCTGAAGTATTCTCGGTGATATTTACATTCTTATCAAAATTGTAATTGACATTCCCCGAAAATCTCCATGCCCCAGAATGAGGTTCCTGCTTGGTATTCGCTCCATGGACCTCCGGGGATTCAGAAACACTCATCCGGAACTTATGAATATTCGTCGTGACGCACCCTGTGGAAAACAGCGCAAACAGTATGCAAAATACAAATGATGCCGCATGTCTAATCTTCATACTTGAAAATTAGATTTTTGTACAAAATATGCAACTCATCGCAAACAAATTTGCGACGAACGGCAAAATATGCGGATAAAGCATCGTTTATCCGATATTTGCTACAAACGAACAATTTTCTAGTAGAAAATCTTCACGAGCAGCATGCCCACGATTGTCGAGACAATCACGCTCGTCATGCCGGGCCGCATAAAGCTGTGGTTCAGCAGGTACTTACCGATAACTGTCGTTCCCGAACGGTCGAAGTTCACGGTCGCAATGTCCGAGGGATAGTTCGGAATGAAGAAGTAACCATACACACTCGGGAGCACGCCCAAAAGCACCGGCCCTTCGATGCCGAGACTGTAAGCGAGCGGGAGCATGGCCACCACCACAGCGCCCTGCGAGTTAATCAGCACGCTCACCGCAAAGAACGCAATCGCGATCGCCCACGGGTAATGCTGCACGATGTCCTTGAGGCCGCCCTGCATCACGTCCATGTAGTTCGCAAAATAGGTATCGGCAAGCCAGGCAATTCCGTAAATGGCAACAACCGCTACCATGCCGCTCTGCCACACGGCACCCGACACGGCCTTCTTCGGATTCGCCTTGCAGCAAATGATCATGAACGCGGCAGCCGAAATCATCACGATCTGGATAATGACATTCATCGCCAGCGGCTTCATCTGGGCGACACCGTCTATCACCTTACCCGTCGGGAATTTCGGACGGATATCGTGACCCGCAATCTGGAAAACGGAGAACAGCACAATCACCGCAAGGGCGGCAAGGAAAATATTCACGGCACGCTTCGCTTCCTTCGGGACTTCCTTGTCCAGAACCGATGCGGTGCTACCGTACATGTATTCCTTCATCTGCGGATCCTTGAGTCGCGCCTGGAAGGCGGGATCCTTGTCGAGATCCAATCCGCGCTTGTAAGAGACGGCGGCTGCAGCCATGATACCGCAAATGCATGCGGGAATCGTAATCGCAATCACCTGCAAGTTGTTGATCTCAAAACCGTTCGCATTCGAGATGACCACGAACGATGCCACCGCAGCGGCAATCGGCGAACAGGTAATGCCCACCTGCGACGCGATGGAAGCTACGCCACAAGGGCGTTCCGGACGGATTCCCTTCTTAAGGGCGATATCACAAATGATGGGCATCAGTGTGTAGACCACGTGACCCGTGCCCACAAGCACCGTCAAAAAGAACGTGCAGAGCGGCGCCAAGATGGTGATGTGGTTCGGATGCTTGCGCAACAGACGCTCCGCCAGCTGAATCAGCCAATCCATGCCGCCCGAAGCCTGCAAGATACCCGCACAGGTGACCGCCGCGATAATGATGTAGATGACGTCGGTAGGGGGCTTTCCCGGCTGCATGCCAAAACCGAGCACAAGAATTGCAAGGCCAATTCCCGAAATCGCGCCGAGCGCAAGGCTCCCGTAACGCGATCCCACGTAAAGTGCAAGGAGCACAATCAAAAGCTGAATAATCATGAGTGTCATAGGGATCTCCTTCTCTTGTGTTCATACATCCGGTTGTCGGCTTCGCGCAGCAGGCCATCGATACTCCTGTTACCGTTCGTCACCGAAATACCGTAACTTATAGATATCCCCAGGTCGCTAGTCGCACGGAACAACGTGCGAATTTTCTTGTCCAGCTCCTCGCAGCGTTTCTGAACTTCATGTTCGGGAACAAGCTTTTCCGTAATGACCGTAAACTCGTCGCCACCCAAGCGCGCCGCCAGGCCGTCGGGGAAACAGTCCAGAATAAACTTCGCCGTCCCCTTCAAGATTTCGTCGCCACGCTTGTGGCCATAATTGTCATTGATTTCCTTGAACCGGTCGAGATCCAGGTAAATAAGTGTCATCGGCTTGTTCGCGTTGTTACGAAGGAAGTCCTCGAAATAGCGCCTGTTGTACAGCCCCGTAAGCGCATCGGTATTTGCCTCGTTCAGGATCATCCTCTCGTAATTATGGGCCATGGTCACGTCGCGCAGGATCACGAAATACCCGGAAACATTCTGGAAGTAGTCCATGATTTCCTGCTCGATGACGATAAAGTAATGCGACTGTCCCTCGACATTCAGCACGTACTCGCGTTCCCTCGAACGCCCACGGGTATCCACCTTTTCCTCGCCCATCGGTATCATGTTATGCGAGATCCAGTCCCTGTAAGAGAAGTTCCCGATAGGCGCCCCTTCCATCCCGACAAGTTTCTTGAAGGTATCGTTCATCTTGAGGGTCCGCCATTCCTTATCGCAAAGAATCAGCGGGAAGGGAATATTTTCTACAAGGATAGAAAGTTCAAGTCCCATGTTGCCGAAGTCCGTCACGTCATGCGCGACGCCGACTGTACCCATGATCTTACCGAACATATCATAAAGCGGCGTCTTGTAGGTCTTGAGCTACTTCATGCCTTCGCTTGTCTTGAGCGGTTCGTCGAACACACAGGTATGCCCCGCATTCATCGTATCCGTTTCGGATTCCATGCAGACGAATTCGCCCTTCTTGTATTCCTCCTCGGAAATGTCCCAGATATAATAATGGCCACGACCGCGAATGTCTTCCTTGGTCTTGTGGACGGTCTTGCAGAATTCCTGGTTCACCATCATGTGCGCCCCGATGGAGTCCTTGAACCAGATGAGTTCAGGTACACTGTCTATCGTCGTCGTGAGCAAGTTCTTGTAATGCCAGGCGTCAAAGCGCGTCTGCAAATTCTTGAGAAGCTTCTCGACACGCAGCTTGCGTGTTTCAGGCGATTCGACCTTGGGCCACACATCCAGGAGCATGCCATACCATTTTTCTACCGCGGCCATGTCGCCTATAAAGATCGTCTCGGACAGGGGCCTGGAATTTTGCAGCGCCTTCGTGACTTCGGACGCATCGTCGGTAACTAGCACCTCGAAGGCATCGGCGGCGGGAGAATCCACTGAAATACTTGTGTCCCACATCAAGGGGCAGACAGTCCTGAAGCCCGTAAAGATTTTACGGGCCTCTTCAGATGCTATTCGAAGTGTAAGGTTTAGCTTCATATTGATTAAAATACACTAAAAAAAATGATAGCAAACTTACAAAATTATTACAACAAAAGAAATAGTGATGGCAATTCTAGTCGCCATCACCGTTTTTTTGCGCCTTATTTCTTGATTCTTGAGGCAAAACGCATCTTCTTGGCGCGTTATCCCTCATTTTGCACTTTTTTTTAAAAAAAAGAGCTTTTTAGGCCATTATCTGTTCCCATATGGAAATAATAAAGTATATTCCCATAAGACACATTGGGCTTTTCTTGTCCAAAAGGAGCCCACAACCCAAGAAGAGGAAATTATGGCAAACAAGTACGCCGGAACCCAGACCGAAAAGAACCTCCAGGCCGCCTTTGCAGGCGAATCCCAGGCCCGCAACAAGTACACCTACTTTGCTAGCTGCGCCAAGAAGGAAGGCTACGAACAGATCGCCGAACTGTTCCTGAAGACCGCCGACAACGAAAAGGAACACGCCAAGCTGTGGTTCAAGGAACTTGACGGCATCGGTGACACCGCCGCCAACCTGAAGGCTGCCGCCGATGGCGAAAACTACGAATGGACCGACATGTACGAAGACTTTGCGAAGACTGCCGAAGCCGAAGGCTTTACCGCCCTCGCCAAGAAGTTCCGCATGGTCGCCGCAATCGAAAAGCGCCACGAGGAACGCTACCGCGCCCTCCTCAAGAACGTGGAAACTGCAGCCGTCTTCGAAAAGAGCGAAGTCAAGGTGTGGGAATGCCGCAACTGCGGTCACATCGTCGTCGGCACCAAGGCCCCGGCCGCATGCCCCGTCTGCGCCCACCCGCAGTCCTTCTTCGAAGTCACTGCTGAAAACTACTAAGACCGCTCGCCTCTATCGCATCAACAAGAATGTGATATCGCCTCGCTCTCGCAACCACGCCTCGTTAATACGAGGCGTTTGTTGCTCACAAACAATGCTGCATTTAATAGCAATAAGAAAGACCCCGCGATTGAATCGCGGGGTCTTTTATTTGGATGACACTTCGCGTTACTTCAACTCAACCATTTCGCTCTTGCCGTCGACAGTTACTTTGTACTTGCCGGGGTAACCGCGGAACTTCACGACACCGTTTTCATCGGCCTTAAACGTTCCGTTGGTGGTCCATACCTTGTGCCACAGGTCGTAAATAAGCTTTGCTGCTGGCTTTTCGCGACCATCCGCAGCGATAATGCCGCCATTCTTGACCCAGTGACGGTTATCCCAGAAGCCCCACAGGATAATACCTTCGACAGCCGGGTGGCTGAAGGCGATGCGCAGGAACATCTCGTAGCGCTTGGCCTGTTCATCTTCGCCGAAGTACATGCCCTTCTGCCAGTCACCGAAGTCAAGTTCAGTCACCTTGATCGGGAGGCCGAGAGAGCCGAGCTTGTCGAAGCGGGCCTTGATGAAAGCCGGGTTCAGCTGACGGTCGCCAAAGTGGCACTGTACGCCGATGCCGTGCACGGGAACCTTGCGGTCAAGCATTCCCTTCACGATATCATAGAAGCGGTCGGTCTCGCCAGCGACAATTACGTTGTACTCATTGATGAAGAGGCGTGCATCAGGGTCAGCCTTATGTGCCCAGATGTGTGCGCTATCCAGCAGGTCCCAGCCGCACTTGTTGAACACGAACGGTTCGTGGAAAACTTCGTTCCACACGTCGTATTCCTTGATGCGGCCCTTGTATTCCTTCATGTCGCGGTCAATGCGTGCCTTGAGCTTCTGGCCGATTTCCTTGCAGCTACCCTTGAGACTGAAATGCTTGTCGTAGCCGTAACCCTGGATACCCCACATAAGGGTGTGGGCACGGAATCCCCAGTTGTAGTCCTTCACGTAATCCAGATACTGCTTGAATTCGTCGCGGCGGATCTTGCCCTTCTTGGGTTCGTATTCCGGCCACTTGAACTGGTTTTCGGGAACACCGTACCAGAAATACTTATTGGCAGTCTTGCGGTACCACTGTTCTACGCTGTCCTTGGAGGGGTAAAGCGCGAGGGCCGTACCGAACGGGAACGCATGGCGCATGAGCTCCACCTTCACCTGGGCACCGGGAGCCGCCTTCACGGTCAAGTCCTTCTTGCGGAGGCTATCGATGCGCGCAGCGGAATTGTTGTACCAGGTCATGTCATCCATGCCTTCGACTTTTTCAATTTCCACATCGTCCATCTGCAGCCAACCCTTGGCTAGGCCCACATGGAAGGTAACGTTGTTGACGCCGTAACCCTTCTGGTCTGCAAGGAAGGTCATCGTATAAGTCTTCCATTCGTTCGTGAGCATGAACGAGGCGCTTTCCTTCTGGCGCCAGTCGGGAGGGCCGCCCTGGATAATGGCGTTGATAGGCATATTGCCCTTCGCCTTGAAACTAAGCGTGTAGTAAGCGGAATCGGCGAGCCACTTAGGCGGCTGCAACTGAAGTCCCCAAGTCGGGTTCGGGAGTTCAGTCACCGTAAGCTTGACACCTTCGCTGCCGTCGACACCGAGTCCCATCTCGCCAATCTTGGCTTCGTACTTGGCGGGGCCATCGGGGTTGTTCCAGACATACCAGCCGCCGTCACCATAAGACAGGTCGCCGTTGGTGAGGATACCCGCCATAAGGGCAGAGGTGCCCAGGGCGCACATAGACAAAATTTTTTTCAGCATAATCATCCCTTTCATCGTCATTCCGAGTCGTACTTCGGCAGCGGAAGGACGCAACCAATTTAACTTTCAAAGTAGAAAATAAATTGTTTTTTCAAGGGGTGGTATAGAAAAAGCGCCAATTTTGTATACCGGTGTATCAAGTGTTCGTAAGTATGGATTCCGTCGGTCTTACAGACCTCCAGAATGACATGCATCGCAATGGGCTTCGGTGGCCAACTGAAACGCGGAAGTGATTCCAACAGGATTTACAGTCGCGACTTGATTAGCTTGTATAAATCGGCGAATACCTTGTCGGGTTCGCGATCGGAATTGACAACCGCAACGCAGTCGCTGTAGTCACGGGCCGCGGCCAAGTAGCCTTGGCGCACCCGCTCGAAAAAGTCGGCCTTCTCGCTCTCCAGTCGATCGGGTGCCTCGCCCCGCCTTGCGGTGCGAGCGCGGCTCGCCTCCACCGTCAGGTCCAGCACCACCGTCAATTCGGGGAAGCACCCTCCGCAAGTGATTTCCGTAAGGCGCTGCACCAGCTCGGTGCCCAGTCCGCGAGCATACCCCTGGTACGCAAAGGTGCTCCATGCGAAACGGTCGGCAATCACAATCTTCCCTGCATCGAGCGCAGGCTGAATCACCTCGTGAATCACCTGGGCACGCGCCGCATTGTACAGCAGCAGCTCCGTCTTGTCGCCCATGATTCCCTTGAACGCGGGATCCAGAAGAAGTTCGCGAATACCTTCGGAAATTTTCGCACCGCCCGGTTCACGCAGCTTCACCACCGAATAACCTTCGCTGATGAGTACTTCAATCAGCTTGTCGATCTGCGTCGACTTTCCGGAACCATCGATTCCCTCGAGACTAAAAAAATGTTTCGCCGTTTGCATACACATAAAATAAAAAAAAGGATTGCCTCGCAGCAATCCTCCAAACAGTTATTTGAGACCTATTAGTTATTCGTCTTGAGACCAGCCGCTTCAAAAGTGGCCTTGTTCTTCGGGTCAGGGAGCGCGACCTTGGTAATCCAATTGTATTCAGCAATGCCGGCGAGACCGACGCGGGCGCAAAGCTGGTCGCGGGCCACGTTGTAGGCATTCAGAATCTGGATTTTTTCGGTATCGTTGGTAGCCTTGTCTATACGTTCGGACCAACGCACTCCCAGTTCCACGAGGGCGGCACTCGCCTTCACGTAGTACTTCGCCTTTTCGGCGGTAATCACGGAGGTGGCGGGAGCGGTAAAGGAATCGACCTTCACGATAGGAGCGGTTTTCGGAGCGGACGACTGCACCTGGGTCATTTCAGGAACATCCTGGTTTGCGCTATCGCAAGCAGTGAACACTGCCGCTACGAAAAAAGAGGCGATCATCAATAACGCCACTTTTAGGATTCGTCTTGACATATCAGCCTCTTTTTCAAAATACTAGCGGCTTGTGGGCTCGAACCACAGACCTGCGGATTATGATTCCGACGCTCTACCAACTGAGCTAAGCCGCCAAATTTTTCCCAAATTTAGTCAAATAGTTTTAAAATTTCAAGGGGTTATTCAAAATAAACTTCAGTTTCTACAAAATTTTCACCCCATTTTATCAATTGCCAGCCCGGAGCGGAACTCTGCAAGTTAAAATAGGGCATATTAGGGTCGATCTGCATCTGTGTCGAGGGTGCCACGTGAACCACCTGCCTGCCCATATTCACCTCGAACTGGGCATGGTAGTGTCCCGTATAGATGTGTGTCAGGTTCGGAATTGCGGAAAGCGTCTCCTGGACTTCCACCATGTTCCTCAGGTGGTAGCGCAAATCCATGAAACGATGACCGCAGAAACAAGGCGGATGGTGCATGAACAGGATGACTTCGCCCTGGACCTTGGCCGTTTCGGCCTTCAGCCATTCAAGCTGCTCGCTCGAGACATCGCCACAGGCGCTATCCAGGAAAAAGATGCTCTTGCCCGCCAAGTCGTAACGATAGTAGCACTTACCGTTGTGAACCTTGCCTTTCAGGTCGAAGAACTTCTCCATGACCTCGATACGGTCGTGGTTTCCCGGAATTATGCACACGGGAACAGGATAGCTCTTGATGAAATTGACAAAATAACGGTAGGCGCCAGGTTCGGCATCCTCGTTTGCCAGGTCGCCAGATAGCACAAGCAGATCCAGGTCCGTCATGGACTTAGATTCTATCGCCTTGCGGAAGTTGGCGCGGACATCGATGCCCTGCACCAGACTTTCGTCTTCTCCGATGTGCATATCGGAAATTTGACCTATCTTTAATACCTTGGACGACATTTTGTTTGTATAATATAACTTTTAAACAACAGATGAAAGCGCGAATTTACAACTTTATTGTAAAATGTGACCTAAATCATGTCCAAAACGCGATTTTCGTCACAATTTTTAACATCCGATTGTCTATTCTCTGTGAATTGATATTGAAAACTGGACTTCAACACTTATCAACATTGAAAAAAGTGAACAGATTTAAAGTTTTCAACATTTATCGTCAACAATTTTAAATCTGTAACTTTTTGACCATCATAAAGTTATAAATCCGTTTCCACAAATCTATCCACTATTCACTCAACCAATTACTATTACTATTTATATAAATATATGGAAAATAATAGTATAGGTGTGAATTAGAGATTGATCTCCTTCTTGGGAGCAGGGGCGGGCTTTTCACCTGCGTTTCTGAGACCCATCTGGCAGTTACCTTGGAAAATGGCACCTTCCTGGATAATGAGCTGCTTGGTCTTGATGTTGCCGACGAACTGGGAAGAACTCTCGAGGATGAGCTTTTCGCTCACGTCAATGTTGCCCTTGACCGTACCCGCGATAACGGCAGTAGTCGTCTTGATTTCGGCTTCAACCAGGCCCTGGCGTTCCACGATGAGCTCGCCTTCGATGGAGATGCTTCCGTTGATGGTGCCGGCGACACGGACGTCGCTCTTGCCGCTGATGTCGCCCTTGATGGTCACGCTATGACCAATCTGAGTGATTTCCTGTTCTTTTGTAGCCATTTTTTCCTCTTGGTTTAAAAATGCTTAGTAATTAATAAACAGTTCCGGGTCCATTTCCTTGCCGTTCTGCGTGATTGTATAATGCAGATGCGGTGCACTGGAATTTCCGGTGTTGCCGACGGTCCCGATAATTTCACCCTTGCCGACGGTGCGGCCCTTGCGGGTGCGGATATCCTTCAGGTGTGAATAACTCGTCACGTATCCGTTCTGGTGGTTGATAACGATCGTGTTCCCGAGTTCATCCTTTTGGCCGGCAAATTCCACGATGCCGCTACCCGAAGCGAAAACAGGGTCGCCCGGTTGCGCCGAGAAGTCGGTGCCCAGGTGCTCGTTTTCCTCGCTGAATTTCTTGCTCACGATTCCGACGACCGGTATCACGTTCGGGATATGTTCCAGACGGATCTTTTCTTCCATCGGTTTCCAGCCGTTGATCCCTTCGTAGTCGACGTCGATCTTTTCGGAGGGCGTATGGGCGAAACGGTTCTTGTCGATCAGGCTGTTGATCTTGTTGGAGTCGTTCTCGATGAAGGTACCGAGGATATTCTGGATGCGTTCTTCCAAAACCCAGAGCGAGTCAATTCGCGTGAAAAGTTCCTCGTAGTTCGCGTTCTGCTTTACGAGCTGGGCGTTCGCCCTGCGGATCTTTTCGTAGTTCACGAGCGTGTGCCCGATACGGCCAGCATTATATATAGTGAAACCTGCCGCGACTACAATCACGACCAGGAGAATCTTGAGCATCGTGAACCACTTGGTGTTGACACGGTACTTCTTGATTTCCTTGGAATCTTCCGGGATAATCTGGACGATGTAGTACTTGCCTTTCATTTTCGCCTATCGGTTTTCCATGAGTTCCTGGATTCGGGTGAGGTCGTCCATGGAATAGTAGTTGATGACGATGGTACCCTTGGTCTCGGTCGAGGCGCTCGGGTTGAGCTGCACCTTGGTACCGAAGAAGGTTTCGAGACGGGACTCGAACTGTTTCATGTCGGCGCTGAGTTCCGGCTTCGGCTTGGCCGGGGTTTCAGGCTTGTCGGCATGGACCTCCGGCTGTTCGTCAGCTTCCGTTTCGGCGGGCTGCTCGGTCTTAGGAGCTTCCTGCGGCTTGGAAAGATCTTCGCCACGGGCTATCGCCTCGATCTGGCGGACGTTCAGTCCTTCCTCAATGACGCGCTTCGCGACTTCTTCGGGATTCTCGATCTTGTCGCTGCAGAGGGCGCGGGCGGCACCGCCAGAAATCTTTCCTTCCTCTATCCACAAAAGTACGACTTCCGGGAGCTTGAGGAGACGGAGGCTGTTGGTAATTGCAGAGCGGGACTTGCTCACAATTTTGGACAGGTCTTCGTGCGTGTAACCGTGATTGTCAATTAATTGTTGATAGGAACGGGCCACTTCGACCGGATTTAGGTCAACACGTTGAATATTTTCGATAAGGGCCCATTCGGCCATCGCCTTGTCGCCCACATTTTCGTAAACCTGGGCCTTGATGGTCGGGAGGCCTGCGAGCTTGGTGGCGCGGGTGCGGCGTTCACCGCTGATCAGCTGGTAACGGTCGCCGACCTTGCGGACGACGATTGCTTGGATAAGACCGTGCTGCTCGATGGATTCGGCGAGTTCCACCAGTTCGTCGTCGCTGAAAACCTTGCGCGGCTGGAACGGGTTCGGGTCGATGAGTTCGACATTGATTTCAACGATCTTTTCGGAGTTGTCAACAGCGGCTGCATTTTCGGCGCCGTTCTGGGAGTTATTTTCAGCGGATTGTGAATTATTTTCACCGGGCTGTGAATTGGACTGCTGAATTTCAGATGCTTCAGGAGCAAAATGATCCTTGAGGATATCGGAAAGGCTGCGACCCAGTGCTAAAGATTTTTTTCCCATAGAAGAAGTAGTTAGTAAAAAGTGGTTAGTAATTAAGAAGTAAACAAAGACACGAACGTGTCATCCTGAGTGGAGTGAAACGGAATCGAAGGATCTCCTGTTGAATGAATTTATAGATTCTTCCACATAGTGGATAACAAAACTAAAACAATAAATTGCTAAGTTTTGTATATCGACTACGCATCTTCGATGCTTCGCTCAGAATGACACAGCAGCATTAACTTATTTTCCCTTATTGAGAATTTCCTCGGCGAGTTTCATGTAGGCCTGCGCACCGCTGCTCTGCACATCGTAAAGGATGGCGGGCTTGCCGTGGCTCGGCGCTTCGGAGAGTTTCACGTTTCTCGGGATCATTGCCTGGAACACGGTGTCGCTCAGGTTGTCACGGACTTCTTCGGCGACCTGCTTGCAGAGGCTCAGGCGAGAATCGTACATGGTGAGCAATGCACCTTCAATTTTCAAGTTGGCGTTCAGATTCTTCTGGACTTCGCGGATAGTCTTGAAAAGTTCGGTCATACCCTGCAGGGCGTAGTATTCGCACTGCACCGGAATCAACACACTGGTAGCGGCGGTAAGCACGTTCAGCGTCAAAAGGTTCAGACTCGGGGGTGCGTCGATGATGATGAATTCGAATGCCTGCTTGAGGACATTCATCACGCGTTCGAGACGGCGTTCGCGGCTCATGGCGTTCACCAGTTCGATTTCCATGACGGCGAGGTCCGGTCCGGAAGTGATAACCTTGAGGTAGTCGAGGCTCGTGTCGAGGATAGCTTCCTTGATATTGTCGTAGGTAATATTGTCCGGATTGTCGGCCATGTTCAGGACTTCGTGGATATCCACATCCTGCATCTCGTTGTAGCCGAGACCCTGCGACGCGTTACCCTGCGGGTCCATGTCGATAAGGAGAGTCTTCTTTTCCAATGCGGCAAAACTGGCGGCCAGGTTGACGGCGGTCGTGGTCTTGCCCACGCCACCTTTCTGGTTGCAGACTGCTATCACTTTACTCATTCATTACCTCGAGTGACTAAGGCGTAAACTTGTTCTTCCTGCGGGAGTGCATATTTATATATGTGTACTTCCGGATTGCTTTCCAGGTGAACAATATTGTTGAAACTTTTCAGCGTGAGGAACTTTCCACCGCGCTTGAGTCCCGGCTGGGCACGTTCCCAGTCGTTTTCGAAAGTCGAGAGGGCGCGGCAACTCACAAAGTCCAGATAGGCAAGTCCCGAAGTTTCGAAACGCTTGCCCACGACGGTCAGGTTCTTGAGACCGAGTTTTTCCTTGGCGAAGTTCATGAACTCCACGCGCATGTGGCGGGGTTCGACGGCAAAGAATTCCACCTGCGGCATTACGATGGCGAGCGGAAAAATCGGGCAACCAGCACCGGCTCCCATATCGGCCCAGCGTTTAGACGAGAGAACGCTCGCAGGCTCGCTACAGACGAAAGACGAAAGAGAATCCGAATTATTCTCTCGTCTCTCGTCTCTCATCTCTCGTCTAATATATATATAGGGAACGAGGGAATCTGCGATGTGGCGGCTCAAAAACTTTTCGGAATCCTTCGCCGAAATCAGGTTGCCAAACTGCTTGGTCTCTACGACCAAGTCCGCAAAATCATAAAGCTTGCCGAGAGTATCGTCGGACAGCTGCACACCATATTCCGCCAGGAACTGGTTCAATAGATTCTGCTGATTTTTGTTTTCTCTGTAACTCAATGAAAACCTAAAAATTTGAATTCGGTGAAAACAACATCTTTTAGATGTTGGGACTTTGACTAGGTCAAAGTCCTACACCCTGCGGTTCCCAAATAAAAATGTGCGAGCACATTTTTGCTTGGAAACCTTGGTTGTGTTTCACGTGGAACATTTTTGATAGAACATTCCGAACATAATTTAGTATTATGATTTGTGAATACAAGAAAAAAGGGCGGGCGCCCTTTCACTTTTTAAAAATATCCGTGGATAAGTTTTTGATTGGTGTGAATTTTTTGTGAATAATAATTTTTTGTCAGCCCTATGGTATTGTCATTTGGTCACTTGCATTGTGTGCCCAAGTTTGGATTTGTTCTTGATAGGGCGTCCAATGAGGTCAAAATGTTTGGACTTTTCGGAGATAAATGAGGGACGGTTTTTGCGGAGAATCGAGGTAGTAGAATTGGGGTTGACCAAAATATAGAACATCTTTTCCTCGCTATTTTTGTTCAACACAACGAATCCGTTTTCGGTATTTGTTATAATTTGCTGGGTTGTGCTGGAGAGGGAATCGTAGGAGGTTATGATGCAGGTGTTTTCGTCATTGTGGTCTGGGGTGATGAAGGAACTTTGTTCCTTTTGGATTGTGTTTTCGGGTAGGTCCCATACTTCCCTATAAAGGGTGTCGTTTCGCAAGTATGAAATTCTTATATAGCTAACCTTTGGTTCATCGGAGATCGCGGGACTAAAGACATAGGTTAGGGAAGAATCCATCCCTATGAAATAGGTTTCTTCCTGGATGATTTGGTCGTTGTAATAGGTAGTTGTCTTGATGTTTTTTTCGGATTTTTCCTGAACCATCTTTTGATGAATTGTTGAACAATTGTCCTCTACGCATCGGACGATGCTGTCCAGGTTGTTCCCTGTATAGTGGTATTTCATGGAAGCGTAGTAAGTAAAATCGTAACTGTAGTTTTCGATGTAGGCACTGTCGACCAAATATGTATTTGTGGTGCTGGATGTAAAAGATGTCTGGAGCATGTCGCGGCAGTTGAAGGCGAAGGCATTCAATGCAATAAAGGAGAGAATTAGGATGAGCTTTTTCATGTTAATAAATATAGTTTATTTTAAATGAAAAAAAATGCAGGGAGGGAACCCAGCTCGGAGTTGCGAAGGCCGCACGGTTCCCTCCCTGCACCCTCCCTTTCCTTGGCCGATGCAGCCAGGCTCGTCTAGACATTGAGCATTTTTTTATATTGATTGTATTCCACGCAAATGTTGGGACACTTCGTGTCCTACCTTAATCGGCTCGGAAATATATACGAAACTCGAAACTTTAGTTTCGTAGTTGAGTTATCCTCTGCGGGGAGAAACAAGCTTGCTTGTTTCTGCTTCACTCGCCTCATAAGGTTTCACGTGAAACACAACCGAGGTCAGAAAGCGAAAAAATGCTTGCATTTTTTCATTTGCTGACCGATGGGTGTAGGACTATGACATAGTCATAGTCCCAACATAGCGAGGTGAGTGTTACTTCCTATAATATATAGTGGTATATTCGTTGCCGCCCATGCAGGGGCCGGGGGCTTTGAAGTACTTTTTGTAATCGAACTTAATTGATTTCTGGATGAGGGTGTTTCCCTTCATTTCATATTCGTAGGTGTCGATGATGAAGCCGTTGTCACTTTTTCGGCTGCATTTGCTTTCGTTGTTTGGATCGCGATAGATAATCCATTGCTTGGGAATCCAGTTGTCGACTTCGTGGATGGTATCGTTCTTGATATAGAATACCTGGTGCTGTTCCTTGTTCAGATCGATATAGACGGAATCTTTTGTGCGATAGACCGTAAAGTGCCATTTGTCCTTCGTGGATTTCCAGTCGTATTTTTTGACCTTGCCTATCTTGGTGAAGTCGATTTTCCAGTTGGGAATGTAGGTGGATCTTTTTTCGATATTGTGAGCGAGACAAGACTGGTACAGGTTCATGCTGTCGAGATGAGTGCCTGTCCAATGATATTTGATGGTATTGACCAGGCCGTTCTGTTCCTGATAGAGACTATCCGGCAACATTTCGCCTGGCATAACGAGTGCGTGGTTTTCAAAGTTTGTCGCGAAATAATCGAACAGGGGTTGGATGCAATCAACCGAGTGGGCATTCAAAAATGCCATAATAACTATGATGAATGATACCTTAAGTTTCACGTGGAACATTCTCCTCATATCACTTAATATAGTTTTTAAATGAAAAGAAATGCAGGGAGGGAACCCAACTCGGAGTTGCGAAGGCCGTACGGTTCCCTCCCTGCACCCTCCCTTTCCTTGGCCGACGCAGCCAGGCTCGTTTAGACGATGAACCTTTTTGATGTTGATTATATTCCTCGCAAAAAAAATGTTAGAGCTCCCAACATTGCAAGGTGAATAAAACGTTGAACTTCATTTTGACAATCTTTGTCAGGGTAATGAAGCTATATTAAAAGTGAACGTCTTTTAGGGAAGCTTTTATGTGTTGCTCTCTTGTTGCTGCAATCTTTTTAGTAATGCTATTTATAATGTGGTACTAGATAGTAATCTCTACCCTATTGCCTTCGGGATCGAGGACGACACTTTCGTAATACCCGTCGCCGGTGGTCCGGGGCTCCCCTATCACCTGGATTCCGTCGTCAGACATTTGCCGGGTGAGTCGGTCTACCTCTTCTTTTGAACCGACAGAAAAAGAAATATGGGCAAAACTGAGATGTTCTTCATTTGTGTTACCTGTTGTTAGACAGATGTCGGGGCGGTGCATCACCTCCAAACGGGCACCACTTTCGAAGGTGACGAACCGGCTCGTGAATTGTTTTGCCGGGTTATGGTAAATTGGGTGTACTACCCCACCAAAATACTTTCGGTAGAATTCGCAGACCTTGTCGATATCTTTTACCCAAATGGCGACGTGTTCAATTTTCATTCTTTTAGAACCTTACGGCTTGCCACGAAGGCAGAGTGAGTTTGCATTGGCCCCTTTTGAAAGGATTGTTTCGGTGGCGCAAATTCCTGTCATTATCAAGGAACTCTTGAAATCGAAACCGCTATTGCTTTTTCTTCTAGTTGGTTCCATTGCCGGTTCCTCCTCTTTTTGAGGAGCGTCTATCGGAGCCGATTCGTCGCCATAGTTGACCCTGAATACAAGGATACTATCGATTTTCGGAATGTTTTCCGTTTTTTTAGGAGGCAGGAGCTGCGCGCTTGACAGTCCCGCCATTACCATAATGATAGGCAAGATGATTTGAAATTTCATAGATTAACCCCCGATATTATAATATATAAAAAAATGTTTCACGTGGAACGTTGCCCTCGATTTATTCTGTTGCTACTGTCACTCTGGATTCTATCTCCCCAAAGAGGATAACTCTACTATGGCAACAAGTTGCCAAGTATCGTATAGCTGCGCTCCAGAATGACGTATTTCTAATTCCACATTCCTCATTTCACATTAATTATGTATATTATTCTTGGAGATTATTATGATCAAGATTGAAGTTATTCAGGGCGACATTACCAAGCTGAAGGTTGATGCGATTGTGAATGCGGCGAACTGTTCGCTGTTGGGTGGTGGCGGTGTCGACGGGGCGATTCACCGGGCGGCTGGTCCTGAACTTTTACAGGCCTGCATTCCCCTGAACGGTTGCGAGACGGGCAAGGCGAAAATCACCCCCGGGTTCAGGCTTCCGGCAAAGTTCGTCATCCATACTCCGGGCCCCATCTACCGGGATGGCCTGCACGGCGAACCCGAACTGCTGGAATCCTGCTACAAAAGCTGCCTCGATTTGGCCGAGGAGAACGGCTGCGAGACGGTCGCCTTCCCCGCTATTTCTTGTGGAGTTTATGGCTACCCCTGGGAGGCCGCCATCGAGATTGCTGTGAAGACGGTCCGCGACTTCCCGGCGCAAAAAGTCAAGAAAGTCATCTTTTGTTGCTTTGGCGAGGAGATGGAAAAATTGTATAGAGAGACAGTAGGAAGTTGAAAATAGGAAGGGATTGAAGCGAGATGAATTCATTCGCGATCTAAGGCGCTTTGTCGGAATCATTGGATTTTTACTGGCCATTACCTACTATTTTTGTATATTTAATTCAAGTAGAAATGCCGGAGAATGTCCGGTATGAATTGTTTTAAAAAAGGAACATCTTATGGAAGAAGTCGTAAAATTTCTCAAGGCATGCGGTGCGTATTTCCTCGCGACGACCGACGGTGACCAGCCGCGTGTTCGCCCGTTCGGTACCGCCAACATTTTCGAGGGCAAGCTCTACATTCAGACCGGCAAGTCCAAGGACTGCTCCAAGCAGGTCCAGAAGAATGGCAAGGTCGAAATCTGTGCCATGAACAAGGCCGGTAACGAATGGGTCCGCGTCGCCGGAACACTCGTCCGCGACGACCGCCGCGAACCGAAGGTCGACATGCTCGAACACTACCCCGAGCTCAAGTCGATGTACTCCCCCGACGACGACAACACCGAAACGCTCTACTTCAAGGACGCGACCGCCACGTTCTATAGCTTCACTGCGGCTCCGCGTACCGTGAAGTTCTAACGGGTTCATCAGCGGTTTAAACAAAACCCCAAACTTATTAACAGTCCGCCTCCTTTACTCTGGAGACGGACTTTTTATGTTAATTAAATGTTTACATTCTGTTTGCAATTTAAAAAGATATCAACATTTTAATTGTAAAAACCTTTTTGCTGATAATTTATCCACAGACAGAAGGGGTTGCCGTGATATTCTTTACGAATATGAAATTAATTTCTATAGCGTGTTTGGTGTGAGCCATTAGGCGCGAACGGTCGTAAGTGGGTTATTAAAAAAGGAGTACATATGTTCTTTAAATCGCCTTTTTCGGCGGCGTGCCTTTTCGCTTTTTGCGGAATGGCTTCGGCATACACCATCTCGGGTTCGGTTTCGGATGATCAGGGCAATGCGCTCAGCGGAGTCGCGGTAGACCTGCTCAAGGAAGGCAAGACCGCCACGACGGATGCCCAGGGAAAGTTCACCATTCAGGAAGATGAACCGGACGGAATCTCCCCCGCTTCCAGAAAGTCCGTCGGATACATCGGTGTGAGCAACGGAATTCTTTCGTACTCCCAGAGCAGCGCCTCGCCCGTCCAGGTGAAGATTTTCAACTCGCTCGGCAATCAGGTTTTCGGAAAGACCCTGCAGGGTTCCGGCTTGTATGACCTGGGTCGCGCTGTCAAGGCTCGCGGCACCTATTTTGCCCAGGTCTCTGTCGGGAGCGCTAGGCAGAATTTCAAGTTTACGACTGACGGTAGCAACGGTGGCACATTCGGCATGCAGGCTGACGAAGCCGTGCTTATGAAGGAGGCTGCCCAGGGTGAGGCCATCCGTTTTGTGGCCGACGGATTTGAAACGCTCACCGTTCCGCTCGGCACGCTCGATACCACGCTCAACGTGAAACTGGAAAAGGCCGAGGAAAAATTCAAGTTCGGTTACGCGCTCGGCAACAAGCCCACCCCGAGTAAGGGTTGCGGCACGACGTCCAAGCTGCAGAAAGTCAAGAGCGTCGAGAACGGCGACCAGTTCCAGATCAAGGTCGGCAGCGATACCCGCGACTACTTTATCACCTTGCCCAAGAACTATGACAACACGAAACCGCACAAGGTGCTTTTCGCGCTGCACTGCTACGGTAGCCGCGGCGAGGACTTTGTGCATCACGCCGCCGACTATGACCACCCCACTCCCTATTATGGTCAGCAGGTGCTCGACAAGAACGGCGACTACATCTTCGTTTCTCTCGATGCTATAGGTGGCTTATGGACCAAGGGCCAGGGCGACCACGACTTCTTCGCACAGACGCTCACCACCCTGAACGAAAACTACTGTGTCGATACGAGTCGCGTATTCATTACGGGATTCAGTTTCGGTGCCATGTTCAGCTACTCGCTGATGCAGGACATGCAGAGCCGCGTGCGTGCCGCTGCCACTTATGCCGTGGCCGATTACAACATCTGGCTCCCCGAAGGCGACAATATGAAGAACCTGCCCATCGCCTGGATGAACGTTCACGGTGTAAACGATGGCCGCTGCGATTACAACCGCGCCAAGAACAGCGCCCTTCCGAGAATCCTGAAGCGTAATGGCAAGGCCGACGCGAATGGCGACTTCACCGACGCAAGCAGCGAAAAGCCGCAGGAAGTCAGCGGCAACACTGGCCATGTGTGCTACGACTTCAAGAACGTGGATGAACGCTTCCCTGTCAAGTGGTGCAGCTGGCCGGGTGACCACCAGTGGACCGCTCACGACACCGGTAACATGGGCGTGGGCTGGAACTGGGAAAGTACCTGGGTTCCCGAAGAAGTTCATAAGTTCTTCGAACAGTTCTAGGGATTTTTAGAGTTTCCTATACAACACCTCCCAAGAGGCTTGCCGGCAACGGCGAGCCTCTTTATGCGTGATGAAGGCGGCGAGTCCAAGCAGGCGACCATTTTGATCGGTGCGTATGAGTTTACGGGATCGAGTCCTATCGGCGGTGCCGCGAATACGCTTTGCAACGGCAGAACCTTCAATGTCAAGGCTTCTGACGACATGGAATGCTATTTAAACTATTAAGCTAGGTGATACAAAAAAAATAAAGCATATTTTTTGCTTTCCCCTATTGCTTTTTCGAATTAAATTTTATAAAATTAGATTGTACGCAATTAAAAAAGGTGCAACCAAGCGCCGACACCTAAAAAAACGGAGGCTCATTATGGCAACCATCTACGATTATACACTCACCGACGGCAAGGGCAACCAGGTCCCGCTCGCAAACTTCAAGGGCAAGGTGATGCTCATCGTGAATACCGCGACCGGCTGCGGCTTCACCCCGCACTACAAGCCGATCGAACAGATGTACTCCGACTTCCACGACAAGGGTTTCGAAGTCATCGATGTTCCCTGCAACCAGTTCAAGGGACAGACTCCCGGCACCGATGACGAAATCCATGAATTCTGCACGCTCCATTACGGCACCGAATTCCCGCAGATGAAAAAGTCCGACGTGAACGGCCCCGATGAACTCCCGCTCTACACCTACCTGAAATCGCAGAAAGGTTTCGAAGGTTTCGGCTTTGGCGTGAAGGCCGCCGCCATGGCGCTCTTGCTCAAGAGCATCGACAAGGACTACAAGAAAAACCCTGACATCAAGTGGAACTTCACCAAGTTCGTGGTGGACCGTGAAGGCAACGTGGTCGCGCGCTTCGAACCCACCGCCGACATGGACGCCGTGCGCGCCTGTGTAGAGAAGTTGCTCTAGGAGATGCCGTGAACTGCCCCCAGCTAAAACTCGAAAACCAGCTGTGTTTCCCGCTGTATGCCGCGTCCAAGGAGATCACGCGCCGCTACGCCCCGTACCTGGAGCCGCTCGACCTCACGTACACGCAGTACATCGTGATGCTCGTGCTCTGGGAAGAAAAGAAGTGTAACGTCTCGGAACTCGGCAAAAAGCTGTTTCTCGATTCCGGGACGCTCACCCCGCTTTTGAAAAAGCTCGAAGCCAAGGGCTATATCCAGCGCACCCGCGAAGAAAGCGACGAGCGCTGCCTTTCCGTAAGCCTCACCGCCGAAGGCGAATCGCTCAAGCGCAAGGCCGCGAGTGTCCCCAAGTCTATGGCCAGCTGCGTCAACCTCTCCGAACCTGAAGCCAAGACACTGTACAAGCTACTGTACAAGATCTTGGACGGGGTTGCGGCAGAATAAATACAAGTTCACAAGTCTCCTCAAAAGTTTCTATTTTTTAAAGTAGATTCGTGTCACAAGAAAGAGGAGAAAATTGTGAAAAAACTGGTTTCGTTGGCAATAGTCTTGTTCTTTGC
>Ga0256406_1000771_pt1 | contig 55699 bp, 56 predicted proteins | sample RumenRJG_03DNA_FD_185986 | JGI IMG/M metagenome (GOLD analysis project Ga0256406, IMG submission 185986) | Bovine rumen microbial communities from Lethbridge, Alberta, Canada - RJG_03 | ecosystem: Host-associated > Mammals > Digestive system > Stomach > Rumen | place: Canada: Alberta | collected...
TCTGTAGTATGCCGGTCTTGCAAGAACAGAATATCAGGAGTTCAAAAAAGTGAAAAGAGCGAAAGCACCTTGGTTTTCATAACCCCATTGGTGCCTTTCGCTAGAAAGGCGGATAATAAATATGGAAGTCACCGAAATTACGAAAATCAGAAGGAAAGTCGTCACGATGCTCTGTCATATGGCATACGAAGGGAATTTGCCTGACCACGTCTACGATATCCTGCAGATCGTTTCGGAAGATACTCCGCGCCTGCGCTGCTGCGTCCACAAGGAAAGGGCTGTCCTGAAACAGCGGATCGACGTGGCGCTTGGCACGGATACGGGAATGAATATCGTCGAAGCGGCAAAGAAGGCCATTTCGGAACCGGTCGACCGTACGCAGCATGTCATTGCTGTGCTTCCGGAAGCCTGTTCTGCCTGCCCTGTCAACAAATATATGATCACGGATGTGTGCCGCCGCTGCCTGACGCACCGCTGCATGAACGGCTGTCCGAAAAAAGCCATTTCGGTCTATCAGGGCCGGGCGCACATCGATTATGATCTCTGCATCGAATGCGGCAACTGCTACCGCGGCTGTCCTTACGGCGCGGTCGTCGAGATCGCCCGTCCCTGCGAGAAGGCCTGCAAGGTCCATGCACTCCATATGGGGGACCACAGGAAGGCGGAAATCGACAAGACGAAATGTGTCGAATGCGGTGCCTGCCGCGGTGCGTGCCCCTTTGGCGCCATCGAGGAACGCAGCCATGTGGTACAGCTGATTCAGGACCTGAAGAACAAGGACAAGAAGGTCTATGCGCTGCTGGCGCCTTCCTTCGTGGGCCAGTTCGGCCTCAAGGTCACCCCGGGCCAGATCAAGACGGCCTGCAGGATGCTGGGTTTCAGCGAGGTCAAGGAAGTGGCAGTCGGTGCCGATATGACGACCATTTCCGAAGGTGAGGAATTCGTCGAGAAAGTCGTCGGCGGCAAGCAGAAGCTGCTGACGAGTTCCTGCTGCCCGGCCTTTGTCGCTACGGTAAAACGCCATGCGCCGGCTCTGGCGGACTGCATTTCCGATACGGTTTCGCCGATGGTGGCCCGCAGCAAGGCAGTGAAACATAACGATCCCGGTGCCGTCACGGTATTCATCGGGCCGTGCATCGCAAAGAAAGTCGAAGCCCGGGAACACCCGGACGAAATCGACTATTCGCTGACTTTTGAAGAACTGAAATGCATGATGGACAGCCGGGGCATCGATCCGCTCAAATGCGAAGCCGAGCCGTTCCATCCGGATTCCTCAGCCGACGGCTGCAGTTTCCCGCAGGCTCAGGGCGTCAGCACGGCGGTCAAGGACTATGCAGAGAAGTTCCACAATGTGACGCCCAAATCGCTGTACTGCAATGGCCTGGAGGAGTGCCTGGGCGCACTCAAGGATTTCCAGGACGGCAAGCTGGACATCCAGTACCTGGAGGGCATGGCCTGCGTGAAGGGCTGTCTGAACGGTCCCGGCGCACTGACGGAGCCGGGCCTGACGCGGGTCCTCTTGAAGCGTTTTGCAGGCACGACGGAGATGCAGTGTGCCGGCGACAGCGAATTTGCTCAGGAGGAAGTCAAGCACGTCGATATGGAGCGGGTCTACCTGCGTAAGTAACGGACGGGTACGGACTTTCCGCCTGTACGGGCAGAAGCGGATCCTGACTGAGGCATGTCCCTGACGGGGTGCCCGGTCAGGACCCGCTTCTTTGCGCAGACGGGCACATCCCGGACACTGCATGGACAGAGCCGGCGGAACGGGGCTTCTGACGGCGGAGAAGGGCATCCTGCTCCGTTTGCACAATTTGTTACATTGTGGTAAAATGGCTCGGTAGTATAAAATTTGGGAGGAATCGGAAATGTCAGGACACTCCAAGTGGGCGAACATAAAGTTTAAAAAAGGCAAGGCTGATGCACTGCGCGGTAAGATCAATACCAAGATCGGTCGTGAGATCACGATCGCTGTTCGTATGGGTGGCTCTGATCCTACAGGGAATATGAGACTGAAGCTGGCTCTTTCCAAAGCCAAAGCGAACAATATTCCCAAAGACAATATCAAACGGGCTATTGCCAAGGGTGAAGGGTCTACGGAAGGCTCCAATTACGAGTCCATTACATATGAAGGGTACGGCCCTGCAGGCGTTGCCATGATGGTGACGGCGCTGACCGACAACCGCAACCGTACGGCTGCCGATATCCGCCACGTGTTCTCCAAGGGCGGGAACATGGGCGAATCAGGCTGCGTCAGCTGGATGTTCAAGAATAAAGGTCTCTTCACAATCGAGAAGGAAGGGGCACCTGCCGAAGACGAAGTGATGGAAATCGCCCTTGAAGCAGGGGCTGAGGATATGGAGACGACGGATGATGCCTACATCATCACGACTTCTCCGGAAGATTACGATGCTGTCGAAAAGGCGCTGGCTGATCACAATATTGAAGTTGCCATGAGCGAATTATCCCTGATTCCTGACAATACAGTTGCCGTCACGGGTGAGGATGCCGAAAAAGTACAGAAGATGATTGATAACTTCGATGATCTCGATGATGTGCAGGACGTGTATACGAACGCTGACCTGCCTGAGGAAGAGTGACCATCGGATTCCGGCCGGCCTGCTGGGGGATTGCCTCAGACGGCCGGTTTTCTTTTGGAGGGACGCATGCTGGCTTTGGGCATTGATCCGGGAACTGCCATCTGCGGATACGGCCTGGTCCGCCTGGAAAAGAGCAGGCTGATCCCGGTGCATTATGGCGCTGTCTTTACGGATAAGGATGAACTTCCGGAAAAACGGCTGCAGAAAATCTATACGGAGCTCACGGAGCTCATCCATGAGTACCGGCCGGACTTCATGTCCGTGGAAAAACTGTTCTTCAACCGCAATGTGACGACAGCCATCGCCGTGGGTCAGGCGCGGGGCGTCATCGTCCTGGCGGCAGCCATGGCAGATCTGCCGGTCTTCGAGTACACGCCCATCCAGGTCAAACAGGCCATCACGGGGACGGGACGCGCGGACAAACGGCAGGTCACGTATATGGTGACCCGGCTGCTGCACCTGAAAGAAGAGCCCAAACCGGATGACGTGGCGGATGCCCTGGCGATCGGGATTACGGGACTGAACTTTGTCCGCGGGGAAGATCTGCGGGAGAAAGGATCGAAATGATTGGATTTATCAACGGCCGCGTGGATCATATCGGCACGGGTTTCTGCCTGGTCGAGGCGCAGGGAGTCGGCTACCGGATCTTCATGAACGCGTCCGACCTGGGGCGCCTTGCCGTGGATCAGCGGATCAAGATCTATACGTATCTGTCCGTGAGGGAAGATGCGCTGCAGCTTTACGGATTCCTCTCATATGATATGTATTCCCTGTTCACGAAACTCATTACGGTGAGCGGCATCGGTCCCAAAGTGGCGCTGGGCGTCCTTTCCGCGACAAAGACCGACGCTTTTTTCCTGGCCATCCGCAACCGGGATATAAAATATCTGACGAAGCTGCCGGGCATCGGCAAAAAAACGGCTGAACGGATGCTGCTCGAACTGAAGAACCTCGTCGGTCCGGAAACCGGTTCCGCCGGGGAGAGCGGATCCGATATTTTCCAGCCCGTGGACAACTCCCCTCTGGGAGAAGCCATGGACGCCCTTGCTTCTCTGGGATACACGCAGGATGAGATTTCCTATGCCATGAACCGCCTGCAGCTGAGCGGCGGGGAAACGGCTGAAGCAATCATCCGGAAAGCGCTGCAGCTTATGGTGAGGAGGAACTAATGGACGAAGAACAGCGTGTCATCGCAGGCGGCGAACAGCTGCAGGACGGCTGGCAGTACAGCCTGCGGCCGCGGAGCCTGAAGGAATACATCGGACAGGAAAAAGTCAAGAACAATATGAAAGTCTTCATCAAGGCTGCACTGAAACGCCGTGACGCTCTTGACCATGTCCTGCTCTACGGACCTCCCGGCCTCGGCAAGACGACCCTTGCCAATATCATTGCCAATGAACTGAATGTCAATATCCGGATCACGAGCGGCCCTGCCCTGGAACGGCAGGGGGACCTGGCGGCCATCCTCACGAATCTGAGCGAATGCGAAGTGCTCTTCATCGATGAGATCCACCGTCTGCCCAAAACGGTGGAAGAAATCCTCTATTCGGCCATGGAGGACTACGCACTCGATATCATCATCGGCAAGGGACCGGCAGCACGCAGCGTGCGTCTGGATCTGCCGAAATTCACGCTTATCGGAGCGACGACCCGGATGGGTTCCATTGCGGCGCCGCTGCGGGACCGGTTCGGGGTCATCTGCCATCTGGAATTCTATACGCCGGAAGAACTGCAGATCATCGTCGAACGGGCCGCCGAGATCCTCAAGGTCAGCATCGATCCGGAAGGCGCCCTGGAGATCGGACGGCGGAGCCGGGGCACGCCGCGCGTGGCGAACCGCCTGCTGAAGCGCGTCCGTGACTTTGCAGAAGTGGACGGCCTCGACCATATCACGAGCAGCATCTGCCGCTCGACGATGGAACGGCTCGAGATCGATGATTTGGGACTGGATCAGAATGACCGGCGCCTGCTTTCCAAGCTGGTCCGCGATTTTGGCGGGCGGCCTGTCGGCGTCGACACGCTGGCGGCTTCTCTGAACGAGGAAGCAGAGACACTGGAAGATGTCTATGAGCCGTATCTGATGCAGCTCGGCATGCTGCAGCGGACGCCCAAGGGACGGCAGGCCACGCTGAAGGCCTACCAGTATCTGGGTGTCCCGTATCCGGCGGATTGAGAAAGGCTGGGCGTATGAATATCCTGCTGCATGTATGCTGCGGTCCCTGTTCAATTTTTCCGACACAGTCTCTGACAGAACAGGGCCGGGACTTTACTTTATATTTTTTCAATCCCAATATCCACCCGTACAGGGAATTCAAGAGAAGGCTCAATACCCTGCGGGAATACTGCGAGTATAAAAAGTATAAGCTTGTTGTCGATAAAAGCTACCCGCTGGAAGAGACGCTGCGGGGAATGCTTTCAGAGCCCGTCGTGCGCTGTGCCTACTGTTACCGCGTGCGCCTCGAACAGGCAGCGCGCTACGCCAGCGAGAACGGCTTTGATGCGTTTTCGACGACGCTTCTCGTAAGCCCTTACCAGAAGCATCAGATGATCCGGGAAACGGCGGAGGCCATGGGCAAAAAGTACGGGATACCGTTCTATTACCAGGATTTCCGCGAAGGGTACCAGGAGGGCGTCGCCATCAGCCTCCAGCTCGAAATGTACCGGCAGCCCTACTGCGGCTGCATCTTCAGCGAACGGGACCGGTACGAACCGCATAAGAAAAAGAAACTGCTTGCTGCAGGAGCAGCGGGGGAGAAGCAGCCGGAACAAACGGCGCGTCCGGGGAAAAATCAGTGAAGGGGTCAGTTCTGTCTACACATGAGGGGCCTTTATGAAAAGAAAATGGATCCTTTTCTTCTGTCTTCTCTGTCTCTTTATCGCACCGGCCGCCCTGGCTTCCGGCGGCGGACCGAACCTGCGTGTGGGGCTTGTGGCCGGTCAGTTCTCGGCAGAAGTGGAGTCTGAGGGAAAAATCAGGATCGCCGGCAGCGGCAGCAGTCAGGTACTTGCGCCGGGCCGTCATTTTATCAGCGTCAAGAAGGGAGTCCTTTATGCGGATTCCAAAAAGCTGCGCGGCACGAGGGTTTCCGTCAGTGCCGTGGACGCAAAGAAACCGGTCCGCATCAATCACCGGTCCTACCGGGGGAGCCTGACCGCCGTCCTCAATGCGGGCGGCAGGAACCTGAGCATCATCAATACGCTGCCCGTGGAGGAATATCTGTACGGTGTCGTCGCCAAAGAAGTGATGCCCCTCTGGCCCGATGAGGCGATCAAGGCCCAGGCAGTGGCAGCCCGTTCCTTTGCCCTCTGGCATCTTGATCACAGCCAGTACGAAGGGTTCGATATCAAGGCAACGGATATGGGACAGGTCTATGGCGGGATTGAAGCAGAACACGCCAATACGACGAAGCTTGTCGATGCGACGCGGGGCATCGTCGCGACTTATGACGGCGAGCCGATCCAGGCATTTTTCCACAGCTGCAGCGGCGGCTACACCGAATCGGCCGGCGAGGTCTGGTCGAAGGATGTGCCCTATCTGAAGGCAGTCGTCGATTATGATCAGGATGCTCCCAATTACAGCTGGACAAAATCTTTTACCCAGGTCCAGCTGGAACGGATCCTCAGCCAGGCCGGCTATCAGCTTGGCAGTCTCCAGGGCATCCGGGTCTCGGCGCTGGGGAAAGCGCCCCTCAAATGGTCCGCCGACAGAGGGACGTCGGGCCGGGTCAAACGGATCGTCTTCCGCGGTTCCAAAGGCAGCGCCACACTGACGGGCAGCAAAGTCCGGACGCTGCTGGGACTGAACAGCACCCTCTTCGATGTCTATATCGGTACGGATACACCGCAGGAGCTGGATGTGCTGATTACGAATTCCTATGGCTACCCGGTCACGGACAAAAAAATCGAGCTGGGCACGAAACAGGATAAGCGCGGGAACGCCGTCGGGGACCTGCATCTTTTTTCCGGCGTGCCGGGCGAGAAAGTCAGTTTCGTCGGCGGCGGCTGGGGCCATGGTGTGGGACTCAGCCAGTGGGGCGCCCGGGGCATGGCCCTGTCGAAACAGGCCCGCAGGAAAAAGGATTATTACCGGACCATCCTCGCCCATTATTATCAGGGGATTTCCATCGAGAAACTCTACTGATGCGGCAGGGATGAACCGGCCCACAGAAAATCAAGGTAGGAGAAATTATGGATGTAAAAGATTTTGATTACGAGCTGCCACAGGAACTCATCGCGCAGACGCCCATCGAACCGCGCGATGCTTCGCGGCTGCTCGTCATGGATAAAAAGACGGGAGCCCTCGAACACCGTCATTTTTACGATCTGCCGGACTATCTGAAGCCCGGTGATGTGCTGGTCTTTAACGACACGCGGGTCATCCCGGCCCGGCTCCATGGCTTCAAGACCACGGGCGCCCATGTGGAGGTCTTCCTGCTGACGCGGAAGAACAATACGGACTGGGAAGTCCTGGTCCGCCCGGGCAAGAAGCTCCAGGAAGGCGCGGAAATACGCTTCAGTGATGAACTGAGCTGTACGATCCTCAGCAAGACCGACTTTGGCGGCCGGATCGCCCGGTTCCATTTCAGCGGCATATTCGAAGAGATCCTGGACCGTCTGGGAGAGACCCCGCTGCCTCCGTACATCCACGAAAAGCTCGCGGACAGCGAGAGGTACCAGACCGTTTACAACCGGGAGCGGGGGAGTGCCGCCGCCCCTACGGCAGGCCTCCATTTTACGAAGGAACTCATGCAGAAAATCCGTGATATGGGTGTGGAAGAAGTCTTTGTGACACTGCATGTGGGTCTTGGCACGTTCCGCCCGGTCAGCGAGGAACGGATCGAAGACCATAAGATGCACCGCGAGTTCTATACGGTGAGCCAGGAAGCGGCGGACGCACTCAACCGTGCAAAAGCGGAAGGCCGGCGCATCATTGCCGTCGGGACCACGTCCGTACGCACGCTCGAATCAGCCGGCGCGGACGGTGTCATGAAGGCCGGCGGGAACTGGACGCAGATCTTCATCTATCCGGGTTTCAAATTCCATTTCGTCGATGCCCTGATCACGAACTTCCATCTGCCCCAGAGCACGCTCATCATGCTCGTGTCGGCCCTGTCGACGCGGGAGAATATCCTCCACGCCTATCAGGTCGCTGTCGGGGAACGCTACCGTTTCTTCAGTTTCGGCGACGCCATGTTCATCAAAGACTGAACCGGAAAGGTTTCCCGTCCGGTCCGGCCTCGCCCGGAAGAGCGTAAGAAAGCATCTTGCCAATGTCTCTGCCAAACCGTGACGGCGCCCGGATCCGGACTCATCAGTCTTTTTCCCTGCAGCAAAGGAGTTTCCATGCATTCCGTTTATTACGAACTTATCAAAGAAGATCCGCGTTCGGGAGCCCGTCTGGGCAGACTGCACACGCCGCACGGGACTTTTGACACGCCCATGTTCATGCCCGTAGGGACCCAGGCGACGGTCAAGACCCTGACGCCGGAAGAACTGTACGCCATGAAGTCCCAGGTGATCCTGGCCAATACGTACCACCTGTTCCTGCGTCCCGGGACGGATCTCATCCGCCGGGCCGGCGGCGTGCACCGGTTCATGAATTACAACCGCGGCATGCTGACTGACAGCGGAGGCTTCCAGGTCTTCAGCCTGGGATCCATCCGCAAGATCACGGAGGAAGGCGTCATGTTCCGTTCCTACATCGACGGCTCGCGCCAGTTCCTGAGTCCGGAAGTTTCCATGAAAGCGCAGGAGGATATCGGCGCTGACATCATCATGGCTTTCGACGAGTGCATCCCCTATCCGGCGGACTTCGATTATGCCAAAAAATCCACGGAACGGACGACCCGCTGGGCGAGGCGCTGCCTTGCTGCAAAGAGCCGGGACGACCAGGGCCTCTTCGGCATCGTCCAGGGCGGGATGTATCCGGATCTCCGCCGTTACAGTGCGGAGGCCCTGACGGAACTCGATTTTGCCGGCATGGCGATCGGCGGGCTGAGTGTGGGGGAACCCCATGAGCTGATGTATGATATCCTGGGAAAGACCACCCAGTGGCTGCCGAAGGACAAGGCGCGGTACCTGATGGGTGTCGGTACGCCGGACTGCCTTGTGGAGGCTGTGAATCTCGGTGTCGACATGTTCGACTGTGTCTATCCGACGCGGGTCGCCCGCAATGGGACGGCCATGGTCCGGACGGGGCGCCTCGTCATCCGCAACCAGGAATTCTTTGATGATTTCCGTCCCATCGAAGAAGGCTGTGACTGTTATACGTGCCGTCATTTCTCCAGAGCCTACATCCGTCATCTCTTCAAGTCGGATGAGCTCCTCGGAATGCGGCTCTTGACTATACATAATCTGCATTTTCTGCTAAAATTTGCTGAGGACATGCGTACTGCCATTGCTAACGATACGTTCCCGGAATTCAGGCGGACGTTCTTAGATCAATATGTGTACTCATCAAGGAGGTCGTAGTAAAAATGGAAAATCTTTTGCAAATGGCTTGGCCCTTCGTACTGATGGCGGCAATCTTCTATCTGCTGATCTACCGTCCGCAGAAGAGGGATCAGAAGAAGCGTGTGGAAATGCTGGAATCCCTGAAAGTGGGGACCCGCATCGTCACCATCGGTGGCATCTACGGTGAAATCACGAAAGTGATGGATGACCGGCTCCGCATCAAGGTGGCGGAAGGCGTGGAAATCCGCATCCGCAAGACCGCTGTCGGTTCCGTGCTGACGACGACTTTTGAAAAAGCTGCAGCCGGAGCTGAAAAGAAAGCGGACAAGAAAGAAGAGAAAAAGACGGAAGCCGCTGCTGAGCAGCCTGCAGAAACTGCTGAGCCTGCCGGGGAAGCCGAAAGTGCTCCCGAAACAGCAGCTCCTGCCGAAAAAGAGGCGCAAAAATAAATGGATAAACGTTCGCTTCGCCAGGAGATGCGGGAAAAGCGCAGCCATCTGAGCCCGCGGGAAATCAATAAATACAACCGCGAGATCAACAGCCACATTTCCGTAAGCCGTCTTTTCCTGGAAGGCAAAGTCATTATGGGGTATCTTGCTGCTCCGGGGGAAGTCAATATCGATCCTTCTCTGCAGACCGCCCTTGCGATGGGCAAGACCGTCTGCGTGCCCCAAATCCTTGACCGCAACGGGAATATGCAGGCAGTCAAACTGACTTCGCTGAAGAAACTGAGCCAGGACTGTTTCGGCATCCGTACACCGGGAGAACCGGTGGAAGTGGTGCCGCCTGAGGATATCGACCTGATCCTGGTCCCGGGCAGCTGCTTTACGGAGCATGGTGACCGGCTGGGCAAGGGAAAGGGATTCTATGACCGCTTCCTGCCTAAATGCACCAAAGGCGTCAGCATGGGGGTTGCCAACGAAATCAATGTCGTTGCTGAACTGCCCACGAATTCCCACGATGTCAAGATCCGTTACCTCGTGACGGAAAAAGCACTTCGCGTGTGCAAATAAACGAAAACCCGAGGAGGAATTTTATTTTGCAGAGAAACAGTCGCATCAAACTGATCGTTTCGGTGCTGGCTATCATTATCTGCTTTGCTGCATTCATCAGGCCCTTAGCGATGTCCGTAAAGCAGGGCCTCGACCTGCAGGGCGGTACGCACGTCGTACTGCAGGCACAGGATACACCGGATGCCAAAGTGGACGATGATGCCCTGAACCGCTCGATCAGTATCATCGAACGCCGGGTCAATGAACTCGGCCTGACCGAACCGGTCATCCAGCGCCAGGGCAAGGACCGCATCATTGTGGAACTGCCCGGTGTCAAGGATCCGGAACAGGCTATTGCCATGCTGGGCCGTACAGCCATGCTGGAATTCAAGGATATGAACGGCAACACGGTGCTGACCGGCAAGGATCTGAAAGATTCCAAGGCCAGTGTCGATCAGGCTGGCCGGCCGGTGGTCACGCTCCAGTTCAATGAAGAAGGCAAGAAGAAATTCGGCGAACTGACCGCAGCCAATGTGGGCAATCAGATCGCCATTCTGCTCGATGGGGAAGTCCTTACGGCTCCCCGCGTCAGTGAGCCCATTACGGGCGGCAGTGCCCAGATCACGGGTTCCCGGGATGCCAAGGAAGCAGAGCATCTGGCCATCCTGCTGCGCAGCGGCAGCCTGCCGGTCAAACTGGAAATCGTAGAAAACCGTACCGTCGGTCCTACCCTGGGGCAGGATTCCAAGGATAAGAGCATCAAAGCCTTTGCCATCGGCCTGGGCGGTGTCTTCCTCTTCATGCTGGTCTTCTACCGTCTGTCCGGTCTGGTGGCTGACATTGTCCTGCTGCTTTATACGCTGCTTTTGCTGGGCTGCATGAAGGGCCTGAATGCGACGCTGACTCTGCCCGGTATCGCCGGGATCATCCTGTCCATCGGCATGGCCGTCGATGCCAACGTCCTGATCTTTGAGCGTTTCAAGGAAGAAATCCGCACCGGCAAGACCCTGCGGGCTTCCATTAATTCAGGATTTTCACGTGCTTTTGTGACCATCCTCGACTCGAATGTGACGACCCTTATGGCTGCAGCGGTCCTGTTCTACCTCGGGACGGGCCCTGTCAGAGGATTTGCCGTAACCCTGGCGCTCGGCGTCCTGATGAGTATGTTCACGGCGATCACCGTGACCAAATTCATCCTGAACGCCCTCGTCGGCAGCCAGTTCACGAAGAATCCTTTCCTGTACGGTGCCGGGCACAGTGAGAAGAAAGAGGAGGCGGCAAAATGAGCAAAAGATTTTCTATTGTCAGGCACGCCAGGATCTTCTTCTCCATCTCCTGTATCTTCCTGCTCATCGGCATTGGATCCATGCTGCTGCGCGGATTCAACCTGGGCATCGACTTTACCGGCGGCAGCATCCTCGACCTTAAATTTGACAACCCTGTGACGGTTTCCCAGATCCGGGACGTCATGAGCGACCATAAGATGGGAAACAGCATCATCCAGCTGGGCGGTTCCGACGGGAACCAGGTCCAGGAAAGCCAGTCCGTCCTGATCCGCACGGGACTCATTTCGGATGAACAGCGCGTGGCTGTGATGAACGACCTGAGCCAGCGCGTCGGGACGAATCAGGTCCTGCGTGTGGAAAACGTCGGAGCCACCGTGGGCAGGGACCTGGTCAAACAGGCCGTCGGCGCCGTGGTCCTGAGCTGGGTGCTGATGATCATCTATATCACGATCCGGTTTGAGCACAACTTTGCTTTTGCTGCCATCATCGCTCTGATCATCGACGTCCTCGTGACCCTGAGCTGGTTCTCCCTGCTGCACCTGGAAATCGATTCGTCCTTTGTGGCGGCGCTCCTCACGGTCGTAGGGTATTCCATCAACGGCACCATCGTAATCTTTGACCGCGTCCGCGAGAACATGCATACCCACCGCCGCAGTGAAAGTATGGGCGACATGGTGGACAACAGCATCTGGCAGACGATGACGCGGTCCATCTATACGACGGTGACGACACTTTTTGCCGTTGTTGCCATCTTTCTTTTCGGCGGCGAGACCATCAAGAATTTCTCCTTTGCCATGCTCGTCGGTTTTTCGAGCGGCTTCTATACTTCCACTTTCCTGGCCGGTCCCCTGTGGCTGTTCCTGAAGGGCAGGAAGAAGAAAGCCTGAGTGTTTCCCCAATTCCATACGGATCCCCGGTCCCGGTCCTGCCGGTTCCGGGGATCTTTCGTTGCAGGGTGCACAGCCTGCGCGGTTTGAGACGGTATTGACCTTACTTGATTGTGATATGCTATAATAGCACGAGCTTACGATGAAAGGATGGAGCTGTATGAAGGATCAATGGCTGCAAGTCAGCATCAGGACGACCCATGAAGCGACCGAGGCCGTGGCGGACCTGCTTAGAGAAGCGGGTGCCCGCAACGGCGTGGAAATCGAAGATCCGCTGCTCCTGGAACAGCTGCGGAAAAGCGCTACCTGGGAGCTTTGCGATATCCCTCCGCAGACGGATGTGGAGGTCGTCACAGTGACGGCATATTATCCGAAGAATGAAATGCTTTCGGCCCGGCTGGACCGCATCGAGGAAGGACTGAAAGCCATCGAGGGGCGCATCGGTCCCTTCCGGTTCGGTCCGACACTGTTTCGGGAAGTGAGCGAGAAGGACTGGGCCAATCAGTGGAAACAGTATTTCCATACGACAAAGATCGGGAAACACATCGTCATCAAGCCTTCCTGGGAGACTTACACCCCGCAGGACGGTGAAAAAATCATTGCACTCGATCCGGGCATGGCGTTCGGGACAGGGACACATGCCACGACGAGCATGTGCATCGAGCGGCTCCAGGAACTTGTCACGCCGCAGTCGGATGTCTTTGACGTCGGCACGGGCAGCGGCATCCTTGCCATGACGGCAGCTCTCATGGGTGCCCGCAGCGTCCACGCTGTCGATATCGATGAAAAAGCCGTGGAGATCGCCCGCGAGAACATCGCCCGGAACCATCTGTCGGACGCCATCGATGTGCAGGCGGGGAACCTGCTGGACGGGACGGAAGGGCAGACGGATCTGATCGTGGCCAACATCATCGCCGATATCATCATCGCTCTGCTGCCGGAAGTCGTGGCAAAACTGCGGCCCCACGGCACTTTCCTGGCATCCGGCGTCATTGCGGAGCGTTTTGCTGATGTGCGTGATGCTGCCGCCGCAAAGGGCCTTGCCGTAACGGATGTGCAGCGCCGCGCCGGCTGGACTGCCATCACTTTCAGAAAGGAATAGGCCGTGTACCGTTTCTTTTTAGCTGAACCATTCGCACCGCTGCTCCGCATCACGGGCTCTGACGCGCACCATATTTCCCATGTCCTGCGCATGAAAAAGGGGGAAGCCCTGCAGATCGTCAGCCTTGATCAGGTGGCGGCAGTCATGAAGATCACGGCTTTTGGCGAAGGCTGGGTCGAAGTGGCGCTCGACCATGAACTGACGGAGGCCCATGAACCGACGGTCCGGATCACCCTGATCCAGGGTCTCCCCAAACAGGACAAAATGGAATGGGTCATCCAGAAGGCCGTCGAGCTGGGAGTGACCGAGATCCTTCCGGCCATGATGGAGCATTCCGTCGTCCGGATCGATGCGGCGAAAGCTGCCAGAAAGACGGAAAGATGGCAGAAGATCGCCGAGGCCGCTGCCAAGCAGAGCAAACGGGATATCATTCCCCGGATCGCTCTGCCGGAACCGCTGCCGGCCATCCTGCGGGTCTGTGATGCGGATCTGAAACTGCTCCCTTATGAGGCGGAAGGCAGCCGGGGACTGCGGGAGGCGCTCCGGGCCTCCGGGGATGTCCGTTCCGCGGCCTTTGTCATCGGCCCGGAAGGGGGCATTTCGCAGGCCGAATATGCACTGGCGGCGGAGCTCGGATTTTTGCCGGTCAGCCTGGGGCCCCGCATCCTGCGGACCGAAACGGCTGCTCTTGCAGCGCTCAGCGCCATCTTATATGAAACAGGAAATCTCGGAGGCTGATACGATCGATGAAGAAAATCAGTTTTTATACACTTGGCTGCAAAGTGAACCAGTCCGATACGGCGTCCATGGAAAAACTGTTCCGCGATGCCGGTTATGAAATCGTGCCTTTTGACGAACCGTCCGATATCTGCCTCATCAATACCTGTGTCGTGACGAATGTGGGCCAGGGAAAATCGCGCCGGATGATTCGGCGTACGATCAAACGCGAACCCAAACCCCTTGTGGTGGTGACGGGCTGCTATCCCCAGACGGCACCGGAGGAAGTGGCGAGCCTTGAAGGCGTGGACCTGATCGTGGGCACCCAGGACCGCGGGCGGATCGTCGAGCTTGTCGAAGACCGCCTGCAGGCAGATGAGGCTGCACCTTTGAACGATGTGCACGAAATGCCGAAGGGAACGGAATTCGAGGAGCTTGCAGCAGCAGTCGATGAGAGCCGGGACCGGGCATTCCTCAAGATCCAGGAGGGCTGCGACCAGTACTGTGCATACTGCATCATTCCCTATGCCCGGGGACATCTGCGTTCTCGTTCCCTTGACAGCATCCGCCGCGAGACAGAGCGGCTGACGGCAGAAGGCTACAGGGAAATCGTCCTCATCGGCATCCACCTGGGCTGTTACGGCAAGGAAAATCCGGACGGGCCCCGTCTTTCGGACGCCGTGAAGGCGGCTCTTTCCGTGCCCGGCGTGGCGCGCATCCGTCTGGGGTCTCTTGAATCGGTGGAAGTCGAGGAGGCGCTGCTGGACCTCATGATGCAGGACAGCCGGCTCTGCGCCCACCTGCATCTGCCCCTCCAGGCCGGCTGTGACAGGACGCTCAAAGCCATGCACAGACCCTATGACACGGCAACTTTTGCCGCGCTCCTTCAGAATATCCGGAGCCGCGTGCCCCATGTCGCCATCACGACGGACGTCATCGTCGGTTTCCCGGGCGAGACCGAAGAGGATTTTGAGACATCCCTGCAGTTCTGCGAAGCGTGCGGTTTCAGCAAGATCCATATCTTTCCGTATTCCCGCCGCCAGGGGACTCCGGCCGCGGCCATGCCAGGCCAGCTGTCCAACAGGGAAAAGCAGGACCGGGTCCACCGTCTGGAGGCAGTCGACGCCCGGGGGAACGCTGCTTACCGAAAAAGCCTCACCGGTCTTGATTCGACCGTCCTCTGGGAACGGAGGAACGAAGCAGGCTTCTGGGAAGGGTTTACGCCCGGCTATGTACGCGTCTACTGCCGGGACCCGCGGGAGAATCTGGAAGGCATCATCACTCCGGTCCATCTGGAAAATCTCTTTGAGGATGGCCTCCTGGGTGTTATAATAAATAATTGAGAAACCGGAGGTGAAACCATGAGTGACTGTGTATTCTGCAAAATCGTGTCCGGAGAGATCCCGTCCAACAAGGTCTACGAAGATGACAAGATCATCGTCATCAATGACCTGAACCCTGGTGCTCCGGTCCATGTACTGATCATTCCCAAGGAGCACACGGAGAGTATCCTGACAGCTTCAGCGGATATCCTCGTCTATATCCAGTCCAAACTGGATGAGATCACAACGAAGCTCGGCATCAAGGAAAAAGGATTCCGGGTCGTAATCAACTATGGGAAGGATGGCGGTCAGACCGTGCCGCACCTGCATGTCCATATCCTCGGCGGAAAAGTCCTGGGCTGGCCTCCGTGCTGAGCCCCGGGTGACACGGACCCGTCCGGCAGAATGGCCAATGCAGGCTGCAGAAAATCATGCCGGTCCGGATGACAAGTGTTTCCGTAAGATATTGACAGAAACTCGCTTTCTACGGTATAATAGCTAGGTGTTATTTTAAACAACACTTCCCTAATGTGACGTGGAGGGAGGGATATAGATGACTGAGATCAAAGTTGGCAAGAACGAGTCTATTGACAGCGCTCTTCGCCGTTTCAAACGTGCTACGCAGAAGGCCGGAGTTCTCTCCGAAGTCAGAAAGCGTGAACACTATGAAAAACCCAGCGTAAGACGCAAAAAGAAGTCTGAGGCTGCCAGAAAACGTAAATCCAGATAATCAGTTTGGGGGCTTTACGAGTGGCTTTACGAGAACGCCTGCAGACGGACATGAAGGCCGCCATGAAAGAACGGGAAGCCGGCAGATTGAAACTGGCTGTTCTTCGCATGGTTTGGACCGCTGTCCGCAACAAGGAAATTGACGAAAAGTGTACACTGGACGATGATGCTGTGATGGCTGTCCTGATGAAGGAAGTCAAGCAGAGAGAAGACACCATCGCGGAGATCAAGGACGCCAACCGTCCTGACCTCGTGGCAAAGAATGAGCAGGAAATCGAGATCCTGAAAGGTTACCTGCCGAAACCGCTGAGCGACGAGGAACTGGAAGCCATAGTCAAGGACGTGATTGCTGCTGTCGGTGCCAAGTCCATGAAGGATATGGGCAAGGTGATGGGAAGGGTGATGGCCCAGACCCATGGCCGTGCATCGGGGCAGAAAATCAACGCGCTCGTAAAAGGATTCCTGCAGTAAAGATTCAAACCGGATAAGATGACTTGGAACAGTCGTCTTGTCCGGTTTTGCTTTATCCCGGATTTCCGGAAGGACTGCGGGCATGGGTGCAATCCATTGTCCGGCCCGATACCGGCATGGTATAATAATCTGATACACTGTATATTGCCTGGATCATAAGACTTCTTTTACGGGAAGGGAGTAGAGGTGTCATGCTCGATAAAATCGATACATCGAAAAAACTGAGCAAAGAGATTTATTCCAAGAAATTTGACGAGCAGAGTGTCCGCCTTGGTTTTCTGCAGCGTTCCATCCGTGAGGCCGGGATCCCTGTCATCATCCTTTTCGAGGGTTTCCGCGGCGCTTATCGGAGCCTGCTGATCAGCAAGGTCATTTCTGCACTGGATCCGCGCGGCTACCGTGTCTATTCTTCGTCCAAGACAACGGAATCCCAGAAAAAACTGCCCTTTTTCACTCAGTTCTGGAAAGAACTGCCGGCAAAGGGGCAAATCGCGATCCATCACAGAGCCTGGTATTTCCTGCGCAATGAACATGATGTGGGCGATCCCGATGAGGCTGCTGAATGGTATCATGTGAACTTTGATGAGATCAACGGATTTGAACGGGAACTGGCCTGCGGCGGTTATAAAATCATCAAGATCTTTACGCATATCACCCGGAAACAGCAGGAAAAGAACCTGGCAAAATCCGAAGACGATACGGCCAGCCGCTGGGAAGCCCTGACACCGGGCGGCATCGAAGGCATCGACTACGATGCGTACCGGGATGTCTACGAAAAGATGCTGGCAGAGACGAATACGATGTATGCACCATGGCACATCGTATCCATGGAGGACCGCAGGGCCGGCATCTGTGATGTCATGGATGTGCTTGCGGCCGAACTGGAAAAGACACTGAAAAGCAGTTCTGCCGGCAGTAAGAAAGAGCAGCTCGCCTATGAACCCGATCCGACCGTGCCGGATATCCTCAGCCGGTATACGTGTTATCAGGAAGTGGACGAGAAGGTATACAGCGAGAAACTGAAGAAATACCATAAACGCCTGGCAGAGCTGCAGTACGAACTGTACAAGAACGGCATTTCGACGATTGTCGGTTTTGAGGGCTGGGATGCCGGCGGCAAGGGCGGTGCCATCAAACGGCTGGTTGCACCGCTGGATCCTCTGGGCTACCGCGTCAATCCCGTCAGTGCCCCGTCCCAGCTGGAAAACCAGTACCATTATCTGTGGCGTTTCTGGACAAAGCTTCCCGGCCCCGGTGAGATTGCCGTCTTTGACCGGACATGGTACGGCAGGGTCCTCGTCGAGAGAGTGGAACATTTCACACCCGTCATGGACTGGAAGAGAGCCTATGAAGAAATCAATTCCATGGAAGCACAGTGGGTGAAGCAGGGCATCCTGGTCCAGAAATTCTGGCTCCAGATCGACAAGGATGAACAGTACAAACGGTTCCAGGCACGCGAAAACGATCCTGCCAAGACCTGGAAGATCACAGCCGAGGACTGGCGCAACCGTGACAAATGGGATGCTTATGTGGACGCCGTCAATGAAATGCTGTACCGGACGGATACCCGGCTTGCTCCCTGGACGGTCGTGGAGGCGAACAACAAGCAGTATGCGCGCCTCAAGGTACTGGGCACCATGATAGACAGGATGGAAAAGGCACTTCGGAAAGAATCTTGACAGCTCCGTCTGCAGTGGGGAGCGATGTTTTTCCGGCTGCGGGAAGATGGAATGGGACAGGGAAAGAAGCGCCTGACGGAGCGGCGTGTCCCAGGTGAGGGATGGTATGGAAGAATTTGTCTTTAAGGAAAGTCAGGGGATCAGGATCGGGTATTTTCCCGCTTTGGAGGCCCTGGGGTTCGTCAACGGCTTTACATGCCGGCAGGGCGGCGAAAGCGATATCGTGCCGGGCACCCTCAATATGGCGCTCCATGTGCAGGACGACCCTCTAAAAGTTGTCCGCAACCGGGAAAGGGTGGCAGCAGCCATGGGATTTTCCCTGGACGCAGCTGTGACCTGTGCGCAGGTCCATGGGACGGAAGTGGCCTGTGTGACAAAGCGCGACGGAGGCCGCGGCAGCAGGGAACCCGCCACGACGGTACCGGCTGTGGACGGCCTTGTGACAGAAGATGACGGTCTTGCCCTGATGCTCTTTTTTGCAGACTGTGTTCCCGTCATCCTGGCCGATCCCGAACACGGGGCTTTTGGCCTTTTCCATGCGGGCTGGCGGGGAAGCGTGGGCCGGATCGCCCAAAAGGGCGTCCGCCGTATGGCAGAGCAGTATGGCAGCAGGCCGGAAGCCCTGACGGCTGCTATCGGTCCTTCCATCGGCCCCTGCTGCTATGAGGTGGATGAGCGGGTACGTGCTGCCGCGCCCGGGTATGAAGCCTGTTTTACACCGGTGCGGGAAAACCATTTCCTGCTCGATCTGTGGGAAATGAACCGCAGGCAGCTCATGGAAGCGGGGCTCAGGAGCACACAGATCCATACGGCACGGATCTGTACATCGTGCCGGCGGGACCTGTATTTTTCCCACCGTGCTGAAAAAGGCCATACGGGCCGTCTGGCTGCTGTCATTTTTAAAAAATCAAAAGCATAAGCAAAGGGAGATGGATGTTCCAATGCTGGAAGATCAAATCAAAACTGTCCGGGCTAAGATCCGCGAGGCCCTGGACCATCGTAAGGAAGCAAAAATCACGGGTACGGATGTCACGATCCTTGCCGTGACCAAGAATCACCCCGCATCGATCGTGACGGAAACGCTGCAGGCGGGACTTGTCCATATCGGTGAGAACCGCGTGCAGGAAGCTATGCATAAACAGGAAGTGCTGCCTCCGGGTGGTATCTGGCACCTGATCGGCCATCTGCAGAAGAACAAGGTCAAACACGCGGTTGCCCATTTTGCCATCATCGAGTCCGTGGACAGTGCCGAGCTCCTGGCCCATATCGACAAGGCTGCCGCGGACCAGGGAAAGGTCATGGATGTGCTGCTGCAGATCAATGAAGCCCGGGAGCCGCAGAAGAGCGGTTTTTCGCCCGAAGATTTCCGGGCCGTCGTACCCACTCTCGGGACATATTCCCATGTCCGGGTGCGGGGCGTCATGGTCATTGCCCAGGCCACGGACAATGTTGAAGAGACGCGCCCTGTCTTTGCGGCCGGGTACCGTGATTTTGTCTTTTTGAAGGACGCCCTTGGGACGGATACCTGCGATATCCTGTCCATGGGCATGACCCATGACTACTGGATCGCTGTCGAGGAAGGCGCCAATGAAGTCCGTGTAGGGTCGGCGCTCTTCGGAGCCCGGGACTATTCTCTGAAATTTTGATCCTGCCGGGCAGGACTGTATGACAAGGAGCTTTTGACGCATGAAATGGATTAAGGATCTCATCAGGAAATTCCTTTCTCTGTTCGGCATGGACCATGATGATGATGACATGGAAGAGGATGCCTATGAGGAAGCGGAAGAAAATGAAAAGGTGGTCCCCATGTTCGGGGCCAAGACCTGGGATGAGCGGGACGCCCGGGGCAGCAGGAAGGATGCTTCTTCCTTCGGCAGACACCGGGACAGGGAAAATGACAAACTGATCTCCATGCCTCTTTCCCGCAATCAGGTGAGCGTGGTGGTCATCGAACCCATCAATTTCGATGAGGTCCAGAAGATGGCCGACTACCTGCGGAAGAATCAGCCCGTGGTCATCAATTTCGAAGACACCGATACGGATGTGCGCAAGCGCATTGTGGATTTCATGAGCGGCACCATCTATGCCATCGATGGAACCATGAAGAAAATCGGCCGGAATATCATGGTCTGCGCACCGCAGAACGTGGATATCGACGTGGAGAACACGAATTACACAAAGGAAGGGGAGTCTGCTCCATGGGAGAAATGAATATGCTGAAAATCGCCTTCATCGGCTGCGGCGCGATGGGGGAAGCCATCCTGAAAGGCATCCTGAAGGCCGGCCTTGCCGGACCGGAACAGATCACTGCCGGTGTGCCCACGCAGGCGCGCCGGGAATATTTAACGAAAACCTACGGTATTGCCGCAGCGGCCCGCAACGAGGAAGCCGTGAAGGATGCCCGCTATGTCATCCTTGCAGTCAAACCCCAGATGGCCCGCAAAGCTGTGACACCGGATCTTTGTGCGGCCCTTGCACCGGATGCCTGTGTCGTATCCATCATGGGAAGCTATTCTCTGGCTATGCTGAAGGAGCTGATCCCGGACCGGCCCCTCGTCCGCGTCATGCCGAATACGCCGCTTTCTGTCGGAATGGGGATGAGCGCCCTGACGGCGGAAGAGGGTGTATCGGATGAGGACCGCCGGGCTGCAGAAGCAATCTTTGCTTCCTGCGGCGAAGCCGTCTGGGTGGACGAAAGTGCCATGGAAGCCATTACCGCAATCAGCGGCTGCGGTCCCGGGTATATGTTTGTCGTCATCGATGCTTTGGCGGATGCCGGCGTCATGGCAGGGCTGCCGCGCAAACTTGCCATCAAGCTGGCGGCGCAGACCATGGCGGGCAGCGGAGTCATGGCGCTTAAGACAGGACTGCATCCGGCCGAGCTGCGGGATCAGGTCACTTCGCCGGGCGGTACGACGATCGCCGGCATCAAGGCCCTGGAGAACCACGCGGTGAGGGGTGCTTTTTACGATGCCGTGCAGGCTGTCCTTGACAGAAGCGAGGCGCTGAGGAAATAACGATGTCTGAAAGAGAGAAGATCCTACGGTTTTTCAAGTCCGGCAGCGATGAGGAGCTGGCCGGCAAACTGCTCGACCTGGCTGACGGAGCCCGCCGGAGCCGGCGCTTTCGGGTGAGTCCGTTCCTGGATCCGCACGGACAGAATGTGGCGGAGATCGTGGCGGCGAATTTCCCGCAGATCCGGATGGAACGCAGCGGCGGCTTCAAGAATGCGGAGCGGATGCGGATCGCTTTCATCTGTGATGATTTCTATGGCAGCCCGGATTTTGCCATTTCGGCGCTGCAGGTCCTCTGGGATAAGCGGTACTATGACCTGGGCCATCGGGACGTGCTGGGTGCCTTCATGGGCATGGGCTGCACGCGGGATGTCCTGGGGGATATCGTCTTCAATGAAGACGGAGCCCAGCTTGTTGTCGATTCGCCTCTCGTCCCCTATGTGCTGAGCAATCTGACCAGGATCGGCCCGGCCGTCGTGGAAGTCAAAGAAATCGGCCTGGACGAACTGAAGGAAAAAGAACAGCGTGTCAAACTGATCTCCGCCACGGTTTCAGCCCTGCGCCTCGATGCAGTGGCTGCTGCGGGTTACGGAGTCTCCCGTTCCCGCATGACGGAGGAAATCAAAGCGCTCAACGTCCGCGTCAACTGGCAGGATGTCAAGAGTCCTTCTCTGACGGTCAAGGAAGGAGATGTCATTTCCTTCCGCTCCCGGGGCCGGGTGGAAGTCGCGGAAATCCGGGGTACGACGAAGAAGGGACGTACGGCGGTCACACTGAAACGGTATATTTGACAGGGAAGTGAATATCTTGATCTTACTGATCCGCCATGGGGAAGCGGCACATCATGTATTGTCTTTGACGGGCGGCTGGACGGATTCGGAACTGACAGAACGGGGAAAGCGGCAGTTTGAACGTCTTTCCCGTGTACTCGCCAGGGATTTTGCCGATGCGCCGCGGCCGGATATCTATGTGAGTGATCTGAAGCGCGCCGCCCAGTGCGGCCGGATCATTGCATCCGCACTGGGTGTGGAGCGTGTGACTGCCTGTCCGTTCCTGCGGGAAAAGAGCAACGGCAGGGCAGCGGGACTGACCCGGGAGGAGGCCAGGGCCTTCTATCATCCTCCCCTTACGGGACGGGAACTGGACCATGTGAATTATGACGGCGGAGAGACCCGCCGGAGTTTCTATGAACGGACCGTTGCCGGTGCGGCACCTCTCCTTGAGGAGGAGCGGCCCGTGATCATCGTCGCCCACAAAGGCACGATCCAGAACATCCTTTTTTACTGGCTGCGGCTTTCCATCGAAGAAGCAGCGCAGAAGCAGATTTCTTTTGACATCCGTCCGGCATCCCTGACGATGCTGGGCATCAACAAGTGGGGGGAGCATTCGATTTTCCTCCTGAATGAAACAGCATATCTGTATGACGACCGGGAACGGGCACTGGGCCTTTTCCAGTACCCTTTCCAGAAGCAGTAAGACGCATGGGACAAGGAGCAGGAGTCATGGGGTTATTCAGCAGGACGCATGTCGTGTATAAGGAAAAAGGCAAAGAAGCGGAATGGAAGGAGGCGCGCCGCTTCCTTAAGGAGGCGGGCATTTCCGTTTCCTCATCCACTGTGCCAAGTGAGGCGCCCGTGGGCGGCTGTGGGGCCAAGCTCGATATCCGGGACTTTGGCCCAAGGGGCAAAATCGACCGGAACTGGTACTATATCATGGTGGCCGAATCGGATTCGGCAAGAGCCCGGGAAGTCCTGCAGGGGCACGGTTTTCCGGCCGTGGAAGGATGATCCGGCTTTCCTGCCGGCAGCTGCAGGACTTGACGATTCGGCAGAGTCTTATATAATAAAAAGAGCGAATGTATGTTTGCCCGCAGGTGACAGCCTTGTATGGACGCGGAGAAAGGTGGCTGAAGGAATACGATGAAGCGGATTTTCAGGAAACCGCTCTTTTCTGATTATTACGAAGGCGAGGCCATCCCTCCGCGGACCAAAGGCAAAGAGCTGCCGGAGGCGCTGCAGCAGATGCGCAGTACGACGGCGGCCGGGACAAGCGGTGACCGCTCCGGCTGGGAGTACTACGATGCAGATGCCCGGTCCTTTGTACAGCAGGCGCGGATGGTGGCGGATTATGAAGATGATACGGTCTACCGGCAGCCGTGCGTCCATTATTTCCCTACGTATGAATCTTTGAACGACAGGGAACTGAGAGGGTATTTCGGATGGCGTACACGTTTTCGGAAAGGAAGCCGGGAGAATGCACCGGCTACGTTTGTCTTTCTTTATATCTTTGAGATCCTGAACCAGGTGGGCATCCGGGATCCCCTTGAAGGGCTGCAGATCCTGCGCTGTCTGAATCATGTCTATGGCGGACGTGACGAAGTCATCCGTGTCAAGCTGGATATCTGGATCCCTGATTATCTAATCTATTATCATATCCCCCGGCCTGAATGGACGGAACGGGAGACTGCTTTCTTCAATAAGGATGCTTCCCTGCTTTCTGAGATGGAACGATGCAGTGCCGGCCGTCTGCCGCCGGAGGCTGTGCCGAAGCTGCTGGACAGGCTGCTTGGCGGAGCCGTCTCCAAATCACGGATGTACAAGGCTGATCCGCAGTGGTTCGGCCATTTTCTGTATGAAAGCATGGAGCTCTTTTTTGCCTACTTTGCCAAACACCGGAAATTCACGTTCTGGGATACCTATGCCAGGGGAGAACAGACGACGTGGAAAACTTTCTTTCTTTCGGCGGTTTTCCTGCAGCCTTCCCACCATCCGGATGAAACCATCCAGATCGGGCCTTACTGGAAACTTTCCTGGGACAATGATTTTACCTTTGAAACCAGGATGGAGCTGTCGGATAAAAAGCTCCGCGGCCTGCGCCAGCTGTTTCGGATGATGGACGCTTTTTACCGGGAGAGGGTCCGGTTTCCTTATCCTTTGAAAAAAGGTGATGAGAAAAAATGGATCGGCAGGATCCTGGACAAGGCCTTTGCAAATACGCTTCTCGCCCAGGAACGCTATAAAAAGACGCATATCAGTATCGATACCTCCGTCCTTTCATCCATCCGTCAGGATTCCGATGTGACGCGGGAAAAACTCATGACGGAAGAAGAAAGAGACGGAGCGGCTGCGGCAGAAGGAGAAAAGGCTGCGGAAGAAACGGCTGAAACATCTGTCGAAGCGGAGCGGCCTGGCACGCTCCCGGAAACAGGGCCTCTGGAGCATGCAGGCAGCGAACCGGCTGCGGAAAAAGCAGCTGCGGATGCCTCCGTACCCCTGCGGGAAGATATACCGGATCCCGCCTCAGATTCCCGTGTTTCGGAGGCGGCAGGGGAGAACGCCCTGCCTTACGGTCTTACCGAGGACGAAGCCCGTTTCCTGAGCTGCGTCCTTTCCGGAAAAGACATCGGGTGGATCCGTTCCAAAGGGCTTATGGAGTCCCTCCTTGTGGACAGCATCAATGACAAACTCTATGCGGAATTCGGGGATACGGTCCTTGAAGATGCAGAGGGACCGGAGGTCATTCCCGACTACGCCGAAGAGCTGAAAGGAAAGTTCCAATTATGAAGATACCAAAACGTATTGCCCGGACCGTCATCGGGTCATTGAAGAGCGGTGTCGTGCCCCGTCTCGGACTGCCCTACATCACGGTCGGCAGGAAGAACGAGATCGATGCGCTTCTCCATGATGTATCCGTGATCGAGGACGGCGGTGCTTCATTCCGCTTCATCGTGGGCCGTTACGGCAGCGGCAAGAGTTTCCTTCTTCAGACCATCCGGAATTTCGTCCTGGAAAAGAATTTCGTCGTCGTCGATGGAGATTTGTCCCCGGAACGGCGTCTGACGGGAACCAGGGGACAGGGACTTGCCACATACCGCGAACTTGTCCGGAACATGTCCACGCGGACGAAACCGGAAGGGGGCGCCCTTCCGCTCATCCTGGACCGCTGGATCAACCGCATCCAGCAGGATGTCCAGCTGCAGAAGAGTCTGGCTCCGGAGGATCCGGCCCTTGCCGGGGAAGTGGAGAAAAAGATCCGGGAGACCGTGTATTCCCTGACGGAACTCGTCCACGGTTTTGAATTTGCCCATCTCCTGACGCAGTACTACGAAGCCTGCCGCCGTGACGACCAGGAGACCAAGGCCAGGATCATCCAGTGGTTCTGCGGGGAATATACGACAAAGACGGAAGCGCGCCGTGATCTCGGCGTGGGCGTCATCATCAGCGATGACAGCTGGTATGATTATCTGAAAGTCTTTGCCCGCTTCCTCAAGCAGGCAGGGTACTCGGGGCTTTTCATCCTGATCGATGAGCTTGTGAACATCTACAAGATCCCCCAGTCCCTGGCGCGGCAGAACAACTATGAGAAGATCCTGACCATGTTCAACGATACCATGCAGGGCAAGGCTCATTATCTGGGCATCATCATGAGCGGCACTCCCGTGTGCATGGAAGATCCGCGCCGCGGCGTGTACAGTTATGAAGCCCTGAAGTCCCGCCTGGCATCGGGACGCTTCAGCACGGAGTTCAAGGACATGATGGCACCCGTCATCTATCTGCAGCCACTCACGCCGGAGGAAATGCTGATCCTGACAGAAAAACTGCGTGATATCCACAGCGCGCTGTATGAATATCCCACGACGGTGACGGAGGAGAACCTTGCCCAGTTCATCAAACTGGAATATGCCCGTGTCGGCGCGGATTCCCACATCACGCCGCGTGAGATCATCCGTGATTTCATCGAACTCCTGGATCTGGTCATGCAGCATCCGGACAAGAGCATCTGCGACTTCATGGCGTCCGACAGTTTTGTCCATGCCAGGAATGAAGTGGAAAGCGAACCCACGGATGACTCTTTTGCGGAGTTCACTGTCTGAGGAAAGGAGGCACCGGGAGTGGGTGTCTTTGAGGAATATGCGCCTTTTGTGCAGGACTATATCTATCGCTCCGGCTGGGGCGAACTGCGTCCCATCCAGGTGGCAGCGGCAGACGTCCTTTTCCATAGTGACGACAATCTTCTTTTGACGGCTTCGACGGCTTCTGGCAAGACGGAAGCCGCCTTTTTTCCTATCCTGTCCCTCTTTGATGCCGATCCGCCCCGATCGGTCGGCTGTCTTTACATCGCTCCGCTGAAGGCACTGATCAACGATCAGTTCGAGCGGCTGACCCCGCTCTGCGAGGCCGGGCATATCCCCCTGACCCGCTGGCACGGCGATGTGTCCCAGAGCCACAAGGCCCGGCTCATGCGCCATCCTGCCGGCATCCTGCAGCTGACTCCGGAATCGCTGGAAGCCATCCTGCTCCATAAGCATATGGCGGTGCCGAAGCTTTTTTCAGATCTGCGCTTTGTCGTCATCGATGAGGTCCATTCCCTGCTGCGGGGGGACCGGGGCGGACAGACGCTTTGCCTGATCGAACGGCTGAGCCGGCTGGCCGGTGTGAATCCGCGCCGTGTGGGCCTTTCGGCGACGATGGGGGAACCGGAGCAGACGGGGGCTTTCCTGTCCCAGGGGACGGGACGCCGTACCCGGATCCCCCGCGTGAAGGCGGCAAAGAGCCGCTGGCGCCTGTCGGTGGAGCATTTCTATGTCAGGGATGCCCAGGCCGGTGACGGCAGGACCGATATCGAGGGCGCTCCCGCCCTCGATATGAAGAGCGACGAGGCACCGGTCCAGGCAGATCCCGGGCTGGGGTACATATTTGAACATACGCGGGGCCGGAAGTGCCTTGTCTTTGTCAACTCCCGCGAGGAATGTGAAGGTGTGACCACCTCCCTCCGCCAGTACTGTGAGCTGAGGCATGAGAAGGACCGTTTCCTGATCCATCACGGCAACCTTTCCGCGTCCTATCGGGAAAGTGCCGAGGAACTGATGAAGGACGAACAGCATCTGTATACGACGGTGACGACATCCACCCTGGAGCTCGGCATCGACATCGGACGGCTGGAACGGGCGTTCCAGATCGATGCACCCTGGACGGTCTCTTCTTTCCTGCAGCGCATGGGGCGCACGGGCCGGCGGGGCATGCCGCCCGAGATGTGGTTCGTCATCCGGGAGGATGAACCTGAGATCCGGGCCATGCTGCCGGCCACGATTCCCTGGAAACTCCTCCAGGCCATTGCGCTGATCCAGCTTTACCGGGAAGAACACTGGGTCGAACCGCCGCGGCTCGACCGGCTGCCCTTCAGCCTCCTGTACCATCAGACCATGAGCACCCTTGCTTCGGCGGGCGAGCTCTCTCCGGCTGCGCTGGCTCAGCGCGTACTTACGCTGCCCTATTTCCACCGCATTTCCCAGGCCGATTACCGGGATCTCCTGCGGTATCTGATTGAGGAGGAACATATCCAGCGGACGGAGAGAGGCGGCCTGATCGTGGGGCTTGCAGGGGAACGGGTCATCAATTCTTTCAAATTTTACGGCGTTTTCCAGGAAAGTGAGGAATTCACGGTCCGCTGTGATTCCCAGGAACTCGGGACCGTCGTGGCGCCGCCTCCGCCGGGTGAAAAGATTGCCCTGGCCGGCCATGTATGGCGTGTCCTTGAAGTGGACCGCAAACGCCATCTCATCTACTGTGAACTGGTCAAGGGCAAGGTGCCGGCGTATTTCGGCGAGTGCCCCGGCGATATCCATACGAAGATCCTGGAACGGATGCGCCGCGTCCTTACGGAGGACGTTTCCTATCCGTACTTGATGAAGAATGCAGCGGCCCGCCTTGCACAGGCCCGCATGACGGCACGGGCCAGCGGAGCCGCGGACCGCGTCCTGATCTTCCTCGGGGGAAAGCAGTGGTGCCTCCTGCCCTGGCTGGGATCCTACGGGTTCCTGGCCATGGAACGTTTCCTGAACCTGCGCTGCTCGGACCGGCTGGGCCTGAAGCATCTCGATACGTTCCGGCCCTATTTCATGCAGTTTACCATGGATGCGGACGAGGATACTTTTTTCCAGGTCCTTGCCGAGGAAGGCGAGAAACTGAAAGATCCCATGGATCTCATCTATCCGGAGGAAGTGCCCCTCTTCGACAAATACGATGAATACGTACCGCCGGAACTTGTCCGCAAGGGGTTTGCCTGCGGCGTGCTCCGCATGGACGAAGTGAAGGCCCGGGCGGCTGAATGGGGCAGGAACGGAGGCCGCACGCCTGTCAGTCCGGAACGGGTCATTTCTCTGCCGCAGAAAGAGCCACGCCACTGAACTTTGTCAATGGTATTTCCGGAATTTGTTTCCAACTGTTCTAAAAAAGAGACAGCAGTATTTTTCTGCTGTCTTTTTTGCTGTCCTGTGGTATAATCAAGCTAAACGAACAAATGTTTGATTGACGCGGGAGGCACGGTATGGAGCAGCATGTGTATGTATCAATCGATTTAAAGTCGTTTTATGCCTCCGTAGAGTGCGTGGAACGGGGATTGGACCCACTGAACACATGTTTAGTCGTGGCTGATAAAAGCCGGACGGACCGGACCATCTGCCTTGCCGTCTCGCCCCCGCTCAAGGCACGGGGGATCCCCGGCAGACCCCGCCTGTTTGAGGTGATCCGCAGAGTGGAGGACATCAACCGCGCCCGCCTGGCCCGGATACGGGGACAGAAATTCAGCTGGATTTCCTGCCAGGATCCGGAACTGCGGGCGGATCCTTCCCTGAAGCTGGGCTATATCACGGCCATGCCGCATATGAAGCGCTATCTCGAATACAGCCGGCGCATCTACGCCATCTATCTGCGCTACCTGGCACCGGAAGATATCCATGTCTATTCCATCGATGAAGTCATGATGGATGTCACGCCCTACAGCGAAATGTACGGCATCACACCGCATGGGCTTACGCGGGCCATCCTGAAGTCCATCTACGAAGAAACGGGGATCACGGCGACGGCGGGGATCGGGACCAATCTCTACCTCAGCAAGGTGGCCATGGATATCGTTGCCAAAAAACAGGAAGCCGATGCTTACGGCATGCACATCGCTGCCCTGGATGAAATGGCCTACCGCAGACGCCTGTGGGATCACCGCCCCCTGACAGATTTCTGGCGCATCGGGCCGGGGTATGCCTCCCGTCTGGAGGCACGCGGACTTTATACGATGGGGGACATTGCCCGCTTTTCCCTCAGCGGCGAAGCTGTCCTGTACCGCCTCTTCGGGATCAATGCCGAACTCCTCATCGACCATGCCTGGGGCTGGGAACCCTGCACCATGCAGGACATCAAGTCCTACCGGCCGCGGGAAAACAGCCTGGGGTCGGGCCAGGTCCTGCCGCGGCCTTACAGCGCCGCCGGTGCCCGCCTGATTGTACGGGAGATGATGGATGCCCTGGCGCTGAGCCTTACCGAAAAAGGCGTCGTGACAAACGGAGTTGTCCTGACAATCGGCTACGAATACCGCGCCGGTGCGCCGCTGGAAGCCATGCGGGCCCACGCTTCCCGGCGGCTTGACCATTTTACGGATTCTGTCCGCAGGCTGACGGAGACCGCTCTCAGGCTTTATGAGGCCAGCGTCGATCCGTACCGGAAGGTCCGCCGGATCACGCTGACCCTGCTCCATATCCGTCCCCGGGAAGAAGCAGTGCAGGAAGAACTGGCCATGGGCTCCCTTTTCGATGCACGGACGGACTGTGCCGGGGAGCGGGAAGAAAAGCTCCAAAAGGCGGCCACAGCCCTGCAGCGGCGCTTTGGGCGGAGCTGTCTCTTCAAAGCCAGCAGCCTTTGCGAAGGCGGCCGGACCCTGGAGCGGAATCAGCAGGTAGGGGGGCATCGGGCATGAAACGCTACGAAGATATCCTGGATCAGCCTTATCCGGCCAGGCCGCACTGCCATACCATGCCCCGGCCGGCCCGGGCAGCACAGTTCGCTCCGTTCGATGCTCTCGAAGGGTATGGGGATCTGGTGCGGGAAACGGCCCGCGTCACGGAAAGTGAGCCCGCCCTCGACGAGGCGGCCCGGGAGGAACTCGATTACCGGCTGCAGGCACTCCTGCGCTGTATTGGTGACCGTCCGGCTGTACGGCTCACTTATTTCCGGAAGGACCCGGCAAAGGCGGGCGGTTCCTGTGTGACAGTCCGTGAAAGGCTCCTTGCGGCTGACCTTACGCACAGGACCCTGCGCTTTGTGTCCGGACTTACCATATCCGTCAGGGCCATCGTGCAGCTCGAACAGCTGCAGACCGGACCGGAGCAGCCGTGAAGAACGGAAGCTCCTGCTTCAGGCAAAAAGATACCCTGCGCTCCGGCATCGGGACCGGCGGGCAGGGTATCCTGTCTTTGCGGCAATCTTTGCGGGCCTTACCGCGCATCATGCCGGATCAGCGCCTGCAGAGCCAGGCTGATCCGTTTATAGACGGAGAAGGCGATTACGGACACGACGGCGTATTTGACGAGATTGAAGGGCAGGATGGTCAGCAGCAGGAAACCGGTCATGGAATGGACGAACGGATTGGCCGCCGCGGCCATTTGCAAAATCGTCTCGAGAGGGATCCCATAGAGGCGCACATACATGGGGATGGCAAAATAATAGTTGGTAAAGACTGCAAAGGCGCTTCCCAGGAGCGATGCAAGGACAAGGGACTGGAGGGCACCTTTTTTATTGTAATGGAAATGGTAGTACCAGGCAGCTGTCAGGACAAAGGCCATGCTGCAGAAGAGATTCATCATCTCGCCGACAAGGGCTGAATGGGTCCCGATGACAATGAGTTTCAGCAGGATCTTGATCAGGCAGGCCATGGTGCCGGCCAGCGGTCCGAGGAAAAAGCCGCCGAAGAGCGCGGGCAGATCGGAAATCTCGAATTTCATATAGGCCGGTGCAAAAGGCAGGGGCACTTCGATGGACATGAGCAGAAAGGACAGGGCGCCCAGGAACGAGATGAAGACCATGGACCTGGGAGTGAACGTACGGTTCAAGGGACATTCCTCCTTAGCAATCAGGAATGACCTTATTATAACACGGCGCATGCGCAGAGGGCAGGCCGGGTCATAAGATTGTCTCTGCAGTCAGGTGTTCCCGAAAGAGCTTATATATATTATACTTGTCAGTAGAGGGATAAGAAAATGCGGCAGCTGAGAGCAAGGCGGACGCTGCCGGGGCAATGCATATTTCCCCGGCCTGCTCCTGCCGCGCAGACCGTCTGGGAAGTATCATTTTTATTCCAGTGTCTGCACTGCACGCAGCATTTTTGTACGGATCTGTCAGATGGAAGAGCCGGCTCAGAGGTACTGCAGGCGGAGCTGTTCCAGCTGCCGGAAGCCTTCATTCTGCACTGAAAAGAGGGAAAAATGATGGAAAAGAAGTCTGGGTGGGGAGGCCGGCGTTCCGGTGCAGGGCGCCCCAAAGGATCCGTCAGTCCGGGGGGTGTGAGGTCCCAGCATCAGGTCAGGGCTTTCGACGATGAATGGGAATTGATCAGGCGATTTGCAGATCTGGTGAAGCAGGGAAAGCTGGAAGCCTGCAAACAGTTTTTAGAAGAAGCGGAAACAGCGGACAATAAAAATACGGATGAAATGCAGCCGTGAACGGCCCGATCCGGCCCGGGATCATGCTGCCCAGGAAAGAGCGGCCGCCCCGTAAGCAGCCTGCATCAGCAGCAATGCCGGTGATTTGTAGAGACAGGCCGGAGGTTTTATATTATAATGTAAATAAATCAGAGTGAAAACAGGGGCTCCCGAAACGGGGGCACACGGACGAAAGTGAGGCACCTGTATCCTGTGGATAAAAAAATATTGCTTGTGAATGCTGATGACTTCGGCCGCCATGAACTCATCAACAAAGCTGTGGAAGAAGGTCTGCTGCATGGGATGATCCGGTCTGCGACGGTCATGGTGACGGCCCGGGCTTTTGACGGTGCTGTGGAGCTGGCACGGAAGTATCCGCAGCTGAGCATGGGCATTCATTTTACCCTGGTGGACGGCCGCCCCGTCCTGCCGCCGGACCAGATCCCATCGCTCGTGCAGGCAGGGACGGGTGTTTTCTATCCGGACCACGGGGCTTTTGTGAAGCATTTCCTGAAGGGGCGCGTCAGGCTGTCAGAAGTGCGGGCTGAATGTGAGGCGCAGCTCGAAAAGTTCCTGCAGACGGGGCTTGTGCCGACCCATGCGGACAGCCATCAGCACATGCACGTACTGCCCGGCATCATCGATGTGGTCCTTGACCTCTGTGTGCGTGCCGGGATCCCGGCTGTGAGGATCCCGGCCATTCCCGTGGACCTCCTGGACACGCGGCCGGCCAATCTGGGAGAACAGGTCGGCCGGGCCGGCCTGCATATCCTCGCTGAACGCGCAAGACGCAAGGCAGAAAGACGCGGCCTCGGCGCACCGGATCATTTTGGCGGCATCGTTGCCGGCCGGGCGGTTGACAGTGCCTGCATCCGGACGCTGCTGCTCGGGGCACGCAGCGGGGTCACGGAAATCATGCTCCATCCCGGTCTGGATGACGCGGTCCTCCAGGCTGATTCGCACTGGGATCACAGCTATGAAACAGAACTTGCAGCCGTAACGGATCCGGCAAACCTGGAACTTGCCCGGGAACTTGGTGTGGAGCTGGGCAATTTCCGGATCTTTGCATCCTCCCGGTCCTGAATCCGGGAACGTCCAAATTTTCAGGCGGCAGCATCACCTCAAAGGAGCGGAATCATGATTTACACAGTTACTTTCAATCCATCTCTCGACTATGTGGTCACGGCGGGCCATTTTGCCATCGGAGCCATCAACCGCAGTGTCGAGGAGGAAATCTTTCCCGGCGGGAAAGGCATCAATGTATCCATCGTACTGCAGAACCTGGGAATCGCTTCCCGTATCCTGGGATTCAAAGCCGGTTTTACGGGGGACGAGATCGAACGCCTGCTCACGGCCAGGGGCTGCGATGTCAGGCTGCTGCCCGTGGCAAAGGGCTTTTCCCGGATCAACGTCAAGATCCGCGGCGATGTGGAAACAGCCCTGAACGGCAAGGGACCGGAAGTCGGCATGGACGATATCGCCGCTCTCGTGAAGGAACTCTCCAATCTGGACGACGGGGATATCCTGGTGCTCTCCGGGAGCCGCCCGGCCAACGGGACGGATGCCCTGTACGCGGATATCGTAAAGATGCTGAATGCCCGCGGCGTCCTGTGCATCGTGGATGCCACGGGAGAACTCCTGAAGCGCACCCTGCCCTGCAAACCCTTCCTGATCAAGCCGAACCGGGAGGAAATGGAAGAAATCCTGGGAGAGAAGCTGCCGACTCGTGAGGATGTGGCGGACGGAGCGCGAGAGCTGCAGAAAATGGGAGCCCGCAATATCCTCGTTTCGCTTGGTGCGGAGGGCGCTCTGCTCCTTGATGAGAATGACAAAGTCCATTACCATGAAGCGCCCAAAGGTTCAACGGTGAATACAGTAGGCGCCGGGGACAGCATGGTGGCAGGCTTCCTGGCGGGCTACCTGAAATACAAAGACTATGACAGGGCACTCTGGTGGGGAATCAGCGCCGGCAGCGCCACGGCTTTTACGATGCATCTGGCAGATCGGGAAGCCATCGAGACCATCGCAGCACAAGGAGAATAATCATGCGGATCACCGATTTACTGAAGCCTGAAAGCACCAATCTGGAAGCTCATGCCCAGACAAAGAAACAGGCCCTGGATATGCTCGTCGACCTGATGGCGAAACAGGGGAACATCACAGATATCGAAACGTACCGTCAGTGTGTCTATCATCGTGAAGAGGAAGGCAGTACCGGTGTGGGTGAAGGCGTAGCGATCCCCCATGCCAAGACGCCCGCCGTTTCCCGGCCGGGCCTGGCTTTCATGCGGGTGAAAAGCGGCGTGGAATTTGATTCGCTGGATGGTCAGCCGGCGAAGATCTTCTTCCTCATCGCCGCACCGGACACGGAGGACAACGTCCATCTCGACGTCCTGGCCCGCCTGTCGACGCTGCTCATGGATCCGGATTTCATCGACGGGATCATGAATGCCGAATCGACGGAAGCCCTTTTTGCACTCATCGAAAAAGCAGAAGCGGAAAAATTCGCCGAGGAAGCCGGAACGGAAGAAAAAGCGGATGAAACGGCTCCCGCCGATGCGGGCGGCGGGGACAGCGGCTATCAGGTCCTTGCCGTAACGGCCTGCCCGACGGGCATCGCCCATACGTATATGGCGGCTGAGAGCCTGGAGCAGCATGCGGCCAGACGGAATATCCGCATCAAAGTAGAGACGAACGGGCAGAGCGGCGTCAAAAATGCACTGACGGATGAGGATATCGCCCATGCGGAAGGCATTATCGTGGCAGCGGACAAATACGTCCCGATGAACCGGTTCAAGGGAAAACGCGTCGTCATCGTCAAAGTCGCCGACGGCATCAACAAGGCAGATGAACTGCTGGACAGAGCGCTCAGCGGGGAAGCTCCCATTTTTGAAGGTGAAGCCGGAAGCGCGGCGGAAACTGAGGCAAAGCAGGAGGAAAGCGGCGCCCGCAGGGTCTATAAGCATCTGATGGACGGCGTATCGCATATGCTGCCGTTTGTGATCGGAGGCGGCATCCTCATCGCTCTTGCCTTCCTCTTCGATATGGATGCGGCCGGTACGGCCAAGTTCGGCAGCAGCACGCCCCTGGCGGCCTTCCTCAAGAATACGGGTGGACTTGCCTTCAGCTTTATGATGCCGATGCTGTCAGGTTATATCGCATCGAGCATTGCCGACCGGCCGGGTCTGCTCGTCGGGATCATTGCCGGCGCCATGGCAAGTGCCGGAGGCAGCGGATTCTTTGGCGCACTGATCGGCGGTTTTGCCGCGGGGTACCTGATCCTGCTGCTGAAGAAGCTTTTCGCCGTCCTGCCGGATTCGCTGGAAAGCCTGAAGCCAATCCTTGTCTATCCCGTCATCGGTCTTTTGATCACGGGGGCCCTGATGCAGTTTGCCATCAATCCCGTCATGGCGTCCTTCAATAAAGGCGTCACAGAAGGGCTTGCCAGTATGGGCAGCAGCAGCAAACTCCTGATGGGATTCGTGCTGGGCGGCATGATGAGCATCGATTTCGGCGGACCGCTCAATAAGGCGGCTTATGTCTTTGGAACGGCCTCTCTGGCGGGCGCGGATGGATCCGCAGTCTCTTCGCCTTTCATGGCATCCGTCATGGTCGGCGGCATGGTGCCTCCTGTCGCCATTGCCCTCGCGACGCAGTGCTTCCGGAGCAAATTTACCAAAAAGGACCGCAGTTCCTTTGTCTCGACGCTCGTCATGGGCCTCGCCTTCATCACGGAAGGGGCCATCCCCTTTGCTGCCGAGGACCCGGTGCGTGTCATTCCGTCCTGCGCCATCGGCGCGGCAGTCGCCGGTGCCCTGAGCATGTTCTTTGGCTGCACCATCCCGGCGCCCCACGGCGGTATCTTCGTCTTCGGTGTCGTCCATAACTGGCCCATGTATTTCGTGGCTCTCCTTGCCGGCTCCGTCGTCGGGGCCGTGCTGCTGGGAATCCTGAAGCGTCCTGTGAAAGAAGAAGCATAAGCGCTGCCGGCAAGAAAACTTTTTAAGCATTGTAAAAACCCTCCGGTCCTTAAAAGGGATCGGAGGGTTTTTCAGTACGCTGCAGGTCTTTTGTACGTCCCGCACGGGAAGCAGCGGTTTATTTTGCTGCTGTCCCTTTGTCTGAAGGTTTTCCTCATGACGGTAAAACAAAAAGAGGAAGCTCAGGGCTGCCGCAAAGAGGATGAGGCAGGGTGCTGGATGCAACGCGAGCGTCGCGGCTTCGCTGCAGCCCAGGATAAAGGCCATGAAACAGCAGCCAAGGAGCACAAGGCCGGAAAAGTCGAATTTCCCCGGCCCGCAGGGACAGGACCGGCGGATGGCGTAAAGCCCGGCCGCGAGAGACAGGATGATGAACGAGATCAGGGAAAGGAAGATCGTATGCCAGCCCCAGTTCATGACGACGAAACCGCCAAAGGACGGACCCACAGCCGGTGCCAGGGCACAGATCAGCATGGCGGCTCCCATCATGGCCCCGATGCGGTCAAGCGGTGCCTGTTCCAGGACGATGTTGAACATGAGGGTGAGGGAAATGCCCGTGCCCGCATCCTGAAAGATCCGTCCCAGGAGCAGGACGGGAAAATTCGGCGCTGCTGCGCCCGGCAGCGTTCCTGTAAGGAAAACCAGATTGCCGCAGACAAAGAAACGTTTCAGTGGAAAGCGGTGTTTCAGGCAGCTCGATGTCGGGATGATGACGGACAGGACGAGCAGGCAGCCCGTGGTGATCCACTGGACAAGGGATGTACCGATGGAAAACTGCTTCATCAGCGTCGGGAAGATGACCTTCATGGAAGTTTCAATGACGACTCCGATGAAAGAAAGGATGCCGGTGGCGAGGATGGAAAGATAAAGCCTGGCATCGGCACGGCGTTCAAATGGCTGCATAATGGGATGCCACCTTTTCCATAGTTGCTGCCTCCTGTAAATGCTTATTTACTAAAAATAACTATTTCGTGGAGCCAATGATAAAACTTCACTCCCTGTCTGTCAAGGGAGTGAAGTTTCCGGAGGATCTGCCCTGTGTAGTTTGATTGCAGGCAGCGCAGGCTCAGCCGGCGCGTCAGCAGCTGTCCTACTGCCCGTCGATACCGAGCATGGTCCGCAGGGAGCTGCGCAAACTGCCATTGTACTTCTTGCCGATGGGAAGTTTTGTGCCGTCTCTCAGGATGACGGTACCGGTGGTGATGAAGTGCACGTGTTCGATATTGACCAGAAAACTGCGGTGGATGCGTAAAAAGGAACAGCCCTGCAGTTGTTCCTCGATCCGGAAGATCGATTCACGCAGCGTATACGCTTTATCTCCGGCATGGATCCTGACCCGGTTGTTGTAAGCCATGAAAAACTGGATGTCCCGCAGGCTCAGGCGATGGAAACCATCCCCGTCATTGAACATGTAGTAGTGGGGATGCATTTCCAGACAATATTCAATCAGAGATTCCATGAGCGATGCAAGTTCCTTTGCATCAGGTATCCGGAGATAGTAACGGAACAAAGGGATCCGGTAGCCTTCCAGGGACAGACGTCCTGACGGCATGATAAGGACGATGGGGACCTCTTTGTCAAAACGGCGCAAATCCTTTTCGAAGGTCAGCGTGGCCGTCTTGGAACGGGCTTCCCGTACGATGAGAGCATGGTAGCGGTCGCCGTAATAATAGCTGTCGAGCAGGTCTTCTTCACGGACAAAGGCATGCGGGACGATCCGTTCCGACAGGCACAGCGAGTGCAGGCGTTTGGTCAGGATAGGGAGTGAAGTCTTTGCTTTGTCTAAGACAGCAACATGAAACATCGGATAACCTCTCTTTCTTCGGTACCATGCCGTCAGGGCAGGTCCTTTGCGGGAGCGGCACGGTCCTTGATTTTGGGACACTCTAAAATCATAGCGCATATTTAGCTTTAATACAAAAATATTTTCAGAAAATTTAATCGATATTTATCCGTCCGGTATGGGGATTCCCTGCAGGAAAGGACAGTTTATCGGCAAAATAACAGGTTCTGACAGTCCCTCTGTAATGGACAGTATGAAAAAAGCCGCACAGCTGGCCGGGCTGGGCGGGACGGACGGAAGTGTAAAAAAATTTTCGGCGTGCCAGAAAAAGAAAATGGGACTTTTCTAAAATCATCGATGTGCTATAATGATTTTGTAAGGAAAAAAGTGTATATTTTTTTTGGAGATGGTGGGACATAAAAAACAACATGTGGGACAAAAATGAACACGCCAGCATCGATGAAGTCATCAACCTGCAGAACAAGCTCGTCCCTGAGATGGTCCAACTGCTCATCGAGCGGTACAATGTCCTTCTCCAGATCCGCAACGATCAGCCGATCGGCCGGCGGACCCTGGCAAAGAAGCTGGGACTTTCTGAACGCGTCATCCGTTCCCATGTGGATTTCCTCAAGGAAGCGGGGCTCCTCAGCTTCGGCCTTGCCGGCATGGCTCTTACGGATGAAGGCAGCAGCCTGCTTCAGGAGCTTCGAGCCTATGTGAACCGTCTGCAGAAACTTTCTTCGCTGGAAAATATCCTGGCGGAGAAACTGGAACTCAAAAAGGTGGTGGTCATTCCCGGAGACGCGGATGAAAACAAAGTCGTTACTCAGGAAATCGGCCGTACGGCAGCCAGGATCCTGCTCAATCTGGTTGCTGACAAAAAGGAACATATCGTGGCTGTGACCGGTGGGTCCACTGTGGCGGCCATGGCGGAGACCATTTACGGCAATCAGCCGAACTGTGTCATCGTTCCGGCACGGGGAGGACTGGGTGACCGGATCGAGCTTCAGGCCAATACCATCGCCACGGTCCTTGCAATGCACCTGAAGGCCCGGTATCTGCAGCTTTATGTGCCCGACAGTGTCAGTGAGGATGTGCTGACGCAGATCCTCCATGAGGATTCCGGCATCAAGGATGTCATCAATACCATCAAGAGTACGGACATCCTCGTCCATGGCATGGGCCAGGCCCTGGTCATGGCAGAGAAAAGAGGCGTTCCTGCAAAAGTCCGCACCATGCTGCAGGAAGAAGGCGCCGAAGGGGAAGCCCTTGGACAGTATTTCCGGCTCGACGGCAAGGTCGTTTACAGCACGGATTCCCTGGGCCTTGTCATCAATGATCTTGCCAAGATCCATACAGTCATCGGCATTGCCGGCGGCAGATCAAAGGGCAAAGCCATCCTCTCCGTCCTGCGCAATGGGCAGGAGGATATCCTCGTCACTGATGAGGGAGCTGCCCGTGAAATCATTTACTGGCTGAACAGCAAATCATAGATCATTCTATTTTAGGAGGGTTTTACAAATGGTAAAGATTGGTATTAACGGTTTTGGTCGGATTGGTCGCTGTGCACTGCGCATTGCCGTCAAGAATCCGGAAGTGGAAGTGGTCGCTGTCAATGCCCGTTCCGGCATCGATACCTATGCACATCTGCTGAAATACGATTCCATCCACGGCACCTTTGATGAAGACATCTCTGTAGACGGCGATACCATGAAAGTGGGCAGCCGCAGCATCAAATTCACCCGCTATAATCAGCCTTCCGAAATTCCCTGGGGTGAACTGGGTGTGGATGTCGTCCTGGAAACGACCGGCAAGTTCAAGAACCGTGAACAGGTCCAGCCGCATCTGGACAATGGTGCCAAGAAAGTCCTGATCGCTGCTCCGGCCAAGGGCGAGGATATCACAATCGTCCTGGGCGTCAACCAGGATAAGTATGATCCGAAGAAGCACAATATCATTTCCAACGCTTCCTGCACGACCAACTGCCTGGCTCCGTTCACGAAAGTCCTGCTGGACAATTTCGGTATCGAGAGCGGCCTGATGACGACCATCCATTCCTACACGAATGACCAGAAGATCCTGGATGCCGCCCATAAGGACCTGAGACGTGCCCGCGCAGGCGCCTGCTCCATGATCCCGACGACGACCGGTGCCGCCAAAGCCACGGCTCTTGTCATTCCGGAACTGGCCGGCAAGCTGAACGGGATCTCGGTCCGTGTCCCGACTCCGGACGTATCCCTGACCGACCTCGTTGTCAATCTGAAGACCGATACGACGAAGCAGCAGATCAACGAAGCCATGAAAGCTGCCTCTGAAACGACGATGAAGGGAATCCTCGGCTATAACGAACTGCCTCTGGTCTCCATCGATTACAAGGGCTGCCCGCTGAGCTCCATCGTCGACGGCCTGTCCACGATGATGATCGGTTCCCGCTGTGCCAAGGTCGTGTCCTGGTACGACAATGAATGGGGTTATTCCAACCGCCTGGTCGAACTGGCTGTCTTCGTAGCCAGCAAGGGACTCTGAGCCTTTTGCCAAGGAGCGGATATTCATGGAGAAGAAAACACTGAAGGATATCGATGTAGCCGGTAAAAAAGTACTGGTCCGCGTGGATTACAACGTCCCCATGAACGAAGCGGGAGAGATCACTGACACGACCCGTGTCGAGGCGTCTCTCCCGACGCTTCGTTACCTCCTGGATCACGGTGCGGCCCTCATCCTGATGGCCCATCTGGGACGTCCGAAGGGAAAAGTGGTCGCAAAGTATTCCCTGAAGCCCGTGGCTGCCTGCCTTGCCGGATTCCTCGGCAGGGAAGTCCGTTTTGCCGGCGACTGCGTCGGCAAGGAAGCTGCGGATGCGGCTGCCGCCCTGAAGCCCGGCGACGTGCTGATGCTGGAGAATCTGCGTTTCCATCCGGAAGAAGAGAAGAATGACGCGGCATTTGCCCAGGAACTGGCATCGCTGGCGGATATCTATGTGAATGACGGTTTCGGCGTTTCCCACCGCGCCCATGCCTCCGTGGAAGGTGTGACGCATTACCTGCCCGCAGTGGCCGGCTTCCTCATGGAAAAGGAAATCACCTATCTGGGCAATGCCGTGGATAACCCGGCCCGTCCCTTTGCAGCCATCGTTGGCGGGGCCAAGGTGGCGGACAAGATCGCTGTCATCCGGAGCCTGATCGAAAAGGCCGATGTGATCCTTATCGGCGGCGGCATGGCCAACACGTTCCTCGCTGCTGAAGGCTATGATCTTGGCAAGTCCCTTGTGGAAAAGGAAAGCATCGGCGTGGCCAAAGAGCTGATCGATCTGGCCGCGGCGAAACAGAAAAAGCTGCTCCTGCCGGTGGATCTTGAAATGGCAGCGGCTTTTGCGGCGGATGCCTCCCATGAACCGGAAGATCTGGACAAGCTGAATCCGGACTATATGGCCCTCGATATCGGACCCAAAACGACGAAACTCTATGCGGATACTCTGGCCGGCATGAAGACCGTGGTCTGGAACGGCCCGATGGGTGTTTTTGAAATGGCTCCTTTTGCGGCCGGTACGCGCGGTGTGGCAGAAGCCATGGCCCGCTGCGGCGGTGTAACAATCGTCGGCGGCGGCGACAGCGCGGCTGCGGTCAAGCAGCTGGGCCTTGCTGATAAGATGAGCCATGTATCGACGGGCGGCGGCGCGTCCCTGGAATATCTCGAAGGCAAAGTCCTGCCCGGTCTGGCAGCTCTGGATGACCTGCGTGACCCCATGGTCGCGGGCAACTGGAAATGCCATAAGACTGTCGAGGAAGCGCTCGATCTGGCTCACGAAGTCATGCACCGGACGGAAGCAGCCAACTGTGAAGTCGTCCTCTTCCCGCCCTTTACCGCACTGGAATCGGTGGCTGCGCTGGTGGACGGCTCCCATATCATGTACGGGGCCCAGGATCTCTTCTATGAAGACGAAGGCGCCTACACGGGTGCCGTATCCGGTCCGATGATTGCTGAAATCGGTTCGGAATATGTCATCGTCGGCCATTCGGAAAGACGGCAGTATTTTGGCGATACGAATGAGATCGTCGTCAAAAAGATTGCTGCTGCCTTCCGCAATGGGCTGGATCCGGTCCTCTGCGTAGGGGAAAATGCGGACGAGCATACGGCCGGCCGCATGGAAGAAGTGATCCTTTCCGAACTGCAGCCCGTCCTGGCGTCCCTGACGAAGGAACAGGCCTGCCGCCTCGTCGTGGCCTATGAACCGATCTGGGCTATCGGCACAGGGAATACAGCTTCTGTGGAGGATGCCCTGAAAGCTTCCGAAGTCATCCGCAAAGCCGTGGAAAAGCAGTTCGACCATGCAGCATCCCGCCGGACCCGTGTCCTCTATGGCGGCAGCGTGACGAGTGAAAATGCCCATTCCTTCCATGTGGAGGGAATCGATGGTGTCCTCGTGGGAGGCGCCAGCCTGAAGGCAGAGAGCTTTGCCGCGATCGCCAATACGTTCTGAGGCGCCGCATGAAGAAAAAACCAGTGATGTTGATGATCCTCGACGGGTGGGGCATTGCCCCGCCCGGACCGGGGAATGCGGCTGATCTTGCCAGGACGCCGCATCTGGATTCTTATTTTGCCCGCTTTCCCCACAACCGGCTGCAGGCCAGCGGAGAAGCTGTCGGGCTGCCGGAAGGGCAGATGGGGAACTCTGAAGTCGGGCATATGACCATTGGCTCGGGGCGGATCATTTACCAGAGCCTGACGCGCATTACCCGCGCCATCAAAGATGGTTCTTTCTTTGCCAATCCCGTGCTCCGGGAGGCGATGGACAGAGCCCGTGATACGGGCCGCAGTCTCCATTTCATGGGACTTTTGAGTGACGGCGGCGTGCACAGCCATATGGAGCATCTCTTCGGCCTTCTGGAAATGGCCAAAAGGGAGGGCGTAAAAGATGTGTACGTCCATGCCTTCCTGGACGGCCGCGATACGCCGCCCAAAAGTGCCGGTCCGTATCTGGAGGCACTGGAAGCAGCCTGCCGCCGCATCGGCGTGGGACGCATCGCCGACGTTTCCGGGCGGTATTACGCCATGGACCGCGACAAGCGCTGGGACCGTATCAGGAAAGCCTATGATGCCATGACCGGACGGGATGCCCTGTCGGCACCGTCCGCGTCAGAAGGTCTCAAACGGGCCTATGCGGCGGGGCAGACGGATGAATTCGTCGTCCCGTACACCATTGCCGGCGTTCCGGGCGCTGTCCGCGCCGGGGACAGCCTGATCTGCTTCAACTTCCGGCCCGACCGCGCAAGGGAAATCACATCCGCCTTTGCAGAACCGTCCTTTAAGGAATTTGAGACGGATCCCGGGGCGCGGCCCGTCCACGTGGTCGCGATGACCCAGTACGAGGCATCCCTGCCCGTACCTGTGGCTTTTGCGCCCGAAGATATCCGCGACACCCTGGGTGAGGTGGTGTCCCGGGCAGGGCTCCATCAGCTCCACATTGCCGAAACGGAAAAATACGCGCACGTGACCTTCTTCTTTAACGGCGGCAGGGAAGAGCCCTACGCCGGAGAGGACCGCATCCTTGTACCTTCGCCCAAAGTGGCGACGTATGATCTGCAGCCCGAGATGAGCGCCTATACCGTGACGGAAAAGCTTGAGGAAGCTCTCCGCAGGGATCTGTACGACCTCATCATCCTGAATTTTGCCAATCCCGATATGGTGGGCCATACGGGCGTCCTTGCGGCAGCCATAGCGGCCATGGAAGCCGTTGATACCTGCGCCGGCCGCCTGGTCGGCGCGGTCCTTGCCAAAGGCGGCGCTGTCTGCATCACGGCCGACCACGGCAATCTGGAAGAAATGATCGACCCCGCCACGGGTGGACCCATGACGGCCCATACGACCAATCCCGTCCCCATCCTTGTCGCAGGCGCGGATGAAGGTGTCAGTGTCCGCAGCGGCGGGCTGTCCGATATCGCACCGACCCTGCTTGATCTGATGGGTCTTCCCGAACCGGATGCCATGACGGGACGCACGCTGCTTGTAAGAAAGTGAGAGGTGAACAGACATGTCTTTGATCGATAATGTATATGCCAGAGAAATCCTTGATTCCCGCGGAAATCCCACGGTGGAAGTCGAAGTTGTCCTTGACGACGGCGTCATCGGCCGCGCGGCTGTGCCCTCCGGGGCTTCCACGGGCATCCACGAGGCTGTGGAACTCCGTGACGGGGATAAGACCCGCTATAACGGCAAGGGTGTCCAGAAGGCTGTGGACAATGTCAATGATATCATTGCCGATTTCCTCGTTGGTCTCGACCCGACCCGTCAGGTCGAAATCGACAAGGAACTGATCCGGATGGACGGTACGCCCAATAAGGGTAAATTCGGGGCCAACGCCATCCTGGGCGTATCCCTGGCTGTCGCCAAGGCTGCTGCCGAGGAATGCGGTCTGCCCCTCTACCAGTATCTGGGCGGCCCGAATGCCAAGGAACTGCCGGTTCCCATGATGAATATCCTGAACGGCGGGGCCCATGCGGACAATAACGTCGATATCCAGGAATTCATGATCATGCCCGTCGGTGCCAAAAGTTTCGCCGAAGCTCTGCGGATGAATGCGGAAATCTACCATGCTTTGAAGAACGTCCTCAAGGGCAAGGGACTTGCCACGGCCGTGGGTGATGAAGGCGGTTTTGCACCGGATCTGGACTCCAATGAAGAAGCCCTGCAGGTGATCGTCGAAGCCATCGAAAAAGCCGGCTACAAACCCGGCGAAGAAGTCAGACTGGCCATCGATACCGCTGCCAGCGGCCTTTATGAAGACGGGAAATACGTCCTCAAAGGCGAAGGCGTTTCCAAGACCGCTGCTGAAATGGTGGACTGGTATGCAGAACTGTGCGGCAAATACCCCATCATTTCCATCGAAGACGGTCTTGCCGAGGATGACTGGGACGGCTGGAAGCTCCTGACGGATAAGCTGGGTGCAAAGATCCAGATCGTCGGCGATGACCTCTTTGTGACGAATGTCGAGCGGCTCGCCAAGGGCATCAAGCTGGGTGTGGCAAACGCCATCCTCATCAAACTGAACCAGATCGGTACGCTGACGGAGACCCTGTCCGCCATTGAAATGGCAAAGCGCGCCGGTTACACGGCCATCGTTTCCCACCGGAGCGGTGAAACCGAGGATACGACGATTGCGGATGTCGTGGTCGGCACCAATGCCGGTCAGATCAAATCCGGTGCCCCGTGCCGTACGGACCGCGTGGCCAAGTACAACCAGCTCCTGCGCATCGAAGAAGATCTTGGCGATGCCAGCGAATATAACGGCATGGATGTATTCTATAACCTGAAATAATATCGGGGACTGCTGCCCTGCCGGGCAGTACCTGATCCAGATTGTCACCCTGTCACGGCCGGACGGGCCGGTGCGTTTTTCCAGGAAGGACCGGTTAACGGCTTTCGGCGGCGCGGTGCTCCAGTCTCCGGGAATGGCAGCAGAGACGGCCGCTGCAGGAGGAATCAGTTTTCTCCTGGCAGCGGTCTTTTTCTGCCGTCCGAAAGGCAGGGATTCCCTTTACTCATACGGAAACAGCCATCCAGCTGTAATAAATATTCGTAAATATGCCACAATCCGTGATACTGACTTATGTTACAATAAATAAGTAAGAAGGACAGGAATCGTCCTGCCCTCTCAGCATGCAGAAACAGGTGAAGCTATGGAAGCAGAAAAATCGCACTACGAAGACTGGTATCCCACCCTCGGCAAGGTGCAGGCATACCTCGTTGAACAGATCCGCCGCTACAGTGAGAAAGCAAAAGAAGAAACAGGACATGCAGCCTATGAGCACCTGATCTACCGGGTGAAGGAACCATCCAGTATGAACGAAAAATGTACCCGCAAGGGGTACGAAGTATCGGCATACACGGCGCTGCGCCGCCTTTACGATGCCATCGGCCTGCGCGTGGTCTGCCGCTTCATCAGTGATATCTACTGGAATATCGAGATGATCAGGAAACTGCCGGGCTGCCGCGTCGTGCGGGAAAAAGATTATATCCGGAATGTGAAGCCCAACGGCTACCGGAGCTATCACATGATCATTGAACTGGAAGCTCCCTTCGAGGATATCGACGGGAACGATCCGGGCCGTTTTTATGCGGAAATCCAGCTGCGCACCATTGCCATGGATACCTGGGCCAGCCTGGAACATGAAATGAAATACAAACACGATATCCGGAACCCCGAACTGATCGTTTCGGAACTGAAGCGCTGTGCTGACGAACTGGCTGCCTGTGATCTGTCCCTTCAGACCATCCGGAATCTGATCCAGTCGGACCCTGACAGCCAGGAAAAGGAGCGTTGAACGAATGGACGATATTTTACTTGCAGAAGATGAAAAGGCCATGTCCATGGCTGTTGCAGCTGTCCTGAGCCATTCCGGCTACCATGTGGACACGGCCGGCGACGGGCAGGAGGCAGTCGATATGGCCCGCAGGCATCCTTATGACTGTATGATCTTCGATATCATGATGCCCCGCAAGGATGGGCTGACAGCCCTCCAGGAACTGCGGCAGAGCGGCAACGAGACCCCTGTCATCCTCCTGACGGCAAAGGCAGAGGTGGATGACAGGATCAGCGGACTCGATGCCGGTGCGGACGACTACCTGACAAAACCTTTTGCCATGGGCGAACTCCTTGCCCGGATCCGTTCCATGCTGCGCCGGAACCAGCGGGATGCCGAATCCCTGCACCAGGGATCGGTCACACTCCGCGTGGGCGAAGGTGAACTTTCCTGTAAGAGCGCCGTCAGGCTTTCTGCCAAGGAAACGCAGCTGATGAAGATCTTTATGCTCAATCCCGAAAAAGAATGCTCGACGGAAATGCTCTTTGACCGTGTCTGGGATAAGGAAGAACAGACGGACAGCGGGATTGTCTGGATCTATGTGTCATACCTCCGGGAAAAACTGGCTGCCATCGGCGGCGACATCCGCATTGCCGGGAAACGGGGCGGCAGCTTCAGGCTCTGTGCCCAGGAAAGCTGAACGGGAGGTCTCATCCCATGCAGGAAATCCATCGGCTGCGCCGCAAATTCATCCTGGCCGCCACCCTGGCGGTCATCATTATCCTGTCCGTTGCGCTGGGACTCATCAACATCATCGGGCACGTACGGATGCAGGACGAAATCGATTCCCATCTGACCATGATTTCCCGGAACAACGGACAGATGCCCCGTTCCCAGATCCCGCGGACGGATTCGCTGCTCCAGGATCCGGACTGGTACAATGATTCTCCGGAATCCCTGTATCAGATGCGCTATTTCAGCGTCCTGATGAACCGGTCCGGAACCTTTGTTTCGGCAAACCTGAACCATATCGCTTCTTTTGGCAAACTCGATGTGGAAGAAACGGTCCGCGCCATCAATGCATCCGGTAAGACACGGGGGAGCTTCCGTAAAAACCGTGCCCACTATGATTTCCTGGTGACGCAGCCCGATACGGACCATTCCCTGATCGTGGTGCTCGATACGACGCGGGATCTGGCCGCAGTGGAGGCCTTCATGCTGTACTCGCTGCGGTTCGGGCTTTTCTGCGTCATCATCTATGTGCTGATCCTGATGGCCATCTGCAATGTCATCATCCGTCCCTTTGTGGAGAACATGCAGAACCAGAAGCGGTTCATCACAAATGCCAGCCATGAGCTGAAGACGCCCATTGCCATCATTTCGGCAAACGCGGAAGCGCTTGAGCTCCTGCAGGGCAAGTCCGAATGGACGAAGAACATCATTACGGAAGTCAAAAGGCTGACCCATCTGATCAACGGGCTCATCAGTCTTGCCCGCATGGGGGAGCGCAGCCGGGAGGACCTCAAGCTTGCGCCGGTGGATGTGTCGGCTCTTCTGACGGATGCCGTCGACTCTTTCCGCCCCCTTGTCCTGGGCAGCACAAAAAAGATCGTCTGTCAGATCGAGCCCGGCATCGTCGCGCAGACAGAGGAAAAATCTCTTTTTGAAATTTTCAATATCCTGATGGATAATGCCGTCAAATACTGTGACGAGGGCGGTACCATCACAGCAGCCCTTACAAAAAACGGGCGTCACGGGTTCCGCGCTTCCGTGTCGAACAGTTATGCCCAGGGTGCGGATAAGGACTACACCCATTATTTCGAAAGATTTTACCGGGGCGACGAATCCCACAGTTCCGACAAGGTCCCCGGGTATGGCATCGGCCTTTCCATGGCGAAGGAACTGACGGAACTGCTCAAGGGGAGCATTGCGGTTTCCTACAAAGACGGCGTCATCACCTATACGGTAAAAAGCTGACGCCGATGGTTGTGAAAGGAAGTATGGCTATGGACATCGATACGCTCTTAATGATTTCCCATTATGCAGGCATGCGGGAGGATCTCGTCCAGGCCGGCGGCGGGAATTCATCTGTGAAAACCGATGATTCCCGGATGCTGATCAAATCGTCCGGCTGCCAGCTGGGAGATCTCAGCGAACAAAGCGGCTGGTCAGTGGTTGACTGCACGCTGCTGGCAGATTTCCTGAAGAAACATGCCCGCGATGGTTTTGCAGAGCCCGGAGCTGTAAAGAAAGTGATGGCACGGGCACTTTTGCAGGGCGGCCGTCCTTCCATCGAAACCTTTCTCCATGCTGTGACGGATACTGTTACGCTCCATGCCCATCCGACCCTTCTGAACGTACTGCTTTCCCGCAAGGGCGGCAGAGAGATCCTGGAACAGCTTTTCCCGGATTCTGTCTTTGTGGGATATGCCACGCCGGGCATCGAACTGGCCATGGCTTTTTATAATGAGCTCCGGCAGCATGGCACGGCAGATCCATTTCCCTGCGTCTTTCTGCAGAACCATGGCCTCATCGTAAGCGGCAGGACCGCGGATGAGGTCATTGAGCGGACTGAAGCGGTGGAGGCAGCCGTGGCAGTCTTCCTGCGCGCCAATGACAGCGCCTGCCGCCGGACCTATCCCCTGTATCAGTTCCTGAAAGCGCAGGGCGCCATCCCGGCTTCGGGACTTGTCTGCCTCAGTACGGATGCGTTTATTTCCGAAGCTGGCTGGCGTTTCCAGGCTTCGGGCTGGCCCGTGGCCATCAGCCCGGACGGACTGTCTTACTGCGGCCGGGCCATATTTGTGATGCCCGAGAACAGTCCGGAAACGGCCCTTGCAGAATTCCGGGCAAAGTACGGGGATCCCGTGGTGATCCTGCAGCATGGACATATCTATATCACCGGACCGTCCCTGCACAGGATCCGGGATATCGAGGCCAATCTCCGCCAGAGTGCGCAGATCGCGCTGCTGAGCAGTCCGGAAAATGTCACTGCCCTGACTGAGGCGCAGCAGGATGCCATCCTTTGCAGCAGTGCGGCAGCATACAAGGCCGGTACAGGAAAATCCTGACGCAGGCCATTTGTGAAATTTTCAGGCGTCCGTGCCATATCGTGCCGGACGTGGTATCATGGATTCCGGATTTCCGCAATAAGCGGGTATCCGGAATCTTTTTGATTAGGAAAGGCATTCATCAGTATGAAAAAAATATTCCTGGTCCTCGTGCTGCTCCTGCTCCTTTTAGGCGCGGGCGGGGCCGGTTTCCTTTACTATGAGGGCATGCCGTACGTCGATTATGCCCTGCGGCGCGGCAGCGGCGGCAATCCCCTGGCACCGCCGGGAGCGTTCGAGGACGTCTATTCCTATGCCAATAAATATCCTTCCGGCCAGCCCAAGGCACCGCCCTTTGAGCAGGCCGAATGGACGCTGACTTCGTTTGACGGGCTGAAACTGTCAGCGACCCACTTTGTCCCGCAAAGTGCCGAAAGCCACCGCTGGGCGATCCTGATCCACGGGTATGGCTGCAATCAGCGCTTCATGTGGTCGATGGCGGACTATTATCTGCGCCGGGGCTACCATGTCCTGACGCCGGATATGCGGGCCTCAGGCCGCAGTGAAGGCCGGTATCTGACGATGGGTGCCCTGGAGGGCAGGGATGTGGCGGCCTGGGCGCGGGCTGTGGCTTCTGAGGATCCGGAAGCGCACATCGTCCTGCACGGCGTTTCCATGGGAGCTGCCGATGTCATGCTGGCTCTGGGGGACGGGATCCCGGCACAGGTAAAGGCCGTTGTCGAAGACAGCGGCTACAGTGACCTGCGGGCCCTGCTGCAGTACCGTATGGACGAGCTCGGGATCAGCCATGACCGTCTGCTCCTTGCCGCGGCGAATGTCCTGATGAAGCTCCGGACAGGTGCTGACTTTGACGAGGTGCGTCCCGTGGAGGCTGTGGCAAATTCTTCCGTGCCCATCCTGTTCATCCACGGCACAAGGGATGAACTGATCCCCGTGTCCATGATGTATGAACTGGCAGGCCGGAGTGCGGCACGGGACAAGGAAGCCGTGCCCGTGGAAGGGGCGCGCCATGCCGCGGGAGAGTCCCTGGGCCGGCCCTATTACGATACTGTCTTTGCCTTTGTGGAAAAATATGTCTGACCGGGAGAAAACAGTCAGTGTCGGTCCGCAGGGCTCACTGCCTTCCGGTCGACGTCCGTCCTTGTCTTTTTCTGAGCTGATGGAAGAAACAGGATCCGGAAACGTCCGCCCTCTTTCGCGATGCGGCGGGGCTGTGGTAGAATCTGAGTGAAGTGCACCGGGCGCCTTCTGCAGGAATGGTGCGGGGGAGACTGCTTCCTTTTAAAGCCATTCCCGGGGGCATTTTGCCCGATGCTGCAATCCAGCTGAAAAAACACGATACTACGGAGGCTGATATTTTATGAAGATCATGATAACGGGAATCGGAGCCATCGGCGGGTACCTTGCTTCTGTGCTGACCCTGCACTACCCTGATGCTGTGACCGTCATCGCCCGGCGGGGCCGCAGGGCTTCCATCGAGGCAAAAGGACTTGTGCTGCACAGTGCGATCCTGGGAGAAAAGGTGACACATCCCAAAGTCACCGATGTGCCGGCAGAAGCGGGCATCCAGGATGTCATTTTTGTCTGTGTCAAGAATTACTCCCTGGCGGCCGCCCTTGAGGCAATCGTGCCCTGCGTGGGGCCGGAGACCATTGTCGTACCGATGATCAATGGTGTGGATCACGATGAAGTGGCCCGCTCCATCCTGCCGGAGGGGACAAAGCTCGTCGATACGGTCATCTATATCAATTCTGCAGCGGAGGCGGATTATTCGATCCATCAGCTCAGCAATTTTGCCATTGTCTTTGTCGGGAGCGATGATAAGGCAGCGGAAAAGAAAATCTTCGACCTCATCGATCATGAAGGGTTCAAAGTCCATATCGCCGGGGACATCCGGGTGGAGATGTGGAACAAGTACATTACGAACTGCGCCTATAATGTCATTACGGCATACTATGAAAAGACCATCGGTGAGATCCTCGCCCTGCCGCAGGGAAAGGACGAGCTCCATGCCCTGCTGACGGAAGCACAGGCTGTCGGTACGGCTCTTGGCGTTGCCATTGATCCGCAGCAGGCTGAAACCATCTTCGGGCGGATCCTCAGGCAGAAGAACAAGGATGTGTACAGCTCCCTGGCGCTTGATTTCATGCACCATCATCAGAATGAGCTCGAGACATTCAGCGGCTATATCGTGAGGACCGGGAAGAAGCTTGGCGTCGATGTAAGCGTGTCGGAACGGATGTATGAGGCCCTGAAGGAACGGAGCAGCACATTCGCAAAATAAAATTCTCCGCAGGCTGCGGCGGGGAAGCTGCAGCCGCCGTGCCCCTTGCAGGCAGCTGTCCTGCAGGGGCGGTTTCCATACAGGGGACGCGCTGCCGCAGGGAACCTGTCCGGCAGTACCAGTTGCTTCTCTTCCTGTTTTGTGTTATGATTTACTAATCTAGAGTGTGGAGGGAATTCCAAGTGGTAGTAACGGTATTAATGGTCGTCGACGTCATTATCAGTGTCATTTTGATTGCGTCCGTACTTTTACAGTCCGGCAAGAGTGCAGGTTTTTCCGGTCTTGGCGGAGGCGAATCCCTGTTCACCGGCAAACCGACCGATATGGACGAAGCATTGTCCCGGATCACGATGGTCTTCGGAATCTTGTTTGCAGTCGTGAATATCGTCATTGTACGGATCCAGTGAGCGGATGGATATGAATAGAGAAGCGGCAGAAGTGGCATTGCCTTTTTAAGAGGGTAATGCCTTTTTTGTATATGTGAAGGGAGGCTGTCCATGCTGAAGGGTGCGGAACCGTATCTGCTGCCGGGTACGAATGGTGACGGCGTGCTTCTGATCCATGGCTTTACCGGTTCTCCGGCGGAACTGCGCGAGTTTGGCGACAGGCTGCATCAGCGCGGTTATACCGTAGAGGGGATCCTGCTCAAGGGGCACGGGACCTGTCCGGCCGACCTTCTGGACGTCCGGGCGGAAGACTGGCTCGCACAGGTGAAGGAAGCGGTGGCGGGCCTTAAGGAAAAATGCCGTACCGTCACTGTCATCGGTCTTTCCATGGGCGGCCTGCTGGCGGTCTATGCTGCGGCGGAGTGCGGGGCTGACCGGCTGGTCCTCATTTCCACACCCATTTTCCTGTATGACTGGCGCATCCATTTTCTCTGGATGGTCCTGCCCATAGCAGACTATCTCCCCAAGCGGAGGCGTCATATCGATGCACCCAAAAAGTACGATGTGGCGTACCGCTCCATGCCGCTTAAAGGCGTCGCCCAGCTGAAAAGGCTCCTGGAGTGCGTCCGCTTCCGCTGGCTTGCGAAAGTTACGGTACCGTGCTTCATCATCCAGTCAAAGGAAGACCGGACGGTCCAGCCGGAAAGTGCGGAATATCTGGCGGAACATATGGCATCGCAGGTTTGTCAGGTGGCCATGCTGGAGCATGGCAAACATGTCCTTACGTTGTATAAAGAAAGAAACCTTGTCTACGAGCTTACGGACAAGTTCATGGAGGAATATAAATGAGCCGTTCCAACCGGGATACCATGTGCTTTGGCTGCGGGAAAGACAACCCCGTAGGCCTGCACATGCACTTCAAGGTCGATGCAGAGGGATGTTATTCCACTTTCACCCCGCAGCCCATCCATCAAAGCTATGACGGGCGGATGCACGGGGGACTGATTTCGACCCTTTTTGATGAAACCATGGGGAACTACCCCTATATGTATGAAAAGAAAGTAGCCTATACAGCGCGTCTGGAAGTCCGGTTCCGGGCTCCTGTCCGGATCGGGGAGACCCTTTCCATTGTGACGAAGGTCAAACGCCGCAAGGGACCGCTGCTCGAGATGACCGGGCAGATCATCCGGCCCGACGGGACTGTGGCTGCGGAAGCTGATGCCAGGATGATGTATGAGGAGGATCATGGGCACACAGGAAATCAACGCTAAAATCATGGAATACATGCGTTCCCACCCCCAGGGACCCGTGGCGGCGGAAACGCTGCTTGCCGAGTTCGGCCTGAGCGGCAGGGAAATCAAGGCTTTCTGGTCCGCTCTGCAGGAACTGGAACGCGCCGGGACACTGGTCAAGACCCGGTACGGGACTTACGGGCTCCCGGAAGCCATGGGGCTTGTGACGGGAAAGGTACAGATCACGTCCCGCGGCTTCGGTTTTGTCGTGCCCCTCGAAAAGGATCCGGAACGCAAAGATCTTTTTATACCGGCCACGGCGCTCCTGGGTGCCATGGACGGCGACACGGTCATCGCCCGCGTGTCGGGCCGGAATGAGCGGGGGCAGGAGGAAGGGCGCATCATCCGGATCCTCGACAGGGCTCACAGGACCCTTGTCGGGACGTTTATCAAGTCCGGTGACTTTGCCTTTGTCGAGCCTGACAACCAGCGCATCCATCAGGATATCTATGTGCGGCGCCGTGACTTCAACCACGCCCGCAGCAAACAGAAGGTCGTCGTGGAGATCACCAGCTGGCCTGACGAACACCGCCACGCCGAAGGAAAGATCACGGAGATCCTGGGAAGCCCGGGGGATGTGGGCCTTGAAATCGTTTCCATCATCAAGGAAAATGATCTGCCCCTCGACTTTCCGCCGGAAGTCAAAAAGGCTGCGGAAGAGATTCCGCAGACGCTGCGGCCCAAAGATCTTGCCGGCCGCAAGGACCGCCGCGGCTGGTCCATCATCACGATCGACGGAGTGGATTCAAAAGATCTGGATGACGCAGTCTATGCGGAAAAACAGGGGGATAATTATTTCCTGGGTGTCTATATCGCTGACGTGAGCCATTATGTCCGTCCTTTCAGTGTCATCGACCGGGAAGCCTATGCCCGCGGTACCAGCGTGTATCTGGTCGACCGCGTCCTGCCCATGCTGCCTTTCAGCCTTTCCAACGGCATCTGCAGCCTGAACGAAGGGGAGGACCGTCTGACGCTCTCCTGCGAGATGCTCATCGACGGTAAAAGCGGAAAGATCCTTTCCTACGAGATCGCACCGGCCGTCATCTGTTCCGCTCATCGTATGAATTACCCCGATGTCAAAAAGATCCTGGTCGACAGGGATGAGGCGCTGCGCGGGAAATATGCAGATATCGTGCCGATGCTCGAAACGATGGGTGAGCTCTGCCGCATCCTGAAGAAGAAAAGGAACCGCCGGGGTGCCATCGATTTCGAGATCCCCGAGGTAAAGGTCACCCTGGATGAGCAGAACCGGCCCGTCGATATCCACCTCAGGGAGCGCACCATCGCGGAGATGCTGATCGAGGAATTCATGCTTGCGGCCAATGAGACCGTCGCCGCCCATATGAGCCGGCGTCACTATCCATTTGTCTACCGGGTCCATGATGTGCCCGACAGTGACCGCATTGCGGCTCTGGGAGCGCTGATGGCGAATTTCGGCGTCGTCCTGCACCCAGGCGAGGGGAAGCTGCAGCCGCGGGTGCTGCAGCAGGCACTGGAGAAATTCAGGGGACGGCCCGAGGAAGGAATGATTTCCACCCTTACACTGCGGAGCATGAAACAGGCCGTCTATCAGACGGAGAACATCGGCCATTTCGGTCTGGCTGCAAAGGATTACACCCATTTTACGTCCCCCATCCGGCGTTATCCCGACCTTCTGGTGCACCGCCTTCTGAAACTGGAGGCATCCCATAAGAAGCTCAGCGCCGAAGAAGCAAAGGACCTCGACGCCAGGCTGTCGCTTGCGGCTTCCCATGCCTCCCTGCGGGAGCGGGCTGCCATCGAGGCCGAGCGGGAAACGACGGATCTTAAGATGGCCGAGTATATGACTCAGTTCGTGGGACAGGAATTCGACGGGACGATTTCCGGCGTTACCGCTTTTGGTGTCTTCGTCCAGCTGGAAAATGGCGTGGAAGGTCTGGTCCATATTTCCAGCCTGAACGATGACTATTATGAATATGACGAATCCCAGTATGCGCTGATCGGTCAGTACAGCGGCCGCCGTTACCGGCTGGGGGATCCGCTGCGCATCGAGGTGCTGCAGGTCAATATCCCGGAACGCAAGATCGATTTCGTACCGGCGGGATTCAGCAGCGCACTGAAAGAAGAAGCGGTCCGGCAGCTGGCCAAGGGCCCGGCCTCAAGGCCGGGCGGAGAAAAGAAACCGCATAACCGCAAACAGGAACATAAGGCAGAGAAACGGTCCGGAAAGAAGAAAAAATCCGACAAAAGGAGCCACAGGAAGAAAGATGGAAAAAAAGGCAGTGAAGGTCATCGCCGAAAATCGAAAGGCACGGCATGATTACAGCATCATTGAAACGTACGAAGCCGGCGTGGTCCTGACGGGGACGGAAGTCAAATCCCTGCGGGCGGGCAGGGCGAACCTGAAGGATGCCTATGCCGCCGTGACGAAAAGCGGTGAAGTGTATCTCTACAATGCCCATATCAGCGAATATGATCACGGCAACATCTTCAACCATGAACCCCGCCGCGACCGGAAACTCCTGATGCATAAGAAGGAAATCGTGAAGCTCCTGGGAAAGACCCGGGAAAAGGGCTATACGCTGGTGCCGCTGACGCTTTATTTTTCCCATGGTCTCGTCAAATGCAAACTCGCTCTGGCAGCAGGCAAGAAACTGTACGACAAGCGGCGGGATATGGCGGACCGTTCTGCCAAACGGGAAATCGACCGCGCCATGAAATCAAGGAACCGCTGAGGGAACTGCAGGACGGAGATCGTCGGCCTTTTTGGGGAGAATGCGCTTAGTGTAAAATAGTTCTCGGTGAAATGAATAATCCCTTATAAAGTTGCAAAAAGAAAGACCTTCATCTTAAAATAGTTTTTGCTACAAAACTTAACCAAGAGAGAAGGTCTTCCTTAATCATGAT
>Ga0256406_1000773_pt1 | contig 55642 bp, 65 predicted proteins | sample RumenRJG_03DNA_FD_185986 | JGI IMG/M metagenome (GOLD analysis project Ga0256406, IMG submission 185986) | Bovine rumen microbial communities from Lethbridge, Alberta, Canada - RJG_03 | ecosystem: Host-associated > Mammals > Digestive system > Stomach > Rumen | place: Canada: Alberta | collected...
TGCTCCATGCGGTCCAGCACTTCCACATAGAAGCCGTGGCGCCGTGCCCATGAAGCGAATAACAGAAATGCTTTATAGCCTGCCAGCCACTCAAGATTGTTCATGTGCCCGCCCCCTGTCCGTGTAGGGCCGCACGCCTGCCGCGCTGTTGTACTGGCTATCCGTGGCGTACTTCGTCCATGCAGCCTTAGCCAGCGCCGCGACACCGCCGATGCCGGTGATGACGACGGTGATGCCGCTCCAGCATGACGACAGCTCAAACTTCGTGCCGTTCAGGGCGTTGCTCCAATAGCCATAGAGCCATGAGACCATGACAACGCACAGGAATCCAAGCATCAGTACAATCATAGCAATCACAAGCGCCAGCCAATTATGCTGTGCCCACTCTGCCGCCTTGAGAAATTTATCCCTCATGAGGCACCACCCCTTCCAGCCGGTTCAATCGGTCTGTGTTGGTCTCCTCCTGCTTCTCCAGCGCATTGAGACGCTGTTCCGTGAGGGACTGCCGCTCACGGATATCAATGATGAGCTGCCGGAGGTCCATGTTCGTCCTTGTCTGCTCCTCCACAGACTTGTTGAGATTCGCGAGACTTTCCTTCACGACGGACAGGGATCCTTTGAGATCCCCCAGATTGCCGACAATCCAGCTTATGCCCTTGCCAATCCCTATGACGATCGTGAAGATCGTCCCGCATACTGCCACTACCGCTACTGCATCCATAGCATCCTCCCCAAATAAAAAGAGCACATACCCGTTTCAAGATATGTGCTCCAATATGTAATTTGCCTATGCACTGATTATAGCATATCCGCCCTACGGCGGAAAAGCCTTTTCGTAGTTCATCGTCTTACTCCTTTGCAAAATCAATATACTGCTGGTACCGTGCCTTGTCTTTCTTCGGCACGGTCTGTTCCATGCGCTGCTCGCGCGTCATACCCTTCTTCGACTGCTCTTTCTTGACGGCCTTTGGATCGACGCCCAACGCCTTGAGTTTCGCCGCATTCTCGCCGGACGGGTTCTTGATGTACGCATCCTGCGCCTCCTGCTTCTCCTTGCTTGCCTGCGATTTCTCGTGGGAGATAATGCGCTGCATGTCAACCGGCGCACTCTCGTCAACCGAACGGAAGCCAACGGCGCGGAGGATTCTATCCCATACCCCTACATAGCGGTCATTGAGACGGCCACGCTTGCCGTAGCTTTCGCCGCTGCCCGCCGCATAGAGGTTATAGAGGCCGGGGCTTACGTCGCGCAAAGCGCTAGCGTAGTTGCCGCCTTTTAGGTCATCGTAAAGGCGCCACGACTTGCTCCACATTGGACCAGCAATATCACTTACGTTTGTAGGAATAACATCAGACAAGCCTGCGCGGTTAGACAGGTTGATATTGAACAACGCAGGCACACCGTACATCGCTACTGCCGCTAATTTCTTGTTATCACCGCAAACGGAGAGGATAGCTTTCGTAATATCATCCTTAAGAAAAGCCTTATCATCAGCCCAATCGAGTGCTGGAATACCCATCGCGCCAGCCAGCAGGAAGTACATGCCCCAGAACATAGCTTTCTGTTTGATGCTTGTACCCTTGCCCAGGAAGTCGCCCATAACCTCCAGCTCTTTGATACCGAATTTCTTAAACTGCAGCGTCAACTGCGAGATGATACTGCCACGTCTAAAGATATTCGGCGCGTCTGCTACGCCATAGTCAAAGTTGGCTTTACGGTTGATTTCCTGTGCATAGGCGATTGCCTCACGGTGAGACTTGCCCTCCTTGCGTGCCTTTTCATAAGCCGCCAGCACGGTGCCACGGCGGCAGATGGCGTCCGCCTCCTGGAAGAAGAACATGGATTTATTCCCCAGCCAGTCCATGGTGGTATTGGCCGTATTGAAGATACTGCCCCATTTACTGCGGGATACCGTCGGGGAATACCGGCGCATCTGGTCATAGCCGCTGCCGCTGTCAAGGCCAATGTCCGCGAACACGCCAGCCTCACGCAACACGCGCAACTCGGCGATACTGTACTTGTGGTGTCTGCCCTTCGCTACCATCGTAGCAAGGGAACGAACACTACCCAAATAAGCCGCCGCGTTGACAAGCTGTGTGAAGTTCAACAGGGCACTCGACATATTGAGGCCTAACGTCAGGTAACTGATCTTGCGGGAAACGCCATTACCAAATGTCAAAGCCGCGCGCTCACCATAAGTCGGTACAACAACATTCCTAAAAAGCTTAGACAAGTACGGGATACGGTGCATAAGAAAATCCGTAATAGACTGTTCCAGCGTAGACGGATTGCCGTTGAGATCGTTGATGTAGTCTTTCGCATAGCGTGCCTCAGCATTGCCTTCATGGTCATCATCAAACCTGCCATACATGCGCTCGAAGTACGAAATAGCTTTTGGCTTGAACTCCGTCTCCATCGCCACATAGCGGCTTGCGCTGTGGAAATAGTGATTGAGCACCCAGCCTAAATCCGTCTCATACCCTTCTGCGCCCGTACGGTGCAAGGCATTACCGAAGAAGCGGTGACGGCCTTTCAGCCGGACGTTGCCGCTCAGCATATCCTTTGCCTCGTCAAGGGACATATCGTTATGCTGTGAGAGGTTGCGCTGCAAGCTGTAGTAATCCATATCGCCCATGACCGGTGCATAGTCCGTGTCACTCATGCCAAGGGAATTGAAGTCGAACGTCTTAGGAACAATGTGGATGGTCTCCCCATCGGCCAGCTCGTTATGCTTCTTCCACTCCTCAGCCTGCATGACGGCCTCACGCTGGTTGCGTCCGCTTCCGATCAGGCGGTAGTCACCATTCTTGTCCACGACACGAATAAAGTAATCATGGAAGAAATGCGGGATATAGCCTTTCAGCTTGCTCATGTCAGCGGGGCCTTCCAGCACTTCGACATCCTGCAGCGGATTGCCGTCTGCGTCACGCACGACCTTTCCGTTGATATCCTTGCTCAGGCGTGTATTCATGATCTGAATCCCGCCGTCCTGCTCGAACCGCTGGATCATGTCAGCCGTGCAATGCTTGTAGCCGCGCGGGTAGCACCGATAGGCGATATAGGAAACCGTGTAGACGTGCTGCCCGTCCTTGTAGCCCTTGTCCGTGACGGCCTGCATCTTCACAAACTTGTTGTTCTGCAACTCGTCCAGTTCGGCCTGCGTGACGGTAGCAGACTTAGGCACGCCACCACGGCGCGCCTCATTGACCATATGATAGGCCTTGTTCATCAACCGCCGCACGCGCTTGTACGCCTCGGCTACGTTGTCGTTATAGCCCATGTCGTGAAGCTCCTGTGTGCTCCACTCCTTGCTTTCCGCATCGCCACGCAAGAGCAGATCGAAGAGATCCGCCTTGTCGTCCTTGTCCTTGACCAGCTTGTAAACACCGTTCATCTTGCGGTCAAAGTCATTCCGCAGGTCAACGACTTTCTGCTGTGCCCGCACGCCCATCTGATAGAGTACACGGAACCGTGGCACCTTAGAAGCGATGCGGGAAGGAGACCAGATATGATCAAAGAAGCCGATGCCACTACTCGGCTTATCGTCTTCCTCAATCATGATCTTGTCGCCCTTGAGGTGCCAACCCTTAGCCAGCTTATCAGCCGCCCGCTTGACGAAAGATTTTCCGCGTTCCTCTGTCTCAACAGGGGAGATAGAATAACGGATGTCTGCTTTCTGCGGGTTGAACCGATCGGAAAGCGGGATCACGTTACCCGTATCATCGTAGGTGATCGGTGCCAGCGTTTTCCGCGCGGCGTCGTTCTGTTCGCCTGTATAGCCAAGGTCTGCAAGGCTCATTTCGCCCTGCTCCCATGCCTGCGCTTCCATCTTGTTCTGTTTTAGGATCCTGTCACATTCCTCCTGTGAAAGTGCCCGGTTGATTTTCAGGCTGCCGGAAATTGCCCACGCGCCCAGCTCAGGGTGTGCCTGCGTGAGTGGATTCGTCGCATAGTAGTAATAGCCGTTCTCCGGCATGTACTGCAAATCGGCGTTCTTCGGGTTCGGCTTGCCGGACTTCGTGAACGCCTTAGCCTGCGAACGTGCCTCATGCGTGTAGTCGGTATCTGCCGCCAGTTCACATTCAAACACAACCTGATTCGAGCGGTGAACCATGCCATACGGCTTGCTTGCATCCTTTTTGCCGCCCTGTGGGAAGAACGGCAGCGTACCTGCGTGCCAACCGGGGCGATAGGCGAGAGCTGTAATGCTCTTGGCCTTGCTGCCCTCCGGCAGGAAACCACGCTCGATAAGCTCCTGACGCACTTCCTCGCTAGGAATGACAACACTTTTACCCGTCTTGCCGCCCTTGGTATAAGGGTTCTGTGTGCTAGGCACATAGCATTTGCCGTTCGCCGCCTTGAAGTGGTAAGCAGGCTGTGCGTCCAGCCATACGCCCTGCGGGAGTTTTTCCGTACCGCCGATAAAGAGCGCCGTTGGCGAGCCGTCGGGGGCAACGGTGAACACCTTATAGACTTTGATAGTCTGTTTGGGTGCCGCGCCCGTGCGGGTGACATAGGCCACGGTCTGCTCGGGTACTGCATTATGGAAGCCTGCCGCCTCTGCCGCATCGTGAACCATCGTGCGCAACTCGTCAAGTGCCTGCTCACGCTCCGCATCCGTTTTCGCATTTTGGTAGCGGTCAACGGTCTGCATATAGCGTTCATTTTCTGCACTAGAAAAGCCGTCCTGATTATCAGAACGGCTTATGCTGTGGTGTACGTGGTCTTCTTCGCTATAGGCTTTGTCGCGAATGGACTCAAACCTATCACGAATTATGCGTACTTCATTGTTCGTTGCTGGATGTAAGGCCTTGTTGCGTCCGTTGCTACCTTCTGAATATTTTCTTCGGGTACGTGCGGAAACAGCTTTCTCAGCCCCTCCGCGTATTCCTTGGGGTCTTCCGATAGAAGCGTTTTGAACATCAATTCTTGCCTTGACTCGTTCGTCATTGTCGAAACACCTCCTAGCATATTCGTGAGAGAGCGCCAGTATATCCTTTAGTTCTTCAACGCCCTTATCAAATTTATCATTTGCAAGATAACCCTCATTGTGGAAAGTTGCGCGTAAAGAACTTAGCAACGGCATCTCATCACGGATTGTCTCTGCGCTATAAGCCGTAATATCTTCTAGATGTTCGCCGATATACGACTTAACTTTGTCAGCCAAATACTCCCGGTGTTTTTGTGGAATACGTTTGGCATAAAAATCATCTATCCAACTATCCTCATTATCACCTTTACTTTCGCCATTGTCAACGCCTTTTCCTGCCGCTTCGGCACGGCTAAACAGGCTAAATCCGCGAGAAGGTCTCTCTTGCTCGCTGTAGCCCCATTTTTTGCCGCTTGCCAAATCCTCGAAGACCTGCCGCGCGTAGAGGTTAGCCTCGATGGCCTCGCCGATAACAGGCAGGTGGGAGGCCAGTCGCTCGAAGAAGTCACGGATTTTACCCATCAGCTTGCCGAATGCATGATACTTGCCAACCGCATGCTTCTCCATGTAGTCGCGGTAAGCGTCAGCAATCTTTTCCTCGGTGCCATACTTGCGGAAAAGCGCGCGCCGCTCCGTTGGGTTGAGCACCATCTGCATGGCTACATGCATAGCCTCATGATAGGCCGTGCCCACTTCGCCACGCTTGGAGAGGTCAATGATGGCCTGCCCATTAATGACGTACTCGGAACCGTTGACCTTGATGGCAACGTCCGGTGCATAGCCGTGGTCGGCGCGCGCCCTTGCCGCCTCCCTGCCAGTCAGCTCCATGTCATCATGTAGACTGACCTCTACGTGTAAGCCGTTGGGCATCGTGAAGGCAATGTGGTCGCCGTCATCCCTGACGTTCCTCGCGTGCGGGAAGGCCAGCATGATCTCATGCTTGAGCTCCGCCGCACTGCGGGTAATCTCACGTTGTGCTTTGCCAATGCTTAACTTACGCAGGAGGCTAATTGCCTTGACGTCGAACACAACGTAACACTCGCCGTCAGCCTTGCCGTCATACTTAATACCCTTGATACCGACTTCATTAAGCGCCATAGACGCCTCTTTAGCGGAACCATACTTGCGCGTTAAGCGACGGTAAATTATGCCACCTTCCAGCTTACTGTCAGGCGAAATGCCAAGTTTTGCAAGTGCTTCACGCACTTTAGGCGGCTGGTCCGCAACGCTTGCCTGCTCGTCAAGCATGACATTTTCATCCGGTATTTTCGCCTCTGCCAACATGCCAGCTTCACGTTCTTTATCAAACGCAATTTCTTGGTTATTGAGCACGTCCAGCCCGCCGTTGGCCATTTTAATATCCATACCGTTAGGCGACGCTTTAGCGCGCACGCGTTCAAGGAAAGCGCGTACCTTGCCTAAGTCTTTGCCTTTACGGAAAGCCAGGTCAATGAGCGCGCGCAACGGACGTGATTTCACCTGCTCGCCTGTTGCGTTGTCCACAATGTCACTCTGCCCATAATAAGTATAGGCTTTATCGCCGATGAAAATTACATTGTCGTTGCCTACGGTCGCACCGTGAATAAGCCGCTCACGGTAGTTTTGTGATACGTCCTTATCCTTGGCAAAATACATGCCCCAGCCATGAGAGGCAAGCCCCTCGCCAGTACCAACATAGCCTGCATCGAACTGGTCGAATACGTGTTGTGTACCATGGTAGACAATGCTGTACTTCTTGGCATGGTGCTCCTGCAGGTAGGCAGCTGCAGCCTTGGCGAAGGCGTCCCTGCCTTCCGTGGTATGGAACAGGAACTGTTTCGCCACGCGGCTCCAGTAACCATGATTTGCCTTGGCGATGTCCCTGATGGCCTTATAGGCATCACGGTCAACATTATAGGCAATCTTGGCCGCTGGCATCTCTTCGCCATTGTCCGTGCGGGTAAAAGTGCTCGTCTGGATATGTTCATTGGCGTTTGCCTGGACGTTTTTATCCTGTGGCTCGGCCTGCGTTTCAGTCTGTGCCGCATCTTGTTTAATCTGTGTGCTACCAGCTTCTCTAGTCTCGCTTGTATCCTGCACCGCGAACTGATCTTTATGCTCGTCTACATAGCGATTGGCCTCGTCCATGAATTTCTTACGGGCATCTGCCGTGTCGAATACAAAGCACTCGCGCCTGTTGTCATAATAGCCACCGTTGAATCTGGCCGCCTTGATGATAGGCAGACTCTTAGCTATGCGCTCGCTATCCGTGTGCGCCTCAAAAGCCTTGCTCGCACGGTTATTCTTCTCCGTGGTGAAGTTCTGCACGCGGTCTGCACCGATGCGCGGCGGCATGCTGTAGTTCTCCATCAGGTCGAACAGCTCGTTGATATCCTTGACGTTGCTGAAATCAGCCTCACCGCGCGCATTGGCTTCCGCCTTTTCGCGGTCGCCCTTGTCGGCGTACTTGTCAATGACAAGAATCTTCGTGTGTACGGTCGTACCAGCGCGCTCGAACATGACGCCCGGCATGCGGACGGATGCAACGAGCACAGCGTCCATTGGTGGTTTCGCGCCCTTGATGGGCTCGCCCTGCTTGTTCTCACCGTAGAACCATTTATTGAAGTGCGCCTCGCAGGAGGGGCCGTCCGGGATGATGGCAATCATGCGGCCACCATCGGCCAAGTGCTTATATGCCTTGGCAACGTGCTCGATGGCCGTCTTGCCGCCGTGTCCGAATGGCGGATTCATGGCGATACCCTCGAATTTGTTGTGGATATCGAATTCCATGAAATCACCGTCGAAGAGCTTTGCATTCGGCGTTACCATCTGCGCCTCAGGTGCCAGCTTGCCGGACGGCTCCACTACCGTATTGATGGCATTGTCGCTGCTCCAGCGGGAAATAGCACCATGGCCAGCCGACGGTTCGAGGAAGCGGTCACCGATTTTCTGCCCCAGCCACTGCAACATCTTCATCCCGATAGGCTCAGGCGTAGCAAAATAATCCATGCCCTCGGCGGACTTGTTGCTGCTCGTCTTTTTGCCGCGCGCGTAGTAGAAAGCCTTGGCACGGTCCCAGTCGGATAGGTCGCCGCCGACAGTGCGGTCCATTTCCTTACCGCCGGTTCCCTCGTCCTTTGCTCCCGGCAGGCGGCGCTTCCAGTCATCGCTCAGAATCTCTGTATAGAGCGTCGTAAACGAATCACGCAGGCCTCGCGCCTTGTTGCCAAGGGCAAGGTTCTCCACGGTCTCAGCACGGCCGCCAATGGTCGAAGCAAAGAGCTGCTTCTCCATATTCGTTCCCGTAGCCAGGTAGCGGAATACCGCGTTGGACTGGTTGCCTACGCGGTAAATGCGGCCTTCTATCTGCATGGCGTAGGACGGGCGCTCCGGCATGGCAATGTTGATGAGCACGCGCTGGTGCTTGCCCGTCGTATCATGCAAAGAAATGCCCGCGTTGCCCGCATCCTGCTGCACGATGATGATGTTCTTGCCGCTGTTGTCGTCATTGAACTGTTCAACAGCGGTCTTGCGGCTCTTCTTGTGCTCTGCACTGCCGTCGATGTAAAGCGCATCGTCACCAAAGGCCTTGGCGAATGTCTCCATCGGCGAAGGCTGCGTACCAAGATTGATATTGACGAGCTCCGAGTGTTCTGCGGCAAACCGTCTGTACTCCGGCAAGGCCTTGTTATATTCTTCCTGCGTGAGGTGTGCACCTTTGATGTCAAATGGGCGAACATTACCATGCTCCACCATGGACTGATGGAAGATAACCACCTTGCGCCCCATCTTCACATACTGACGTGCGAGCTTGACAGCCTCGCCTGCCTTGATGGATTCCAGCAGGTAGCGCTGTGCACGGCGGTCGAACTTCTTGCGCAGGGCCTCATACAGGTTGCTGTAGTGCTTGTCGTTGCGCAGGATTTCAAAACCTTCGTCAATCGTCTTGCCAATGCCCTGCCCTACGAGGATAAAGCCACGGTCATAGTCTTTGTCTACTTCCAGTTGGCGGCCACGAATGACGCCCGCCTTGGCCATATCGTCGTGGAACTGTACCTCCATGGCGCGGTTGTCCACCTTGCCGTCTGGCCGCGTGAGCTTGTTGTAACGCATGCGATAGCCGAAGTGCTGCATCATGAACTTGTCACGGCCGTTGCCCTGATTGTAGCCAGCAAACTTGCCCTTGTCGCTCTCGTAGTTCCAAAGGTAGCCCTCGCCATAGTCCACATCCTTGTCGTAGGCAAAAGGCGTAGCCGACAGGAAGACGACACGCGGCTTTTCCTGCTGTGGCATCTTCTCCCATTTTTCGAGCACGTCCGCATGAGCCTTGCGCAGCTTATTCAGCTCCGTGTAATAGTCTGCCTCCAAGTTCCTGATATGCTCGTCGAGACTGTTTAACGCATCCTTGTTCTTTGCCTTGACCAGTACCTTGCGCTGCATCTGTGCCTGCCTGATTTTATCAACCAGCGCCTCCATTTTCTTGGTGCGGTACTTGAGCTCCAGGCGGCGGCCCAGACCGCGCGCATGAGCGGTGACGGCGCGCAGCATCTTCAGGATACCCGTCTCCGTGCCGCTGGCATTGTTCAGGATATTGTGCGACTCGTCGGCGATGACAGCATCCCAGTTGCGGTCCTTGACCAGTGCCGCGTTCTGTTGGAAGTTGGCATAGGTCGTAACACATACCTGACCTTCCCTGCCTGCATCCGTCGTACTTTCGAGCACGTGAATATCCACGCCGAAGAACTTCTTCGCCGTGTTGACCCAGCTCTTATTGATTTCTGCCGTTGGGGAAATGATGAGGATATTCTTGCGGCCGCTGTTGATCATGCGCTTCACGAGGCCAAGGCCCGTAAAGGTCTTGCCCGTGCCGGTACCATTGGTGAACAGCACACCCTCGCCGCCCTTCTCACCGAAGAGGCGATCCTCACCGAACTTGACATCCTCGGCCTGCGCGTCCTGCAAACAAGGCAGGTCGTTCTTGATTTGGTCAAGATCGCCTGCCTTGAATTTGCCGCTGTTCTGTTTTGCTGGCTTTGCCGCCTTTACTTTTTCAGCGGCTGCATGGACTTGTCTGTCTTGAGCAGATGTAATATCTGCTGCTTTTCTGCCGTCGTCAATCCGGGCACTTCCATCGTAGCCAGCTCTAACGCCTCCTGATAACTCAGGACCTCCGGCGCTACCGGTTCGATTCTCGGATTCCTCTTTCTGTACTCCGCGATGGCCAGTCTCTCCGCCAGCAGAGGTGCCACGGTCTCGAACGCCAGCGCCACCTCGTGGCCCACTTTTGGCTCCAGCCTGCTGTACACCTTCCTGCTCGTTTCCTGTGCGGGGTCCTCGGCCTGCATCAGTTTGCCCCACTCGGTTTTGATCGTCCCCTTCGCCAGCTCGTTCAGCCAGCTTGCCGGTGCTGTCATCAGCATTTTTTGTCTCTCCTTTCGTCAGTTCTTCCATATTGGTCGGATGCATGTACTCATTGATGGCGGCATCCGCAGCGCGCAGATACCCTTCAATGTTCTGGTATGCTTCCTTGCCATAAGTATTGGTGAATTCCTTGGCTATGGCATTGAAGTCCGTCACGCCATTCTCGTGAAGCGTGCCGCAATAGCGCACGGCGGCTGCATAGCCTTTGGCGTTGAACTCGCGGTCCGTCGGGGCATTGTTGATACCCTTCCAGATAGACTGTACCCATGGCTTGATATCGTCGCCCACGACCTTGAGCAGGTGTGCCGCCCATGGCTCGAATTTCTTGAAACCAAGACGTACCAGTTTTACGCCGATCTGCGCACCCAGCGTATAGATTTTGGGATTGAACATGGGATTTGCATTGACCTTTTTCAGCTCGTCCTGCAGCTGCTTGCTAAGGTCTGCAATCTCTTTCTCCAACTGCTCTTTCTCGGAGACCTTCGCCTCTTCAAAGAGCTTGTTGTTGGTATCAATCGCCTTTTTAAAGTCGCCCTGTGGGGTCTTGTCCACGCGCTTCAGGCCGAACGCCGCTTCTAGGTCGCTCATGGCATCCTCTTTGCTGCCAAATACGCTTTGTTTCTCCGGCTGCTCATCCGGCTTTACTGCTGCGTCTGACTCTCCTCCTCGTCCATCCAGTCGTAGATTTTCGGATTTACCGGCCTGTGCCCTTTCTCCACCAGCCTCAGATACTTTCTCCTGACGTCCGGTGACAGGTTTGCTGCCGTTTTCTCGTTCCTCCTCATGTGATACGCTAGAGGTAGGAGAAGGCTCGTCAGCGCCAGTTGCGCCGACCTGCTGACCCTGTTGGGGCGAGCCTTTTAAGCCTGCGGAAGAAGCATTGTCGGCGTGCCTCGTTGAATCCGCAGGCTTTTCTAGTGCCTCCAATGTATCGTCCCGATTTGGGGCAGACTGCCCCCTACCCCCATTATCGGCCTCATTCAAGAAGGCTGCGCGATCATCCTCGTTATGGAAGTTGAAGCCGCCTAAACGCTTGTTCCACGTACCATTATGTGCTGTGGCCTTCTTCTTGAGGTCGGCCACGGTGGGCTCGCCCTCCTTGAGCTTGCGGACAATTTTCGCGGCATACATCTGCTGGCCTTTGTTCTTGCCCGTCTTTGGCGTGTACTCGCTCGTCTCGAAGATCGGATTCGCCTTAGCCTGTGCATCGGCTACCTGCTGTGCCTTGTTGGCAATGGCCTGCTGCTCACGCGCCGCATCCTCCTGCGGTACCTGCATAGGCTTCTCTGCCTGCTGCTTGACAGGCGCGGCTTTAGGCTCCTGCGGTGCCTCATACGGCTTGACTTCCTGTGCGCCCGTCTGCTGGCCTTTAGGCGTAGGTGCATTAGTCTGTACCTGCGGTGCGTTCGGTGCGGCCTGTACGGGCTCCTGCGCGTTCTGCGGGGCGACCGGCTCGATAGGCTGGCTCTGTTGCTCGGACGCCTTGGGGAGGGCCTCCTCATGTTTCGCCGGTTCCTCCTGCCCCTGTGCTGTTTCTGGAACAGGGATATCGCTGTTCACATCAGCGGGTGCTTCCTGCTGTGCCTGCATCGCCTGTGAGAACTTGGAGATAGCCGGGCTGCCGAAATGGGCAACCGCTGCGAGACGATTTTCCGGTGTATCGATGAAGTGCCCGGTCTTGTCCAGTACGCCAGTCAGGAAATTCACATCACTGCGCGTATTCGCCGTCTGCGCCATGTTCTCGACAAAGGCAGGGATATCATCGACGCGGAACGTATTTGCCACCTGCGTGTTTACCTGCGATGCAGGCTGCGCCTGTGCATTGGTCTGCTGGCCAGTCTGTGCACCCGTCTGCTGCATCTGCAAGAACTGCGTAGCGATAGGCGAGCCTTTGAAGTACTGCTGTACCTTGGATTGGTTCTCCGGCGTGTTGTGGAACCTGCCATTGCTATCCAGCATTCCCTGCACAAAGGAGATGTCCTCCGGCGTATGACTTGCATTGTTAACGAACGAGACAAAGGCCGGAATATCGGCAGTGGAAAGCGTGCCAGTCACCTGCGGCGTAGGGGTGCCCTGTGCCGTGCGCTGCGTCGCCTGTGGCGCGGCCTGCACATTGACCTGCACGTTGCCTTTCGCCTTGCTGCCATGTGCCTGTGCTTTAGGAGCACGCAAGGCCAGCAAATCCTTTGCCTGATCCAGCGTCATGGAACCGGCATCCATGATCTCCTTTGGTACATACTGTGCAAGGTTATCCTCGACATAGCGACGCACGAACTGCTGGAACGCTTCGTTGCTTGCCATGGCCGCGCGAATCTCCGCCGTGTTGCGGAAAATCGGCTTGCCGTTCTCGTCGGTAAAGATATTCGGAGCGAAGAGCCGGGACATGGCCTCATCCTTCTGCACCTGCCCGAGATCATCAAAGATTTTCTTTACCTGCTCGTCGTTCGTATCAGCGAAGTCAAGTAGCTTGTTAGACAGCATATTGGCGAAGTTTTGCAGAGATACGTTCTGCTGGCTACTCGTCTGTTTCGGTACATTGCTAATGTCGCCAGCTTCGCCCAAAACCTTTTGAGCATATGCCTTGGTTTCGCCACTGCCGACATTCCCTCTGCCACCATTATAGGCTTCAAGAGCCTGACTCCAGTTACCAAAGTGGTCATATTCCTGCTTCAGGTACCGTGCTGCACCGTCAATGGCCTGCTGCGGATTATATGGGTCAATACCGAACGATTCCGCCGTACTTGGCATAAACTGAGCAATACCAACTGCACCAGCAGGAGATTTTGCATTAGGATTGTAACCGGATTCCACGTCGAGCAACGCAGAAATCAGATTTGCGGGAACGCCGTTTTTCGCCGCTGCCTGTTCAATCCAAGCATCATATTGCTGATTGCCGCTAGACTTAGTAAGCGTGCCGCCCATGGCAGCCTCCGCATTGCCAGCATTGTTCTGTGCACTCTGCTTTGCCTCGCCGCCTTCATGATCGGAGAAATGAATGTGGCCGCCCGTAGCGTGCGGGGACGGATGTGCATATTCGTCAAGCGGTACAAGACCGAGTTCCTGCCCTTTCTGAATGAGGAATTCACGCTCGCCGTTCTGATTGCTGGAGACACCGCCACCGGAAACATCGAACGCCTGCCCGCTGTTGTGCCAGGAATCGTTAGGATTACCCTCACGTCGCATGCTGGTAACTTGCAGATTCTCACCGAATTTGTCCTTATAGGCATGTGCCAGTGCATTGAGCTTCTGCTCCGTGCCGCCGACAAGATTCGGATTGCTGACCTCGCTCGTGATGGTATAGGCTTTGTCGCTATACGTCGGCATGCTACCGTTGCTGTTAGTCTGCGCCTGTTGCGTATTCACCTGCGGCATATTGACAGACGGGGCCTCGATGTTGTACTGCTGCGTCTGCTGGTTGAACCAATCAATAGCCTCCTGCGGATCCATTTCCGTGACATCCCTGCCGTCAGCCGTGGGAACGCTCATATCTTTGGCGATAGCACGAATGCTATCCGCATCGTTCTGCATCTGCTGGATTTTCTGTTCGCGTTCTGCCTCGTTAGCAGCTTCCCTAGCCATGGCGCGACTGTTACGCACACCGCCGCGCACGCCCCACATAGCCGTAGGGAGTGCGCCGATAGCGGCAAGGCGTCCGGCCTCCAGCTCATCTTCAGTAGGATTGAACCACGTGCCATAGGGTTTACCTGAGTACTTATTCTGCACGCGCTGCTGTGCCATTTCCTGAATGCCTTCGCTTGCCATTTCCATAGGCACATTGAGAGCATTTGCAGCCAAGGCACGTTTGAATCCGCCCTGCCCAAGCCTGCTAAAGGTCTTGCCGCCAAGGGTTGCGCCAAATACGCCGGACGTTACCATGTCAAGGGGCAACTCCTCCTTGATCATGTCGTTCATTTTGCCGAGGATTTCCGAATCCGAGAGGCCTTGCTCCTTGAGGTCGGAGTAGATTCCGCCTGCATTGCTTGCCGCTTCCATGGGTGCCATCTTCAAGGCGTAATTGCCTACATCGTTGGCAACGCCCATCAGCCAGCTAGGCTTTGTGACAGGATTTCCTGCCTCATCGACAACGCCCTTGAGGACCTTGGAATCAATAGCACTGGCCACACGTTTTGCACCGACTTTACCGAGGACACTTGCCAGCAGCCCAACGCCACGTGCCGGTAACGATACTTCTGGCAGGACTGCCGTCTCAGCCATAAATGGGATAGAGCTGCCCAGTCCATTAGCTACATCCGCCATCATACCACCGCTATCGTACCAATAGCCGGGATTGGTCAAACGGTCTCCCAGTGACATGCCATCCCATGCATGGTTTTTATAATGTGCATTCCAGTCTTCTCCGACATTTTGCAAGTATTCGCCATTGTTAAGTAAGAAATTTCCTACGCCAGCCTGCCGCAACACTTGGTCAATAGACGGCTCGTCCTCATAGTCGTGTGCCCCGTTGATAAGCGACCCAAGGTAACTTAATTGCCCACCAATTGCAGCAGCGCCACCACCGGCGAGCTGTGCTGCTAATCTGACGAATGGGTTTGTTGAGTACCCACCTGCATCGTTGCTAGAATAGCTATCAGCGCTGTCGTCGGGATCACCGACGGCATTCATTATATTCCGTTCCCATCGCTCCATAGACGCTCACTCCTTTTAGAGGCCATAGTCTCCCCAATTTGTTCCAGCTAAAATGTCATCCGCCATATCACCATACTTTGAATGGGCATAATCTTCCAGCTGTTCCCTAGAATAGTGGCGGTCACCATTTGCCATACGTTTAGCATTACCCTCTAGTACGTCCGTCCAATCAGACTGGTCGTAATTGTAATCATCATTATCATGCTTTATCCCGGAGGCTGCGTCCAACGTGTTCTGTGCACTAGGCAAATAATTCTCCCATGGATTAGGCTCTCCAGGATGTTTATCCGCATATTCATTATAGTTTTTGATGATGCTCATCGCGTTTGAAGTAGATTGTCCCGAGCCGCTTCCACGACTCCCACCGCCTGAACGGCTCCCGCCGCCACCAGCTCGCGCCGATGCTAACGACGCCGCAGCTGCTTTCTTTGCCTCGGCATTCGTCTGTGCAATACGTTCAGCGCTTGTGGTCTGTGCCTTAATGCCTGCAAGAGAATAGTCTCCCTGCGTATGCAGGAGCATATTCTTGACTGCGCCTTCTTTATCCATCTTGCCCAGCGCCTCTTTATATGCTTCAAGAACCGCGTCCATATTGCGATTAAACCTCCAGCGCTGGATCGGTGAAGCGTAGTTTTGCATGCCCATAGCCGCAGCCGTCGGCTGTTCGTCGTAGATGAGGTTAAGGATAGCCGCGCCGTTATCGTTCATTTCGCCCGTGTGCTGGTTCACACCGTACATGTAGTAGGCATTCGTGAGGTCACGCACGCGCTTGCTCTGGTACTGCCCTGCCCGCCTTGCGGCTTCATCGACGGCAGCGCGTTCGGATACACCGGCGTTACGCAAGGCATTGTACTCCTGCTCGAAGTATTCGTTGGAGGTCATGCCCTCCATGGCTTTGCTCACGCCCATGCGGTTGTCCATCTGAATGAGCGAGTACAGATCGTCGGCATTCATATCGCCGCTAATATCGTCAAGGCCGTAGCGCTTCATTGCCTTGCGAATACCTTCTGCTTTTGCATGTGCGGCCTGTTTGCCTGCATCATCCTGTGCCGCGGCCCATGCCTGTTTTGCCCCGTACAGGTCAGAGTATGCGCTTCTCTGCCCCCACGTCATCGGCTGGTCAGGCGCGATAGCATCATGGCTTGTCCCGCTGTATACCGGCCACGGCTGAACCGGCGCAGACTGTACGAGAGAGGGTGCCATGCCCGTCCCTGCCATCGAGGCCGCATAGGGGACGTTCTGAGCCTGCTGTGCTTCTCGTGCGGCCTGTCCAAGCTGTGCCGCATTGGACGCTACCTGTGCCGCCTGTGCCTGCGTTGCGTCCTGCTGGTTCGGCGTGGCTACTGGCTGCATGGCTACCTGTGGCGCAGGTGCCGAATCCTGCGCGGCCTGTGCGGCCACCTCCTCCGGCCTTGGTGTGGAGAGTAGTGCCGCCGCCTGCTGCAGGTCATAGCTATTCGGAACGGAGCCACGATAGAGAGCATCCCTGGCCTTAGCTAAATCCCTTGCAAAATCATATTTTGAATCTGCCATTTTCTGCACCTCCCATCAATACCCATACGGGTGCTTGTTCGGGTCAAGCAGACTGAACGCCGGTTGTGCATTGGCATTCATGGCTGGCTGGTCTGCCGGATACGAAACGTTGCCCGCATCAAACGTCGGCTGCCCCATACTCCCAACACTGACTGATTTGCCATCACTCAATGTAACCTGTGGCGGGACCGTAAAAGACATGGTATTAACGCCGTTAGGCGACTGATTGAGTGCCGCCCCTGCCGAGGCCACCTCCTGCATGGTAAGCGGCTTTTGCCGTGCCAATGGATTCCATTTCTGCATCAGCACATCCGTTCCATTTGGTGTGCCGAACTGGTATTTCTTGGAGTTCATCGCCTGAATCTTTGCCTGATCCGCCGCATCCTGCCTATGCTTGATACCACCGCCGATCAGCGCACCAAGGCCGTAGCCGATAGCCGCCTTCTCATTCATCATCGACGCCAGCATTGCCATCTGCAACATACGCTGAAAATCCGTTGCATCGTTCGCACCCTGATTCGCTACCTTTGGGTTGTTCTGAAATGCTCCTGCTCCGTATGCCATGTTGAAAACCTCCCTTACTCCGGCCAATCCTCGCCGCCCTGTGCGGTGAAGCCATCGGCAATATAGTTATTCTCGCCTGCCACATGCAGGTCATACACGCGCCGCTCGCCGCTGTAGACGATACTCTGCACCTTGCCAACGTTCTTCAGCTCCGTGCCGATCTTGAGATCGCCAGCAAGGACATAGGTGCCGTCCGGCTTCATGAGCGGCTGTGTGAGCGTGGTCGACGTATGCCCGTGCTGTGCGATGATGTTGTACACGTCGTTGTAGTGCGGCGGCATCGTTTCGATAACCTTCTCTGCCTTGCCGCTGTCTGTAAGCACTTCTTCGCCTTTCTCAATCCGCTGAATTTCCTTCTCCGTGCCGTCCGCCATCTTAACCATGGTGCCAGCAGGGAAGCAGAATAAGGAGTTGCCAAGGCCATAACTAATCCCACTGAACAGACCGCCAAACAGGCCGCCCATACCACCGCCACTAGTACTCTGTGTCTGCGTGCTGGTCGTGGTGCCCTTGCCCGCTGCCGACTGCAAGGCCGCAATATTGCCGCCGCTATTCAGGCCTAGTGACATCTGCCACAAATTCGATGCAGGCTGTTGTGCCGCCGCCTGCGCTGCCGCCGCCATCGAAATAGGCTGGCCTGCCGAATTGAGGATGTTTGACCAAAGGCCACTGTTCTGCGAGTTGCCATTGATCCGGTTTGACAGCTGCTGTTGCGTGATGCTCCCCGCCTGACCTAGTGCGGCATTGGTATTGGCAAGGCGCTGCTGTGCCGCCGTACTCCCGTACTGTGTTGCATCTGCCGTATTCTTATACTTCTGCTGGACAAGGTTGCTAGCCTGCCCGTTTACGGTATTTGTATTGCCAAACTGCTGCTGTGCGAGGTTTGCGATATTGCCTAGCATGCCGCTGGTGTTCCCAAACTGCTGCTGTGCGGCATTCGACTGCTGACTGATCGCATTCCCTGTATTACCCAGCTGTTGCTGTGCAATGTTCCCGCGCTGAGCGGCCTCATTCATGGTGTTCTGGTACTGTTGCTGAGCAAGATTGCCAGCCTGTGCGTTCAACGCGTTGGAATTCGCCAGTTGCTGTTGGGCGAGGTTATCCTGTTGGCCGATTGCGCTATTGGTATTGGCCAGTTTCTGTTGTGCGGCATTGGCCTGCTGGTTATACAGGTTATTCAGGCTGTTTGCTGTATTGGCCGTATTGCCGTACTGCTGTTGGGCAAGCTGTGCGCCCTGATTCGTCAGTCCGGCCACCTGATTGATATTCTGCTGGTACTGCTGTGCTACGGCATTGGCCGCGTTCTTTTGGATGTCGTTAAGCGCTCCCGTTGTTACGGAGGAATTCAGCACGCCACGGTTGCCCAAATTGGTAAGTGCCTTGCCCATCGTATTGGTGAGCGTGCTGGAAATGGCGTCCTGCATATTCTTTTGATACGCTGCCGGGAGGTTCCCATTAGCAAGGCTGGACAGCGTATTGCCAGCGCCCTGCAAGGCCGAATTCGCCGTGTTATTTGCGCTCGTATATGTACTGGCCAGATTTCCCGACTGGTTCGCAAAATTCGTGATGGCGTTATTAGCTTCCTTTGCGGCATCACCATATGCACCCGCCGAATTGCCAAGTATGCTGTTCGCCTTGTTCGTGCTTGCACTATAGTTGCCAAGAACGTTATTCAAACTGCCGTTTACCTTGTTCGTCGCTGCATTGTATGTGCTTGCTACATTGCCGAGGGTGCTATTTGTCCCCTGCACGGCCTCACTAAAGTTATTGGCATTATTGCCGATGGCCTGATTGACGGTTCCCAGTGCTTGCTGGTACCCGTTCATCGTATTACCAAGAGTGCGGTTCGCACCCTGCAAGGCCGAATTGTAATTGTTTAGGATACTGTTCAACGAACGATTCGCGTTGCCAGCCGCCGCGTTATACGTCCCCTCCATCCTGTTTATATCATTGTTTGCGCTGTTCGCCGCCCGCTGGTACTGGCCGGACAGCCCGCCGATGCTGTTGTTCGCCGCATTGACCGCAGCATTATTGCTACCGATAAGGCCATACATACCATTCATGGCGTTGCTCAGATTCCCCTGCGCCGCCTGATTCATCCCGTTATAGTCAACCTGCACGGTACCAAGGGAATCGCGCAATACGTTCATCGCGTAATTGTTGAGTGCCAAGGCATTCGGTGCTACGGCTTTTGCATAGTCACTCGCATTCTTCTGCATCGCAAGCTCATATTCCGTTGGTGTATACGTGCTTGTGTTGTTGACCGTGGTGCTACTGCCGCCTTTAAAATGACACAAGTGGAAATACCTCCGTCTGGTGCGCGACTCCGCTTTTCGATCATACAATTCTTCCATATGATCCATTGTGTCTCACTCCCTTCATATCTCCCATATCACACGATAGGCCACAACGCCGCAATCGTTGTACGTCCATGCGGGCACGGCTAAAATAGCCTTTCCCGTAGCCTTGTCCTCCGCATGATATATGAACAGCCCGTTTTTATCCTGCTCCCTAGAAAGAATCCGCGCATGAAAAAGCCGCATGTATGCCTTGATCTGCCCGCGGATATCATAGGTTAATCCGTAGCCGATCTTCAGCTTACGTGCGGTCTCGTCAACCTTGTTTTTCCAAAACGCGCCGTCACCACATACCTGCCCGATCCCCACGACGTTTGGCGAAAAAAGCACCTCGCAAAAACCTTTATCAGGTCGGAAGAACAAGGCGCATGTATTGTCACGCTCAAACGGATCCCAAGGATTTTTCTTGTTGTAGATGTCAATCCATTCCACTAACGTTTTGCTTGCCGATATTTTTTCTGGATCCATACATTACCACTTCTTTTTGCGCCTGCTATAACTATCCAATCCATTGTCGTATAAGTAAGCATCCCTGTCGTGGAACGCGCGGGCATAATTCGTGGCGGCGTCGGGGCTATTAAACACCCCTAAGATATGTCCGGTACGTTTCGCCTGTTCGATTGCCTCAGTATCAGACAGAATTCTACTTCCGTCTTCTGCCGTTGTCGGGATTAGGTATTCATATCCGTCCTCTCCGCCTACACTTATAGACCGGACTGTACTATACGAGCCGTCAGAATTTTGTACAGGAATCCGTGATCCAGGCAATATATTGCCGTGACGAACAAGCCCAATAGCAGGAAGCTCTCCCACTTGCGCGGCACGCTCCGCCTCATCAGGGTACATTTCTCTCCATGCCAAATGGTCAGCAACATTGTCACCTATGTACCTATTTCCTTCATACCATTGAGGATTATCTCGCTTTGCCTTAGAAAATGCCCGCTCTTTTTCAAGTTCATCCCACGAACGACCGTACATACTGTTATAGTCCGCTTCTGCCTGTGCTAGTGCAGCAATGCGTTCAGGTGTTAGATGTGTACCGAAGATTTGAGAAAATAAGCCTTGCGGATTTTCCTGCGATTCCTTTTTCGTGTTGGCAATTGAAGAATTTACAATTCCAAAGATTCCCATGTAATCACCGCCTTATAGGTCTGCCACTTCCACCATGACATGCTTAGGAATAAAAGGCGCGTGCCCGGATAGTGCCACCTGCATGTATGGTGTCGTGTGGTTGCATCTGACTTTGCGCCGTCTGTTGGTTGGCATAGTCAAATGAATGTTGTCTACGTCTACTTTTACATCGCCCGCATGGTCAGATGCACCGTCCGTATCAATGGAACGAACGATAATCTTGTTTGTGCCTACGGTATCCTTTAGCTGGATAGCAAAGTCAATCGCCGTCCCGCTGTCGTCTGACAGAGTATCGTCCAGCTTGTACAGCGCATTCCCCGACGCGATAACCACCTTGTCCAGCGTCTCCGTGATGGAGGTAATCGGGATAGGGAATGTCATTGTCGTGGCCGCGCCCAATGCGTAGTTATACGCGACAAGGTGCCGTGCATCCTCTGTAGGGCGGATAATCAGGAGCTTATGCCGCCGCAAGTTGAATAGTTGCGGGTCGAACTGCGACTGTACAACAAGCTGGCTGAACTTCTGCCCGATATCGCCCGTGGCAATGTTGCCATAATCCATGGTCGTGGACAGCGTACGCAAGCCCACGCGCGACATAAATACGGCGTCGTTGCCAATGGGCACGGCCGCCTGCCGTCCTGTTGGGTCGGTCTCCGTTGCCACACGGTACACCGCCCATGAGGCCGGGTCAGCATCGCCGGTGAGCTGGTAGATCATCCCGTTGTTCTTGATGATCATGAGATCGGTTGCGAGAGGAACGACGGCGATGATATCGCCGCTGTCCCCATAGCCAATATCAATCCACTGCCCTGTTGATGCATCGTTGTCGTCCGTGTCCCAGCTCTCGCCGTCACCGACTGCCGAATATGTAATGCGGTCGCTGCCCGTCATGCACACGCATAGGCGGGCGAGGCGCTGGAATACGAGATCACAGACAGGCGCATCCAGCACCGTGTATGTCGCCGCATTCGCCGGATCATAATACTGGAGCTTCTCCCCGCTTGCAATCCATATCCGGTTTTGGAACTTGACGCAGGACGGCTTCTTCTTGCCTGTCAGCGTCCCCACATTGATAGCCATCCCGCCCAATTTGTCCACGCGGTAGATATTGCCCGCATCGTCGAACACAAGGTAGGTGTTGCTGTCGATATCATAGAACGTGGCTACGATGTCACTGCCTACCGTCGTGAGTGGCTTAGACAGGCCACCACGCGGGACTAGCGAGCGTTGATTGGCAAAGAAATAGAAGTTCTGACACACCTGCATTTCGTTCGGTGCAATAAGATCACCGGGAGAAGATATGTTAATCCCGCCCGAAAAATCGTTGAAGGATACCACGCCCGCCTGATGCTTTGCGGTTCTTCGCATATCGTCACCCTCTTATACTGGTACCTTGCCCGCAACGACGTTGAGCACCGCCGACGATCCAGCCGCCCGTGCATAGATAGCCGTTGCCGCAAACGGGAACGGCACGCCACCATGAAGCATAAAGCCCGTATCCGGCTTCGCTCCCGCATCCGTGACAATCTCCACCGTACAATCCGGCCATGCATAAAGCACACCGCTCGTCTCCGTGAGTTTGATAAAATCTCGACTTAGCTTGTACTGCATGATGCTTTGCCTCCTAATTATCGTATTCTATTAATGGCTATCTGTCCACTACTTGGAAGCAGATTACCTGTATAATCTCGTGGCGTAACTGCTTCATCATAATATGTTTTTGGGACAATGATATTGTGCATCCCACCGCCGCCATTAATATTGAATTGAAGTGGAGTGGATAGACCACCGTTCTCATGGAACAGATATAGCTGACCTACTGAAGCAGAAACTACGGCCGAACAAGTTGCCACTTCGCTTTTCCCCTGCCTATCTGATGCGCTACGATAAAAACGGATGACATCTAATTTGGCACTGATGGTACCATATTCTGAATGGTTTTTTTCTACTATTGAGCGATGATACAACCATTCACCCATAGAGCAGATGGTAGATACTTCTGATTCGAACTCGACTCTCTCTCCTTCGTACAGCATTATGTCCATATACCCCTTATAAACGTAAGGGGCAAGGTCTTCCAATTCAAATGTTATTCTGTAAGTACCATCAACAGGAGCTTCCCAGTGAAATTTGTCTAGAAACGCCGCTTGTGCATAAAATCCATCGTTCGGGATGTAATATGAAAGGCACCAATCGGACGTATGGTGATCGATTTCGTTCACATAATCAGAATTGTGATGTGGAAGATATATGATGAATGACGGGTAATATGCATATACCAGTTTGTCATTCATATAGATTTTTTTGACAAGCTCGTCATTGTAAAATACCCGGTGCGGTTCCACACCGTTAAATGTCAATTGCATAGCCAGCCTCCTTACGTACAAGTAGTAAGCTTAAGCGTAGCCGTGTTGGCGTCCCAGCTCGCTACTTTTACAATTCCACCGGCCTTACCTGTAACCTCATCCCATGACGGCCACCGTGTAACACTTGCTGGTTTCCCTGTAACCTCATCCCATGACGGCCACCGTGTTGCTGTTGCAGGCTTCCCTGTAATATTACCCCACGCGCGGATATCATCCCTATGCCAGCCATCGACGGTATCCGCATTACCCGCACTATTGGCATAGCTCGCATTGGTAATCGTGCCCTTGACAGTATGCGATACAAGTAGATTCGACCCATCGAATTTGATGGATGCATAGTTCTGGTCGTTGCTCTGCTGGAACAAGGCAACGCCTGTCGTGCCATTGGTAGACTTCAGGCACAGGCAGCCGCCGATATTGTGGTCGCCCATATAGATATCATCGCCCACCGCATACCATTTGTTATTGGCATAGTACGGTTCCAGCGTGCCAGGGCGTCCCTGCACGTTCGTCCACGATACGCTGCCCGCCGTGCCCGTGACATTGATGTTCCACGTGCCGCTAGCCCGCGCGCCCGTGGTCGATGGATATGATGCATCATGGTTATGCGCGGCAGGAGGATACGAAGACGGCTTGCCAATAACACCGTTCCATGCCACCTGTGAAGCGGTGACACTGTTGCCCGTGCACGCCTTGGCACTGTTCGCTACCGTGGCCGTCGCCGCCGTATCAGCGTTTACCGTCGTGAGCTTGATATTGATATCCGCCGATCCGTCGAACTTCGCCGATCCCGTGGCCTTGCCTGTTACGTTGATCGTGCGTGCCGTCGTGAGCTTGTTCGCCGTCTTCGCCGTACCGCCTGCATCGTCAGGTTCCCACTTCTTCGTATCCACATCAACAAGCGTAAATGTCCGCTTGAGGTCTGTACGGTAACATTTCATGCCCTCAACGAGATTCGCCGTAGGGAATGCTGTGCCGCTGTTATTGGAAATGGCCGTCTGGATATCATCGTTGATAATCGTACGCGAGGACTTCACGGAACTGTTGCCATGAATAACTTTGTAGTTCTGCATAGCTTACGCCTCACTATCTGCCTTAAAGCCAATGGCAGGTTTAGCACCGGCCTCGCTATTGCCAGCATCACCTGTACCGCCTGTCGTGATGCTGCCACCATTGATATTGTTCTTGATGGTGTACGTACCGTCTTCGTTCTCTGATACACTCAGCAACTCCGTGAGGTTCTTCCCATCGTAAAAGCCAATTCCCCTGCCCGTCATTACCATACGCGCATTAGAGGTGCTGTCGAAGCAGACGGATACCGTCTTGCCGGAACACAGCTCAACGTTCTTCATTGGTGAAGATGCAACTTCCACATCTGCCGTGCCGTTAAAGATAATGCCATTGATACGTGCGCCAGGAACAAGCTTTCTTGCGAACGGTGCAAAGAAATAAGCGTGCATCAGGTCGATGATGTACTTCATGTTGCTCAGCGTGATAACTTTCTCTGCCATATTTACCCCTCCATCAAAGTAATGTCAGATTTACGTTCGGCTTTAATACGTGCTGCGTCTCAGGTGTAAACTTCATGCGAAGTTCCCAGCTTTTAGCGTCATCCTTGATATACATGGTCGGTGTATACACGGTGATATCCTGATACATATCAGGCTTTTCATCATACGATTTAAGGCTGTATCCTATATTACTAATCTTCTTCCACTTATCAGCACTTTCCACCCCGCCGGGACACTGGTTGATGGTCTGCGCAAGGGCAAGCAGATAGGTATGGCGCAGCTCGACCAGCAAGGCACCATCAAGAAAGCCTTTTACGTCTGGGATATCTACAGGAATAGTTCTTGTTTTCGCACCAATCTCAACACCGTCTTTATTGGAATAAAGCGTATTGTTAGGACGTTGAATATCGCAATAAATATCAAGTGGTAGCGCAAGCGTATTTGTTGTTGGCATGCCATGCGTATTGACATACTCAATCAATGCGTTCTCTATACGTGCCTTTAGGAAAACGCCACAATCGTACTTAACATTGAAAACGACACACAAGATAGAACTCCCGTCCGTAACTTTGTAATTATCGGATGCAACATTATCCGTCTTAGATTCGTCCTGCGCCGAAGACGGTATACGCAAATTTTCCGCTATCGTAATGTTCGTGACGTTGGTATCAGAAAACACCCCATTGATAGTCGTCATATTGCTGTCATGCAGCGCCGCTCTGAGATCCATAGGCCATGGCCACGTAGATGGAAGCGACATGTCTCCTTCGAACATATGCTGGCAGCGCGTCACGCGTGACATGTCAATGGGGCAGACTTCCTTGAGGTTCGGGCAAAGTGAAAATGCGCCATGCCAATCCGTAACGTTTGGAGCCTTTAAGTTTGTTACGGATTCTAGCGAGGTACATCCCTGAAAAATATATGCAGCGGAAACCGCGTTGGAAATGTCAAGCCCATCTACTTTTTTCAATGCCTTGCATCCCTTAAACAGCTCGTCCACGCTTCGAAGCTGAGAAAAATCCATATCGGCAGGAATTTCCGTCATAGTCTTGTACGTATCAGGGAACAGGTCGCACATACGGTACGGCTTCGTTTGGATGATATTGCGTTCTGGAAAAATCTCCGTTTCGCGTTCAAGAAAAGTCTGACTGCTTGGATCATTTTTGAGGAACATGTCCCGCATTTGTTCCAACCCGCGACTGCCTAGATATTTAGCCATACCTCACACCTCCGTCATATAGTGCTCTATTGCCTTTGAGATACTGCCGTACATTTTAGTCAGATACCCGCCATACGGGATGTATGGCATAAGCTCCGTACCATTGGGGATCATGGCTAATATCTTGTCATCGTCCAGTAGTGCTTTCATGCCTTTAGTCCCGTAGTGATATTCCGAGACGGTTTCGTATGTAACGAAATCGGACATAAATCCCATAAACATACAGTCTGCATTGGTCTTCTCGTTTGCTTTTGCGTGTTCGTTGAACAAATCATGGTATTTGGCATACTGCGTCTTAAGCTCTGCAAGCTTGTTCTTCTTGATCTCGTCTATCGTATTGCCATAGATTTTCTTGAGAGACCTCACCCAGCCTTTAACGGCATCCTCCTGCCAATACTCAACAAAAGGAGCCTGATAGTTCGGATAGGTGTTATTAAAATATTCGGCAATGATTGATGTATTCGGTACATGCGCAGAATCCAAGATCGCATACTCACTGTGAACCTGATCCCCCATCATGGCCAGATCATGGAACCTCTTGATTGCCTTTGTCACGCTACGTTTGTCCGACCAAGTAAATTGTGCTTGCGTGTTATCAAACGTATCACTCTGTGTGTCTTCGTGCCATGTTGGCCCATCATGTTCGTCCACATCCGTAAGCACAAGGTTATCGATATCGTCCTTTGTGGCAAGTTGAAAGGATCCGCCGTCACCCGTCTTATAACAATGCGCCTTCAGGTAGGCCAAAAGCTTTGTAAGGCCGTAGTCGTCAGCAAGTTTCTCAGGCATACTTAGCCACCTCCACATAGAACCCATTCAGGACAACAGCGGTAGGAATGCCCAATGTCGTGATCTTTTTCGTCTTGTGTGATACTAGGTCAAGAAGCACGTGGATCTGCAAATTGTCCAGCCGTGCGATCTTCACGCCGCTGTCCTTGAACATCCCTTCAAGCATCGCCACATCCGATATGCTATAGCAATCAATCGGGCAATCCATGCGCTCAGGAAGTGCCGTACAGCCCTGAAACATATACCGCAAGTCTGTTGCACAATGCGTGAAGACCCATTGCACGTACATAAGCGCGGCACAGTCCTTGAAGCAGCTATTGTAATTCGTACCCAAGGAATGCCTGTCAGCAATATAAAACGCATCCGGCAGCTCCTTCATCGTCTTGTACGTGTCCGGGAATTTCGTTGACATATAGTTTGTGAAATCCTGCGTGCCGATATCAAACAGGTTGTCAAACGCGGCATTATCTTCCGGCTCTACGTCATCCGGCGTCATATAGCCAGCGGCCTTTGCCTTGCTGACAAACTCCTTTGCCATGTCAGCAGAAATGATTTTCTTGCTCATGCCAGCCCCTCCTTATGAGAACAAGGCATCTACTTCTGCATTCGTCATGAACGCATCTGCCGAAGAGGTGCTGACCGTCGATGCATTGACGGCATACAAGTTGCCAGCCGACAAGTCGCTTGCCGGTGAAGCCCCTGACGTATAATCTTTCAAGACAAGATACACATCCGTATCGTGGTAGACAAGGCTCCCCTTCTTGTACTCTTTGCCTGTTGCCCACTCGGAAACGCCCGCGCCGTCTTCTTCCCATTTGTTATTTGCCACATCCGTAAGCGTATAGGCTTTCTTCAGGTCGGTACGATAGCACCTCATGCCCACCACGAGGTTATCCGTAGGGAATGCCGTGCCACTGTTGTTCGATAGCAGCGTCTGCACATTATCGTTAATCGTCTGCCGCGAATCCCGCACGAGATCCGTATCCTTGATTTCCTTGTATTTCTGCATGTTCTCCCTCCTCAGTAGCCAACGGCCATCCACGAAATACGTCCCGTAGCAAGCGTGCTGTCCGCCTTGACAAGCTCCACGCCGAAATAGTAGCCGTCCTTATCCTTGTCAATGACCGTGATATTCGGCGTAACAGCACCGTCCTTCGTATTGCCAGCACGCAAGGATACCGTGATCTCAGGCTTCGTGTAGAAGTGCTTCGTCAGACGTATCGTTGTGGCCTTGGCCGTGTCTGTGATGGCACTTTCTCCGCGCTCTACCGTATCGTCGATGTCTACATGGATGACAGCATCGTAGATTGCCGGTTCCGCATTGAGAGAACCGGGAACTACCGTCAGCCTTACCAGTGCTTTCTGGTACTCGTACTCACCGACAAGATAGGGGATGAACGGCTCATAGCCTAATGGCCGATTGACAAGCGCTTCAAAGTCTTTCAGCGTCGTGGCCTCGTTCTTGATGCCTATATCGCTCAGTGCTCCACATAGAATCTTGGGGAACGCATCCCGTAAGTGTGCCGCTTCGGCTATGTTGTCGGTGTAATGATTTGCCAGCATGTCAGCCGCCTTGATCTGTTCTGCCGTCATGCGATGGAACGATGCACGATGTTCCTGCTTGTCAGCCAGCTTAACCGGATCCTTCGCCACATGCAGCAGATAGGCAGGCAACCGCTTATCTTTAATTCCAGCGCTTTCTTTGTACGTTGTGCTGAAATGGCCTCCGTACAAGCACACCGCTTGTACCTGTTCGGCGAGTTTTTGTGCCAGCTCCATAGTTCTTTTATCCGTAACGGATACCGGCTCGATAGCCGTATGTCCTGCCTGATTCCCGTGCCAGTCGTTCAGCGATACCGGTGATTCAGCAAACGGCTTGGTGATACGGTTGCGGAGAAAATCCACATCTGCCGCCATGCCAAAGCCCTTCCACGGTAAATCCGCCGCCATCCATGAAATAGTAGCACCGCCCCACGTAGCGAACCGGACAAAGAGAATTTTCTCCTGCACTGCCTGCGCGAGTTCCGTCTTCCTTGCCTCGCTTACAGATATTGTCGCCGCAAAGGTATGCATAGCACCGCTGGACTTCACCTCCCGGCATGAAACGGGCGCTTCCTTGGTTAGCTTCGTAATTCGGCTTGTCATGGTATCGGCAGGATACGAATAACCATATTTAGGCCATGTTGCATTCGCGTTTTTCCACGTTGATGGTGCATTCTTCCACGCATATGATCCAGTATGAATCGATACATCAATCTCTTCCGTCTCAACCTGCTGGAACGTCGTCTGCCCAAACTGGCTCCACGTCTTCCCTGCATTATTCCATGGGACAGATGCATTGCCCCATGTGTAATATGCACTTACATTGGCAACTGTCCCCATGGTCTCACCTCATCATGCCAGCGTAAACTGGAAGCTGGATTCGTACGTATCGTCCTTGCCTTTGTTGATGACAGCGAACACGACACGATCGAGGAACGTGCCGTTGCTCGCCGCGTTACAGATTCCCGCCTCCGTGATAGCGCCCGTAGCCTCGCCGGGGTTGAACTTCGTCGTAAAGGTAAATACCTTCGTGCCAGCCGTATGGGAGTATGTGGCCGCCTTGCGTGCCAGCTCTGCGGCAAGGCCTGTCTGGTTTGCAGCGGTTTCCGTCGTGCCAGTACCTACTGCCGTAAAGCCCATGCAATCCGGGCGTTTGGCCGCGTTGCCGATCGCATCCGCGATAAAGTCAAAGCCAACATCAAGAATCAGATTGTCCTTGCGTCGTACCTCCACGCTCCCATCCTTGTGCCGAAGAACGCCTGTAAAATGTCCCTTGAGTTTCATCTTTTCCATCGTTATCACCTCAAAATTTCGGATAGAAATACATATGCTTCATTTCGCCTAGCGGATCAGCCGCAACTGCCGCGTGCAAACACTTGTTGTACTGCATAGAGTACACGAACAAGTCCCGCCTGTGCTCGTCCTGGCTAATGGCAAAGGTAAACCAATCGCGCGTACGTATCGAGACGAATTCGTCCGTGCAGAGCGTGACGCCATCGCTGCACCGCAGATAGAAGCGCCTTGTATAGGCGTCATAGCCCAAGACCAGAGAACCGCCGCTATCATTCGTTATGGTAGCCAGCAGATTATCTGCCAGCTCCTCCTTTGCCGCAAGGATGAATGACAGGGAAAACACGGCCTGCATGTTGATGTTGTACGACAGGCGCGTAATGCCATTCAGCGTCAGCCCATCATGCCAGCGGCCAGCACTATATGCATTGGCCTTCTGTGCCTCGGCAGGTGCTACGCCGTTATCGCTCGTCAGCTTGTTATCCAGCTCGATAATATCGCTAAAGCCCTGTTCTACTCCGGTATAGCATGCGATCTCCTGCGTAACCGTCGTACCGCCCAGATCTCCGACCGTGCCGTTCCATATAGTGGCATTGGCCTCGTCGCTGTCCCACTCATAGGTCATGTCATCCCATACGCTGCCGTCGTATGTCTCGCCTATGATGTTGTAGTCGTACCAATTGCGTGCCCGGAACTTCTGCGGCAACTCCACCTTGACGGTATACTCGCCGCGCCACATATCGCGATCTACCTTGAGCTCACCGCCCTCTGCATCGTAGTACATGCCTACCTTGTTCCCGTTGTAGGCCACGGCCTGCTGGTCAAGTTCGATAATGACATTCTTATGCTGGTCAAGCGTATTCGCCAGTACGACATAGGCTGCATCCGCAGAGAAATTGTTATGCTCATCCACGGCCTTAATCAGCATATAGACCGTGCCAACATGCGGGTAGATGTACCTGTGCTTGTTGATTGCCGTCTCAAAAAGCGTCACGGCATTGTTCCAGTCCGGCGTTACGCCCGCCTTGACTACATACCGGACGTTATGAATCGGCAAAGCATCCCAGTAGAAATAGAGCTGTGATCCGTTGCGCTCCACCATGAAGCCCGTCACGTCCGGCAGCTCCACGTACAGCTCAGCCATCTCGCCATCGCCGAACTGGTCATAGTAGGCAACCTCCACCTTCTTGATCGGCGTGTCGTCGGTATACAAGTAGATATTATCCTGCACGGTTGCCTCCAGCCCGCCGTTGATATAGATCTTTGCGCCGAGACAGTCCAGAGGGATAGCCAGGAACGTGATAAGCGTGCCCTGCTGGTCTTTCGTCAATGCAAGATCTGTAGGTGCCGTAGGCCGTGCTTTCGTATAGGCAATATGAGCGGGCGTGCTGGAATCCCCGTTTTTATTGACGGCATACAGGTAAATGTTCCCTGTATATGACAAGGGCAGCTTGTTCGTCGTGTTCTCTATGCCACGGTAAAGCAATCCGGCGGGTGTGCCTATGTTCTTGTTGGATCGTACCTCGTAAAAGGCTAGATGCTCCACATCATAGACATCATCCCACCGTAGCACACCGCCCAGCCTGTCAAAGGACAGGTAAAAGTTCTTTGGCGTGGCTACCTTACCTTGTTCCGCCTTGGCTAGATCATCTGCAGAGAAACCATTGGCTATATTAACCTCCCGCGCCGTCTGGGCCAGGAACTGCCGCAAGAGCGTCATAAGATAGCGGCCATCACCCTTTACGACAGTAGGGAGGTCCGGTGGCTTCAGGATTTTGGCCTTATCGCCCTTATCATTCGCCATACCATCACCCGCCCATGCCTGCCGTGATCATTTGCCGCAATTCGTCATTCAGCGCTTTATCCTGCGTGATGTCGTACTCGTTCTGGTTGAGCGCGAACAGCACCGCCGTCCGAACCGTGAGGTCATTCAGCGGCTCATAGCGGAACGGCATTGGATCCGTGATGTCTGCAATCTGCGGCTTTGTGGCAAAATATCGGAAGTGCATATTGGCAGGTGCATCATCGAAGAACTGCACCACACTCCCGGTCACACGCATGGGATAGTTACCGCACGGTGCCGCACAATCGACTGGCACACTCTCATTGTCATGCAGTAGAATGTCCTTTGTCATCAGCGGAGATTTACCGGCGATCAGCATGTGGCTAAGCTCCTGCGTGGCCGTGTTGAGGAATCCCAGACATTCTTCCGTCGTGTACTCGTCGGAGATGTCATGCCCTGCCGCCTTGATACGGGCGACCGCATCGCTTACCTTCATATCCCATCACCTCACAGATAAAACGGCATCTTCTGCCGCACGCGCTTGTACCGACGCTTGGGGATCGCCTCATCCACGGCAAGGTTTACCGCCTGCGTCATGGCATCGGCGTCACCGTTGTTGAGTACCAGCCGCACCAACTTCACAATCGGCTCGAAGAAGATATCCGGCAGGTCAATGGTATCTTTCTCCACATCCATGACCGGCGAGACGGACATATAGTATGTCATGCGGAACGACTTGCACGGAACAAAAATCCTGCCGCCCGCCACATAGTACGTGCTTGGATTTACGTCGGACAGGTTCGGCGCTGGATGCATCGCGTATAAATCGTCCAGCCGCTGCACCGATATGAGCGAAACAAAGTCATCCGGCAGTTTTGCTCCTCGCTTTTGGTAATCCTCAAACCCTTGCGGCACATAGCCAACCATACCCATATGTGCCTCATTGATTGCCCGAATGGCATCATTTTCCTGATCTTCGTCATACTCACGGATATGGCGCAAGCATTCGGCCTGCTTGTTGGAAAGATCCACATTCAGATAGCGGAGCACCTCGTTGATCGCGCACAGGATATCATAGTCACTGTACTTAACCGCGTTATTGTCTCCCTCTTTCTGCCTCACCGCCCGCAAGACGGCCTGTGCCGCCATAGAAGCGCCCATTATGCACCACTCCAATACTTTGCACTATGCAACACCGCAAACTGCGGATGCGTGGAAAAGAACTTGCGCACGTACTTCTGATACTCGAACTTGTCACCCGCTGCCTGCGCCTTGCGCGCCTCCATCAGCCATGGGTCGAAGTTCCAGTATTCAGGTGGAATAAAGCCCAACGGTACGATATTCTTTCCGCGCCCGCCTGTCTCAGACACCTCTTTAGCCTTCGCGATGGCCTCTGAAACGTCAATGGTATTGCGAACCTTGATTTTACCGCCCTCACCCTCCACAAACTCTTGATGAGTAATCACATTGTCACCACCTTCTATCTGCAATAAAAAAGGACTCCCGCCAGGAAGTCCCGTAATGATGAATCAGGCAGGCAGGTTAATGATCGCGCCGCTTGCCTTCGGCTGCGTGCCCTTAACGCCAAGAGAAGCCTCCAGCACAAACTCCGTGTACGTACCTTTCTTGGCAAGGCCGGTGACCTCATGCGGACGCGTGAAGTACTTGAGTGCCCAGTAGTTCATGTCGAGGAAATCGATGCGCTCATTGCCGTACTGACGATGCACGCGGGCCGTGATGGTACCGAAATCCGAAATATACGTATCCGTGATGTTCGTGACCTCGCGTTCCTTCTGGCCGCGCTGCTTCGTAGCACCGCCCGTGATAACCTTGGTAAACAGGCGCTTATTCGCGGCCGACATAACAGCAATCGTCGGATCGCCGCCGCGCTTGTAGCACATCTCCATGACATCGTTGATATCATCCTCGGCGAACTTGGTTTTGTTCGCATCAACGATGTTGTTCTTGAGTGCGTAGAGCGTGCCCGTGCCGTTGTCTCCCAGCGCCACGACCTTCTCCTTGTCCTCATCTTTCGCCTCAGGGGAAGCCGCTGCGATGGCGTTGTCAAGGCTCGTATAGAGCTCGAACGTCGTCTCGGATTTCTTGTTGATGTAGTATTCGCGGTTTGCCGACAGGCCAGCGGGGAGTTTTGCGCCCTTCGCGGTGCTGAAGTATACGAAATCGCCCGTAGAGAGCCTGTGTGCCTCAGCAGTCGTGACAAGGTTCTTCGTGCTGTCGAACGTAACCTCAATCTTCTCTTCCTGCAGGAAGAACGGAATACCACCAGTCAGAGCAGGAAGGCCGCCGGATTCCAGACGGGAGACAGCACCCGTAGCAATCGCGAATTCCATGTCGCGCGCCATCTGCTTAAAAGCAATCTCTTTCTGACGCGGGAACTCGTCCTGCTGGTTGTACTGCTTAGCCGTCTTGCGCTGTGCATCGGAAACACGGCCCGTGGTCTGGAAGAACTGAACCGTATTCTTGCGGCGCTCCAGCGAACCAACCTTGTTAGAGGAGTAATCCTCCATCTCCAGGTGGGCGTTGCGCGCAGGCGGCTTCAGGTTCTCGGTAAGCCAGTTGAATTCGGTCTGCGTGGCGTCTGCCTCGGTTGGAAGCTCACTCAGGAACATGTTGTGATCCGGGTCGATGTTGGTGATAATCGAGGAGTAATCCTCTTTCTCACCCTCTGCCTCATACGTGACAGACTGCGAATCACTCGTGTTGACTACAGAAGTCTTGTAAGCCATTTTCTTTCACCTCGTAATTTGTAGTTATGAAACCTCTTATGTAAAACTTTGGCCAAAGTTATTACCTTAACGGAAATGCTCGCGGAAGAACCTGCTCCGGTCGAGCGGTGACATCTTGCGCATCTGCGACCAATCTGTCGCCTGTGCTGGTGCCGGTGCCGCCGTCTGGCCGGACTGCTCCACCTGGGGCGGGCGCGTACGTTGCGCAGGCTGCGGCGTCGTCCCTACGCCCGTCTTGCGCGCGTAGAACGCCTCCTTGGTCTTTTTGTAGTAGCTATCCAGTACATCCGCATCTTCCCGCGTAGGCGTCATATTCTGGAAGTGCTGAATAGCACGGACTACCTGCTGTGCATCCTGATAGGGCAGTGACTTATAGTACTCCCCCATCATCGTATCGATGGCCTTGAAATTCGGGTCCTTCCGATACTCGGCATACTTCGGGGCAATTGCCTGTAAAGCGGCCTGTCTCTCCTGTTGGACCATTGCCGCGCGCTGTGCCTGTGCCTGCCGGTTTGCCGCAATGGTATACTGCAAGGCTGCTACATTAGAGCGTACTGCCGTATCGAAGGCCGCCGCCTTGGCCTGCAGCTCCGGATCATCGCTGTACTGAGCATCGTCCAGCTGTTCTTTCGTGATGCCCAGGTCATGCGCTGCCTTCTCCTCAGCAATGCGTTTCATCTCCGCGTACGCCTTGGCATGCTCCTGTGCCTGCTGTGCCTTATTGGCCTCGGCCTGCTCAGGAGTCGGCGCTGGTGCCTGTGCCTGCTGTGCCGCCTGCATCTGTGCGAGACGAGCCTGCTGCTGTGCGTTGATCTGCTGCTGCTGGAATGCTGCAACATAGCCCTGCAGTTCAGCAGGGACGCGGGCAGGGTCAATCTCCTGCCCCATGGCTGCCGCCTTGACTAAATCATCCGCAGTATACGGTGCGGGGCCAGCTTCCTGTTGCGGTGCATCCTCGCTTTTCGGCGTCTCAATATCATCGCCAAATACGAGTGTGCGCTTGCCGGTTTCCTTGTCCAGCTTGATTGCCACATCGGGGCGCTTCGGCTCCTCCGTGGTCTCTGTTGCCGTGCTTGCCGCTTCCTGCGGTGCACTGGCCTCCTGTGTCGCCTCCTGCGGGGCAGGTGCTGCCGCCGCATTGGTGCTACCTTCATTTTCAGGCATTATCCGTTACCTCCTTATGCAGGCGCTCTGCCGCCCGCTTTCCTTCGTCAACTGCTTTGTGCATATCCTTATACAGCTGGTCTACGGCCCTGAGATAGGCCTGCAACTCTGTCAGTTCCTCGGCCGGTGCTGTGCGGATACCATTGAGCACGTTCTGCATCTCTTTCTCGTACCATGCGTGCCCAAACTTGGCCAGATACCCATCAACCGCCTGACCGCGCTCAACCGTATTCTTCAAGCGGATTTTGCGCGTTGCTGCATCTTCCATGCCTATCTACCTCCATACAGAGCACCGCCGCCACCGCTTGTAATATGCTCCACAAGGCGCTGTTGCGTGTCCAGCACGGCCTTATCGTGGAAGCTCTGTGGCGTGGTCGTGATACCGATCTGCTGCAAGGCCTGAATCTGTGCGTCAATCGGCAGTTCACTGAAGCGCGCCGTGAGTTTTGCCAGCGTCCGCGCCTTGGCTTCCTGCTCCTTGACCGACACTTCACGATCCTTGAGCTGCAACTGCGCCTGCTGCATCTGCTGCAGCTGCTGGTTCGCCTGTTCCTGCGCCTGTTGTGCCTGTGCCTGCTGCGCTTGGTACTCCTGCGACTCCGGGTCGACAAGGAATTTCGCCGTCGAGCGGATACCCATCCGCTCCAACAGCTCTTTCGTAACCTTGTACCAACTGGATGCATTTACGATACCTACCTGCTGCAACGTCGGATAAAGCTGCTGGATAAGAATCATGAGGTACTGTATTTCGGATTCCTTCGTGCCAGCGCCTTGCCCGACATTCACAATGAGATCATAGTCGATATTCAGTTGATCCCGCCGCAACACAATGTTCTGGTTGAGCAGTCGCACGATCTGCCCGTCATCCAAAAACTTCTGGCACAGCAGAATGAGGAACTTGACGATAGGCTTCCACGTCGTCTCTGCCAGCATACGCGCTATGAGCTTGATCTTCTTGTCCGCTGCGCCCATGATTGCACTGATGCCCGTGGCCGTCATGTTCAGGCTGTTACTGTCAAGGCCTTGGTTATAGCGCGTACTGCCCGATTGGCTCTCCAGCTCGTTCTGCGCGTACTGGATAAGCTGCATCGCGTTGGGATCCGTCGGGATATTCGGTGGAAACATGACTGCCGCACTCGGATCTCCTTCCGTGCTGACATACTCATCACCGTCCATCAGGGCATCCATGTCCACCTTTTCCATGTCGAGGAACTTCTGCCCTTGGCAATTCTTCGCCGTGCTTACGATGATCTGCCGTACCAGCGCCGTCTTGAGGTCTTGCAGCTGTTCCCACTCGTCAGCAAAGCCCTGCTCGTTGAAGATGGCATATGGCTCATACTCCGGTGAGAAGATGAAGAACGGCGGCATTTCGAACGTGTTCTTTTGAATCTTCAGCGGCGTGTCGCCCACGGCATGCACAATGACATGCTCCAGAATACCGTCGTTGTTGTAGTCTACCTTGAGATACGCCTCATATAGCTCATACTCACGGCTTGCCGTGTCACCATCGTTCAGCTGTGCATTGATATTTGACAGCTCATTATCGTGCTCCGTGTCCAGTACCGTCCACCGCGCGTTGGAACTGCTGGAGGCCAGTGCCTTGTCCACGTTCTTGTATACGCCGTCCTGCTCCTTGCGCTTGAGATAGTCACCTTTGACGATCTTGCGCTGTGCTACGAACTTGGCATCATGCAAGTCTCGCGTCTCATGCGTAAAACGTAGCTCCGACGGGGACATGTTTTCAAGAATCGGGGTGTTCGACTTGACGTTGATCTCATCGAAATTGACAACGAGCAGATCTCCAGCTTCATCGACCCGCTGCAAACCCGTGATCTTGATCTTGCCCGATTGGGACGCCATAGCCAGCTCCTGCAGCATGTTGTAGTCTGCCAGCACCTGCATGGGCTTGCGCTCTTCCTCGCGGTTCCAGTAAATCTTTGTACACCCGAAATTGGTAATGAGACCGTCCTTCGCCAGCGTGCTGATAAACGTAAAGAAGTTATTCTTCTTCGTCACAAAGTAATTGATGACCTCTTGTAGCAGCTTCGCGTTCTCATCGTCCTCCACGTTCTGCCCGATGATGTCCACGGGCGTCTCGTTCGCGCTGAAAACCTCAATCAAGCTTGGGAGAATCCAGTCAATCGTGGTCTTGATATCTTTCGATACCCAGTTGTTCAGCTCCGACAGTGCTGGGAACTTCTTCTTGTACAGCTCCCTGTCCGCATGATATAGCTTCGTGCGGCGGATAATCTTCGGCTCGACTTTGCTCTTGTAGTAGTTATCGGCCGCCTGCTTTCCCGCCTTATACGCCCGCATAATCTTGTCGGTCTCTTCCTGTGAGAGTGTATCAAGCGAGATATCATCGTCGCTATCGTCACCAGATACCATGTCATGCAGGCCGCTTTGATTACTGATTGTCATGCCAATACCCTGCGGAGCATTCTCCGCGCCCTGCTGCGCCGCATCAAACGCGCTGGGGTCGTTCTGATTCGCCATTGTCTCACCTCCTTAAAGTGTTCCCACCTTGTGTATCTTACCAGCGCGCCGAGCCCGCCGGTACTTTGCATTGTGGTTGCCATCGATATGCACCGGGAAAGCAAATGTCAGAGCAAGCGCGTCCGCCATGTTCGGCGACGGCAGACCACGCTTCTTCATATCGTCTTTCGCCTCCAGCTGCAACTTGCCGCGGCGATTGATGAACGCTTCCGGCATGACAAGCTCATTCGCCAGCCCGTCATTGTCGATTGCGCCGCCGTCTTGAAGCCACTTACGCATTTCATCCCACATTTCAGCCCGCTTGTTCGCGTACTCTGCACTGTCTGACTGCTCCGCGAACGACACCAGCCGCCAGTTACCGCGCCCCATATCCTTGCCTACGGAGTAGATACCCGTGCCATAGCCCATATCGATGAACACCGCCGCCGCGCTGTAATCGTCCTGATACCGCGCTATCTTGCGCCCCACGGCCAAATCATTGTCATTCTTCGGCATGGTTTCCAGCACTTTGCTGTAAAGTCCCTGCCGCAAGACGATTGCTAGCATATCGCCGCCCGTCCATGCTGGGTCCACACCGATAATCGCGGGGGCAAACTTGTACTGCGCTTTGTCGAGCTTGCGTCGCTGTGCTGCATCAACGAGCGCCCTGCTGATCAACTGATTATCCGACGCCGAAGGGAACAGCCCGCGCACATGCACCTTGAACCAGTCGCTGTCTTCGCCGTAACTCTCCGCCCATTGGGCAAGCTGCGCTTTGTTCGTGATGCGTACATTACGCGAATCTACTTGCTGAGTATGCCAGTGGCTTCTATCCGCATTGAAACAGTCGAAGAATTTGCCATCCGTACGTGTTGGGTTGCCAAACGCGCACCAAATACTCTCTGTGCTATCGTCCGTGATAGCGCCCTCCGTGACGCGCCATATCTCATCATAGATGGCGGAAGCCTCATCGAAAATGATAAGAATGCGTGATCCTTGGTTATGCAAGCCAGCGAAGGCCTCGGGGTTATCCTTGCTCCACGGTACTGCATCAATACGCCACGTCTTGTCATGCCCTTTCTGTGCTGAGAACAGGCTAGTTGCCGTCAGGTGGAACAAATCCCGCCCGATAAACATGCGATACCATTTCGCCAACTCTGGCCACGTCTTTGTACGTAGCTGTGTATCCGTGTTGGCCGTCACCACGCCGCGCGTATCGGCACACGTGCTAATAGCCCAAAGGATAAGCCACGCAACAACACAAGATTTCCCGACTCCGTTACCGCTAGCCACGGCCTCTTTGACCGCCACGTGATAATCCTTTATGCCAGCGCCTATGTCCTTGAGTAGCTTAGTCTGCCATTCGTCCGGACCATTAAGGCCTTTCAGCTCACCTTCGCCCCACGGGAAAGCACCGATCACGAATTTATACGGCTCATATGCCAGGTCACCGAGGAACTCCGCAATCTGTATCACGTCATTCTTGCTTAGCACTGTCTATCCGCCCCTTTCGCTTGACCAGTACGGCGGCTACGTCAATATCGCCTGTGACCTCCACCTTTTCAGCGGCATACGAGCCGTTAATGCGCAGAATCATATCAGCCGCCTTAAGGCGCACACTCTCATGCGGCGTTTTCCCTTCTGCGTTGGCTTCGCCCCGTGCTATGCGTGAGACAATCTCCATTGCTTCTTTCTCGCCGCAAATCTTCGAGCTATTGATTTTCTGCATTTCAGCATCAATAAACGCCTTAATCGCAGGTTTTCGCAAGTTCTCCGTAGCTATTGACTGATATGTGTTCGCGTCTTTGGCCTTGTAGCCTGCGTCTTTAGCCGCTTTGCCGCCATTCCCGCCGTTGCGTATATACTCACGCGCAAACGCTTCCTGCTTCACGCTAAGGCCTCTGTTCAGCCGTGGCATTGTCTCACCTCCTTACTGTCAGTCATGTTTGCACATACCAAAAAGGCGCTACCTCATTTGAGATAGTGCCTTTTTGGGGATGCTTGAAGTCTATCTGTATGTTTCCCACACGTTTACTCTATTATTATAGCACCTTTCACAGCGGATTTTTTCTAAGAATTTTCGACAATTTTTTGGGCTCTCTGCAAGTCGGTCCTCGCTATCGCTATAAACTCCTTGTATAGCAGTACTAGACCACATTATTATCGGCGGTGACAGCTTCATATCACTCAAGGAGCGAGGCATGCTACGCTAATTAACGACGAAAGAGGACAAGCCGAAACGGCAAGTCCTCTTTTTTTGTGCGACTATTCACACTTACGCGCGGCGCTTTTGCAGGTCGATCACGTACACCAACCCTGCCTGGCACGCCGCTGCCACAGCGAACGACAGGAATTCATTTCGGTTATAGTACACCATCTTGTCGCTCAAATAGTACATTTCGCCAGTCTCTTCCGCTCCATGCCCATCAAAGTACGTCTGCATGACGTCCCTCTCAAAGGCTGGACAGTCGTTATACACTTTTTTGATTACCCGAATCCACGTCTCCGGCCGGTACACGACAAAGCCATCACTAAGCCGCACCGCATGCAGCTCGTCCGCTGCACGTATAGCCGCATTAGCCGTCGGGTCGGATACAAACGCATGGCCGGAGCTCCCGCCCGTATGGCCTCCGTGTGTGTCCTCCCGCGCCTCATCCACAAGACGCTCGATCTCTTTGATGTTATACAGTACGCGCTTCACCAGCGCGTACGCCTTTTTTCTCGTGTCAGTTTTCTGCATTGATGCTTAAATCCTCTGTCAGTCTCTTCTTGAACTCCTCGCGGCTCATCACATGACAGCCGTGCTTGCGCTGCTGCTCATGCTTGTACTGCGCCACTTCAATTTCGCTAGCCAGCGCGTCCAGCTTGTACCTGCGCTGCCTGTATTCTCTCGGCCTATACACCCATCAGCCCTCTTTTCTCCTCTCCTGCAACTCCAGCAATGCCGCGCATACGAAAACCATCATGGTGGCATCATCGTCTTCGAAGCATTGCTTATTTGTCATACTCCATCGCCGCCTTCTTCCAGTACTCCACCAGAGCAGACGTGCACCTTTTCCCGTTGCCGCACGATACGCCGACGATATCAGGGAATAGTCCCCCCATCGGGCATGTCCCGCAGTTTGCTGCCGACTTGCCGTACATATCGGCTGCCAGGCGCAAAGCCTTTTCGTAGCGACGGATTGTTTCGTTCTTCTGCCGGATGACATCCAGCTCATGCGTTGATTCAATCATAGCCGTCCCTCCTAGTGTGCGAACCGCTTCCCGCCGTTGCGCCTCGCGTTTCTCTCGTTGACCTTGCGAATGTAGTTCTGTCGCATAACCTCGTTGACGCCCATCTTGTTGAGCATGCTCGTAGTGACCACAATGAGGCCTGTCAGCTCGCACGCCGCATGTTCGAACGCCTCCGGCGTGTCCTCGTCGCGCCACTCTGCCAATGCCTCCATGGCCTCGCCGCACTTTAGCGCGTACTGCGATACATCCCAATGCTCGTAGAGCGGGCCGTTGCACGGGTGTGGTGCTGCGAATCGCAGGCCCTCGCGAAAACCTGCGTCGCGCGCTTTCTCTGCCGCGTCGTGACTGCAGCTCTGTGCACCCGTTGCGTATCCCCGCAGGTAGGCCTGCCTCTTCTCCATTTCGTACTGCTGCTTCAGCTTCTCCATGCGCTCGTCAAAATGCTTGCTCAATCTCTTCAACCTCCACGATGATCTTCGGCTCCTCGCCATAGTATTTGCTCACTTCGCCGTATTCGACAATCTGCGAATCATCCTTGTACCAGACACCTTTGAGCGCATCCTCTACGCCTTTCAGCACATTGCTGATGTCTGGCTTTGTCGTCGGCCTTATCCTTCCTTCCAGCATGCGCCCTGCTTTGCGTTTAGAGGCGCTTTTCGGTACGGCACGATAGATTACTAGCGTCAGCCTTACGGCGCCCTCCAGCGGCCTCTCAGGTGCCCTAGAACGGGCTACCAGTTGCACGGTCCTCTTATACTCCCTGCTCTTCGCCGGGTCATAGGCTATCACGTGGTCTCCGGCACGCCGAAACCGTGGCCTCCCCTGCGGCACCGGCTCGCCGGGAACAACAGCTCTAAGCTTCATGGCTCCGCCTCCCCGATCTTGATCCCGCTCTTCTTCGCCTCGCGCTTCAGCTGCTGGATCAGTGCGTTGATCCGCTTGATCTTCGCAATGGTCTCCGTGCTCCTCGCCTTCTGATCGGCAAACGCACGCAAGGCATCGTGTCTCTCTGCCAGCAGTTCTTTCAACCGCTCCTGATAATGGTCTTTCATGTCGTCGCTATCTCCCATTTGTCCGCCGGATACTCCCAGCCTATCGCCTTGAGGTCCTGCTCGATATTGCTCATTTTCTCCGCGCCAGCATTCAGCCGGTTCGCCATTTCGGTGCACGCATGGTACGTGCGAAAAATCCGCTTCTTGCCCCAGCCGAACGTATCATGCAGTACCCACATGTAGAGCGTACTCAGATAGTTCTGTGTGGCGTATGTGATCTTGTCGTGATGCCCCTTCACCTTTAGACGCTCCATTGCCGTCTCGCGGTCAAGAGTCATGCCTGTTTCGAGTTTCAGCGTTTCCTCCAGCTGCCGGATATTGCCATACCCTGCGGCTATATCGCTGTCCAGCTCCTTCATCTTGGCATATAAGCGCTTCAGTCTCACGATGCCAAAGGGGCTCTCCTTCTTTGGCAGGTGATGCAGTGTGGCAAGGAATATGCTCATCACATCCGTGATCGCCCATTCCTTGAACTGCGCATCCACCATATTGGCCACCTGGAATCTGCGTGTGACCTCGGCCTTTGTCATGGGGTGCCGCTTGCTATGTGTGATCTTCCTCTTCTTCGGCCTCCCCATCGTCATCCCTCCTCCTTGTGCTCTACACGGTACCGGATACTATCAAATAGCTCCATGAAGTCCTGCGCCGCTTCGCGCGCAGTACTGAATTCTTCCTGCGTTTGGTATGGGTGGCTTCCCCGCCCATGCACTTTAGCCGCTGTCCTTGCCAGTCCGCGAATATGAAGCATCAAGGCGTATTCAGAGCTCTCTCCAGCTCGTTTCTCTGCCCAATCGTATATCTCATCGGTCAAATTGTTGGCTTCATTTTGACTTTCCTTCGGTGTCAGATTATGCTCCATGTTGCACCTCCATCAAAAGGGTATCTCTTCATCTTCCGGGTAGTTGCTGCCAATCTCTTTGTACTCCGAGCGTTTGAGGACGGTCGCTTTCGTCATCTGCATGTTGAACTTCAGCGAGACGTCGCATCCAGCCGCCCGAAACGCTTCGACGATGAAATGAACGGTCTGCTGTTTCTGTCTGAGCACACTCACTTTGCATCACCTCCGATGCCCATGGCCCGAAACATCTCCTCGAAAATCGGAACGGGGATGCTGTTTCCCGCTTGCCGGTACAGCGTCCGTCTCGTGTTGACCTTCGCGGCCTGCTCGAAATCCATATCGGAATAGCCTTGCAGCCGCCAGCACTCGCGCTCCGTGAGATACCTGTATTTCCCATCGCCGATGGGGAGAACACCGCTGTTCGGCGCTCTATCCTGCCGCTCCGTGATGGTGTAGACGTAATCGCGGGCGATAGGCACACGGCGAATCACGCCTTTCTTCCCGATGCAGCGTAGCATGGACGGCGCGGTCACGGTGTACTCGTCGCCAGCGTCCTTTTCGAGGAACGAGCGGAGCGGAATGAGCGGGCGGCGACGCATCTTGTCGAAGTCGAATGGATCTCCGCCCAGTTTCGAGACTGTGAAAACGCGCTCGCGTTTCTGCGGCAGCCCGAAGTCCATCGCGCTCAGCACGTCGAACGAGCTGACGTAGCCCATCGCGCCCATCTCCTGCAAGTAGCGGTTGTAGTTGTGTACCATGTGGCGTGAGAGCACGTTCTTCACGTTCTCCCAGATGACGATGCGCGGTTTCCAGACGCCCATGCTGCGGATAATGTTGACCGTCTCCCACATGAGCGAGCTGCGCGTCCCGCTTCCCTCGTCAGCTCCGCGCCCGTGGTTCACGCGCTCGCGGCCTTTCGCCTTTCCTTGGTGTCCGGCTATGCTGAAGTCTTGGCACGGCGAGCCGTGGATGAGGATGTCCGGCTTCAGATTCCAGCCGCGAACGTCCTGCGCCTTGTACGCCAGCTCGCTCTCGAACATGGCGTTGTAGCTGCGCACGGCCTTTTCATCGATCTCGACATAGTCAATGGCCTTGACCGGCACGCCGAGGTTGCGCAAAGCACAACGTGGCGAGCCGATGCCTCCGAACAGCTCTAGGATTTGCAGCATCTCATTCGCTCCATTGCTTGATTGTTCAATAGGTTTCATGCTTCCCCTCCGTGTGCCATTCTCAAAGCTTTCTGCCGTTGCCGCTCCCGCGGGCCGTGCTGCTTGTAAAGGCCCAGCCGCTTCCACGTGAGAACAATCTCCTCGTACATGTCGCTCATAAGCCACTCCGCACGCTTGCGTGTCTCGCGTCTCAGCCTCGCCCGCTCGCGATACCACCTAAGCATGGGACCGACCTCCTGTCTTGACCTCGCCGCGCTTTATCCTGCATATCTTCATTGTGCCCTCCCATCAAAAGGGAATAGAGTCATCCTCGGGATAGTTGCCGCCATTCTGCGCCGGTGCCTGCCCGCTCTGTTTCTTGCCGCCACCGCAGAACTCAATATTGCTTGCGATAATCTCCGTAGCGATGCGGTTGCTGCCGTCCTTGGCCTGATACTTGCGCGTCTGGATGCGGCCTTCAACGAGGATAGGGTCGCCCTTGCCCAGGTACTTCTGGATAACCTCTGCCGTCTTCTCCCATGCGACGCACGGCAGGAAGTCTGCGCCCGCGTCCTGTCCCTGCTTACGTGGCCGGCCTACTGCCACGGTGAACGATGCCACTGCTTTGCCGCTCTGCGTATAGCGGACCTCAACGTCTTTAGTGAGTCTCCCTTTAATGATTGCCTTATTGATAAGTCATTCCTCCTCTTTCTTTGCAGGCTTTATGCCCGCCACTGCATGTATATCTAAGCTAGTTGCAAAGCATTGCTTTGCTACTGCCTTAGTGCATCTTGCGTTTGTGCGCCTCGTCTGCCATGTAATTCAGCGCGTCGCCAATGCCGCCGTAAAGCTCTTTGCTCGCGAAAATGTCTTTCGCCAAATCCACAATTTTCTTCATGCCGTCGCTCCTCCTATCATCTTGTGTGCGTCCGCCGTGCCCTGCACCAGTGCCGCCACGTCGTGCGCGCCTAGCTTTTGCATAACCTTGTCGTTGACTGCCGCATCCTGCTTCTGCGTGACAATCTGGTTGTAAATCTTCATGAACTGCGCCCGCGCCGTGTTGGCCTGCTCTGCCTCCAGCTCGTAGAGCGACATGACACCGAAGCGCTTTGCGGCCCGCTCTACCTCCGGATGTTTCCACGGTGTACGGTTCGCGTCATATGGTGAGTTACGCTGTAGCCAGCGCATGCACTCATCCCACGCCTCGCCCGCGTCCGGCAGGCCGTCATGGTTGACATGTTTGCTCACGCTCTCCGCCGCCGCGAATATCTCCGCAGGCTTCGGAAAGAACCGCGCCGTGTGCATGAGACGTATCATAGCCGCTTTGACCTGTTCAAAGGTCAGCTCATCCAGCACTGGAATGTAGAGCGCCAGCGTCTCCGCGTCGGCCTTGCTCTCAGGAAACAGCTTCAAGTAAGCGTTGAGTAACTGCGCCGTCTTGGCTCTGTCTGCTTGCGTCATACTAACCCCTGCCTCCGTAAAATCTCCATCGTTTCATCTGTCATGTCCTGCACCGACTGTTGCCCGCGCGGCTTAGGAGACGCGCGCTTTTTGCTCCAGTCATCGTGTAGAGGGAATACCCCTTGCCAGCAGTTCTGCACTGACTGGTTTAGAATAGCCGCTTTGTGCTCGTCATCGTCTGGGGCCAGCTTCTGTAGATTATCTGCTGTGAGTTTGCTTGCCCTCGGCGTTAGCGGCTTCTTGATTAGCTTGCGCATCTCCACAAAGCCGTTCCACGCATCCACAAGAGAAGGCGACGGATTTTCAAAGGGTGGGGCCTCGCGCGCGCGCGCGCGTACCCCCTGTTTATTATCTGTATGTTTTATATTTGTATATATAGAAGGAAAGTCATTTTTGTACCGTCGATTGGACAATTTTGTACCATCGATTGACTCATTTTGCACAGGTTCCTGCTGCTGTTCCTGCTTCTGTTGGCCATGTTTAGAAATAAGCAGCCAGCCTTTTTCTGTGAGTGTGTACCAGTTTGTGTGGTTCATTTTGTCCTTGTTGTATTGCGCCGCCTTGATGTACTCACCCTGCTGCAACTTGGCAAGCGCATATTTGATAACGCGCGGTGTCCAGAACGGGTACAGCTTACTGAATGCCGCCGCGCTGTTGTATGTCCAGTAACAGCCATCGTGAAAATTGACATCGTTTGCCTCGTTCTTCTTCACCCAGTAGGCGATGTTCTGCAAAAGGATCGCCTCATTGAGCCCTATCTCTGCGGCTAGCTCCGTGTCGAAAGAGTAAATCACTTGATCACCTCATTTCTTTAGCTTGTATATCTTGCAGATTTTCGCATCTATCTTCACCGGCTCCAGGTGGTATCGCGACATGAGGCCCGCTTCGTCCTGATGCGCTTCGTCGTGGTGTGCCCGGCAGAGCGGCAGGCACGCGCGCCCCAGGTGGTGCACTTGCTCGCGGTTGCCGCCCATGCCGATCTTGCTGCCCGTCACATGATGCAGGTCACAGGGCTTGCCACAGATGCAGCAGCGCTTGTTGACCAGACAGGCATAGACATATCGGCCGATATCCTCGCATTGTTCCAGCAGGGGGATCCGTGTGGGGATGTCGTTCGCCACGATGAAGTCAATGACGAAGGTGATAAATTCGCGCGCCGTTGTCACGTCAGTGTCGGCTAGGCTGAACAGCTGCCGCTCCGTCTTGCTCATGCGTTTCAGCATGAACTCCAGCTTGAGCAGGCGTTTCTGCTCCTCCACGCCCTCCACCGTGCGGATGCCGTTGACGTACTCGTCAATCTCGCCGAGCAGCGCGTATACCTTGCGTCTCTGCTGCGGGCTGATCTTGCGCCCGTCGTCGAGGATGATCTCGCAGGTACGGTACTGCCTGAGCACCGCCCTGTCGATATCCGGCGCGCCCGCCTTGATGGTGAGCTCGCCGGTCTCTGACAGGTCTGTGATGGTGCCGAGGATATGCTCCTGTATCATGCTCCTACCTCATGCACATACTGTGCGAGATTGTGGGCCATCATCTGTAACTGGCCAACGCTGAGCTCGCCGCTGCCCGCCTTGCCGTACTTGCCTTTGATTACAGCCTTGACCTGCTCATTCGTGATGCCGCCTGCCTTTGCCGCCTGCATGACGGCCTGCATGGCCTTTCCGTGTTCTGCCAGCTCATTGGCCTCCTGTGAGCGTCCCTGTGGCTGGTTGGTATAGTTACCTGCATTTTGCTGAGAACGCGCTCCTGAGCGATTTTGTGAAGTCTGAGAGGCATATCTATTGCCTGCCTCCCTGCGGTACTCGTCCGTGTCGGGGTCTTTCGTGTCGTCGATGGCAAAGAGATTGCACAGCGCATACTTACGTGCGTAGCTGATGGCCGAGCCCGTGAGCTGCGGGTCACTCATGCCTTTCTGCTGCTCCGGCTCGCGCGCCTTGCCATGTGCCTCCACCACATCGCCGGTCGTGGTATCCACCAGCTTGGCCGACATGACGACGTAGACGCGGCTGCCGCACACCTCGAAAGGCTCCTGCTCCGTCAGCACGTAGCACCCGTTCTCGTGTACCAGCGGCTTGACCGCTTCGAGGATATCCTCCGCCGAGCGGTAGTTGTAGCCGCCGTAGGTGTTCTTCTGGTTCTTCGGTGCTTTGAGGTCCCGCTGTATGGCCAGCAGGGCCGCATAGATTGGCTTGCCCTCACTCATATCTGTATTCTCCCTTACCGAATCTGAATATTGTTCCGCTTGGCCAGCTTGCAGCCGGGGATGATGGCACCTTCCTGGAGTGCCTTGCGGATGCCTGCCCGGTCTACCTTCGGTTCCTGCTGGATAAGGAACTCGTTCGGGATGCTCGCGCCGTCCTCGATTTCCAGCGGATCCGACGGAATATAGAAAACAGAGAACTCCGTCTCTTTCATCTTCTCCCCGTCGAGGTCGTAGGCCATGGTGTCCTTTATCCAAGCCATGTCCCTCCTGGCCGCCTTCTCTTTGGCCGCGAAGTAGTTCTTCATCTTGGCGAACTGCTCCGCATCGGACTTGCGATTCATGTAGACCTTGCCAAGGCTATGCAGCTTCTCGTGCCGGTCTATCTGCAGGCTCTCGTACCGCTCACGGATGGCCTTCTCGATGGTCTCCGGGCTGAACACCTCGCCGGTCTCCGTGTCTACATACCGGTCACACTTGGCATCGTAGGTGTACTTGGATACGTCCAGGCAATCCGCAATCTCTTTCCTGATTTCATACAGTGTCGCCATACTCAGCACCCTCCTGATAGTCGATGAAGTCTTCAATGTCCCGCAGAATGTTCGCAGGATTGTAGCCGTCCGCGTGGTACGCCTCATAGATGGATTTCTTTACGCGGCCGTTGCCCTCTTTGCTGACGCGCCAAAAGAGCGTGATGGAGGCATTGCCGCAATCCCGCAGCTCTGCATTCCATTTATGCCCGAAGGCATGGAACCATGCCTCTGTTGTGCGCGCGTCCTTCTGCCGTGTCTCAATCGTCGGTGTTGCCATGCTGTGCCTCCTTACGCGCCCTTGCCCAGCAGGTCAACGCCGATGCAGCCATGGTACTCGTCGCTGACCTTGTCCACGACGTGGCGAAGTTCTGCTGTACTGATTTCTGCGCTGCGCTCGATGGGGGAAACCAGCTCGCCGGTCTCATCGTTGACCAGCGCGCTGATGCGCTTCAGGGACTGCCCGCCGTAGCGGCTTACCCAGAACGTGAAGTCACGCATGCTGAACGTCTCATCCGTGTCGAAGTCAACCAGCGTCTCGATGGGGCCCGCCACCTTGGTGACTTCCACGACTGCCCCGTCGCAGGTCTCGTCCTCAATCAGCTGCTCGATGACCGGCGGCAGCATGCCGTATTCTTTGAAGCTGCAGACCTTGTACTTCTCCATGTCAGGCCACCTCCTTTGCCTTCTCGTTGCTCTCCTTGACTAGCACGCCCGCCGCGATCATGTCGAAGATAGCATCATCGACAAGGTAGCTGTGGCGGTCTGTCTCCGACGTGTTGCAATCGTCACTAGCCGAGAACACTTCATTCTCGATGACGAGCGTGAGCCGGTAGCGCTTGTCATACGCGCCCTGCCCGACCACCAGCGTGGCCTCCGTCTCCATGTCCGCATTGCCGGACGGCGCATCGCTGTCCTTGACGCGCTTCTCCCAGAGATTCCAGCCCGGCACTTTCTCAAAGCCGAAGCTCTCAAGCTTCGATGTATCTTTCACAATAAGCATAGTTTTGCTCCTTCCCTCCGTTCCTCTCCTGTGCTATACTGGAGGGGAACATACACCTTATTTTGTTTGCCTGTACCGGCCGCCCGCCGCGTACAGGCTTTTTGTTTACATGCCCATGCACGCGATCACCCCGCAGATGAACCCACCCGCGAAGCCGCCAGCTGCGATGACCACCCAGCCACGCCGTGTGAAGAACGGCAAGCCGTAACGCCTGACGTGTAGAATCGTGCTCACACTCTCACCTCCTTCAGAAACCGCCGCTCGCGCCGAGCATGACGACGGCCACGGCCCACGCGATAGCGATATAGGCATCCACCCAACCGGCCTTGTCCAGCCGGTGGAACTCGTCCATGATTTTTCCAAGGCCGTACAGGCCCGCGTAAAAGAATCTCATGCCAGATACAACCTTTCCTTGAAATATTTCCGGCTCGTTGCACCGTGCAGAGTTATCTTGCCTTTCTGCTGCAGCTCGATATTGAGCCGCTTGATCAGGCCATAGGCTTTGGACTGGCTGCAGTGCAGTATATCCGCCACCTCCCTAGCCGTGATAACCGGATTCTCCATGCACTCACCTCCCGCCGCATCCGCCAGCGCAAATGCCGCGACCTGTTTTTTATCATGCCGATACCTCCTTATATCATCACCGGGTTGTTCTCCATGAACTTGTTGATGAAGTAAATCTGCCCTTTGCCCGTGACCTTGGTTGTGCGCGTCGTGCGGTTTACGCCGTCGCCGTCCACGTAACTGCCTTCCTTGACCTCGAACAAGCCCATTTCCATAGAGCGCTGTGTCGGGATGTTCTTGTCGTTGCCTGCCTTGATGAGGTAGCCCTTGTCGCGCATTCACTGGAACAGGCGTTTCTGCCCGATGTCGATACCGTTCTGCTTGATAAGCTTTGCCAGCCCGCCAATAAGGATTGATGTGTCAGATGCGGAAACTGCCTTGGCGAACACGATAGACGGCTGCGCCGCATCCAGTTCTGCCGAGAGCTTGCCGTTCTTCTCCTGCTCATTCTTGAGCTCCGTCAGCAGACGGATGCCGAACTCCGGGCTCGCGATCATCTTGTCCAGCGTGTCCGGCGTGGCGTAGGCACCGTGCTTGCGGATCGTCGGGAGCACATCGTGCGTGACCCAGTGCTTGAACTCTTTTGCACTTGGCAGGTGTGAACCGAACACGAGGGAATAAAGGCCGCTCTCGTTGATAACGATGGTCTCTTTGTTCTGGTTGCCGTCAAAAATCATTTCTTTGCGACGGTCATCTTCCTCTACGTGGCGGTTCACATCTCGACTACCGTTTTGGTACCCGAGAATATCAGCCGCATCCTTTCCTACAAACCACGGCTCTTTGTCGATGATGACCGTGCGGAGCTGGCCAAACTGGTCGTTGTTGAAAATCTGAACGTCTTTGCTCATTCGTTGTTCCTCCCTTTTACATAACATGTTACGTTTCATCACGGTTTAGAGCGCAATAAATCGTCTACCGTGCAACGTAAGACTTTTGCCAGCTTTACAAGCATGGCCGCTCGCGGGTGATTAACACCGCTCTCCCACAGAGTAACCGTAGTACGATTGATTGACAGGAGTTTGGCAAGCTCATCTTGCGTTAGGCCACGCTTTAGCCGAAGTTCTTTCAACTTTCCCATTGCTGCCTCCTTTCCAGCCTGTACGTTACGTTTCATAACGTGGCTTCTATGGCTTATTATACGTGATGTTTTATAACATGTCAAGTATAAAATGTTATTTTCCATCACGACTTTCTATGTTACGTAAAATAACGTATAATATGGATACAAGCGATATTGCTTGACCTGCTAGAGCAACAAAGGAGTGATGTTTTATGACTATAGGCGAAAGACTGAAAGCATTACGCACCCAACGCGGCTATTCGCAGGAACAGGTTGCAAAAATGCTAGGCATAGGCAGAACAACCTACTTGAAGTATGAGAATGGAGAAAACAAGCCTTCACGGAAGCTAAACGAACTAGCCTCTTTATTCGGTGTCACCACCGACTACCTATTAGGCCGCGCTACCGAACCAGCGAAGCGCGCCGCATCCCTATCAGAAGATGCCGTCAACGACATATTCGACGATGAAGATTTACGCGCACTTGCCCGCGACAGGCTGGAAGGTGCCACGCCTGCCGAGATTGCCAACAACAAGAAGCGTTTGAAGCGAATGATCGAGGTAATGTTTGATGCAGAAGACAACGATTGACATACCAACAGAACCACGTTTCGCCCTTGCCAAGAAAACTGCTGACCAGTTTCTTATAGACCATCATATAACGAGCTTGCCCTTCCACCCTGAGCAAGCTCTCAAAGAGATAGGATGCAGAGTAGTAACATACGCCGAGTTGGCCTGCCTTAACGGCACCACGCTAGAGGATGTAGCCACGGCCATTGGCTCCAACGATGGATATACGGTATTGTGGAAACAAAAGCGATACATAGTTTTTATCAACGACGCAATCAATAGCGACGCACGTATCCGATGGACGCTGACGCACGAGCTGTCACACATCTTACTTCACCACTTAGAGGAATACACGTCACGTCAAACATGGCTGGCAACCAACGATGAAATGCACGTACTTGACCGTGAGGCTAACGCCTGCACCAGCGAGCTACTAAGCCCCGCCTCTGTCCTGTACACTATGGGGTGCTGCAAGAGCAAAATGATACACGAAGTCTGTGGCATATCCTACGAAGCCGCAAAAATTCGGCAAAACCTTTTTGACAACGTAGACGTCTACATGCCGAATCATACTGAAGCCAGACTGTTGCCACAGTTCATTGGGTACATGAATAGAACCAGTATTGCATAAGAAAAGGAGATAAATACCATGAATGAAAACGAACAAGAGCCTGGGATTATCCGCAGAAATTTTGGTACAATCCTTATTTTGGCAATCTGCCTTGCTGCATACAGTTTCTTTACAAATATATATTTGAGCATGATTGCTTACCTTGCGCTATCTATGTGTCTAGTCAGCTTTTGCGACATATATGCCAATGACCTAATCAAGTTGCTGCTCATTATAGGGATGCCGTTGGCTGCTGGTAACTTCTCTGTGGCGTATAAAATTTTCTTGTGTGGTATTCTCATGCAAACTATGGGAATAAATCAAGACAAAATTTACATGTATAGCTCAATGCGCCGTCGTTATGGCAGTCTCTTTGCCGCATTGGGAACCCTACTTTTGCTAACAGGCGCTGTGATGGGCATATATAACATACTTTTTTAATGGTGTCACCACCGACTACCTTCTAGGCCGCACCGCATCGCCGGCCGCCCGGCCGGCAGCATCGCAGCCAGGGCATAGCAAAAAGCCCACCCTCAGTGAGAAGGACGAGCGCGAGATAAGCCGTGACCTTGAAGATATGATACATTCCCTAGACGGTGCCGCAGCCCTTGGCGAAGTCGAGGATGAGGAAGACAGGGAGCTGTTAATGGCATCGCTCAGGCAGGCCATGGTGCTGTCCAAGCGTATAGCAAAAAAGAAATTCACGCCGAAGAAATACAGGAACGAGTCATGAGCGAAGAAGAGTATATCCGTGAACGCCTTGATGAGCAGACACAATGGTTCAGCAGAAAAAGTGCCGAGAATCAAAAGAAGTACAAGCGGTACCGAAAGGCGCAAAGCATTTGCATCCTGCTGGTGCCGGTGCTTTCCCTGTTCCCATGCTTCAGTGTCCGCATTGCCGCCGCGCTATGCGGTTTGCTTGCCGCGTACCTGCAATTCGCCTGCCAGCTGGATCAGTATCACGAGCTATGGCGCTGCTATCGCCTCGCCTGCGAACGATTGAAACACGAAAAGCTCCTATACCAAACTGGCACAGGAGCTTACGCAGATAAATCTATGAGGTTTCAGTTGCTAGTTGAAGCTACGGAAAGCATAATCGCTGCCACCAACACGGATTGGAACATCATTACCGAGAGCGAGCCTCAATCCCCGGCAGGTTCATAGGTTTTCCAAAACACGTCAGGCTTGCACGGGTACTGCTCGCCCCGCACACCTGTGATGATGAAATCACCGACCGATGCATGAAGTGGCCCTTCCAGCGTGGGAATAACCATTTCCCTGTCTGTCTGATATGCCTCAATTACGATAGGCTTTTTACGATACTTTTTCGTTTCCGACATAATACTCACGACCTTTTCAGGAGAATACACGATATGCCAAATCTGAAGACCTATGATTTGTTCATCAGCCATGCGTGGAAATATGGTGATGATTACGACCGTCTTGTAGCCTTACTGGACAGTGCATTATATTTCAGTTACAGGAATTACTCCGCGCCCAAAGACAAGCCTATAGCCGCCCCATGGGAGAGACTATCCAAGGCTGACCTGCGGGCGCACCTCGAACGCAAAATACGGCCTGTCAATGCTGTGCTGGTTATCTCAGGCATGTACTACAGCTACCACGAATGGATGCAAATGGAGCTGGATACAGCCCGTGATTACGATAAGCCTGTCATAGCCATCCGCCCGCGCGGCAATGCCTTTATACCAGCCGAAGTGAATAAGGCTGCATGCTCGGTGGTCAACTGGAACACATACTCCATTGTTGAAGCAATCCGTAACCATGCTATCTAAATTATATCATATCAGTCTCACAGGAGCTACGATAAGCAAAATGCGTATTGTTGATCCAACCGGCGAATATGACATACTATACGGTCTCAAAATTTCACAAAAGTACCTCGACAAAATCGACGAGGCGGTTCATCATAGAAACTCGATGCCGTTTTCATGGAGCTCTACGGGAATCCCCTCTACATCGATCTCCTGCCCATCCGGCTTCAGGAATATTTCCAGATACTTTCCCGTACGCTGCTCTCTTACCGCAGTGCCCCAGGAGAATTCTCGAACCTCATAACGGAACAGGTTCACGACTTTGTCGTTATCTTTTTCTCTTCTACGCATAGGATATTACCCCGTGTACAGGCTGTTTTGATAGCCATGGTCACGCCTTGACAGGCAAGTAAAAATTTATATAGTATAGATACAAACACAGCGGTTTACCCGCACCTAAACTACGGACACAGCGGTTTACCCGCACCTAAAGCAGAAGGGGCTTGTATCTATATGATGCAAGCCCCTTCTCGTCGTTTATAACCTTTCAAATTGACGTATTACTACTGGTGGTGTATGATGAGCATGTAATGGAATATTTATAACGCCTCTAGCAGTAAGCCAGCCCGCATGTATGGGTAGCGCCGAGCCTAGAGGCATTTTTATTTTTCGTACATTTCCGCCATTTCTATGGATGACACCGCAAATTTTGAAGAAATTGAGGCGTCCATTTCGTACAATTTCGTACAAACCTCAAATTTCGCAAAAACTGAGGTTTCAAATTGCTTTATTTTTCGGCCGATTTTAAGCCGATTCGGCGAACATATTTACCGAATCACTCTTTTATACCACAGGAAGGAGTAGGTTCATCATGTCAGCATACAAGGACGAAAAGCACGGCACATGGTACGTCAAGTTCTCTTACGTTGACTGGAAGGGAAACACACGATGGACAACGAAGCGTGGCTTCAAAGGCAAGCGCGCTGCCGAGAAGTATGAGCGAGAGTTTAAAGACAAAGCGAAAAGCACGCCCGATATGACAGTAAGATCTTTAGTCGAGCTTTACCTAGCGGATGCGAAGTTACACATACGAGAGAGCACGTATATCTTGAGAAAGCGCGACTTGATGAACCACGTCGTACCTTCACTTGGAGACTTGAAGCTATCAGAATTAACTCCGCTGAAGATGAGAAAATGGCAGAGTGAACTGGTAACTTCAAAGTCAGCGCGCACGAATAGGGCACTATCCCCCGCGACAATTCAGCAGATACGTACTGTGTTTTCAATCGTTCTAAACTACGCTATACGGTTTTATGGTTTATCAGAAAATCCCTTGCGAATTGCAGGTAAGGTCAACAGTGGTGAATCGACAATTACAAGGAAAAGTTCTATCTGGACGCAGGACGACTTCAATAAAGCCATCCAGTATGAAGAACGGCTTGACGTTCGACTTGTGTATTACCTGCTTTTCTTTGGCGGCTTCCGTATAGGTGAAGTACTGGCATTAAACGTTAGCGACTTTGATTTTATGAGTAATGTCATTCACATAACCAAAAGCTATTCGTCAAACTCGGGAAAGATAACTGCGACAAAGACAAATAGTAGCGTTCGAGATGTAACTATGCCTGTATCGATTATGGATATGGTACATGACTACATTTCACGGCTTGAGCCTGTCCTATCGCCTGTTTTTAGTAGCGTTTCCATATCCATTGTTGAGCGCCATATACGACAACTAGCCGCCGCGGCGGGTGTACCAAGAATAAGGGTGCATGACTTGCGGCACTCCCACGCTAGCTATCTAATAAACCACAACGTACCAATAACGGCTATCAGCCACAGGCTAGGGCACAAGAATGCAAATGTAACGCTTAGCGTATATTCACACTTCTACAAGTCGTCCGATAAAAGCATAGCCGACATGCTAGCGAAAAGTCTTTCCTCTCTATAATTGTGTCATTTTTGTGTCAAGCATATAAAGGGCTACGACAAACGCCTGATATTACTGAAGTTTAGCCAATCATGTATATATACGGTTGATACATGTCCATGACATCGCCTGCACCCAGCGCACAGCCATCGCAGTTCTCGCAGCCGCTGCCGCAAGTGATGGAACGACGCACGATTTCCATGCGTTCTTCCCGCGTGGTGT
>Ga0256406_1000774_pt1 | contig 55551 bp, 57 predicted proteins | sample RumenRJG_03DNA_FD_185986 | JGI IMG/M metagenome (GOLD analysis project Ga0256406, IMG submission 185986) | Bovine rumen microbial communities from Lethbridge, Alberta, Canada - RJG_03 | ecosystem: Host-associated > Mammals > Digestive system > Stomach > Rumen | place: Canada: Alberta | collected...
TGACTCAAATCAAGCCACACTTAACTGCAAATACCCAAATAAAAAGGGAAAGCAGTTAACAGCCCACGCTTAATTGGCCAACAATTAACTGCATTCCGCTCACAAAAACAAAAAAGCAGTAAAAAAGAGCGGCCCCTCCGGGCCGCCCCCCTTTGTATTCGCTTACTTGTAAAGCTCACTCTTACTGTCATAGATCTTCTTGCCGGCTACGCAGGCCGGGCAGTCGCACCACTGCTCGCCGGCGGCCTTACGGGCACGGACGGAGGCGGCAAACTTGGCGGCGCTCTCTTCACCCATGGACTGCTTGGCGTAGTCGGACTCGGCGAAATCGAGCTCCTCGTCGATGGTGCAGATGCCCCACTCCAGGGCCTCCACCAGTTTGTCGGCCGCAGCGTTCTGGTCGTCTGTGCCGACAGCGGCGAGATAGGCCTCGGCGGGCGCCTTGACCTTGGGGTTTATGCTCGGGGCGGCAATGAGTTCTTTGATAAGTTCTTCCATGGGAATGACCTCCTGATAAATTAAAGCTGCTGCTGCAGCCAGGTTTCAAAGTTGGGGCGGACGAAAACGGGGATGTCGGCGCGGTACATGCGGCCGGAGTATCCCTCCTGGGGGAAGGAGACAAAGCGGACGGAGCTGTCCTTTTCCAGAACGCGCTTATAGATGGGGTCCGCAATGACAATGTTCGCGGTGTTGGCGAGGGCGAGCACGTCATCCTCCTCGTCGGTCATGCAGTCGCCCTTTCGGAGCAGGCCAATGTCGTCCTCCAGCGGGCAGACATATTTCACGTTGCTGCAGCCGAGATCGGTCTCCAGGCAGGCGCGAAGAGCAGCGCAGTGGACCGGTTCCCCAATGAGGAGGATCCGTCGGTCATCCTGCCCCTTGGGCGATGAAGTGACCGTTACATTCTCTCCACTGGCGGCCGCCTCACGGACCGCAGCAGCAACACTCTCCCAGCCGGACCTGCCGCACGGCAGGCCAATGACATAGGGAATGCCAAACTTTTCCTGTAAGATCTTGGCGGCGTCAATGCCGGTGGAGGAGACGACAAGGTTGACGGTGGCGGAGGCGGCGGATTTTAGAGTGTCCAGTGAATCGCCCATGGCCCAGCAGGACTGGAGCACAAAGCCGGAGTCTGCACAGAACTGTCGGAGACCCTCGACGTTCCCCACAACGGAGAAGTCCAACGGAGTTACACCGAGCAGATTGACCCGCACCGGGCCGCTGGGATCAGCAGAGGCAGGCTCTGTGACAAACCGCTCTGCCAGTGCGGCAAAGGCCTGGCGGGCACCCCTCTGATATGTGTACATGCCGCTCGTGTCAAAGCCGAACGTGGGAATGCCGGTGCGGTCCTCAATGAGACGCGCAATGCCCTTGAAGTCCGTCCCACAGAGCAGGGCAATGGGAGAGCCAAACACCGCAATGAATTTCGGGTGTTTCTCCTCGGCGACCTCGCAGACATCGTCGATGTACTTCTGGTCATCTCCCAGAACCATGTTGTATTCCTCGAGGGCGGAGATATAGACAAGGGAGTCCATCTTGTACCATCGCGGCTCGTCGTGGGTGGCGTAGGTGGAGTTGCAGCCGGAGGCGTCGTGCATGACGATGAGACCGCCCAGCTCGTAGAGGGCCGAGCAGACGCCTGCCAGATCGGCGGCATAGTTGGCGGTGACCCGCTGTGTCTGTTTCATGCGTGGCACCCCCAAGCCTTGAACTGGATGACCTCCTCGGTCACCTTTTCGTTGTCCATGGCGTCTGCCATGAGGCGGCAGAGCTCCGAGATGCCCCGGTAGCCCAACAGGCCGCTCTGATAGATGATGTTGACAAAATGCCTTGTCCCGGTGAAATAGGCGGCCTTCTGGCCGATGGCGAGCAGGTTCCCGCCTGCTTTCTCCGCCTCATCCCGCGGGTTGACCCGGCCGCGGAAGTTGACGATGGAGCGGAACTTCAGGTCGGGTGCGTTTTCCTTCAGCCAGTCCCGGGTGTTCGCCTCCTCGCCGGAGATGGCGTCGGCGTAGACCGCTGTGACGCGGAATCCGTGGGAGAGCAGGAGCTTGGCGAGCTCCAGCGGACGCGGCGTGGCGGAGGCGTCAATTTGGATCTCCGTGTCGCCAATTTTCTCCCGGAGTTCAGCAAGGGATTTTTCTGCCTCTTCCCGTAGGGAATCGAGGTCTGGAAGCGGCACAGAGGCGGCCGTCGCCAGGTCTTTCAGTTCCTGGTCAATGGCACTATAGTCCCAACAGTAGGGAACATACAGCGACTTCCCGCCAAGGCGCTCTGCCAGGGTCTCCGTGGCCACACGGGCCATGGGATGGTCATAGAAATAGAGGGAGGAACAGGCGAGCTCCTGATATTCCTCATAATTTTTTACCGTGTTGATATCCCGCAGTGTAAGCCCTGCGTCCTGCAGCATGGTGCAGACCTCCGAGCCCGGAAACAGCGGAAAATAGTTGCCGATGACACTGACAGAGCTGGAGTCCATGGGTCTCGGGTCCAGGGGAACATACAGCTGCCGGTTCACCGCTTCCTCATAGAATATGCGCGATTTACGCATGGTACAGTCCATATTGGCCTCGACAAATTTCACATCCGGGAAGCGGGCACGCAGTGTCCGGTATACATAGTTCATGTCCGTGGCGAGCATATGGTGAATGCAGGATGCGAAGAGGAACACGACCTTTGGCAGGCTGTCACGGCGCTCCAGAATGTCAGTGGTGCCGTCTATGAACAGATCCTCCATGTGGTTGTCATAGAGGTTGTTCTCCTTGACGGTGATCATGGCAAATCGGTCCAACCCGTCAAACTCGGCGGCGGACAGGACGACGCCCCGAAGACATCCTTCCGGACAGACATAGATTTCAAGACTGTCGGGGACGAGCATGGGCGTATGGGCTATGGTCCAGGTGCCGCGGGCGGGGGGAGTGTACTCGACTCCGGCCCGGAACGGGGCGTCGGTCGTGAGGTCGCCGAAGCGGATCTCGGATTTCCCTCGGTCCTCGGCGAGGCTCCGCTCCTCCACATCCGTGGCCTTCAGCATCTCGTGGAGATTGATCATACTCATGATATTACAGCTCCCGAATCAGGTTGTCTGCGAGACGGCGGTACATGTCGGCGGCATCGGAGTCCGGGAAGGCCTCGAGCACCGTGCGGTGCATTTCGTCCGCCTCCTGGACGGTCTTTGAGAAGTCCAGCGTTCCCACCACATGGGTGGAGGCGTCCTCACAGAGCTTTTCTATCTTTTCGTCCTCATCCTTCACGTTCCGGCGGTTTACGATGACGCCGCCGAGTTTGGCATAGCCGCGCTTCTGGAAGGTCTCCACGGCGACCGCAATGTTCATAGAAGCATGGATGGCCATGGCCTCGCCGGAGGTCAGGATAAAGACCTTGTCGGCGTAACCTTCCCGTATGGGCATGGAGAAACCGCCGCAGACGACGTCGCCGAGAACATCGTAGAATACAAAGTCCGGTTTGTAGATGCCATAGGCGTTCCGGTCATCCAGGGCCTGCAGCGCAATGACAATGCCGCGGCCGGCACAGCCAAGACCGGGCGTGGGGCCGCCGGCCTCCACACAGAGGACGCCGTTGTAGCCCTTCGTGACCATCTCATCCAGGGTCACGTCTTTGTTGCGGGCGCGGATGAGGTCCAGAACGGTCTGCTTGTTTTCATCCCGGTGGAGATTGATGGTGGAGTCGGCCTTTGGGTCACATCCGATCTGCATGACTGTGTAGCCCTTTTCCGCCAGGGCTGCGGACAGGTTGGAGACTGTGGTGGACTTTCCAATGCCGCCCTTTCCATAGACTGCAATCTTTTTCATGACAACCTCCGTCAGCAGATGCGGGGCAGAAGCTCGCCGCCCGGGAGCGGAAGCAGGGTCTCACTGCCAATTTCCGTGTGGATGACGACGCGGCCCTTGTTCTCCGCAGTCACCTCGCCGATGATGGCGGCGTTCTCAGAGTACTGACAGCCGCGCAGGGCCTCGACAATGGCCGGAGCCTTGTCCTTCGGCGCCATGATGACCAGACGGCCCTCACAGGCCAGGTACAGCGGATTCAGGCCGAGCATGCCGCAGACGCCCTGTACGGTCTCATCTACTGGGACGTCGGTCTGCTCAATTCGAATGCCCACGTCGGATTGGCCGGCAATCTCATAGAGAACGGTACCGACGCCGCCGCGGGTGGCGTCCCGGATGACGTGGACGTCCTTTGTGGTGTCGAGGACGGCCTTGACGTTGTTCCAAAGCGGGGCGTCGTCACTGGTGACATCCGCCTTGATCTTGAACTCGTCCCGGGCGAGGAGGATGGCACAGCCGTGGCGGCCGATGTCGCCGGTGACGATGATGGCGTCGCCGGGCTTGGCCAGGGCACCGCCGGTGTTCACGTCGTCGTCAATGACGCCGACGCCGGCTGTGGTGATGAACACGCCGTCCACCTGTCCCTTGCCGGCTACCTTGGTGTCACCGGCGACCAGGACGACGCCAACCTCTTTGGCGGTCTCTGCCATGGAACATGCCAGATGGTCCAGCTCGTCGATGGGGAAGCCCTCCTCAATGACGAACGAGCAGGTCAAATATAGCGGGCGGGCGCCCATGCAGGACAGGTCATTGACTGTGCCGCAGACGGAGAGCCGGCCGATATTGCCGCCGGGGAACTCCGACGGGGAGACGATGAACCCGTCGGTGGACATGGCGATTCTCCCCTCGGGACGGGGCAGGACCGCCGCGTCGTCCGCCGTAAGGAGCGGGTTTGCAAAATATTTACTGAAGATGCCGCCGATGAGCTCCGAGGTCTGTTTTCCCCCGGCGCCGTGGGCCATGGTTATTGTTTCACTCATTGTATTTCCACCAATCTCCTTAGAGTTTGTATTTGTAGAAGGCCGAGCAGGCGCCCTCACCGGACACCATGCAGGCGCCCACCGGATGCTCCGGCGTGCAGACCTTGCCAAACAGCGGACACTCCTCCGGCGTACACTTGCCCTGCAGCACTTCACCGCAGCGGCAGGCCGGGTTCGGGTGTCCCTTTATGACCGGAAGAGAGAACTTCTTTCTCGCGTCAAATTCCGCGTACTCCTCCCGAAGGCGGTAGCCGGACTGGGGAATGACGCCGAGACCGCGCCACTCGCTGTCCACGGGCTCCAGCGTCTCCGCAATGATGGCCCGGCCGGAGGGGCTTCCCTCGTCGGTGACGACGCGGGGATAGCAGTTCTTGAAAAACGGTTCGCCCTTCTCACAGCCCCGAATACAGTAGGCGAGGGCGGTCAGGACCTCCGGCCCGGTGAAGCCGGTGACAACGCCGGAGATGCCCTCGTCGTCCCGGAGGTGCTCATAGATGGATGTGCCGGTCACGACACTGACATGGCCAGGGTAAAGGAAAGCGTCAGCCGAGCCCTTGAGAGCCAGGTAAGCGTTGTCCATAAACTTGTTAGCCGTGAGTTGGGAGTAGTTCGTGAGACCCTTCTCTTTGGCCTTCTTCACGGCGACGCAAGTTGCGGGCGTCGTGGTCTCAAATCCTACAGCGAGCCAGACGACCTGCTCATCCGGGTGCTCTTCGGCATATTCCACGGAGTCCAGTGGCGAATAGACCATGACGATTTTGGCGCCCTTGGCGCGGGCCTCTGCAAGGGAGAGGTCGGAGCCGGGGACACGGACTAGATCGCCAAAGGTGCAGATGGTGCAGCCCTTCTCCAGGGCGAGCATGACGGCCTCGTCGATGTAGCCGGTGGGGGTGACGCAGACGGGACATCCCGGGCCTGAGATGAGCCGGATGTTCGGCGGCAGCATGTTCCGGATGCCGAGCCGGAAGATCTCATGGGTATGGGTGCCGCAGACCTCCATAAACCGGAGCGGGCGCCCATCGTAGCCGCGGACGATCTCCGCGGCCTTTTCTACAGCGTTTCCCATTAGTTCAGCTCCTCCAGAAGATCTTCAGCCTCGGTGTCATCGTCGCCGGTGATCTTGGCAATGGCCATGCCGGCGTGGACCATGACATAGTCGCCGGGCTCCAGTCCGTCGATCATCTGGGCAGATACGGTTCTCTCGGCGCCGGATGCGTCGATGACGGCCATGCCGTCCTCCACTTTACGTACTTTTGCTGGTAATCCTACACACATATCTCATACCTCCGGTTTGTTTATATAGTTCATGGCGTAGAGCGCCTGCCCCAGACCGATGGAGCCGTCGTTTGGAGCGGTCATGCGGTGGATCAGGACGCGGAATTTCTTCTCCTCGAGCCCGCGCCGGCACAGGTCGGCCAGCAGCAGGTTCTGCATACAGCCACCCGACAGGGCGACCGTGTTGATATTTTTCTCCTCCCGGGCAATTTCACAGCCCCGGATGATGAAGTCGGCCAGCGTCCGGTGGAACACATAGGCGAGATTCTCCGGATTCTCTCCGGCGAGCCGTCGTTCCGCCAGGATGCGCAGCATCTGGTCGGTGGGGAAGCGGAACGTTCCATCGGAAAAAGATTCCGGCAGAGGAATTCCCTCCCCATGCTCCAAAGCTGCCTCGGCGCGGAACTGCAGCACCATGCTGGCCTCGCCCTCACAGCTGTTGGCACGGCGGAAACCGAGCACGGCGCTTGCCGCGTCAAACAGGCGGCCGGCACTCGTGGAGGTGACGCAGTTGATATTGCTGTCTATCATGCCTTCCAGCAGCGAGAGCTCAAAGTCACTGCAGAGCTGGAGCCCACGGATGGTCTCCTCTGCAGCAGACCGCTCAGGGTACGCCTGCAGCAGCAGCGACACAGCGTTTCTCCAGCCCTCCTTGGAGGACTTGTCCCCGCCGGCCTGCGGGAACGGGGCAATGCTGCCGAGCCGCTCGAAGCCGTCGAGACGGGAGAGGAGAAATTCTCCGCCCCAGATGGTGCCGTCGGTGCCGTAGCCGGTGCCGTCGAAGCTGACCCCAATGACCGGGTCCATGTAGTCGTTCTCGGCCATGCAGGTCAGAATGTGGGCGTAGTGGTGCTGGACCTCCAGGACCGGCAGCCCAAGCTCTTTGGCGAATGCCGTGGAGTTGTACTGCGGGTGCATGTCGCAGGCTACGATGGTCGGGCGGATCTCCAGAAGTTCCTCCATGCGGCCGGTGGCTTGGCGGAGGGCCTCAACGGAGCGGAGATCAGCTAGATCGCCAATATAGGGGGATGGGTAGAAGAGGTCGTCCCGGGCGAGACAGAAGGTGTTCTTGAGCTCACCGCCGATTCCCAGCACCTGGCCCTGGAACTTCCGGGATGTCATGAAGGGGAGCGGCGCATACCCACGGGAGCGGCGGATCATATACGGGCCGCCCATGTACCAGGACATGACCGAGTCGTCGGCGCGGAGCCGGATTTTTCGGTCATTGCTCAGGATGATGTCACACAGGGGCGACAGCGTGGGGATGGCCTCCTCGTCATTCCGGCAGATTGGCGCACCGCGGGGGTTGCCGCTTGTCATGACAAAGCAGTCTGTCATGGGCTTGCCGTCGGGGTAGTCGAAAAGCAGCATTTGCACGGGCGCATAGGGCAGCATGACGCCGACATTCGGATTGTCTGGGGCGATGGACGGGCAGAGCGTTCCATCTGCTTTCTTTTGCAATAGCAGGATGGGCTTCTGCGGGCCGTCCATAAATTTCTCCATGCCGTCCTCCACCACGCACTCGCGGCGGACGGTGGCCATGTCCTTCATCATGACGGCCAAGGGCTTGAACGGCCGGTCCTTGAGCCTGCGTAGCCGGGCGACCGGTTCCTCGTTTGTGGCGTCACAGCAGAGATGAAACCCGCCGATTCCCTTGATGGCGGCAATTCCGCCATTTCGGATGACTTCCCGGGTCTTCAGCAGCGCTTCGGTGCCGCGGATGTCGGTGCCGGCAATGTACAGCTCCGGGCCGCAGTCGTTGCAGCAGACCGGCTGTGCATGATACCGCCGGGTCTCCGGGTGCGTATACTCGTACTCGCACTCCGGGCACATGGGAAACTCTCCCATGCTGGTGCGGACCCGGTCATAGGGCATGGAGTCCAGGATGGTGAGCCGCGGACCGCAGGCTGTGCAGTTGATAAACGGGTGCAGGTAGCGGCGGTTCTTCGGGTCGAAGAGTTCCTCGCGACAGCGGGGACAGGTGGCAATGTCGGGGCTCACAAAAATTTGCCCCTTCACCTTCTCACTCTTGATGATGCGAAACTCTGTTTGACCCTCCGGGGAAATTTCCGAGGTCTCCACCTTCAGAATGGAGGAGCGCTCCGGGGCCTCCCCGGTGAGGGCGGTCGTAAAGCTGCTGAGCTGTTCCGGCGTGCCCTCGGCGAAGATTTCCACATAGGGGCCTTTATTGCAGACGCTTCCCCCAATTCCGGCCCGGTGGGCAATGCGGTCCACGAACGGTCGGAACCCCACGCCCTGGACGATGCCGTAGACGTGGATCCGAATGCGCTTTGTCATGGGAGCAGTTCCTCCTCCTTGGCCGTCTGGCCGATCTCGCCGGAGACGGCGAAGTGGGGCAGCGTCAAAACTTTACCGGTGTAGTCCTTCATGGCCCGCTGGTAGACCGGGTCGCAGAGGATGGTGTCGTACTGTGGCAGGGCGCGGAGCAGGTCGGCTTCACTGCGAAGCTCCAGGTCTCCCTCCCGTTTCAGGGAGTCCTCTGCCATAAAGTACGTGCCCACGTCAATGCGCGATGCACTGGTATTTCCCGCTTCCATGGCCTCCCGCAGGGAGTTGCCGAGAATTTGCTGATGAAGGATGAGCGTCTTCCCCTCCGCAGAGGCGTAGGGGCTGCAACTTACGAGCGGGTCAAAGAAGAGACCGGTCTCCCAGGGAATGCCAAAGTTCTTCTCGAGATACTTGGCCGGACGCAGTCCGGATGGCGATGCGACAATGATCTTGTCCACCGAAGTCATTTGGCCAATTCCCTCTAAGCCCTGCTCCACGGAGAAGCAGATGGCGGGTTTTCCCTCTTTTTTCTCCACACGGCGTTTCAGCTGCTGTGCGCTGTCGTCGGCGAGCAGGTTCAGGGGCGTGGCGCTCAAGATGCCAACTTTTCCGTGTCCGTCGGTCTCCGGGAATTTTTTTGCCCGGAGCATGCCGAGGAGCAGCAGCCACGCCTTCTCCTCGCCGACGTCGTAGTCCTTCATGCCAGCGGTGTCGATGGCGAAGGCCGGGACGCCGCAGCGGTTTTCCACCATGCGGCCCATGGCCTTGAGGTCGGTGCCGACGACGGCCGGCACCGGCGTGCCGATGAGTGCTATGAATTTGGCGTCCAGAGTCTGGGCCGCCTTTTTTATTTTTTCCACGGTGCGGTCGTCCCGGCCCAGAATGGCGTCCAGGTCCCGCATACAGGCGGAGTAGACGGCGGACGGCTCGGTGAACCAGCGGGGCTCGTCGAAGCCGCAGATGTTGCCGGCGCATCCGCCGGCGTCCAGGATGACCACCATGCCGCCGAGGCCGTAGAGTACAGAGGCGGCGCCGGACTGGTCTGACGCAAACGGGCTCAGGTAGCGAAACAGTCCTCTCATGCCAGCACCTCCGTCAGTTCCTTCATAAGACCGCAGAACCCGTGGTAGCCAAAGGGCTGTTTCTCCGAGTTCCACTCGACGACGGGGACGGAGGGCACATACTGGCCGGCGTCCTTGCCGATGGCACAGTCGACGCCTTCCACTTCCTTGTAGTGGACCATACTCGGGTCGATTCCGCTGTAGACCTTTGTCTCCGGGCTGGATTCCGCCAGCCGGCGGATATAGGGGAAGTCGTACTCTGTCAGGTTCGAGAAGATATACGGGACTTCCATATCCATTTCCACAAGCGTGCAGGCGAGTTCATAGGGGTTGGCGTTGAGCATTTCACCGAGGGCGAATCGCGCACCGGAATGGGAACGCCGGAAGGCCTCCCTTACCTCACACGCCTGCTCGTAGGGCTTCTGGTCGGCAAACTTCACGCCGATGGCGGAGCCGAGGAGACGGTACTGCTTATGGATGCGGTCCGGGTCATAGAGGCGGGCCATCTCAATGAACGGCATGCCGGTCCGGCCGTAGAGCTGCTCCGCCGCAAAGACGGACTCCGGGTGCAGCACGAGGTTGAAGTTGGCCGCGCCGAGCTCATAGTATTCCTCCAGCGTTTTGCACTCACTGACCTGGTTGATGGTGTGGATTCCCGCACCGCGGAGCAGGGAGAACAGCTCGCTCTCCGGGTCTAGCGGGGAGAAGTACCCCATGAGGTTTACCATATCCGGCTGCACCGGCTTGCGCTCTATGAGGGAGTAGATGGTGTCCCGGATGGCAACCATGGGAGGCTTCTTGCCCTCCCGGGTCAGGGCGTACATGTAGCTGGGAACCACGAGGACACCGGTCTCCTCCTGGGCTTTCCGACAGACTCTCTCGAGGTCTGTGCCGAGCAGTGCATCCACACAGGTAATGCAGATGACAACGGCCTTAGGCTTCGGCTCGCAGATTTCCACGATGTCCCGGATGGCCTGTGGAATTTCTGTCAGGTGGCGGCCTGTGACCAGGTCGGTCTCATCCATACATAGGTAGAACATGCGGTCTGCGTAGCCCTCCTCCGAACTCAGAATGGAGGAGTTCCGGCCACAGGCGGCCGGGGAGACCAGCAGCATGACCGACTCCGGGATGACGAGGCCGGCCCGCTTGACACCGAATCCGACGGCGCCTGGGGAGTTGTAGGCGAGGGTGGCGGGGGAGCTGTAGACCAGGTGGCAGGATGGGATGAACGCCTCCGGAATATTCTTCGGCCCGCGCTCGTTGAGCTCCGATACCGTGATGTTAAAAGCTTCCGAGATCATATTGGTCAATGGGTTCCTCTCTCCGGTCCTTCCAGAGCAGGTCTGCAAGGTCCATGAATTTCTGGCTGACCGGGAGGGACGGGTCGCCCTCTATAACGGTCATGCCCTGGTCCTCAAAACGGTTGATGTCGTCGCTGCGGGGGATGTCCGCCACAATGGGCAGGTTGTTTTCCGTAGCGAACGCACGTACCTTTTCCTCTTCGCCCGGGACATTTCGGCGATTCAGTATGATTCCCCGTACGGTGGCGTAGCTTCTGTCCTGGAAGTTCCGCACGGCGGTACAGATGTTGTTGGCCGCATAGAGGGCCATTTTCTCGCCGCTGGTGACGATGAGCACCTCGTCGGCAAAGCCCTCCCGGATGGGGGCGGCAAAGCCGCCGCAGACCACGTCTCCGAGGACGTCGAACAGGACAACGTCGGGCTTCTCCTTCTCAAAGAGCTCCTGCTCCTTCAGAATGTTGAATGTGGTGATGATGCCACGGCCGGCGCACCCGAGGCCCGGCGTGGGGCCGCCGGTCTCAATACATAGGACGCCGCCGTAGCCGACCCGGACAATGTCCGAGAGTTCCGGCTCGTCGTCGTGGACCCGCATGTAGTTGAGGGCGGGCTCGGGGACCTCGCCGCCCAGCAGATTGAATGTGGAGTCGGCCTTCGGGTCACAGCCAATCTGGATGACTTTTTTTCCGGAGCGGGCAAAGGCGGCGGAAAGGTTGCTCGTCATGGTGGACTTTCCAATGCCGCCCTTTCCGTAGACTGCAATTTTCAGCATGGCTTTTTCCTCTCCAGCATGGATTTTACGGTGGCGCCGGGGATACGGCCGAGCCGGCCGGTCAGGGCGCTGACCTCGTCGTTCGTCCCGTCCACCACAAGGGTGATGACGGCAATGCCACGCTCCCGGTAGGGGATGCCCATGCGGGCCACGACGAGCTGGTTGTACTGGTGGATGGCGTTGTTGACGGCCTCGGTCTGGCTGATATCCTCCAGCATGATGCCGATAAAGCCGATTCTCGAATTCTCAGACATGGGTTCCTCCGTGTGATCCTGATTTTTCACGGCGGATGTCGCCGCGGTCACTGACAATGGTATAGCCGATCTTGTCCATGCGGAGGTCCAAACAGGTGCGGCACTGGGCCGACTCCTCACCGGTACAGATCTTGTTGTCGTAGAGCATGTATTTCTTCCGCACCATGACGGGGGAAAGGTTGGGCATGATGACATTGGCCCCGCACTGGATGCCCCGTTCCCGTCCCAGCGGGCTGATGGTGCCGAGGGCCGTCGTGGCCGGCAGCAGCACGTCGGGGACGATGAGGCGGATGATGGAGAGCAGGTAGCAGGTCTCCTCCAGCGTGCCCGCCGGGAAGTCTGCAAATGGCGTGTCGTGGGCGGGGATAAACGGCCCAATGCCGCACATCTCCGGCTGGAACTCCTCAATAAATTTCAGGTCCTCCGCCAGTTCATGGGGCGTCTGGTAGGGCGAGCCCACCATCATTCCGATGCCGACGTCGTAGCCGATGTCCCGCAGGTCCTGCAGGCACTGCATGCGGTGGTCAAAGGACATGGCCGCCGGGTGGAGGCGCTCATAGTGGGCTTTGTCCGCCGTCTCGTGGCGCAGGAGGTACCGGTTTGCCCCGGCGTCAAACAGGCGCTGGTAGCTGTCCCGGTCCCGTTCCCCGAGGGAGAGCGTGATGGCGCAGTCGGGGTAGGCTGCTCTTATTTTTGATATGATGGAGACGAGGCGCTCGTCGGTGAACCAGCCGTCCTCGCCGCCCTGGAGGACAAACGTACGAAACCCCAGGTCATAGCCCTGTTTGCAGCAGGCTAGGATCTGGGGTTCTGTGAGCCGATAACGGTCGACCGTTGAGTTGCTTTTCCGGATTCCACAGTACAGGCAGTCGTTTTTGCAGATGTTGCTGAACTCGATGAGACCTCGTACAAACACGTCTCTGCCGTAGATGGAGTCCCGGATGGCTGAGGCCTTGCGGGCCAGAAGCATTGCACCCTCATCCGATCGGTGGGAGACCAGATACTCGTAGTCCTGCAGCGGCAGGCGATGTGTGTCCTCCAGCGAGTCGATGATTGAAAACAATTTTTCATCCATGATTGCTGTATTCCTTTTTCATTCTTTATAGTATAATTTTACAAGAAGTTCCCTACGAACTCAACAATTGTTAGGAATATAGCACAGAAAATGGGATATCATTCCCAAAAGGAGGCAGAATAATGAATAATAAGGCAATGTTTTCTCTGAGCTACGGTCTTTTTGTCATCTCGTCGGCAAAGGACGGCAAGAAAAACGGATGTATTACGAACACCGCCATCCAGGCCGCATCGGACCCACTGGTGCTGACAGTCTGCATCAACAAGGCAAACTACACCCATGACCTCGTAAAGGAGACTGGGAAGTTTAGCATCTCTGTCCTCAGCGAGGAGGCGGACTTCGACCTGTTCACCCACTTCGGTTTCCAGTCCGGCCGTGACACGGATAAATTCGCAGACTTCACAGACTATAAAATGGAGGGCGGACTCCCGGTCATCACCCGCGGTACGAACGCCTATTTCCTCTGTGACGTGGTGGACACGGTGGACCTCGGCAGCCATACCATGTTTGTCGCAAAAATAGCAGACATGGACGTCCTGAACAGCGTCCCTTCGGCCACTTATGCCTATTATCACGCCAACATCAAGCCACAGCCCAAGAAAGAGGATGCCCCTGCCGGCAAAGTGGTATGGCGCTGCACCATCTGCGGCTACATCTATGAGGGCGACCCCATTCCGGACGATTTTATTTGCCCCATCTGCAAACATCCGGCCTCGGACTTTGAGCGGGTCACCCAGTAATCCCTTTAAGGGCGATTTAACCTTTGTCACTATAATTTACTCTGAATGTAATAGACAGTAACAGGGGACGGAATCGCCATGAAGACTTGGAAAAAAATTCTTGCGGTTATTCTGGCCGGTGCCATGGCGCTGGCCATGGCCTCTTGCGGGTCACCAAAGAAAACGAACGCCACAATCTCCATCGGCGTACCGTTCAATTATGACAGCGTTGACCCACATCGGGACTTTCAGGGGTGGTATACCTCTATATATGGTGTCACAGAATCCCTGTTCCGCATGGGTGACAACGGCACATTAGAGCCGTGCTTAGCCAAATCTGCGAGCCTTTCTGACAATGTCTGGACCGTGAAACTCTGCCGGAACGCCCGCTTCTCCAATGGAAACCCTGTCACCTCAGACTTGGTTGCAAGGAACCTGAAGCGTGCCGGACAGGAGAATCCACAGTATGCGGTCTTTACGCAGCTCCGGTATGATACCAGCAAGAAGCACACGCTCCGTATCATCACAAAAGATGGCATCCCCACACTTAAGAACACCCTTTCGAGCCCGTGTCTCGGTATCATTGATTTGGATGCATCCAAGGACCCGGACAAGGCAATTGTCGGCACAGGCCCCTTCATTTTGAAAAATTTTGACCCGGAGGGTATCGTCTCGGTGCTCCGCAATGAGAACTACTGGGACGGAACAGTCAGCCTGGCCGGCGCCCGGTTCATCACCGAGAAGCAGGATGCCCCAAAACTCTTCGGCATGCAGAACGGGTATTTGGACGCCGTCACAAATGTCACGTCGGACGCCTATCCCTCCTATCAGGAGAATGCGGACAAATACAAGGCCCACAGTGTAGAGGGCTCCCGTCTTCTGTTCTTCTATCTGAACCAGAAGACCTTGGACAAGACTGTCCGCACCGTCATCAACGGGTATCTCGACAAAAAGTTTGTGGAGAAATTCTCCAACGGAATGCTGACCGCCACCAATGGCCCGTTCAATGAGAATGTGAGCTACGGTAAAGTGAAGGCACCGAGGAATCTCTCAGCGGAGGAGTGCCGGGAACTCCTGAAAAAGGACGGCTACACGGCAGGGGAAGACGGTATCCTGGAGAAGGACGGTAAATCGCTCCGGCTCCGCGTGGAGACCTATGGCATGTACAATCTGGACGCCTTTGCCAAGCTCATGCAGAAGCAGCTGAAACAGATTGGCATTGCCTGCGACATCCAGACGGAAAAGGACCCGGACTCCACCTACATGAAAGACGGGGACTTTGATATTGCGTTCTACTCGCTCATACCGGACAAGGAGAACGACCCCTATGAGTTCCTTGAGAAGACGATGGGCCCGAACGGAAAGCGCAATGTCTGCGGATACGGCAGCAAGGAGACTAACGCCCTGCTCGCACAGCTCCGCACCGAGCCGCGGCCGGAGAAACGGGCTAAGCTCGCCCGTGAGCTGGTACAGAAGGCCATCGACAGCGGCTGCTTCGGCTACATTGGACTGGTCAATAAGGTGACAGTGCTGCGAAACGGCATCTCCGGACTTTCCGAGACGAGTCCCTATGATTTCTATTGCCTTACCGCCCGCACAACGCTACAATAACAGAAGAAAAAATTACACGCCGGGATTTCCTTTTACCCGGCGTGTTCGTTTTGGAGGATTATTATGAAGGTCTATGCAGACAATGCGGCCACCATGAAAATGCGGCCCGAGGCCCTGGAGGACATGAACGAGGCGCTTCAGGAGAACTGGGGCAACCCGTCGTCCGTGTACTCGGTTGGACGGGAGGCCAAAATAGCCATGGAGTCCGCCCGCTACACCATTGCCCAGTGCATTGGCGCCAAGACCAATGAGATCTTTTTCACCTCCGGTGGAAGTGAGGCCGACACCCAGGCCATTCTCTCCGCTGCGGCCATTGGGGCACAGACGGAGCGGACCCATGTCATTGTCTCCGCCATTGAGCACCAGGCTGTCCTGAAGACCGCGGCCCAGCTGGAGGCCATGGGCTTTGAGGTGACCTATGTTCAGCCGGACCGGGATGGCTACATTGACCCGGCAAAAATCCACGAGAACATTCGGGAGAACACCATTCTCGTCTCCGTCATGGCCGCCAACAATGAAATTGGAACCGTACAGAACATCCGCCAAATTGGCGCCCTCTGCCAAATTGCCAACGTCCTGTTCCACACCGACGCCGTTCAGGCGGTCGGCCACATGCCCATTGATGTCTCACAGCTGAATGTGGATCTTCTTACCATGTCTGCCCACAAGTTCGGCGGCCCGAAGGGCATTGGCGCCATCTACGCCAAGTCCGGCATCTCCCTCTCTCCTCTCATCCTCGGTGGACCCCAGGAGCGGGGCCGCCGCGCGGGCACGGAGAATGTACCGGCCATGGTCGGCATGGCCACGGCACTTGAGACCTCCTGCCAGAATATGGAGGAGGAGAACGAGAAAATCACCGCTATGCGGGACAAGCTCATAGACGGCCTGCTGGAAATTCCGGGTACGGTGCTGAACGGACCGCGGGACAACCGACTTCCCGGAAATGTCAGCGTCTGCTTCAAAGATGCTGCTTCCGAGTCCCTGCTCGTCCTGCTGGATGAGGCCGGAATTTGCGCCTCGGCGGGAAGCGCCTGCGAGGCCGGCTCTCTGGATCCGAGCCATGTGCTTCTGGCTATTGGCCGCAGCGAAAAAGAGGCCATGTCCTCCCTGCGGCTGACGCTCAGTGCGGACAACACCATGGATGATGTGGACTATATTCTGGAGACGGTCCGGAAGTCGGTGGAAAAAATCCGGTGAATCGCCCGTAAAACAGAAAAATATTAGTAGCCCCGGACCTTGAACCCGCGTTCTTCTGGAACAACGGACAGGGTCCGGACTTCCATACTGTCAATTCGAATGTAGGTGTCCCGGTACAGGCGGTCCACGAGGTTGTCTATGAGATCCTGACTGCCCTGGACCTCCATGGTCACGGTACCGTCGTACTCGTTGCGCACCCAGCCCGTGAGGCCGTATTCGCCCGCAATTTGGGAGGCGGTCCAGCGGAATCCCACGCCCTGGACGCGGCCGTGGAAGACGATGCTCTTGCGTTTGATCAAAGCTCGGTCACCTCCACGACGGTGAGGCTGCCACCGAATATACGGAAGCGCACATTGAAGTTCAGGTATGTGAGGCCGTAGATGCGCTCTGGGTCGTCCTGATACTGAGGGCGCGGGTCGTGGGAGAGGATGTTTTTGAGCTCGTCCCGGTTTGCCTCCGGAATCTTTGCGAGGAGTTCCGATGGGAAGATGACCTGCAGCGTCAGGTCAGAGAGGGAGGCGGTGAAGCCCTCGGCGGCATCCGGAATGGAGTCGGAGTAGGGAATGTAGGGCTTGATGTCGAGAATGGGCGTGCCGTCCATGAGGTCGCAGCCCGCCACGCGGATGACCGGCCCCTGAGGGGTGTTCAGGTCGACGCCAAGAAGCTGCACCGCGCTGATTCCTATGGGGTTGGGGCGATTCGGCGATCGCGTCGCAAACACTCCCATCCTCCGGTTACCCCCAAGCCTCGGAGGCCGCACGGTCGGCTGGAACTTATAGGGCTGTCCCTTCCGTTTCTCCAGCACCTCCGAGAACTCCCAGATGAGCCAGATATGGCTGAAGTCGGTGAGACCGCGGAGGGCGTCCGGGTTGCGGAATTCGGGCTCCAGGATGATTTGACCCTGCAGCGCGGAATCCACGGTGCCCTGCCGCGGGAGACCGAACTTGCCCTTGAGATTTGTGTGGTAGATGGCGACGGGTTCCATGCCCCCACTTCCTTTCCGCTTGGATTCGATGTAAAATTATATCATATTTTTATCAGGCAAAGGTGATATCCATGAAACCGCAGAGAGTATACGCAGAGGTGGACCTCGAGGCCATCTGTCACAATGTCCGGGAGTCCATGAAAAAAGTCGGCCCGGGCGTCAAGGCCATGACCGTCGTTAAGACAGACGCCTATGGGCACGGTGCCGTCGAGGTGGCCCAAATGCTCAGCGGGATCGGCATCGCCGGCTTTGCGGTGGCCACGGTGGAAGAGGGCGTGGAACTGCGCACCAGCGGTATCAACCAGCCCATCCTGGTGCTGGGCCATGTATTCCCCGACGAATACCAGAAGGCCATCAACCACCACATTACCTTGACGGTGTTTGCGTACGAGAACGCGGCGGCCATCAGCAACGCGGCCAAGGCACTTGATACAACGGCCAAGGTCCACGTGGCAGTGGACACCGGCATGGGCCGAATAGGGTTCCAGCCCACAGAGGAGAATGTGGAGGAAATCCGCAAAATCTTCGCCCTTCCGAACCTGGACGTCGAGGGTGTGTTTACCCACTTTGCCTGCGCGGACTGCGCCGACAAGACATCCCGGGACAATCAGATTCGCATCTTCCTCTCCTATACGAAGAAACTCAAAGAGGCGGGCTGCAACTTCCGAATTCGTCACATGTGCAACTCCGCCACGGTCATGGAGGGCACGGACAATTATCTGGATATGGTTCGCCTGGGAATTACCATTTACGGGCTGCTGCCGTCGGATGAGGTGAACCCCGAGAACCTCGACCTTCGTCCGGCCATGAGCCTCGTGAGCCATGTCTCCCATGTGAAGACAGTCGGCCCGGGTTTCACGGTCAGCTATGGCTCCACTTATGTCACAGACAAGCCGGAGACCACCATTGCCACCGTTCCGGTGGGCTACGGAGACGGTTATCCGCGCATGCTCTCCAATAAGGGCTACGTCCTCATCCATGGCAAGCGCGCTCCCATTGTGGGCAGAGTCTGCATGGACCAGTTCATGGTGGATGTCTCGGACATTCCCGAAGTCGCCCAGGGCGACGAGGTGGTCCTGGTCGGCAAGCAGGAGGACGACGAAATCCGCGTCGAAGACCTGTCAGCACTGTGCGGACGGTTTAATTATGAGTTTGTGTGCGACATCAATAAGAGGGTGCCGAGGGTGTATAAAATCTGAGTGAAAAATTACCACCTTTTCCTTTGAGATACAGGAGAGGGTGGTATTCTGGTATTCAAAGAAAAGCAGCTGGCCAACATGGCCAGTCGCTAATTGTTTTATTCTACAGGGACTGTATTGGAGATACAACCGATAGAGATATTGCCCAGTTCTGAAATATTAATATTATTGTTATACTCGTCTGGGGCAAAGATGATATCCACAAAGCAACCGGTGGGATATCCATCAATGATTCCATTTGTCCCATATGTTTTTTGATTTAGAGATTTGCTCGATAGGGTGATAGGGCTTTCCATCTGCTTTGGGTTTCCCCGGGCAATGATTGTATTGTCAGCTTTCACTTCTACTTCCTGAAACCCGTAAAACTGCCTCGTTTGACCTGTGACGTTGGTGATATCACAGATGATGTGAAGATTATTATTGCCATCTCTCAGGAGGTAGAGGGGTGTCACAATGAAATTTCCACGAACAAAATCAGGGTCTAGTTGATTCTGTAAGGGATAGGCGAGGCTCACTGCTTCAATATTCTTTATCTTAAAATGGCTCTTTTCCGTATCCATTGAAACAGGGAGATACCCGACTTTTCCAAACTCTTTATTTTTTGGATTTACCGCTAAATAAGCATCCTTCATGACTACTCCGTAGTGACCGACAATTTCCGGCACTCTCGGATCGACATTTACAAAGGATCCATCTTCATATTCTTTTTCGAGCTGAGCTGCCGGGTCAGGAAACTGACTGTAATATTTTAAATAGTTGATATCCATTTCTGCCAGTAAACGGATGATGTCAACAGGCGATTTCGGATTGGTGCGGGTATTGCTGGAAGCAACTCGCTCCGCAGAATAAGCGGGGAGGGCAGTAATAGAAACAATGATGAAAAGGCCCAGAAAAATTGAGAAGAATCGTTTCACTTTAATGTAAATCAGTCCCTTTTGCTTTTTTATTATTATTATATACAAAATCATTCTTCTGATAAAGGAATTTAGGCTCTGCCCGAGGTTGGACAGAGCCAGACAATTTACATGTTAGTCAGAATGTGAAGCAGTCTGAGCAGAAGAGCAAACATGTTTCTTCCTTTCCGATTGCCGGCCGGTGATCTGAGTATTGGAAAAAGCTTTTTCATGGGACTAGACGACGAAATATTACAGGTTGTTTTTTATGTCATAAAATATTTTTTGGGCGATTCAGCTTTCTTCTAGAAAATAACTGAATCGCCCAAAAGACATAAGAAAAGGCGTGCTGCAAATACTACTGCAGCACGCCTTCATGTGTGTATTTTATTGTACTGACTTTGTAACAGGATTGCTGAATCCGAACAAGATATCGTCCAGAGAGGACACATTAACGGTGTCATCGTAAGTGCCCGGTTCGAACACAATGTCAAGAAACCCGCCGGTGGCATAGCCATCGATGATTTTGTTGGAGCCATAGTAGTCCTTGTCCAGCGGAAGACTGGAATAGACGATGGGATTTGCCATCAGTTTTGGCTCGCCGCTGGCAATGACTTTGTCGCCGGACCGAACCTCAACCTTGTCGAGACCATAGAATTCCAGACTCTGCCCGGTGACATTCTTTGTGTCACAGATGACGTGGAGGCGGCCGTTGGCATCCTTCAGGATGTACAGGGGAGTAATTAGAAGCTTGCCGTGGATGTAGTCCGGGTCATTTTGGTTCCGGGAAGGATAGGCAGTGCGGACGGCGGCAATATTACGAATATCCCAATTCTTTCCTTCTTGGGAACCTTCTACGGTCTGGCGGCCTATTTTCCCGAATTCCTTATTTGTAGAATTATAGGTATCATAAGCATCTCGAAGCGTAACAGCCATGTGGTTCCCTATCTCCTCAACCGCAGCGGTATCACGAAGAAATGTCCCATCGCCGAGGTCCTGTTTAAACTGGCCAATTGGGTCTGGCGATTGGCTGTATTTTTTTAATTCAGCAGCATCCGTTTCGGCTGCGAGCTTGATAAAGCTGGCAATTGAACTAGCAGATGTTCTGGTTGTTGGCATACTTTTCGATGGCGCGGCTATAGCAGAAACCGCGCAGCATGCGGCGACGATAATACTAAATAGGATGGACAGCAATATCCTCTTTTTCATTCAAATATCCCTCTTTCTTGATTTGGAAAAAAGTATAACCTGTCGTCCTAAAAAAGACAATGGGAACAGGTCGGGTTCCAGAAGAAAATCTGAAACCAGACCTGTTCCGCCATTTGCTCAACTTAAATCAGAAATTTAAGGATAATGCCAATAATGACGGAAAGCATTATAGTTGCCTTTCCGACCGGTCTGTTGTGATGCGCGGCGCTCTAATGGGCCTTGACTTTGACCTATAAATATTATGCCAGACCCAAATTGGCATCTTGGCTTTGGAGCCAGTCGCGGCGGGCGCTTTACACCTTTAGGCCCATTTTCGGCAAAAAAGTGTGAAATCATGGGGGTATCTGGCCGGAAAATCAGACCAACTTCGCTCAAAATTCTTCTTTGGTCTGAATTCTCAGGGCGATTCACCTCTGGAACCCGCCGTAGGTGCCTTGCCGACATGGAAATCTCACACCAAATGCTCTCGGAAAAAGGAAAAGGTGTGAATTTCATCGAAAAATACCGGGAGGGGGTATCCGATCTCCCATAAAAAAAGACGACTGACCCCACCCAGGGGTCAATCGCCCAAATACAATAGGAAATATTTTAGTGGATTTGTGCCAGGAAGTTCTTGAGGCGCTCTGCCTCCGGGTGCTCGAAGACCTGCTCCGGGCTGCCCTGCTCAAGGATTTGGCCGTGGTCAATGAACAGGATGCGGTCGGCGACGTCGCGGGCAAAGCCCATTTCGTGGGTGACCGTGACCATGGTCATGCCATCGCGGGCCAGGTCTTTCATGACGTCCAGGACCTCGCCGACCATTTCGGGGTCGAGGGCGGAGGTGGGCTCGTCGAAGAGCATGACCTCGGGCTCCATGCAGAGGGCGCGGACAATGGCAATGCGCTGTTGCTGGCCGCCGGAGAGCTGGGACGGATAGGAGTTGGCGCGGTCTCGCAGGCCGACGCGGTCCAGAAGCTGCAGGGCCCGTTCCTCGGCCTCGGTCTTCGACTCGCCCTTGAGTTTGGTGGGGGCCAGAGTCATGTTGCGGAGGATGGTCATGTTCGGGAACAGGTTGAAGTGCTGGAACACCATGCCCATCTTCTGGCGATACTTGTTGATGTCGGTCTTCTTGTCGGTGACATCGGTGCCGTCCACAATGATCTTACCGCCAGTGGGAATTTCCAAGAGGTTTAGGCAGCGTAAGAATGTGGACTTGCCGGAGCCCGAGGGCCCAATGACCACGACGACCTCGCCGCGCTTGATGTCTGTGGTTATGCCGTTCAGGGCGCGGAACCCGTTGGGGTACTGCTTTTCGAGTCCGGTTATTTGGATAAGGGTTTCATCGGTCACTGTTTCTCAACCTCTTTTCCAGTTTTTTGACGAGACTGCTGAACAGCAGCACGATGCACAGGTAGATGATGGCCACAGCGAACAGCGGCATAAAGGCCGAGAACGTCTGGCCGCGGATGAGGTCACCGGCCTTGGTCAGGTCGACGATGCCGACATAACCGGCGACGGAGGTCTCCTTCAAGAGGGAGATGAACTCGTTGAGCAGTGTCGGGAGCACGACCTTAAACATCTGCGGGATGATGATATGCCGCATGGTCTGGAAGTAGTTGAAGCCCAGCGAGCGGCCGGCCTCAAACTGGCCGTTGTCAATGGCCATGATGCCGGAGCGGAAGATTTCCGCCACGTAGGCGCCGGAGTTCATACCGAAGACGAGGACCGCAATGACGGTCTCACTGTTGCTGGCGGCGAAGATGATGAAGTAGCCAATGAGAAGCTGGACGACGACTGGCGTGCCGCGGATGATGGTCAGGTACAGGTTGGCAATAAAGTTCAGGACTTTCATGAGCCCGTAGGTGAACCCGCCCTTTTTCTCCAGCGACTCCCGGTCCTTGTCCCAGGTGGTACGGATGCCCGCCAGCAAAATGCCGATGATCACACCTAGGATGGCCGAGAACAGCGTAATAATAAGGGTGCGCCCGAGACCCTGCAGCAGCCATTTCCACTTCTGTCCCTGGACAAAGTTCAGGGAGAACTGCGCCTTCATGCGGCCCCACCAGGTGTTGCTGTTGTCTCCACCCTGGGCTGTGGTCGTGGCCTTAATATACTTTGCCCGGATTTTTGCCACGGTGCCGTCGGCAATGAGGTCATTCAGCGCGTTATTGACCTGCCGGAGCAGCTCCGGATTATCCTTTGAGACGGCGATGGAGTATTCCTCGGTCAGATAGGGGACAGGAAGAATCTTTAAGTCGCTGTTGGCGGCGACAAAACTCTTGGCCGGCAGCTGGTCGATGATGACCGCGTCCACCTTGCTGATTTTCAGTGCCTGGACGGCGTCCGCACCGGTCTTATACTTTGTGACGTGGTCGGAGCCGAACCCGTTCTTGTCCGGGGACTCGTCGGAGTATAGCTGGCCGGTGGTGCCGGTCTGAACGCCCACCATGAAGCTCGGCTTCGTAACCTTCTTGCCGGAGGCGTCTTTCGTGTAGAAGTCGGCGGACGAGGTATAGGGGCTGTCCTTTCGCACGATGATAGCCTGGACCGACTTCGTGTAGGGGTCTGTGAAGCTGACGCTCTGCTTGCGCTCCTCACTGACCGTGATTCCCGACATTCCGATGTCGTATTTCCCCGTCTGGACACCCGCCAGGATGGAGTCGAAGGATACGTCGACAATTTGCAGTTCCATGCCGAGCTTGTCCGCAATGGCCTTTGCCACGGCGGGGTCTATACCCACGACGTCGTTGCCCGACTTGTACTCGTACGGAGGGAAGTCGGAGCATGTGGCCATGATGAGCGTCTTCTTTTTGGGGGCCGCCCCCGCCGCCAGCGCCGGCACCGCCGTGCCGAACAGGGTGGTCAGCAGGAGAACCAGGGCCATAAGAAAGTATGGGACCCGTTTCTTTTTGCACATTGGCATTCACCTGATTTTCGATATAATATTTATACCCCAAATTATATAGAAAAAACGAATTGTCGAAAAGTGAAAATATGTACTACTATTCACTGAATCAATATTTCCGGAAAGAATACGGCGAAAAAATCTGGAAGCTGGCCCTCTCGGCGGCGGAAACCTGCCCGAACCGGGACGGCACCATCGGGACCGGAGGCTGCACGTTCTGTTCCCTCGGCGGCTCCGGGGACTTCGCTGACACCGACATTGACCGGGCGAAGGAGCGGGTCCGACGCAAGGGCCCGGGCACCCGGTATGTAGCGTATTATCAGAGCTACACCGGGACCTACGGAAATCTGGATGAGTTGTTTCGTATCTACAACGATGCGGCGGAGCGGCAGGATGTTGCGGCGGTCTCCATCGGGACCCGGCCGGACTGTCTCGGCCCCGATGTGCTCGACCGCCTCAGCGAGTTGCGGCAGAAGAAGCCCGTCTGGGTGGAACTGGGGCTGCAGACGTCGCGTGAAGATACGGCGCAACGCGTGCATCGCGGATACCCGAATGAAGTCTATGAGCAGGCCGTAGCGACACTTCGGGAGCGGGATATCCTCCCGGTGACCCACGTCATCCTCGGCCTCCCGGGCGAGACCTATGACGACATGCAGGCCTCCGTAGAATATGCTTGCCGCTGCGGCACCTGGGGCCTGAAGCTCCAGCTGCTCCATGTGCTGACCGGCACGGAACTGGCAAGGGAATACCTGGCTGGAGAGTTCCGCACGCTGGAACAGGAAGAATATATTGACATCATCTGCCGGCTTCTTCCGAAAATTCCGGAGGATGTGGTCATCCACCGGCTTACGGGGGACGGACCGAAGAACCAGCTCATTGCCCCGCTCTGGAGCGGAAACAAACGCGCCGTCCTGAACGGCATGAACCGGGCGCTGCGGGAACGCGGCGTCGTCCAGGGGAGTGACTTGAAATGATCACCACAAAATATGAAATCCGCACAGACCGCATTGTCGGCAACCGCAGACTGGTTCTGCTCTCTGACCTGCACAATGTGCCTTATGGCAAGGTGCTGAAACTCACGAAGGCGGCAGAGCCGGACATCATTCTTGTTGCGGGGGACCTGGTGGACCGCCACCGCAAGACCTACAGGCGCGTGCTTCCGTTCCTGCGGGAGTGCGTTGCCATTGCGCCGACGTTTTTCTCGTATGGCAACCATGAGGTGAAATTCCCTGCCATCTCCGCCAAGGAGTTCCGCTCCACCGGGGTCACGCTGCTGGACAATTCGTGGGCGTATTGGAACGACCTGTGCATCGCCGGCCTTACCCCCTACACTTTGGGCGATTGGCTCCCTGACTTCGAACGTCAGACCGCCTTTCGCATCCTGCTGACCCACGAACCGGAATACTACTTCGAGGGTCCCGTCCTGCAGGACCATGACATTGACCTCATCCTTGCCGGACACGTCCACGGCGGGCAGATCCGCCTGCCGGGGAATATCGGACTTTTTGCGCCGGAGCAGGGTCTTTTTGCCAAGTATGTCCACGGCCAGTATGGCAACATGATTATCGGCGCCGGGCTGTGCAACTCCGCCCGGCCGCTCATTCCGCGCATCAACAACCCCACTGAGGTGGTTGTTGTCGACTTGATAGGAGGAAAATCAAATTGAGCAAAACCGTCGACATGACCCAGGGAGCGCTGGGCAAGCGAATTATTGCCTTTGCCATCCCACTCGCACTGACGGGTATGCTGGAACAGCTCTTCAATGCGGCGGACACCCTCGTTGTCGGGCGATTCGCCAGTAAATACGCCATGGCGGCCGTTGGCAGCAACAGCCCTATCATCCAGCTCATCATTAACTTGTTCGTGGGCATTGCGCTTGGTGCCAATGTCGTCATTGCCCGCTACACTGGTCAGGGGGACAAGGAGGCGGTCTCCCGCGGCATTCACACCGCTGTGGCGGTATCGTTCCTGTTTGGCCTCCTCGCCACAGGCGTGGGCGAGGCAGTGGCCATCCCCATGCTGCGGGCCATGGATGTGCCGGCATCTGTTCTGCCTATGTCTGCGCTGTACCTTCGCATCTATCTGGCCGGCATGCCGGTCATTCTGCTCTACAACTTTGAGTCGGCCATCTTCCGGAGCCAGGGCAACTCCCGCACACCGCTCGTCTGCCTGCTTATCGGCGGCATCCTGAACGTGCTGCTGAACCTGCTCTTTGTTATTGTGTTCCATATGGATGCCGGCGGCGTCGCCCTTGCCACCGTCATCTCGAACCTGGTGAGCTCCCTTCTGCTGTTTATCCTTCTGATCCGCTCGAAGGGCTCCATGCACCTGAGCATCAAGAAGCTCCAAATAGACCGGGAAATCCTGAAAAAAATGATGCAGGTGGGCGTTCCCTCCGGTGTCCAGGGTATGCTGTTTTCTCTGGCAAACATCATTATCCAGAGTGCGGTCAACAGTCTCGGCGCCGACGCTATGGCTGCTTCCTCTGCCGCTCTGAACATTGAGATTTTCGTATACTTTTTGGTCAACGGCTTTGCCCAGGCCGCCACGACCATCATCAGCCAGAACTACGGTGCCGGCAAAATGGACCGCTGCCGTAAAACATTCTGGGTCGCCCTTGGCCAGGATCTCCTGCTGACTGCCGTTGCCTCGGCTGTCATCTGCCTCACGGCCCCAACGCTCATCGGCTTCTTCAACAGTGACCCGGCCGTCATCTCTTTTGGCGCCACCCGTCTGCGATGGATCGTCGGCTGCGAGACCACCAACGTCTTCCTCGAAATCCTTTCTGGCACCATGCGCGGTTATGGCAAGTCCACAACGCCGGCCCTCATGTCCCTGATCGGCGTCTGTGGCCTGCGGATTGCCTACGTCTACACCTATTTCCGGGTCCACCACACGTTCGGGACCCTCATGGCAATCTATCCCATAAGCTGGGGAACCACAGCACTGCTGCTCGCGGTTGCCTATGTACTGCTGCTGCGGAAAATGAGGAGGAATGGTTCTGTCCAGAATGTGAATCGCCCGGAAAATTCGGCAACGTGATATTTCTTTATCAAGGGTGAGTCGCCATTTGTCTGTTTCTGAACGCCAATTTGAAAAAAGCATCACAATCTTGTTGAGGATTCCCGGGAAAGTTTTATAATTAGTGAGAAAGCTAAATTTTTTCGAAAAATGGGGGATTGTTTTATGAACAAAGATGAAATTCTCTTTACAGCCAAAAAGATAGGAATCCGCGGCTTTGAGGCTGCGGCCACTCCGTTCCTCTACCTCTGGGGCTGGCTGTTCCCGGAGCCCACGATCGTGGACGGACCGGACGCCCTCCAGCGTATTCCGGACATCCTGAAGGAGCGCGGTGAGAAGAAGCCTCTGGTTGTCACCGACCCCAACATCTTCAAACTCGGACTTCTGGATGAGTTCCTTGCTGGAATGGACAAGGACGGCGTTCCTTACGCTGTATTCCACGACGTCCATGCCAACCCGACCGTTGAGGACGTAGAGGCTGGTCTTCAGGCCTACAAGGACAATGGCTGTGACTCTCTCGTTGCCGTCGGCGGCGGTTCCTCCATGGACTGCGCCAAGGGCATCATGGCCCGCGTATGGCGCCCGAGCCGTCCGGTCAAGAAGATGAAGGGCCTCCTCATGGTCACCCTTCCGTCCCTTCAGATGAACGGCCTTCTTCCTCCGACTCTCTACGCTGCCCCCACCACGGCAGGTACCGGTTCTGAGACCACTATTGCAGCCGTCATCACCGACGCCCAGACCCACGACAAGTTCCCCATCATGGACCCGTTCATCCGTGCTAAGTATGCTGTCCTGGACCCGAAGCTGACCGTTGGTCTCCCGAAACAGGTCACCGCCAACACCGGACTCGACGCCCTTTGCCACGCTGTTGAGGGCTACACCAATATCTGGTACAACGACAAGGCCACGAACGACAAGGGTGTTCAGGCCGTCAAGATCATCTTCCAGTATCTCGAGACCGCCTACAATGACCCGGGCAACCTCGAGGCCCGCTCCAAAATGCTTCTCGCATCCTACTATGCCGGTCTCTGCTTCACCCGCGGCGGCGTAGGTTACGTCCACGGCATTGGCCACCGCCTCGGCGGCATGTACGGTGTTCCGCACGGTCTCGCCATGGCCGTCATCCTTCCGCACGTCATGTCCGACGAGTTCCTTGGGCCATATGTCTATGACAAACTGGCTGACCTCGCTGACGCTGTCGGCATCACCGGTGCCACCGACGAGGCAAAGGCCAAGGCCTTCGTTGCTGAAATCCGTGCCATGGAAGAGCGCATGGCCATTCCTACCGGCTTCGACTGCATTAAGGATGAGGACATCTCCCTCATTGCAGAGCGCTGCATGGCTGAGGTCTACCCGGAGTACCCGGTCAAGCACATCTTCACGAAGGAAGAAATTGAGGAGTTCATTCGGAAGTACATTAAGCAGTAAGTCTGATGGAAAATTGAATGAAAATGGGAGCGGTCAGCGTGGGCTGGCCGCTCTTTTCCTGTTTTGTGGGGTTGGGAGTGGATTGCAGATGAGAGGGAAGAGGGGAAACTAGGACAGAAATTCGGTAAGAGGGTGTTCTGATCCTGGTTTGGGGCCGGGGAGAGCTGGGTTGGGGCGATTCATCCTCTCTTTAAACCATCCACGGACTTTTCCGCTTGGCCTTAACTGCATTTCCCAAAAAATAGGAAGGTTGCAGTTATTCCCGCTTTTAATTCTGCTACCAAAATAACTGCACTGTGGTTCTTTTATTAGATTTGCAGTTAATTCTTGGCATGGGGGCAAACCGATTAATTGCACTCTATATATTATTGGGGAAGTGCAGTTAACTCGATTCCACATTGGCCTCCCAAGTTAACTGCACTATGCAAATTTGAAGTGAATTGCAGTTAATTCCCGATTTATGCAGCCCGTAGATTTAACTGCATTCTTAGAGCTTTCAAAAGAGTGCAGTTAAATTTCCTCTGTTCCGGCTACCTGCCTAACTGCATATTGCTAAAAATAAGAAGGTTGCAGTTAATTTCTGCTTAAGTGTTTCCTCCTCCTTAACTGCATTTTGCCAATTTAATAAGGATTACAGTTATCCTCATGCACGGAGGGCCAAACCATAGCTTAGTCTCTGAACGGACAGCCGCTTGTCACGGGATAGAAAAAGAGCACCATCACAGGATCGTGATGGTGCTGCTATATATCCGGTTATTTCCAGGTTAGCTCAATATTACGGCCTTTTTTTACGCAGTCTCTCAAATAAAGGTTGATCAAGGTCTGGTATGGAATACCCACTTCTGCTGACTTTTCCTTGAAATAGCGGACTACATCCTCATCGAGATTGATTGTCACCTGCTTTTTCAGGACTTTTGCATAGGGATTCTTTTTTGCTTTTGAAAAGTCGTATTCGCTGCGCATAAAATCCACTTACCTTTGATAAAATCTACTTTCTGTTCTTGTGGCTTTTCGAGCCGATATAATTCGAATCGAGGTATCAGAAGCACGGTAGCAGTGACAGACAACGAGCAGATTTGCTTTTCGACTTAGGCCGAGAATGATAAAACGTTCTTCGAAATCGGAATGATCTGGATCATCAATGACCAATGCCTCATCATCATAGAACACAGATACTGCTTCCTCAAAGGAAACACCATGCTTACGCTGATTGATTTTGTTCTTGTTTTCATCCCATTCAAAATGCAAGAATGAATCACCTTTTCAGACATAATTATAAAATAATTATAAAATAATTACAACCATATTCTCATATGGGATATCCTGAGCCGATGCGGTAAAAAGTTCGCCGCAGGCCAAAAAATGGTACTGCGGCGGGCTATCTAGATATCTTGTTAAACTTCCCTCTCCACCAAAAACTCCTCATACTTTCCCGCCATCCGGATGCTGCTCAGAACATCCATGCGGAGGCCGGCGTCGGTGTACTCCTCGGAGTAGACCGTGCCGTCGCTGCGGATGTCGGCGGCCGGGGAGAGGTCGGAATAGGGGAAGAGGTAAATGCAGTGGACGCGGTCACGGGGAAGGGCGTCCTCAATAGCCTGTTCCAGAGCGGCAAGACCGAGGCCGGAGCGGGCGGAGATGCGCACCGAGTTCGGCCGTGAAGGCAGCGGCTCATCCGCGGTCAGGCGGTCACACTTGTTGAAGATGGTGACCACCGGGACTTCACTGGCACCAAGCTCCGTGAGGAGTTGCTCGGTGACGCGGATATGTTCCTCACAGGCGGGGGAGGATGCGTCGACGACGTTCAAGATGACGTCTGCGGAGGCGGCCTCCTCCAGAGTGGAGTGGAAGGCGTCCACGAGTTCGTGGGGAAGACGGCGGATGAGGCCGACGGTGTCAATGAGCATGACCGTGCGGCCGGAGGGGAGGCGCAGGCCCCGGGATGTGGGGTCCAGGGTGGCGAACAGCTTGTCCTCGGTCAGGACGCCGGCGTCGGTCAGGGTGTTCATGAGCGTGGATTTTCCGGCGTTGGTGTAGCCGATGAGTACTGCGGTCTCGACGCCGGTCTTGTCCCGGCGCTGGCGCGCATAGGTGCGCCGCTTCTCCACGCCCTTCAGCTCCCGGCGGATGGCGTTCATGCGGCGCATGATGTGGCGCCGGTCGCTCTCGAGCTTGGACTCGCCGGGGCCACGCGTGCCGATGCCTCCGCCGAGCCGCGACAGGGCATGGCCCTGCCCGCCAATGCGCGGCAGCCGGTAGCTCAGCTGCGCGAGCTCCACCTGCAGCTTGCCCTCGCGGGTGCGGGCGCGCTGCGCGAAGATGTCCAGGATCAAAGTCGTGCGGTCCACGACCCGGAACCCGGTGAAGTCCTCAATGTTTCGCTGCTGGGAGGGGGAGACTTCGTCGTCTATGATTAGAAGATCTGCATTGCCCCCATAGAAATGGCGCAGTTCGTCCAGCTTGCCGGGGCCGAGATAGGTGGCGGCGTCCGGGGAAGGACGGGGCTGGATGACCGTGGCAATGACCTCTGCGCCGGCAGTGCGGGTCAGTTCCCGGAGTTCCCGTATTGATTCCTCTGCGTCGTAGGTGCCGGTGTCAAGACCGCAGAGGACGGCGCGCTCCGGCGCCTGTTTTTCTTGAAGTTCGATAAGTTCCACGGGCACCTCACAGTTTCAGGACTATGCCGAGGGCGGCGGCAATGAGGATGTACAGGATGGGGTGCAGGTTCTTCAGCTTCGGTGTCTCCAGGGCGGCGATGAACGCAATGAGCAGAACCAGGCATTTCCAGTCGAAATACTGGCCGGCGCTGGCGAAGGAGGCCAGACCTGCATTGCTCCAGCCCGGGAAGAGGGCAATCATGAACACGGAGAAGCCGGCGGCGAAGATGAGGCCGACAGCGGCGGGGCGCAGGGCGCCGAACACCATGTTGACCCGGCGGTTCTCCTTGTATTTCTTCCAGAGCTTTGACAGGATGAGGATGATGATGAACGACGGCAGCACGAGGCTGAACGTCGTGGCTACGGCGCCGCCGAAGCCGAACATCTTATAGCCAATGTACGAGGCCATATTTATGCCGAGTGGGCCTGGCGTCGACTCGGAGATGGCCACCATGTTGGCAATGTCCTGATGGGTGAACCAGTCGGGATGGGCATTGGACATGTCCGTAATGAACGGCAGCGTTGCGAGCCCGCCGCCCACGGCGAACAGGCCGGCCTTGAAGAAGTTCAGGCAGAGGAGCAGGAAGGTGGGCATTAGTTATCCCCCTTTCCGCGGTGGCGATTCAGTTTGTCCGGATCCATAAAGAAGAATCCGAAAAGACCGGCGCCCAGCACCACCCACACCGGATTGGCACCGAAAAGGGCCACCACCAGAAATGCGATGGCGGCAATGACATACTGGAGCCAGTTCTTCAGCGACTTCTTCGCCATGCGGAGAACTGTCGTGAAGATGAGGGCGACAACACAGACGCGGACCGCCGCCATGGCGTGCATGACGTAGGGGTTTTCCGCAAAGTGCTGAAACAGGGCGGCAATGACGGAGATGATGAGAATGCTTGGGGTCACAACACCAATGGTGGCGCATAGGGCGCCCGGGAATTTAGCCACCTTGTTGCCGATGAACGTGGCGGTGTTGACAGCGATGACGCCGGGGGTACACTGGCTCAGGGCGTAGATGTCCAGCAGCTCGTCCCGGGAGGACCAGTGGTACTTGTCCACGATTTCCCGTTCCAGGATGGGCAGCATGGCATATCCGCCGCCGAAGGTGAAGAGTCCTATTTTGAAGAATGTCCAGAACAGGAGAAGGCTCAGTTTCCATTTGGGCCAGTCCTTGCCATAGGGCTGAGGGACACTGGGCTGCGGGGCGTCGGCCTGCACGGTCTCCTTCTCAGAGACGGCAGCTTTTGTTTCGTCCATAGATTTAGCTCCTTATAACAATATAAGGAGATTATACCCTTTTCTTTCTAGATTTCCATCTTTTGCCGACGCCGGAACTAGGACTCCATGAGGGAAGGCAGATTGGCCCGCTCGTCCGGCGGGGGCTCAATTTCCCTTCCACCGGCGTGGCACAGGGCTTTTAGCAGATATTCCATGGAGGAATTCACGTCATCCGGGTCGTCCATGTGTCCCACGGTGACCATGGCGGCGAGGAACAGCGACTTGTAGACGTAGAAGCGGCCGCGCATGAGCCAGTCGTCCATGAGGGGACAGAGGAGGGTGCGCAGTTCCTCCACAATGTGAAGAATAATAGGGGAGTAGAGCGGCCCGCCGCGCTGGTAGACGGCCATGCAGCCAAACGTGAACTCCTCGGCGGCGTTGGGACCTTTGACGCAGTCCATAAGGGACTCGAAGTTGTCCTTGTCATAGCCCCTGGCCTTGCAGATGTCGTCAATGGTGTCCAGGTAGCGGATGGCCAGCAGCGATATGCGGAATAGGTTATCGTCGGTGGCCCAGTACTCCACCCAGAAGTCGAAGAGCGGGAAATGCAGGAGGTGGAACGCACCCTCCTGGCCGACGCACCACTCCTCGCGGAAAATGTCCGCGTTGCCGCGGGCAATATACATAATCATCCGTTCATTCATCATGGTGATCTCTCCTTTCCCTGCCATGGTACGGGGAAGGGCTGAATCGCACAACGAAATGGGAAAAAATATACCGGCCATGCCGTAATAGGCACCGCCGGTACGTTTTATTTCACATTTTTTTCGTTTACACAAAGGAGTGCTCCACGGTGATGACCGCAAAATGGTCGGGGAACGCAGCCTGCACGGCCTCTGTCACGGTCTTTCGGATGCTGTCCAGGTCGGTCTCCTCAATGGGGACAACGCAGTCGAAGATGAGGTTGGTGTGGGTCTTGCCGGGCACCATACGAAAGTCGTGGATGGTGTAGTCCGGGTAGTGCTCTTTCATAAAGGCCTTGACGGCATCATACGTCTTGCTGATTTTCTCGTTGTCAATGGCGATGGGGTCCATATGGATGACGGCGGAGAGACAGCCGAGCTCCTCCGTGAGCTCCTTTTCGGCATTGTCGATTTCGTCGTGGAGGCGGTAGATGTCCTCGCTGCCGGGCACCTCGGCGTGGACCGAGATGAAGAGGCGGCCGGGGCCGTAGTCGTGGATCATCATGTCATGGGTGCCTACGATGTCGGGCTGCCGCAGGACGATTTCGGCCACCTTCTTTACAAGCTCCGGGTCCGGTTTCTGCCCCAACAGGGGAGAGATGGTGTCCCGTGCCGCTGAGTAGCCGGCGTACAGGATGAGGAGGGAGACTGCAGCGCCGCCCCAGGCATCCAGGTTGACATGGGCAAACTGGTTGATGAGCATGGCGGCAATGACGACGCCGGTGGTGACCATGTCCGAGAGCGAGTCCGTGGCGACGGCGCGCATTGCGGGCGATTCAATTTTTTTGCCGATAGACGTGTTGTACCATGCCATGTACAGCTTGATGAGAATGGACACCGCGAGCACGACATAGGCGGCGATGGACACCGTCATGGGCTCCGGGTGAATGATCTTTGTGATGGACTCTTTCAGGAGCTCAATGCCCATGAGCAGGATAAGCAGGGCAACCACGAGCCCGGAGACATACTCTGCACGGCCGTGGCCGAACGGGTGGTCACGATCCGCCTTCTTCTCGGCCTCATGGAATCCGGCAAGCGTGATGACGGACGAGCCGGCATCGCTGATGTTGTTTAAGCCGTCGGCAAACATGGACAGGGAGCCGGTGATCTTTCCGAAGATCATTTTACCGGCGGACATGAGGACGTTGAGGAATATGCCCAGGATGCTTGCGAGCTTCCCGTAGGCACCGCGCACTTTGGGGTCCTCGTAGTCAAAGCGGTTTTTGATGAACAGTCTGGAGAGCAGACGTACCACAATTACACCTTCTCTGTAGCATTATTGCAATTTCACGGAGTCATAGAAAAATTATACTGGATTTAGGGGAAAGTGGTATAATAACTGTAAAATTTTTTGTGGAGAATTCTGACGATTTTTTCCTTGAAAAGGGTGGAATCCATGGATAAACAGTATGACAGTGAAATGAATCTGACTCTGCTGACGGATTTTTACGAGCTCACCATGGCAAACGGCTACTTCCAGAACGGTTTTAAGGATACCATTGCCTATTTTGACATGTTTTATCGCAACACGCCGGACAACGGCGGCTTTGTCATCATGGCCGGTGTCGAGCAGATGGTGGACTATCTGAAGAAACTGCATTTCACCGAGGAGGACATTGCCTATCTCCGGGGACGGGGCTTTGACGAGGGCTTCCTCTCCTACCTCCGTGACTTTCAATTTTCCTGTGACGTCTGGGCTGTCCCCGAGGGGACGCCCATCTTCCCGGGCGAACCCATTGTAAAAGTACACGGGCCGGTCATCCAGGCTCAGTTCATTGAGACCATGGTGCTCTTGCTCATCAACCACCAGAGCCTCATTGCCACGAAGGCAAACCGCATTGTCCGGGCTGCTGAGGGGCGCGGCGTCATGGAGTTCGGCTCCCGCCGGGCCCACGGAACCGACGCCGCCATCAACGGTGCCCGCGCCGCCTACATCGGTGGCTGCGTCGGTACGGCATGCACCATAGACGGAAGGGACTATGGCATTCCTGCCCTCGGCACCATGGCCCACAGCTGGATCCAGCTCTTTGACACTGAACTGGACGCCTTCAAGGCCTACGCCCGCGAGTACCCCGACGCCTGCACGCTGCTGGTGGACACCTACAATGTGCTAAAGTCTGGCGTCCCAAACGCCATTCGGACATTCGACGAGGTCCTGAAGCCCATGGGCAAGCGGCCCGCTGGCATCCGTATCGACTCCGGGGACATCGTGTACCTCTCGAAGCAGGCACGGAAAATGCTGGACGACGCCGGCTACCCCGACTGCCAGATCGTTGCCTCTAACTCCCTGGATGAGTATCTCATCGGAACCATGCTGGATCAGGGCGCCTGCCTGGACAGCTTCGGCGTCGGCGAGCGCATGATCACGTCCTCGGGCAGCCCGGTGCTCGACGGTGTCTACAAACTCAGCGCCATTGAGCGGGACGGGGAGATCATCCCGAAGATCAAGGTCTCAGAGAACGTGACCAAGATCACCAATCCGGGCGCAAAATGCGTGTATCGCCTCTATGATAAGGACACCGGCAAGGCCGAAGCCGACGTCATCACCCTGCAGGATGAGACTATTGACCCGGACAAGCCCTATCTTCTGTTTGACCCGGAGTACACCTGGAAACAGAAGACCATTGAGAACTTCACCGTCCGGCCCCTGTTGGAGCCGGTCTTCGAGGGCGGAAAATGCGTATTCCAGAAACGCCCGCTACAGGAAATCCGCTCCTACTGCTTAAGTCAGGTGGACGACACCCTCTGGGACGAGGTCAAACGCTTTGAACACCCGCACAATTACTATGTTGACCTGTCCCGGAAACTCTGGGACCTGAAATATCAGCTGTTAAAGGAGCACAGTCAGAAGTCATGAGCTATGAGACCGCAATTTTCGACCTTGACGGAACGCTATTAAACACGCTGCAGGATCTGCGCACCGCAGTGAACCTCGCCCTGTATCACTACGGGTGGAAGCCGAGGACCCCGGAGGAAATCCGGCGCTTTGTGGGAAACGGAGTCCGAATCCTCATGCAGAGGTCTGTCCCGGGACATCAGGACAATCCGCTCTTTGAGGACGCTCTGCAGCGTTTCAAGGAAGAGTATGCGGTGCATCAGTTTGACACCACATCGCCGTACCCGGGAATCCCCGAGGCCCTGCAGGAGCTCTCGGACCGGGGCGTTCAGCTGGCCATCGTCAGCAACAAGGTAGACTTTGCCGTCAAAGACCTGAATGCGCGGTTCTTCGGACTGGACATTGCCTGCGGGGACAAGGAGGGCCAGCAGCGTAAACCTGCCCCGGACGTGGTGTTCGCCGCCATGGAGGAACTCGGCGCCGACCCGGGAAGCACCGTCTATGTGGGTGACTCTGAGGTGGACATCCAGACTGCGGCCAATGCGGATCTCCCGTGCCTTTCCGTGGAGTGGGGCTTCCGCACCGTGGAGGAGTTGACGCAGGCAGGGGCGCAGAGAATCGTCCCGACGCCGGAGGAGCTCGTGAAAATCATCTGTGAATAATCGGAGCCGCCGCCCGCAGAGCCTGTGGGTGACGGCCTTTTGTGTCATAGGCCCTGTATGGGCTGAAAGGAAACTGCATCGCCATGAAGAACAAGGACCTTATCGACCGCTTTCTGCGGTATGTGAAAATTGACACCCAGTCCGCCGAGGACGCGGAGGGGCAGCCCTCCACAGCGAAGCAGCGGAACCTGGCCGCCCTCCTTGCGGAGGAGCTCCGGGAACTGGGCGCCGAGGTGGATTATGACGAGGAGCACTGCTACGTCTATGCCAAGCTGCCCGGAACGGAACCTGCCCTCGGATTTATTGCTCACATGGACACGTCGCCAGAGGCCTCCGGGAAGGACGTAAAGCCCCGTGTTTTCACCTATAAAGGAGACGACTCTCTTCTGTCCGAAGACGATTTCCCGGAGCTCGCCGAGCACCGGGGAGAGGAGCTCATTGCCACCGACGGCACGACGCTCCTCGGTGCCGACGATAAGGCCGGTGTGGCGGAAATCATGAACCTGGTCCAATATTATGCGGAACACCCAAAGAAAGCACACCGGACTATCTGCGTCGCCTTCACCCCGGATGAGGAAATTGGCAGCGGCACCTTGAATTTTGATCCCGGGCGATTCACGGCCGAAGAGGCCTACACGGTCGACGGCGGAAAGTTTGGCATCCTAGAATATGAGTGCTTCAATGCGGCCGCAGCCACCGTGACCTTCCACGGAAAAAATGTCCACACCGGCAGCGCCAAAGGCGTCATGGTGAACTCCATGAAACTTGCCATGGAGTACCAGAGCCTGCTCCCCGCCGGGGAGACCCCGGAGAACACCGAGGGGTATGAGGGCTTCTATCATCTGGACGCCATGACGGGAAATGTGGAGGAGACCGTTCTGAAATATCTCGTGCGGGATCACGACCGGCAAAAATTTGAGAACCGGAAACAGTTCCTGCAGGATGCTGCCCAGTTCCTGAACCGGAAATATGGGGAGGGGACCGTGGACATTGCCCTCCGGGATCAGTACTACAACATGAAAGAGGTCATGGAGGAACACATGGACCTGGTGGAGAATGCCGGAAAAATCATTTTCCACATGGGAACAAACCCGGTCACCACACCCATCCGCGGCGGCACCGATGGAGCCATGCTGTCCTTCCGGGGCATCCCCTGCCCGAACCTGAGCACCGGCGGGTACAACTATCATGGCAGATATGAGTATGCGAGCATTCCGGAAATGGAGAAGTCCGCGGAGGTCCTCATCCGCCTTGTTGCTGCAAAAGAGGAGGAGTGCTGATATGAACGGGACTATGGTCCAGTATTTTGAGTGGTATCTGGAGTCCGACAGCACCCTCTGGAAAAAGGTGACCGCCGACGCGAAAAATCTTGCGGAGCAGGGTTTCACCGCCATCTGGCTGCCGCCGGCCTATAAAGGGGCAGACGGCGTGAACGACGTGGGATACGGTGTCTACGACACCTATGATCTCGGGGAGTTTGACCAGAAAGGGACCGTGCCCACAAAGTATGGGACGAGAAAAGAGTATCTCGGCGCTGTAAAGGAACTGCATCGCCAAGGCATAGATGTATACGCCGACATTGTCCTGAACCACCGCATGGGCGCCGATGAGACCGAGTGGCTCGACGCCGTGGAGGTCAACCCCTCCGACCGTAATCAGGTCACGAGCGGCAACGAGAAGATCGAGGCCTATACAAAATTCACGTTCCCAGGCAGGAAGGGCAAGTACAGCGACTTCATCTGGATCCATGAGAACTTTGACGGCGTGGACTGGGACGCCAGCAGCCAGCGCAACCGGATCTTCGAGTTTGTCGGCAAGAGCTGGCAGAAGGATGTGGATACCGAGAGTGGGAACTACGACTACCTGATGGGCGCTGACGTGGACTTTGACAACCAGGTCGCCGTCGACGAGCTCTACCGCTGGGGCGAATGGTATTATGAGACCGTGGGCATGGACGGGTTCCGGCTCGACGCAGTAAAGCACATTGAGAGCGACTTCTACCTGGGCTGGCTCTCCCATCTCCGGGAGAAGTACGGCAGGGAGTTCTTCACCGTTGGCGAGTACTGGAACGGCAACGTGGATGTGCTGCTGAAATATCTCGACCGGGTGCAGTACTGCATGAGCCTGTTCGACGCGCCGCTCCACTACAATTTCTATACCGCAAGCCGCTCCGGCGGAAACTACGATATGCGCACCATCTTTGACAACACCATGGTGCAGCGCCGCCCGGACAAGGCCGTCACCCTCGTGGGCAACCACGACACCGAGGGCGGGCAGGCCTTAGAGAGCTGGATTGAGGGCTGGTTCCGTCCACTGGCCTATGCCATGATCCTGCTGCGGCAGGAGGGCTACCCCTGCGTCTTCTACGGCGACCTCTATGGCATCCCCCACAACGGCGTGAACCCCATTGGGGAGAAGCTGACGAAGATGGTCAAACTCCGGCAGACCCACGCCTACGGCTGGCAGCACGACTACCTCGACGACCCGAATGTCATCGGCTGGACCCGGGAGGGCGACCAGGAGGGGCCGGGCCTCGCGTGCCTGCTCACGGACTCCGCCGCGGGCAGCAAAATCATGTATGTTGGAAAAGGCCACGCCGGGGAGACCTGGACGCCGGTCTTCGGCGGGGAGGAAGTCCGCATCGGTGACGACGGCTGCGCGCTGTTCTCCGTCGGCGGGGGCGATGTAGCGGTCTACATCCCTAAAAATTCCTGATTTTCTGGAGGAACTGTTTTGAAACCAGCACTTGTAGTCGTGAGCTTTGGCACCTCGGTGCCGACCGCACGGGAAAACATTGTGGCCGCGGAGCAGGTCATCCGGGATTGTCTCCCGGACGCCGACTTCTTCCGGGCCTTCACTAGCCCCACCATCCGCCGCATTCTGCAGGGCCGCGGTGAGACCATCTTTTCCCTTGAGGAGACGCTGCGCCTTATTGAGCAGCAGGGCTATACCGAGGTCTATGTGCAGCCGACCCACTTTCTCTACGGCACGGAGTATGACCGCATGGCCGCCACGGCCCGCAGCTACCGGGGGCGCTTCCATTCCCTCCATTTTGGCGATCCACTCCTCTCCAACCAGCAGGACCTGGAACGCCTGGCATCCTGCATCATGCAGGATTATCCGGTGAAAGATGGCGAGGCCCTTGTCCTGTTTGGACATGGCACCCTGCATTTTGCCAACACGACGTATCCTGCCTTACAGACGGTGTTTCATATCCGTCACCGGGAGGACATCCTCGTCGGGACCGCGGAAGGATGGCCAACTCTGCAGGATATCCGTGAAGAGCTTAAGAACGGCAGCTACCGTTCCGTCCACCTTGTCCCGGTCATGCTTGTCAATGGCGACCACGTCATGAACGACCTGAACGGTGACGGGCCGGACAGCTGGCGCTCTATCTTAGAGTCGGACGGCTATAAAGTTACCTGTACTGCCCGCGGTCTTGGTCTGGTGCCGGCCGTCCAGGAAATGTACCGCGACCACACGGAGTCTCTGCTCCGGGGAGAGAACCATGGCATTTGAACACTATGTGCGCAGCGGGGACCGCATGCTCCGCTGCGGTTATACCACCGGGACCTGCGCTGCGCTGGCGGCCCGGGGCGCGGCGGAGCTGCTGCTCGGAGGCACTGCCCCTGCCGAGATTGAGCTCCTGACGCCCAAGGGCCTCACCGTGCAGGTGGCACCGGTCCTGTGCCGCCTCGAGGAGGGCGCCGCCGTCTGCGGAGTTCGGAAGGACGCGGGCGACGACCCGGATATCACTGACGGGGCGGTCATTGTCGCCCGCGTCTGCCGCTCCGCGAAACCGGGCATCCGCATTGACGGCGGCGAGGGTGTCGGCCGCGTCACCCGGCCCGGGCTCGACCAGCCCGTGGGAGAGGCCGCTATCAACCATGTGCCGCGGCAGATGATCTCCCGGGAGATCCAGGATGTCTGCGAGGCCTTTGACTACACGGGCGGCCTCTCCATTGAGATCTCGGTGCCGGATGGCGCAGAGCGGGCCGCAAAGACGTTCAACCCGGTACTCGGTGTCGAGGGCGGCATCTCTATCCTGGGTACCAGCGGTATTGTGGAGCCCATGAGCGAACAGGCCTGGATCGACACCCTGAACGTACAAATCCGTCAGGCCGCCGCCGAGGGCAAGCGCCGCCTTATCCTGACGCCGGGAAATTACGGCATGGACTTCTTGAAAAATACTGACTGGCAGGCGCCAGTCGTGAAAATATCCAACTTCCTCGGCGAGGCCCTGGATGCTGCCAAGGTGAACGGCTTCAAAGAGGTGCTCCTCACCGGCCACATCGGAAAGCTCGTGAAGGTGGCCGGCGGTATCATGAACACCCACTCGAAGATGGCGGACTGCCGGAGAGAACTGTTCACGGCCCACGCCGCCATCTGCGGCGCATCCACAGAGGTCTGCCGCTCCCTTATGGAGGCGGACACAACAGACGCGTGTATTGCGGTCCTGAAAGAGGCCGGTTTGGAACAACCGGTCATGGATTCGCTGGTGCAGGCCATTCAGCAGGGGCTGAATCGCCGGGTAAAAGGGGAATATCTTTGTGGCGCCGTCGTGTTCTCCAATGTATACGGGGAACTGGGGCGCACGGAGAACGCGGAGGAGATCTTGAAAAAATGGCAGAATTGAGAGGGATTTGTTACAGTATAGGTGTGGGACCCGGTGACCCGGAGCTCCTGACGCTGAAAGCCCTGAGAACCATGGAACAGTGTGGCGTAGTGGCGGCGCCCCGCACGAAGGGCGGCCACATGCTGGCGCTGGATATTGCGCAGCAGGCCATGGATCTCTCCGATAAGGAGATCCTGCCGCTGTCTTTCCCCATGACCAATGATCAGAAGGAGCGAAAGCGCGCCCACGCTGCTGCTGCCGGGGAAATTGCCGCTTATCTGGATCGGGGCGAGGATGTCGCCATGCTCACCTTGGGAGACCCGTCGGTCTATGCCACTTCCTCCTATGTGTGCCGTCTCCTCGAAGAGCAGGGGTACCGGACAGAGACCATAGCAGGTGTCCCGAGCTTCTGTGCGGCCTCGGCTGCGCTCTCCCGGGAACTGGTGCAGGACGGCGAGCCGCTGATCGTTATCCCCGCCAGCGCCGGTTTTGCGGACATGGAGCGCATGCTGGACTTGCCGGGCACGAAGGTCATCATGAAATCCGGCCGGCAGCTTCCCAAGGTGTTGGAGCTGCTGCGGAAAAAGGACCTGCTGTCCGCAACATCTCTCGCGGAAAATGTGGGACTTCCCGGGGAGAGGATCCTTCGGGAGCCGGATGAGAATTCCGCCGGCGAGGCGGGCTACTTTGTGACGCTGATCGTCAGGGGGACAGGTCGATGATCCATTTTGTCGGAGCGGGGCCCGGGGCACCGGACCTGCTGACACTGCGGGGCGCGGAGCTCTTGAAAAACGCCGACTGCGTCATCTATGCGGGAAGTCTGGTGAATCCGGCGCTTCTCGCCATGACAAAGGAGAACTGCCGAATTCTGAATTCCGCCTCCATGACCCTGGAACAGGTCCTTTCGGCTTTCCGGGAGGAGGAACAGGCGGGCGGCAGTACGGTCCGTCTCCACACCGGAGACCCCTCCGTCTACGGTGCCATTCGGGAGCAGATCGACGCTCTGGAGGAAGAGGGGATCCCATACGATGTGACTCCCGGTGTCTCCAGCTTCAGTGGCGCTGCTGCGGCACTCTCTGCTGAGTACACACTGCCCGGTGTCAGCCAGACAGTCATCCTGACCCGTATGGAGGGACGCACACCGGTGCCAGAGGGCGAGAAGCTCTCAGAACTCTCAAAACACGGTGCCTCCATGGTGCTCTTCCTCTCGGCGGGTATGATGAAAAACGTACAAGAGGAGCTCCTGAAGGGGGCATACAATAGTAAGACTCCGGCGGCCATTGTTTACAAGGCCACCTGGCCGGAGGAAAAGGTCGTGCGTTGTACGGTGGGTACCCTCGCAGAGAGCGGGAGAAAAGCCGGCATCACGAAGACCGCGCTGCTTCTCGTGGGGGACTTCCTGGGAGAGGACTATGAGCGCAGCAAACTGTATGATCCCGGTTTTACGACCGGTTTTCGAAAAGGGGATAAATAGATGAGAACCGCATATCTAGCATTCACATCCCGGGGCAAGGCACTGGCCGACGGTCTGGCCTCCCGGCTCGGAGGCACAGCGGACCGCTGTACTCCTCCGGTGACACTGGATGATTGGACCTGCGCCCACTTTGATAGCTGTGACGCCCTGGTATTCGTCGGGGCCGCCGGCATTGCGGTGCGGGCCATTGCGCCGTACATAAAGGACAAGACCACGGATCCGGCTGTCGTGGTCCTGGATGAGCGCGCGCAGTTTGTCATTCCCATCCTCTCGGGGCATATCGGCGGGGCCAACGCCCTGGCGCGGGACATCTCGGTTGCCAGCGGCGCCACGCCGGTCATTACGACGGCCACCGATATCAACGGCGTCTTCGCCATTGATGAGTGGGGAAGACGGAACGGCTGCCGCGTCATGAACAAGGAGGAGATCAAGCGGGTCTCCTCGGCACTGCTGAACGGAAACCAGATCCGCATCTGCAGCGAATATCCCATCTCCGGGGAACTGCCCCATGGCCTCGTCATGACCCAGGCCGCACCCTATGACGTCTACATTGGAATCCATTCTCCCACCATCCGGGAGCATGTGCTATGGCTTGTGCCGCGCATCGGCATCCTGGGAGTGGGCTGTAAGAAGGGTATCCCGGATCAGATGATCGGCGCCTCTATCCACCAGGCCCTGCGGGAGTGGAGCATCTCGGAACTGGCGGTGGACGGAATTGCCACCATTGACTTAAAGGAGAATGAGCCCGGCCTCCGGCGCTACTGTGACATGCACGAATATCCCCTGACGGTCTACACCGCGGAGGAGCTGAAAAAAGCGCCCGGCACCTTCAAGGCATCTACGTTCGTGCAGCAGGTCACCGGCGTCGACAACGTCTGCGAGCGCAGCGCAGTCCTTGCCACCGGCGGCGGAGAACTCGTGGGCTGGAAGACGGCCTTCGGCGGCGTCACGGCGGCGCTGGCCGTCCGGGACTTCCACCCCAGCTGGAACTGATGGCGGGAACACTCTTTGTCGTGGGCCTCGGCCCCGGCCGGGAAGATCTGCTGACCGGCGAGGCACGCAGCGCACTGCTCACCTCGGACCTCATTTGCGGCTATACCACCTATCTGCGCCTTATCCCGGAACTTATCTCAGGGAAGGAAACCTATACGACCCCAATGCGAGGGGAGATGGAGCGCTGCCGTCATGCCCTGGAGCAGGCTGCTGCCGGTAGAACTGTCTCTCTCATCTGCTCTGGGGACCCCGGGGTCTACGGAATGGCCTCCCCGGTCCTGACGCTCTCACCGGAATATCCGGATGTGGAAATTGTTGTGGTACCCGGTGTCACCGCCGCACTCTCCGGGGCCGCTGTCCTCGGTGCGCCCCTTGGAAATGACTTCTGTGTCATCTCCCTCTCCGACCTCCTGACTCCGTGGGAGACTATTGCACGCAGGCTGAAAGCCGCCGCACTGGGGGACTTTTCCACAGTTCTCTACAATCCGGCATCCAAAAAGCGGAGAGACCATTTGGAGAGAGCGTGTCAAATTCTCTTGGAGAATGGTAAATCGCCCGTCACATGCTGCGGCTGGGTCCGGAACATTGGCCGGGAGGGACAGGAGCACGGGCTCTGTACCTTGGAAGAATTAAAAGACCTGGAGGCCGACATGTTCACAACGGTGTTTATCGGCTCCTCCGACACGGAAAATATCGGCGGACATCTCGTCACGCCGCGGGGATATCGAAATGAAGAAAATCGTCGTATTCAGCGGGACCACAGAGGGGAGAAAACTGGCCTTTGAACTGGCAAATCTCGGCGCAGACGTCACGGTCTGCGTCGCCACAGAGTACGGCAGGGAGGAACAGGGAGAACACCCGAATATCACGGTCCTGTCCGGGCGCAAGACGGAACCGGAAATGGCGGACACCCTTGCGGGGGCGGCACTCTGCATTGACGCCACGCACCCCTATGCTGTCGAAGTGACCAGGAATGTCGCCCGTGCCGCGGAACAGGCATATGTGCCGTATGTTCGTCTGGTGCGAGAACGGGGAAAAATTCCGCAGGACGCCATTGTAGTGGATGACGCGGATGAGGCGGCAAAGGTCTGCAAGACCCTGTCCGGCAACATCCTGCTGACCACTGGAACTAAGGAACTGGAGCCGTTTTTGGCTCTGCCGCTCTGCCGGCTCTACCCAAGAGTCCTGCCGAGCTCGAAGAATATTGCCACACTCGAACAGGCGGGAATCCCGCACCGCAACATCATCGCCATGGAGGGACCGTTTTCCCTTGAATTGAATGTTGCAATCATCCGCCAGTTCCATATTGAGATCCTCGTCACCAAGGACGGGGGCACCGTGGGGGGCTTCCCTGAGAAGGCAGAGGCCGCCAAGACGACAGGGACAGAACTCATTGTCCTCCGGAGCCCGGAGGAGAAGGGGAGTACCTATCGCGAAGTGCTGAATATCTGCAGGGAGATGATGACATGAACGTGACTCTGGCCGCCATGGGCGGAGGGGACTTGCACTCCTGTACCTGGGAGTGCATTGAGGCCCTGAAGAATGCGGATCTCCTGTTGGGGTCCCGTCGTCTGCTGGACAGCCTGCCCGGCAGCTGCACGCCGAACCGCATTGCCTGTCATCGGCCGCTGGATCTTCTGCAAAATATTCTGGACTCCGACGCGGAGGAGGCTGTTGTGGTCTACAGCGGCGACACCGGCTTTTACAGCGGCGCACGTTTTCTTGTCCCGCTGCTGGAACAAGAAGATGTCCCATACCGGCTCCTGCCCGGCGTATCCAGCGTCCAACTATTGGCCTCCAAACTCGGGGAGCCTTGGCAGAACTGGAACCTCGTCTCCGCCCACGGGGTCACCTGCAATGTGGTGGCAGAGGTCATGCGGGGGAAGCCCACCTGCTTTCTGACCGGTGGTCAGCTGACTCCAGACATCATCTGTCAGGAACTCATAGACGCCGACCTGGGCTTTCTGTCCGCCACCGTGGGCAGTTGCCTCACCTCTCCGGAGGAGACGGTGGAGACCACGACCGTGGAGCGGCTCGCCGACATGGAGTTCCCGCCCATGACGGTTCTTCTCATAGAGCCTGCCCCGTCCATTCCCCGCCGAAGCCCGGGAATTCCGGACAGCGCTTTTCTGCGGGGTGATGTACCGCTCTCAAAACAGCCGGTCCGCGCTGCGGTGCTCTCACAGATGGCTGTACACCCGGACGATGTGATCTGGGACGTGGGAGCCGGCACCGGCGGCGTCAGCGTGGAACTGGCATTGGCCGCCCCGGAGGGCCGGGTCTACGCTGTAGAGCGAAACCCCGAGGCCTGTGAGCTCATAAAGAAGAACCGGCGCAAATTCTGCGCCTGGAACCTGACGCTTGTGGAGGGAGACGCCCCAGAGGCGCTTCTCGACCTCCCGGTGCCGGATAAGGTCTTCATCGGCGGATCCGGAGGAGAAATCCGGTCCATCATTGAGACGGCACTCGAGAAAAACAGCGGCGCCCTCATCTGCGCCGACGCCATAGCTATGGAGACGCTGAACAGCGCATGGGCCACCATGCAGCAGCTCTCTCTGGACCCGGAAATCCTGCAGGTCTCTGCCGCCCGGACCCGTCCGGCCGGTACTCTGCACCTGCTGCTCGCCGGCAACCCGACATTTATCATCACAGGAAACAAAAATGACTGAACTTCTCCTGACGGCCCCGTCCTCCGGAAGCGGAAAGACTTCGGCCATGTGTGCGCTGCTCACGCTGTTCCAGCGGAAGGGGATGCGCCCGTGTGCCTTCAAATGCGGCCCGGACTATATTGATCCCATGTTCCACCGCTCGGTGCTGGATGTGGATAGCTGCAACTTGGATCTGTTTCTCACGGACGAGGAGACCGTGAGAAAAAATTATGAATACTACTCGGCCTACTGCGATGCCGCCATCATTGAGGGCGTCATGGGCCACTACGACGGACTCGGCGGTTCAACCCCGACTGCCGGCTCTTGGCATTTGGCCGACACGCTGGACGTGCCAAGTCTTCTTGTGGTCCGCCCCGGAAAAAACAGCCTGACCTTGGCTGCCGAGCTGAAGGGCATTCTGGACTTCCGGGAGAACAGCCATATTGCCGGCATCCTTTTGAATGACTGTGTTCCAGCCCATGTGACGAGACTTGCCGATATTCTGGAGCGGGAGACCGGCATTCCTGTCGTCGGGTGCCTTCCCCATGTGGAGGGTGCAGAACTCTCTAGCCGTCATCTGGGTCTTGTCACGGCAGATGAGGTCCAGGACCTGCAACATCGGGTCTCCCTCCTGACAGATGCGCTGGAGGAAAATCTGGACTGGGACAAACTTCTGTCCCTCTGTGGCAATCGCCCCGCCAAGGTGCGTACGGAAATGGATACCCATGTCGCAAAAACGGTTATTGCCTTCGCATGCGACAAGGCGTTTTCCTTCTATTATCGGGACGCCTTAGATGCCCTCTGGAAAGCTGGCGCCGACCTCTACCTTGTGAGCCCGCTGCATGACCACGCCCTCCCGGACGCGGCCGACGGGCTCTATCTCCCAGGCGGTTACCCGGAATTGTATGCTCGGGAGCTGAGCGAGAATGAATCCATGCGGGAATCGGTGCAGCGCGCAGTGCAGGGCGGAATGCCCACGGTCGCCGAGTGCGGCGGATTCCTGTATCTTGGCCAGAGCCTGGAGGGGGCGGACGGCAAAGTCTACCCCATGGCCGGTGCGCTGCCGGGAAAGGGGTACAGGACGAACCACCCAGTCCGGTTTGGCTACGCCACCCTCACGGCAGAGGGCGATTCACTATTGTTGAAAAAAGGCGACACCCTTCCCGTCCACTCGTTCCACTACTGGGACTCCACCGAACCAGGAAATGCACTTTCGGCGGAGAAACCGGTGACGGGACGGAGCTGGAAGACCGGCTTTGCCAGTCCCAGCCTCTATGCCGCCTTTGAACACTTTGACTTCTCCGGGAAACCGGAACTGGTCCGCCGATTTTTGCGGGCCGCAGAGGAATATCATGCAAGAGAGCAATGAGAAAAAACTGAATAATCTGCTCTCGAAAATTGGCCCGTCGGACGAGGGCGCCAGAGAGAAAGCTCATTGTCACTGGGCGGAGCTCGCCAAGCCTCTGGGGAGTCTGGGAGTTCTGGAGGAGGACCTGGAACAGATTTCCTCCCTCCTCGGGACCGATGACTTCCTGCTGAGCCCGCGGAAAATCTTTGTGCTGTGTGCCGACAACGGTGTCGTGGCCCAAGGTGTTACCCAGACGGGCAGCGAGGTCACGGCCATTGTGACCGAGGAGCTTGCCCAGCGCCGCACCTCGGTCTGCCAAATGGCGGAGGTCGCCGGTGCTGACCTGTGCCCGGTGGACATGGGAGTCAAGGACTACCCAGGGAATCCGGGTGTTTTGGACCGGAGGGTCGGAAATGGCACCGGCGATATCTCGGTTGGACCTGCCATGGAGCGGGAACAGGCGGCTTCTGCTATCCTGACGGGGATGGCGCTTGTGGAGGACGCCCAGAATAAAGGCTACCGGCTCCTCGGGACCGGCGAGATGGGGATAGGCAACACGACCACCTCCAGCGCCGTGACATCTGTCCTGCTGGGCCGCAATCCGGCGGACATGACCGGCAAGGGTGCCGGCCTCTCGGACGAGGGACTTGCACGGAAAATCCAGGTCATTGAGCGGGCCATAGCGGTGAACAAGCCGGATCCCTCCGACCCGCTTGATGTGCTCGCCAAACTTGGCGGCTTTGATATTGCCGGCATGTGCGGAATCTTTCTGGGTGGTGCCTACTACGGAGTGCCGGTCCTCATGGATGGCTTCATCTCCAACGTGGCTGCGCTGTGCGCGGTGCGAATTTGTCCGAATGCGGAGAAGGCCGTGCTGGCGAGCCACACGTCCACCGAGCCCGCGGTGCAGGCGGTCATGGAGGCCATCGGCCGGAAGCCGCTGATTTCCGCCGGCATGCGCCTGGGCGAGGGCACGGGGGCCGCCGCCGCCATGCCACTGCTCGACATGGCCCTGGCCGTCTTCCGGTCGGCCTACACGTTCGAGGAGGGCGGCATAGAGCCGTACAAGCCGTGCTGACGCTGGTCATCGGCGGCGCGGCCTCCGGCAAGAGCGAGTGGGCGGAGGAACTCGTGCGGCACTGCCAAGGACCCCGCTATTATGTGGCCACTATGCAGCCCTTTGGCGATGAAGCCCTTGCCCGCATAGAGAAACACCGCAGAAGAAGAGAGGCGGACGGATATACCACATTCGAGTGCTATACCGGTCTTGCGAATCTCACGTTCCCGGAGCCAGGGACTGTGCTCCTGGACTGCCTGGGGAATCTGCTCGCCAATGAGATGTTTGCCCCGGAGGGGGCAGGGACCGGCGACGCGGGGGACGCCATCCTGGATGGCGTCGAACGGGTGCGGAGCCGCTCCAAGGGTCTGATATTAGTCACCAACGAGGTGTTCTCCGGCGGAAGCCATTACGCCGGAGACACCGATTTGTATATGAGAGAGCTGGGGCGGATCAACTGCTGCATCGCCAACGCTGCGGATGCGGTGTGCGAGGTCTGCTGCGGACTGCCCCACTATGTGAAAGGAAAAGAGTATGACATTTTTTGACAGCCTCGGGATCGCCTTCGGCATGTTTTCCCGAATTCCGGTGCCAAACGGGGTCTACCGTAACAAGAAGGCCATGCGGTATCAGCTCATAGCATTTCCCGCTGTGGGTATTGCTATTGGACTGCTCTGGTATCTGTGGTTCTTTCTCTGCAACTGGCTCTCGTTTTTGGCCCCGTTCATCGGTCTGGGTTTTGTGGCTATCCCGGTCCTTGTCACCGGCGGCTTCCATCTGGACGGCTACGCCGACACTGTGGATGCGGTCTCCAGTTACGGCCCGGTGGAGAAGAAGTTGGACATCCTGAAGGATCCGCATGTGGGTTCGTTTGCGGTCATCCGCCTTGTCCTGTACTTTCTGGGATATTATCTCCTGGTCACGACGCTGACACTCAACTGGAGGGATGGAATCCTTGTGGGACTCTCCTTTGCCCTGTCACGGATTCTGTCCGGTCTCTCCGTCGCCAATTTCCCCATGGCCAAGAACACCGGCCTGGCGCACATGTTTGCCCGGACATCGGACAAGCGCACTGTGACTACCGGTCTACTGATATTCGGTGTGGTCGTCCTTACGGGAATGTTTCTCTGTGACTACAAGGGCGCCCTCGCCATGCTGATTGCCGCACTTCTCGTCTACTGGCACTACTACTCCATGTCCCGGAAAAAATTCGGCGGCATTACCGGGGACCTGTCCGGATGGTTCCTGCAGAAGGCCGAGTGGTGGATGATGGCGGCCCTCGTCCTGCTCCAGCAGGTGGAGGCCATGCTGTGATCCTGATTACCGGCCCGCTCTACAGCGGGAAGCGCACCTACGCCGCCACCCTGCCGGGAGAAAAACTGGTCGATGCCCAGGAAAGGGCACGCGGCCTGGAACGGACGGATATCCCTGCCCTGGCGGAAAACTTATGCCGCACCTATGACGTCATCCTCGTCACCGAGGTGGGCGGAGGCATTGTGCCCGCTGACCCGGAGGAACGGGAATACCGCGAGAATGCAGGACGGCTTTCCTGTGAACTTGCCAAGCGTGCCACCAATGTTATTCGCCTATGCTGCGGCATACCGGAACCCCTGAAAGGAGGACTCCCAAAATGAAAATCTATGTACTCCGCCATGGACTGACCCCCTTTAACGAGGAACGGCGCTATATGGGGCGAACCGATCTGCCCCTGAGCCCCGCTGGCCGCGCGGCACTGTCCAGGAAGGACTTTTCGCCCCGAATCGTCTATACATCGCCCATGTACCGTGCCGAGGAGACGGCAGACATCTTTTTCCCCGACGCCATCCGCATTGCGGTGCCGGGCTTTGAGGAGTTCGACTTTGGGATCTTTGAGGGATACACCGCCGACGAGATGAAGGATTGGCCGGAATACAAGGCGTGGCTTGCCACAGGGGCCACCGCTCCGTGTCCGGAAGGGGAGAGTGTGGAGAGCTTTGGCAAAAGAGTCGTGAATGCGTTTGTTCCGCTAGTGGATCGCGCCCTTGACGAGGGACGGGACGACCTTACCATAGTGGCCCACGGCGGCACCCAGATGGCCATCCTCTACTCCTTTGCCGACGTGAAGAAGCAGTACTGGGACTGGATGACAAAGGCTGGCGGCGGACACCTGCTGACGGTGGACGCCGAAACCTGGAAGGCAAAACATGTCCTGCACTGGGAAGGGGAAGTCGAGTGATAACCTGTGCCGCAGTGCTGCTGGGGTTCCTTCTCGATATTGCCTTTGGCGATCCAGCCTGGATTCCCCATCCGGTGGTCCTCATCGGGAAGTACATCTCTTTATTGGAACGACACCTGCGGAACCGTTTCCCGAAAACCCCAAAGGGCGAACGGAGAGCGGGCCGGCTGCTGACGTTCCTTGTCATCTTTACCGTTGCCGCTGTCACGGGCGGTATTAGCGTCGGCGCCTATTATCTGCACCCCATTGCGTACCTCTGCGTCAACACGCTTTGGTGCTGGCAGGCACTGGCCTGGCGAGGGCTGCGGCAGGCAGGCCTTGACGTCATGGATTGCCTGAAGCGCGGTGACATTCTCAGCGCCCGGAAGGCGGTTCACGCACTGGTGGGCCGAGATGTGGATTCCTTAAATGAGGAGCAGATCACGAAGGCTACCGTGGAGTCCATTGCGGAGAACTCCAATGACGGGATCATTGCTCCGCTTATCTATATGCTGATCGGCGGGGGCGCGCTGGCTATGGTGTACAAGGCTATCAACACCATGGACAGCATGCTCGGGTATAAGAACGAGAGGTATCTCAACTTTGGCCGGGCGTCTGCGAAGACGGATGATGTGGCGGGGTATGTGCCGGCGCGGATCGCCGGGATTGCGCTGCAGGAGGGGGCTGCTTTGGTCCCCGCATGCAGTGGAAAAGAGGCGAGACGCATAAGGCGGAGGGATGGCCGCCTGCCCGCAAGCCCCAATGCGGGGCTCACCGAGGCGGCCTGTGCAGGGGCCCTCGGCATTCAGCTCGGCGGCCCGGCCCCGTACTTCGGGGAGATGGTGGACAAGCCATATCTCGGGGATGCCCATCGGCCCGCCGAGCCGGACGACATCCGCCTCGCAAACCGCATGGTGACCTGGTCCACTGTACTCGTACTTGTATTCGGCCTGCTTCTGCGGGCTCTTGTGTTTTTCCTGATTCATCCATGAGCAATTCTTTCGGACACGGCGGCGACTGGTTCTCGTTCCAGGACGAGAGCGGTCAGCTGCCCCTCGACTTTTCTGCCAATATCAGCCCCCTCGGCGTCCCCTACGGCGTCAGAGCGGCCATCTGCGCCGCCGCAGAGCACGCGGACGCCTACCCGGACCCGGAGTGCCGAGAACTCCGGGCCGCCCTCTCGGAGCACGAGGGCGTTCCCGCCTCGCAGATCCTCTGCGGCGCCGGTGCCGCAGACCTGATCTGGCGCGCCGTGCTCGCACTGCGCCCCCGCAGTGCCTGCGTTATGGAGCCCACGTTCTCCGAGTACCGGGCGGCCCTCTGTGCCGTCGGCGCGGAGATCACTCCATCCCTCGGTCCCCGGACCGAGATGGCCTTTCTATGCAACCCCAACAACCCCACCGGCGAGCTGCTGTCCGCCGCGTCGGTCCGGGACTATGCCGCCCGCTGCCGCGCCTCCGGCGTCGTCCTCCTCCTCGACAACTGCTTTCTCGACTTTACGGACCACCCCGATCCCTTTCCGCTTGAACCAGGTGTCCTTGTCCTGAAGGCCTTCACAAAGCTCTATGGCATGGCCGGCATCCGGCTCGGCTATGTCATGTCCACCGATGAGGAACTGCTTGACCGCATGGCCCATATGGGTCCGCCGTGGGCGGTCTCCACGCCGGCGCAGGCCGCCGGCATTGCCGCCCTGAAGGAGACGGACTATGTGGAACGAGTCCGGGAGATTATCCGGGAGGAGCGACCATTCCTGGAGCGGGAGCTGCGTTCCCTGGGATTCCTCGTTGTCCCGGGCTCCGCAAACTTCCTGCTCTTCCGCTCGGAGACACCGCTGGAACAGCCTCTCCGGGAACGGGGCATCCTGATCCGCAACTGTGGAAATTTTGAAGGGCTGGATGACAAATGGTACCGCACTGCAGTCCGAACGCATGAAGACAACTGCAGACTCATTGAGACACTGAAGGAGGTGATCCGGTGAATCGCCAACACGCAAGACCCATCATGGTCCAGGGGACCATGTCCGGCGCAGGAAAGAGCCTGCTGTGCGCGGCACTCTGCCGGATCTTTGCCCGGCAGGGTCTCCGGGTCGCCCCGTTCAAGAGCCAGAACATGGCCCTGAACAGCTGTGTCACCGACGACGGCCTCGAGATGGGCCGCGCCCAGGCCGTCCAGGCCGCCGCTGCCGGCAAACGCCCCGATGTCCGCATGAACCCGGTCCTGCTGAAACCCTGCACCGACACCGGCAGCCAGGTCATTGTGAACGGCATTGCCCGGAGCGAGATGGGCGCCGCGGAATACTATGAAAAAAAGGCATCCCTCATCCCCGATGTCCTCGCCGCCTACCACAGCCTGGCAGAGGAGAACGACGTCATTGTCATTGAGGGAGCGGGCAGCCCTGCGGAGATCAACCTGCGGGAAAACGACTTCGTCAACATGGGCCTGGCGTCCATGGTGGACGCCCCTGTGCTTCTTGCTGGAGACATTGACCGGGGCGGTGTCTTCGCCCAGCTCGTCGGAACGGCTGCACTGCTGGAACCGGAGGAGACGGCTCGGATCAAGGGCTTCCTCATCAACAAATTCCGGGGCGATCCAGCCATTTTACAACACGGCCTCGACCTCTTGGAACAGCGTACCGGCATTCCAGTCCTCGGCGTCATTCCTTATCTCGATGTAGATATCGACGAGGAGGACTCCCTGGCTCCACGCCTCGCCGCCGGTACCGAGGGTGTTCTGGATGTGGCGGTCATCCGCTTTCCGCGCATCTCCAACTTCACGGATCTGGCACCGCTGGAGGCCCATCCGCAGTTTGGGGTCCGCTATGTGGAGCGGGTGCAGGATCTGGGCAGCCCGGACCTCATCATCTTGCCCGGAACGAAGAGCACGACGCCCGATCTCCTCTGGATGCGGGAATCCGGTCTCGAGGCGAAAGTCCTGCAGTGTGCCTCCCGCGGCACGCCGGTCATTGGAATCTGCGGCGGCTTCCAAATGCTGGGCCGCACGGTGGAGGAGGAGGGCCCCTCCGTCCGTGGCCTGGGACTGCTCCCCGTGGACACCGTCTTCCAGCCGGACAAAAAACTCGTCCGCACTGAGACTACTGTTCGAGACTGCCCCTTCCTGGACGGGGCGCTGAACGGACTTGCCATCTCCGGCTACGAGATTCATCAGGGCCGCACGTCGGACGGCATCCACGCCACGGACACGGTCCTCGGCAGCTATCTCCACGGTTTCTTTGACCGGGGCGATTTAGTAGAGGCTCTCGCCGACGCCCTCTCAAAAAAGAAAGGGGTCTCCTACGTGGGAGCCCAGCCGGTCTCCCACGCGGAGTACCTGGACACCCAGCTGAACATCCTGGCCGATGGTGTAGAAGCGGCCTGCAACATGGAGGCAATATGGGAACTGATACAGTAAAGCATCACCTTCCGTCCGACATTGAGAGGACGAGCATGAAAATCATAACGGAGGAGCTCGCAGAGCGCGGCATTGTGCTTCAGCCGGGCACAGAGGCGGTCGTGAAACGGGTCATCCATGCAACGGCGGACTTTGACTATGCGGAAAACCTTGTCTTCCTAAATAATCCTGTCACCTCGGCGATTCGGTCTCTGACAGAAGACCACGTCCCTCTGATCACGGACACCAACATGGCCCTCTCCGGCCTCAGCCGCAAGGCTTTGTCCCAGCTCGATTGCCGGGCCGACTGCTATATGGCGGACCCGGAGGTGGCGGCCGCCGCCAGAGCGGACGCCACAACGCGCGCCGCTGCCGCCATGAGGAAGGCCGCCCGCGACGATGCCGGCGCAGTGCTCGCCGTCGGCAACGCGCCGACGGCCCTGTTCACGATAGCGGACCTCATGGAGACCGGCCTCCGGCCGGCGCTCATCGTTGCGGTCCCGGTGGGCTTTGTGAACGTCGTGGAGGCCAAGGAGAAAATCATCGGGATCTGCACCCGCACCGGGACGCCGGCCATCGTCGCCCGCGGCCGCAAGGGCGGCAGCACCGTCGCCACTGCCATCTGCAACGCACTGCTCTATAGCGCCACCGACATGCTCGACCCCTCCCGCCGTGGCTGGAATTAAAAATTTTGCAAATCGCCCCATAAACCGTTACAATAGAGGCAATTAAGAAGCTTTTCAGAGAGGAGGAGCGTCATGCTGGGAAAAGTGGTCCGGGACATCAGCGAACTGAATCGCGCATCGGTCCAGGAAAAATGGAAATTCTGGAAGAAGAACAACCTTATCCTTCTGGCGGTCTCGCTGGTGCTCTTTTGCATCATCGCCTTCTTCCTCGGCTTTGACACGCTGGGCTACTATCCGGACGGCTCCGGCGGCCTGACCTCGGACGCCGCGGTCCTGCTCTTCATCCTGTCCTTCATTGCAGGCCTCGAGTACACGGAGTACACCATCAAGCCGGAAATCCGCAAACTATACCTGCAGCCCACGCGGTTCTTCTACATTGCCGCATCCATCACTCTGCTCGTCTCGAGCTCCGCATGGATCTGCGCCAACACCGCCTCGTTTATCGTCATGCCGGTCATCCGTATCTGCATTATTCTCTGGTGTGTTGCCGCAGTATTGTGGCTAATCGGCTATCTTTTCAACAAGTTCCGAAAAAAGGCTTGAAATTTTTAATCATTTCCCTTATAATGTGGCCTATTGAAACGACTATACGCGTGTTACGGTACAGCCGGAATTGGAAATAGACTGTTCCCGTACAGCATACGTCTTTCAGTAATAAATCATTTTTATTTTCTAATGATTTTTAGCTGAAAAAAGGAGAGACCCAGGAGAGACATTGGTCTCTCCTTTTTTCATGCAATTTTTTAGATATCACCAGTGGGTGATAGAGGGAGGGACCTGCAATTCAGTCTGACCTTACCACAGAATTCGAACCAAGTTTGAAGTTTCAGCGCTATCTTACTGAATTTCAGTCAGAGCCATTCATTTCTCCCTTGTTAGTCTGAATATTTTTCAGACCGGGGCAGAAAATTGATATGTACCCAGAATTCTGGACACATTTTCTTCGTTAACCATTACCGGTGGATGTCTCCCTGTATTTTACAGGGGACATCCAATTTGTTTTCTTCTGGATCCGCTCGTTGTTGTAGTAGTGGA
>Ga0256406_1000775_pt1 | contig 55423 bp, 44 predicted proteins | sample RumenRJG_03DNA_FD_185986 | JGI IMG/M metagenome (GOLD analysis project Ga0256406, IMG submission 185986) | Bovine rumen microbial communities from Lethbridge, Alberta, Canada - RJG_03 | ecosystem: Host-associated > Mammals > Digestive system > Stomach > Rumen | place: Canada: Alberta | collected...
TGAACATCACTTTCGGTGTGAAGAAGTTGTAGGCCAGCGTCACGTTGTGCGACTTCACTACGGCGAGCGAAGGATTGCCGTAGGTGAGCGCTGTCGGGTCGGTGCGGTCGGTGTAGGGATTGAGCTGACTGATGCCAGGTCTCGAGATGCGCATGGTGTAGGTCAGACCGAGGTTGGATGTCGGCGTGATGTTATAGCCCACACTTCCTGATGGCACAAGGTTGCCATAATCTTTGTGGAAGTCGCGCTCGCTGTGCTCCGCATACTTCACGTTCTCAAAGGTATGCTCGTAGCGCAGGCCGAGGCGGGCGTTGTATTTCTCCTTCGTCAGTTTGTACTGAACATAGCCTGCCACGATGCTTTGCAGGTTGCGGTAGCGCATACTGTTCTCGGCATTGGGCACGTCCTCGCCATCTATGACATCATAGAGTCGGCTGTCGCTCTTGTTGCGCCGGCTGATGAACTTGGCACCGGTCTCCAAGGTCTGTCCTTTGCCAAGGTCCAAGGTCAGGTCTGCCTGACCCGTGTGGCTGGTGCCCCATGTACGTGAGTCGGAGAAGAGGTCGCTTAGCGTGAGCCCCATCACATCTGCCACCTCATTGTATGTGGTACGTGTTCGGTTGCGTGCCGGGTTGTAGTCGAAGAGATAGCTGAGTGTCAGCGATGAGGTGTGACCGGCGTTGAGCCAACGCTGGTAGTCGGTGCTGGCGTTGACACCTAAGTATTTGTTGCGCTCCGAAAGGTGATAGATATAGCTGAATCCGCTGCCGTAGGAACCTCCGGCGAAAGTGTTGCGCGGGTCGTAGTCGTGGTGGGTATAACCGCCGCTGATTCCTGCGCTGGCATTGAGGGTGCTCAGTGAGTCGAGGGCATAGCCGAGGGTGATGTTGCCCATGGAGAAAGGTCTATGCTCGTCGATCTCCATCTCGCTGGTCTCGCGCGACTCTCCGAGTGTGGTCTGTTGGATGCGTGTATTGGTCACTTTCATGTTGTCCATTTTCTGCCAGACAAACATGCCCATGGCACTGTAGGTCAGCTTGCCATGCTGTCCGCCGATGTAGGCGTTGGCGCGCTCGCCCTTGTTGCTGGGGGAGAGCTCGACATTGCCGTTGTAGCAGTTGCTGCAGTCGCTGTTGGACTGTCCGTTCTGGTGCACCAGCTTGATGTCGAGCACGCCACTGGTGCCCTCGGCATCGTATTTGGCGCCCGGTGAGGTGATGACATCGATGCTCTTCACCATGGAGGCAGGCATTGACTTCGCGACTTGTGGGAAGTTGTTTTGGAACATCTGGTTGGGCTTGCCGTCGACATAGACCTTGAAGTTGGAGGATCCTTTCACGGTGACGTTGTCTTGTCCGTCAACGGTGACCATGGGTACCTTGCGCAGCATGTCGAGGAGCGTCATGGTCTTGGCGTCGGCGTCCTGCTGTACGTTGTAGGTCATCTTGTCGGTCGTCATCTTCACGACGGGTTTCTGGGCCACGACCTCCACGCCTTGCAGGTCGAGGCTGTCGTGGATGGCTTGGAGTTTAAGGCTGTCGGCGGTGTTGACCGGAGCCTGGGCCAGAGCGGCGATAGGGGAGAACGAAAGGAGAGTGATGGCAAGCGCCTGTCTGCCTTTGATATTGTTTTTCATTGTCTTGCTATTGTTTTTGGGTGGGACGCTGCAGAGCAGCGTCTTACTGAACGGAGCCTATCGCTTCCTTGAGCTCTTCCCAAGAGATGTCGAGAAGCTTCATTTGGCGGACAAACTCGGGAAGGACGGTCTTGAGGAAGAGCTGTCGGCGCGTCTGCTTGATGTGCCGGTAGGCGTCTTCGGCGACGAAATATCCGAGGCCGCGCTTGTTGAAGATGACCCCTTCCTGCGCGAGCTGGTCGTAGGCCTTTACGGCGGTGTTGGCGTTGACACCGAGCTTGGCGGCATACTCGCGGACGCTGGGTATGCGGTCGAAGGCTTTGTAGGTGCCAGCGAGAATCTCGTCGCTCAGGCGGTCGGCAATTTGCAGGTAGATGGCCTTGTCGTTGTTGAAAGCCATAGTTTACTGTTTGATGCGTAGCTTGTCGGTGTCGATATCACCGCTGCCTGAGATGCGCTTCTCCAGGGAGCGAAGGTTGCCGGAGAGGGTTATGTCGCCACTTCCGGAGACGGCGACGGTGGCCTGGTTGCAGTCGGTGAAGTCGAGGTCGGCGTCTCCGCTGCCTGCTATGGAGAGTCTGGTGGTGCCGACCTTAGCCAGTTTGCTGTCGACGTCTCCACTGCCAGAGATGTCGAAGGTGGCGTTGGTGGCGCTGAGGGTGCCGGTGCTGATGTCTCCACTGCCCGCCACGGAGTAGCGGAAGTTGCCGTCGAGGGTGACGGTCTTCAGCTCTGTGTCGCCACTGCCAGCTACAGAGAGCTCAAGGTTGTGACCGGTGATGGGTGTCTCGGCGTAGAAGTCGCCGCTGCCCGCTATCGTGGAAGCTGTGAGGATGGGCGCTGAGATCCAAAGATTGGCATCGCTGTCGTGGCGGCCGTTGATGTGGAGGACGGTGATGCCGGGCTCCTTGCGCTCCTCCTTCTCTGTGATGACGAGCTCGCCGTAGCGTACGGCGACGGTGTGGGTGTCGTACCAGTGCTGGGTAGCCTTGAGAACGACGCTGTAGGTGGGCGACTGGGTGAAGTGGATGTCACAGTTGCTGTAGTTCTTAATGGACTGGAAGCCGCTGAGGTTGAGGGTGAAGGACTTGACGGGTGTGTCGGCAGCCGTCTTCTCGATGCGGCAGGCGGACATGGTGATGATGGCCACAAGGGTAATAAACAGAAATGCTAACTTTTTCATAATCGTGATGTTTTTAAAGGGGCCTTCGCTTTAGAAAGGCGAAGTACATGATGGTCGATAATGCTTTTTACTTACGCTACCGGTTGATCCACTGGTTGTTGATGACCTGCAGACGTGTGTAGCGACGGAAGGCGAACCAGTAGCAGAAGACGATGATGGCGAGACTGGCTACGAAGTAGATGACTTCCCACCAGGCTTCGTAGACGATAATCGTGTAGCCACTGTTGAGGAACTTCGTGAGCAGGCCTGCTGCCAGAGCACTAAACATGAGCAGCAAGATGCCGAGGCCCATCCATGTGAGGATGGCCATCACGAGCGGATGCTTGTGGTAGATGCTGCCAAAGAGCAGGAAGCAGGCGTGCTGTACGATGGCGATCAAGAGAATTGCGAAGAAGCCTTCGACAGGGGAAGGGTCGCCATTGATATTAACGTAGAAATTGGAGAGGCCGCTGTTGCTGATGTTCTCCGTGAACGCGCTGGTAGCCCACTGTGCCGCATTGCTGTTGATCATCAGACTCATGAGGTACTGCAGCACGTCGCCGGCAAAGAAGCCTGCGATGGCTGCTAATGGCATGGCAACCACGAGTACGAGGTAGCGGGCGATGAACTTCTCCTTGTTGGAGGCCGGAAGCATGAAGTTGTTGATGCGCTGTTGGCGGCTGCGGAGGCTGGAGAAGATGAGTGCGCCGCTGCAAAGCAGATAGGCGGTCAAAGCTACGGAACTGATGATGCCCGTGGTATAGGCACTGCTCGACGAAGACTTGAAGACGAGAGTGAAAATCTGTGGGATGACGACCAGCCCAAAGAATGTCAGGGACATGGTGGCTATTTGACGCTTGCTGAGCAGCAGCTCCCAGCGAAGTACTTGTAGAAATCGAGACATGGAAAAATGGGTAATGAGTAATATATAATGTGTATAGTGAGTAATGAACAAATAGATGCTAAGCGTTGTTGAACTTTCCGTTGATTGTGGCGTTGAAGAGAAGTTCGAGGTCTACCTGTGTCTCTTCGGCGTCGCCACGAGGCATGATGACGGCATTGCCCTGTAGAGAGGGCTCGGCGTAGATGACGGTGTCGTCCATCTCCTGAGGGGAGAGGTAGCGAAAGGCGTAGAGGCGAGAGATGTCGGCGATGGAGGTGTCGAGGAGGACGCGGCTGCGGTCGATGATGACGACATTGTCGAGCAGGCTCTCAATGTCGTGTACCTGATGTGTAGAGATGATGAGGGTGCGGTCGTCGGTCATGGCATTGGCGATGACTTTCCGGAAGAGCGCCTTGGAGGGTATGTCGAGCCCGTTGGTGGGCTCGTCCATCAACAACAGACGGGTGCCGGTGGCGATAGCAATACTCATATACACCTTCTTTTTCTGACCCATGGAGAGCTCCTTGAGGTTGGGAGTGGCGGGCATCTCGAAGTCGGCAAGGCATTTGGCCAGCAGGTCATCGCTGAAATGCGGGTAGAAGGTGCGCATCATGTCGGTGAAGGCTTCAAAGCTCATGTCGGGCATGGCATACTCCTCAGGTACGATGAATACCTCCTGCAGCATTTCGGGGTGGCGCAGCCAGCTCTCCATGCCGTTGACAGTCACCGTGCCACTGTCGGGTCGGAGCAGTCCACTGATGAGATAGAGCAGGGTGGACTTGCCCGTGCCGTTCTTGCCTAAGAGCCCGTAGACATGTCCTGGCGCGATGTGGAGGTTGAAATGGTCAAACACTTGGTGTTTGCTGCCCTGATAGTGGAAACAGAGATCTTTTACGTCTATCATATCGTTATGCTTGTTGTTGGCGTTGTTGCTATATGAGTGTATTACTTTAGTAGTACACTGCAAAGTTAGATGGAAAACTGTGAAAGTACCAAATAATCAGTGAATAATTAACATTTATTGGCTAGTCAAGGGCAAGAAAGGCTTTCAGTTGCTATAAAAACCGTGCTTTTGCCATGAAAAAGCATCGATCTGAAGAACGCACTCCGCCCTGCTTCTGCTGCTTTTTCCAAGCAAGAGAAGGGTATGAGGTGGTCGCCTACCATATTTATGGTATACGAAATGCCGTTGTTGTGCTATTCTCGGGATAGAAAAATCGTAGTAACTTTGCATCGTGAAAAACAAAAAGATGTTGAACCGCTGAAAAGACCTTTATAAGATCGGTCAGCAAAAAATGAATTACTATGAGCAACGAGAAGAAACTTCATTTCGAGACACTGCAACTTCATGTAGGCCAGGAACAGGCTGACCCCGCCACCGACGCCCGTGCCGTACCAATATATCAGACCACATCATACGTCTTCCATAACGCACAGCATGCCAGCGACCGCTTCCACCTGAAAGATGCCGGAAATATCTACGGTCGTTTGACAAACACCACACAGGGTGTCTTTGAGGACCGTGTGGCAGCCTTGGAGGGCGGTGTAGGCGGTTTGGCCGTTGCTTCCGGTGCCGCTGCCGTTACCTACGCCATTACCAACCTGGCCTATGCCGGCGACCATGTGGTGGCAACAGACACTATCTACGGTGGTACCTATAACCTGCTGAAGCACACGCTGAGCAAGTATGGCATCGACACCACCTTCGTCAATCCCGACGACTACGACGCCTTAGAGGCCGCCATCAAGCCCAACACCAAGCTCGTGTATATCGAGACTCTGGGCAACCCGAACTCCAACATCAGCGACATCGAGCGGTCAGCCGCCATTGCCCACAAGCATGGCATCCCCTTGGTCATCGACAACACCTTTGGCACCCCTTACCTCATCCGACCCATCGAGCACGGAGCTGATATCGTGGTGCACTCCGCCACGAAGTTCATCGGTGGCCACGGCTCCTCATTAGGCGGTGTCATCGTCGACGGCGGTAAGTTCGACTACTTCCAGAATGACAAGTTCCCCGGCTTCACGAAGCCCGACGCCTCCTACCACGGTCTCGTCTTTGGCAATCTGCCCGCACCTTTCGTGACCCGCGTCCGTGCTCTGCTGCTACGCGATGAGGGTGCCTGCATCTCACCGTTCAACGCCTGGATTTTGCTGCAAGGTTTGGAGACACTCTCGCTGCGCGTAGAGCGCCACGTCTTCAACACGCTGAAGATTATTGACTACTTGAAGACGCAGCCATTGGTGAAGAAGATTAATCACCCTTCGCTCCCCGACCATCCAAACCACGACCTCTACGAGCGCTACTTCCCCAACGGTGCCGGCAGCATCTTCACCTTTGAGATAGACGGTGGCCAGCAGACAGCGTGGGACTTCATCGACCATCTGAAGATCTTCTCCGACCTGGCCAATGTCGCCGACGTGAAGTCGCTTGTAGTGCATCCAAAGAGCACCACACACTCCGAGCTCTCTGACGAGGAGGCTTCCGAGCAGGGCATTTTCGACGGCACCGTCCGTCTGAGCATCGGCACGGAGAATTACCTCGACCTTATCGACGACCTCGATCAGGCATTCAAGGCCGTCTCAAAATAAATCATCCATAGCCCGCTTCCCCTGCCAAGGGGGGAGGGGCTTAAAATCCACATTTACTCACATAAACAGAAAACAATTATGGCAAACATACATCATCAGATAACAGAGTTAATCGGCAACACCCCGTTGGTAGAGTTGCAGAAGTATTCCGCCCTTCGCAATGTCAAGAAGCCCATCATCGCCAAGGTCGAGTTCTTCAACCCCGGTGGCAGCGTCAAGGACCGTATCGCCTTGGCAATGATCGAGGCCGCCGAGCGCGACGGTAAGTTGCAGCCCGGAGCCACCATCATCGAGCCCACGAGTGGCAACACCGGTGTGGGTTTGGCCCTTGTCTCAGCGGTGAAGGGTTATAAGCTTATCCTGACGATGCCCGAGACGATGAGTATCGAGCGCCGCAACCTTGTCAAGGCCTACGGAGCTCAGGTGAAGCTCACGCCGGGTGCCGCCGGTATGAAGGGTGCCATTGCCGAGGCCGAGCGTCTGCGCGACAGCATCCCTGGCAGTGTTATCCTGGAGCAGTTTGAGAACCCCGCCAACCCCCGCAAGCACTATGAGACAACAGCTGAGGAGATATGGCGCGATACCGACGGCAAGGTTGACATCTTCATCGCTGGTGTGGGTACTGGTGGCACCCTTACGGGCACAGGTAAGCGCCTGAAAGAACTCAACCCCAACGTGAAGATCATCGCCGTGGAGCCCGCCTCGTCTCCAGTCCTGGAAGGCGGCAAGTCGGGTCCTCACAAGATTCAGGGCATCGGTGCCGGCTTCATCCCCAAGACCTATGACGGCAGTGTCGTCGACGAAGTCTTCCCCGTCTCCAACGACGATGCCATTCTCGCTGGTCGTCAGATTGCCCAGCAGGACGGTATCCTCGTGGGTATCTCCTCAGGTGCTGCAGCCTTCGCCGCTACGGAGATTGCCAAGCGTCCGGAAAATGAGGGCAAAAACATCGTGGCTCTGCTGCCCGATACCGGTGAGCGATACCTCTCCACGGTGCTCTATGCTTTTGAAGAATATCCGCTGTAAGGATAACTCAACATCTTTTTAAACATCCGTGCCCATGCAGGACATGACATGGCATACAGCGAAGGGCGGGCTCTCTAAAAAAGGGTCCGCCCATTCTGTGATATATTCTTATAAACTTTTAATTTGGTGTTAATGAGCAATGTAGGGTTGTCAGAATTTCGTAACTTTGTGGATATTACTAATTAAAAATACTTATTATTATGTTTACACCACAACAACCCACATTTTGGCTAAAAGTAAGGAAAGAATATGTAATAGACAATTATGATACCCTATTGCCTTATCTTCGCGGTTATCACTATGCTCAAGACGAAAGTCCGGAGAGTGATTTCAACAAGACTTACGATTGTCTGAAAGAAGTAGTGGGCGACATCAGCCAGTCCATGGCCGACGACAATGTCTATAACTATACGGCACCGCAATGGAGCGACGAAGACTTGAAGAAGCATGTGGGTCTGATGGCAGCTTACCTTCTGGCGGCACAGAAGAAAGGCTTGAGCGATGACCGCATCTTGCTGACCCTTTGCAATATCTTGTTGGAGGTGGAGGAAAAAACCGATTTGGCGATGTTGGAGGACATGCGCCAGGTGGCGGTAAGCTGTGCGGCAGGCTATGACGTCGTGGTCTATGGATTTTCTTGGGATGATATCAACAATTTGCCCACCTATGCCTTGTCTTTATTTTGTCAAAAGATAGTAAAAACAAGATTTATTATTCCCGAGGATCGTAATGAGCATTATTTGGAAGGCAAAGGCCTCTTGGTCATTGACAACGACGCTTTGGTGCTGGCGCCGATGAACAAAGCCGACTATGACAAGAGCGAGAAGCAGGTGCAGTTTGATTTGCATTGCAATACGCGCGTCATGGTGAAGAAGTTGGAGCGTACGAACAAGACAGAGTTTCCCGAGCTGATAGACACCTGCACCGATATGCTGCGGTCGTTGGGCAATGTGGCGCCGAGCCTGAAAAAGGAGTTGAAGACGTATGAGGTCGGCGATGAGCTCATTGTCAGGGTGGTGTCGAATAAATTTGGCTATATCCTGTGTGAGAGTATTGATGCAGACTATGTGCCGGTGCACGGCAATCTTTTTATGCCGTTTAAGATTTTCAGTCTCTACGGAGCCTTTGTCATCACCAAGGAGAGTATTGTCAACACTGTGCGCGAGGGCGACACGCTAAAAGTGCGCATCAACGACAAAGGCGGATATGAGTTTATCATCGACTCGCAGATTTTCAAGGATTTCAACGACCTCTATATAGAGAATCTGCCCAACGAGTCGTGCGATGCCGTTTATCTCATGCCCTATTCCGGTGGTAAGGGTCATCGTTGGCTCACCGATAAGGGTGTGCAGGTGAACATCCTCGGCGCCTTGGACGAGGAGACACAGCAAGCTGTGGACAATGACCAGGCGGTAAGGATCCGCATCAATGAGTCGAAGAAGGACAACAGCGGCAACTGGGTCGTCAATGGCCGGTATGTCACCAGTGAGCCACCAACGTTCACAGGCTTTCGCAATGAGTTCTTGGAGAAGGCCCGCAACACTTTCTTGGACGAATTCTTGGAATACTACTATGAGGCGCCTGTCGAGACAGCCGCTACGCGGCCCTCGGAGACCTTCTCCAATCCTGGTCCGCTGTTGGTGAATACCTTCTACCGCTATTCGCAGTTGGTGGGCAGCAGTACGCAGCGCTACCTCTTCCTCTTTGCCGCTCGCTTTCTCTCCGCGGTCCTTGGCGACGAGCAGAGTGAGGCTTTTCTGACGCAGCAGATGCGCTATGAGGAGTGCTTGGTGCACTTTGCCTTGGGTGACGTCACGGCTTCGACGCTGAGCATGCGCGACGACGACCGGCTGCCCAATCTGCCCGCAATGCGCAATGAGAAGGGTATCGTGGAGCAACTGTGCAAATACCAGGACATGAACGTGGAGAAGCTGCAGCTCTCGCCCGGACACACCATCGATATCGACTACCTCTCGGAGATGGTCAGCGCCTCGAATGTCTTGCGGGGAAAGTTGCAGCCTGCGCAGATGAACCGCATCAAGAAGAATATCGCCGACTATATCGGTGTGGCCGACATCTACCGGAATATCAACCGCGACTATACAGACTATGGTGAGGAGAGCGACACGCTGGAGTTCAAGACTTCTGTTGTCTTCCCACCGCACAACAACATGCGCGCCGACCTCGTCAAGCAGCGGTGGGCTATCTTGAAGGCTGTGTGCGGCTTCCTCAATACCGTCTCCGGCGGTGAGTTGCTACTCGGTGTCAACGACAGCGGTATGGCGTGTGGCTTGAAGAATGACCTGAACTATCTCTTCCTTCACCGCTTTATCAGTAGTCAGACCATGGACAGCTATCGGCTGTATGTGAAGACCTTCATCGACAATGCTTTCATCGACGACCATAATGTGGAAGGCCTCGACGTCACCTCCACCGTCGTCAACTACGTTATCGAGCACAATAACGAGGGCGACGACCTGCTGCGCATCCAGGTGCATCCCTATATGGACGGCATCGTCTCTTTCCGTGACGACTATCTCCCTGACGGCATCGCCCGCTCCTACTACCGCACGTCGGGTGCTAGCGTAGGAATGGACGAAAAGCTGATGAAACTCGTCAGGGAGCGTAAGGGGCTTAAGAAGTAATCATGTGGAGGAAGAAGTCGTGGACGCGGGTGTCGTCGTTGAGCTCGGGGTGGAAAGCCGTGACGAGCTGGCGGCCCTGTCGAGCGGCCACGATATGCTTGTCGACGACGGCCAAGGTCTCGGCTTCGCCCTGGACACTGTCGATATAGGGTGCACGGATGAAGGTCATGGGCACCGTGCCCACGCCCTGAAGGGGTGCTTCGGTGTAGAAGCTGCCGAGTTGTCGGCCGTAGGCATTGCGGCGCACGGTGATGTCCATGGTGGAGATTCTGTCGAAGTCCTCGCCCTCGACGTCCTTTGCCAGGAGGATGAGTCCGGCGCAGGTGCCGAAGACGGGTAGCCCGGCCTCGATGTCGTGGCACAGGGGCTCTAAGAGTCCGAGGTCGCGCAGGAGTTTGAGTTGTGTCGTAGACTCGCCGCCGGGGAGGATGACGCCATCCTTGTGTCGCTGCCAGTCGCTGAGCTGTCTGACTTCGAAGGTCTCTGCGCCAAGGCGTTGGAGCATTTTCTCATGTTCTATGAAAGCGCCCTGCAGTGCCATGACGGCAATCTGCAGGGTGTGGGCTCCGGCAGGAACGGATGTGAAAGTGTCTGTCATATTATTTTCCTCTCTCTGCCATGAGCACCTTAATCTCTTCCTCATTAATACCCACCATGGCAGGTCCGAGGTCCTCGGAGAGCTCGGCGAGCTTGACGGGGTCGTTGTAGTTGGTGACGGCCTGTACGATGGCAGCAGCGCGCTTGGCGGGGTTGCCACTCTTGAAGATTCCCGAACCTACGAAGACGCCCTCCGCTCCGAGTTGCATCATCAGGGCAGCGTCGGCAGGTGTGGCCACACCACCGGCGGCGAAGTTGACGACGGGGAGCTTGCCGTGGTCGTGGACATACTTCACGAGGTCGTAGGGTGCCTGCAAGTTTTTAGCCGCTTCGAAGAGTTCGTCCTCAGCCATGTTGGTTAGGCGGCGTATCTCGCTCTGCATGAGTCGCATGTGCTTCACGGCCTGTACGACATCGCCCGTGCCGGGCTCGCCCTTGGTACGAATCATCGTGGCACCTTCGGCGATACGCCGCAGGGCCTCGCTGAGGTTGCGGGCACCACAGACGAAAGGCACCTTGAACTTTGTCTTGTCGATGTGGTAGACGTCGTCAGCGGGGCTCAGCACCTCGCTCTCGTCGATATAGTCTATCTCTATGGCTTGCAGAATCTGCGCCTCGGCGATATGTCCGATGCGGCATTTAGCCATGACGGGTATCGACACCGCTTTCTGAATGCCTTTGATCATCTTGGGGTCGCTCATACGGGCCACGCCTCCAGCGGCACGGATATCGGCAGGGATGCGCTCCAAGGCCATGACGGCGCAGGCGCCGGCAGCCTCGGCAATCTTAGCCTGCTCGGGGGTGGTAACGTCCATGATGACACCGCCCTTGAGCATCTGCGCAAGGTTGCGGTTGAGTTGTTGTCTGTCTTCCATTATCTTAGTTCTTATAATCAGTGTTCAATTTTCGTTTCTTCCACTTCCAGCTTGTGCTTCTCTCCACGGTAGGCACTCGGCGAGTACCCTGTCAGCTTCTTGAAGAAGCGTGAGAGATGTGCTTGAGAGGAGAATCCGAGACGAGCGGCTATCTCCTGAATGCTGTCCTCCGTGGAGGAGAGCATCTGCTGGGCATCGTTGAGGATGTATTCATCGATGATGGCCTTGGGATTGCGTCCGGCGATGCGTCGGCAGACTTGTCCGAGGTAGGCGCTGCCCACATTGAGTTTGTCGGCATAGAAGGCCACGTCGCTATTGAGGGCGAAATGCTGTTGGACGAGCCGGATGAAGTCATTGTAGAGCTGGCTGCCACGGCCTTGCAGGGTGGTGACGGAAGCACACTGATGACGGCTGAAAGTGTGGGCGTGGTCCACGGCGTCGTCGAGACTTAGACCCTTACAGAGGTAGGCGGCCAACGACGAGGAGAAGCCGTTGGCCAAGCCGTGGCAGGTGGCATCGTCGATGAAGAAGACGTTTGGACGGATATCGTCGCCTAAGATTTGGCGTGCGTCATGACGGTTGACGACGATGGCGGTGCAGAGAGGCAAGAGCTGCGTCTGGATATGGCGGAGCATGTCGTCGCCCATGAGTCGGTCACCGCGGCTGGAGAAGAGCAGGGGGTCGTAGATGACGAAGTCGGGGCGATAGCTTCTGAGAGCCCTGACGATGACGTCGAGGGTCTCGCTGCGCCTGACCAAGCCTATCTTCACGGCCTGGGGCTGCACATCGTTGACGATGGCCTCTATCTGCCCGCCGACGACAGGTGCGGGGATGTCGTAGAACTCCTGGATACCGATGGTGTTCTGCATGGTCACCGAGGTGATGGCCGAGAGGGCCACACAGCCTAAGGCGCTGATGGTGCGGATGTCGGCTTGGATACCCGACTCCCCCGTGGCATCACTGCCGGTGATGGTAAGGATGGTGCCTTTTGTCATGCTTGATGTTGTTTATACACTGCAAAGGAAAGAAAAAAAAAGGAAACCACTGCATGTAGTTTCCTTTTTGATAAATATTACTTCAATTTGTACAAAGATGCTTGCTTCTACTCGCTCTCTTTGATTTTGTACAAAGATGCTTGCTTCTATTCGCTCTCCTTGATTTTCTCCATGATGAGCTTCTCTATCTCCTCACTGAGCTCAGGGTTGTCACGCAGCAAGGCCAGTGTGGCGTCGCGGCCCTGTCCGAGTTTGGAGCCATTGTAGCTGAACCAGCTTCCGCTCTTATTGATGATGTTGTAGTCGACACCTAAGTCGAGGACCTCGCCCACCTTGTTGATGCCCTGTCCGAAGAGGATGTCGAACTCCGCCTTGCGGAAAGGCGGCGCCACCTTATTCTTCACGACCTTCACGCGTACATGGTTGCCGAGGACATTCTCGCCATCCTTGATGGAAGTGACACGACGGATGTCGAGTCTGACGCTGGCGTAGAACTTCAGGGCGTTACCGCCCGTTGTGGTCTCGGGGTTGCCAAACATGATGCCTATCTTCTCACGCAGCTGGTTGATGAAGATGCAGCAGGTGTTGGTCTTGGCGATGGTTGCCGTGAGTTTGCGCAGAGCCTGGCTCATGAGTCGGGCCTGGAGGCCTACGGCGGAGTCGCCCATCTCGCCTTCTATCTCCTTCTTTGGCGTGAGTGCAGCTACAGAGTCGATGACGAGGATGTCGATGGCCGACGAAGAGATGAGCTGGTCGGCAATCTGCAGAGCCTGCTCACCGTTGTCGGGCTGTGAAATCCAGAGGTTGTCAACGTCGACGCCCAACTTCTCCGCATAGAAGCGGTCGAAGGCATGCTCGGCGTCGATGAAGGCCGCGATACCGCCCTGTTTCTGCGCCTCGGCGATGGCATGGATGGCCAACGTGGTCTTACCCGACGACTCCGGGCCATAGATTTCTATCACTCTGCCGCGGGGATAGCCGCCAACGCCCAAGGCCACGTTGAGACCGATGGAGCCCGTGGGGATGACATCCACATTCTCCACCTTCTCGTCGCCCATCCGCATGATGGAGCCTTTACCGAAATCTTTCTCTATCTTGCTCATGGCGGACTGGAGGGCCTTCATCTTGGCCTCTTTCTCCGCCTTTTCCTTTTCGGCTTTCTCAGCCGCGAGTTGTTCTTCTGTTTTTGCCATTATCTCTGATGGGTTTGCTGTTTACAATTCGATGTCTTTATCAAACTCCTCATGCCAGGGCAGTCCCTGTTCAGCGAGGACTTTGAGGAATGGATCCGGGTCGAACTCTTCGACATTCCATACTCCGGGCTTCTTCCAGATACCCTTGAGGAACATCATGGCGCCCGTCATGGCCGGTACGCCGGTGGTGTAGCTCACGCCCTGCATGCCTGTCTCCTTGTAGGCATCCTGGTGCTTGCAGTTGTTATATATATAATAGGTGTGCTCTTTGCCGTCCTTGAGTCCTCTGATGCGGCAGCCGATGCTTGTCTCGCCGTCGTAGTTCTCGCCCAAGTCCTGAGGGTTGGGGAGCACAGCCTTGAGAAACTGCAAGGGTACGATGCTCACCTTTACGGTCTTTGTGGGGTCATCGGCGAGGGGAGCCTCATAGACGATGGGGTCGATGCGTCCCATGCCAGTATCCTCGATGACGCGCAGGTGGGTGAGGTATTCCTGTCCGAAGGTCATCCAGAAACGGCCTCGCTTGATAGTGGGGTAGTTCTTGACCAGTGACTCCAGCTCTTCGTGATGCATGAGGTAGCTGTCGCGTGGGCCAATGTTCGGGTAGGTGATGTCGCGGTGTACAGCGAGGGGTGCCGTCTCCACCCATTTGCCATCCTCGTAGTAGAGACCCTTTTGGGTAATCTCGCGGATGTTGATCTCCGGGTTGAAGTTGGTGGCGAAAGCCTTATGGTGGTTGCCGGCATTGCAGTCGACGATGTCAAGATACTGAATCTCGTCGAAATAGTGCTTGGCAGCGTAGGCTGTGAATACTTGGCTTACGCCCGGGTCGAAGCCGCAGCCGAGGATGGCAGTGAGTCCTGCCTTCTCGAAGCGGTCTTTGTAGGCCCATTGCCAGGAGTATTCGAAATGCGCCTCGTCTTTGGGCTCGTAGTTGGCAGTGTCGAGATAGTTGCAGCCGCAGGCTAAGCAGGCGTCCATGATCGTGAGGTCCTGATAGGGCAGGGCCAGGTTGATGACCAGGTCGGGCTGGTAGCTGTTGAAGAGGGTCTTGAGCTGCTCCACATCGTCGGCATCGACCTCAGCGGTCTTAATGTCCATGTTGTAGCCTTTGGCATGAATGGCGTCGACGAGCTTGTCACATTTTTCCTTGTGGTGGCTGGCAATCATCAACTCACCGAAGACGTCGGTGTTCTGGGCTATTTTGAAGGCGCAGACAGTGGCAACGCCTCCGGCTCCAATCATTAATACTCTGTTCATAATATTTGTTTTTATTGTTGACGGGTTGATGTCGTAGGAGTCTACGACTGTGGTATCTCCTCGCTCTTGATGCCGAGAGCGTTCATGAGCGAGTATCCGAGAATCTCCTGTCGAAAGTTGCCGCCGGGCATGGGCTGCATGGCAAAGAGTGTGATACGCTTGTCGTCGTCGGCGCCGCGGAGGGCAGCCGCCACTTCCTCGTAGATGCTGCCCTGCTCGCCGTTGGGGATGATCATCAGTCGCTTCACCTCCTTATGACTGAGCACCATGTTGATGGTGTCGAGGATGTAGTCGTCCTTGCTTACGACATCTCCGACGCTGATGGCGTTGACGAGGAACTCGCCGAGCTTCTCGTCTTTGAAAGCGCGGGCGTCGATGTCGGTGTCGTAGACGGAGGGTTGAAAGTTGTCCATCTTGGCGTGCTGTTTCTCATGGACGAGGACGACCTGCGTCTCGTGGTCGCTGCCGTCGGCGCGCAGTCCGCCGTCGAGAGCGATGTCTACCACCCACTGGCTGAGGTCAGCCTTGGGGATGCGGCGGCCTATCATGCGCTCAAACTGCACGGAGAGCTGGAAAGCCACATAGTCGATGTAGTCAGCATCGGCGAGTATAAAGTTCTCGCTGAGCTTGATATTGTTAGCTTCTTCTGGTGTCATAATAAGAATAAAGATACTGCAAAGATAATGCAAACGAATGGAAAAACAAAGAAAAGGGAGAGATTTCTTCGCCTTGTTGTTGCTCTTCCTCACTTCTGAGGAGAAGATAATGTATTATTTATGAAAATGTAGCATTGATGCAATATTTTTTGCTTATCTTTGCAGCTGATTGTACGAAAAGATAACAAATATTCATAAATACAACGACAATGTCAACATTATCAATCGCAATCATCGTCGTGTTTATCGTGGGCTACCTGTTTATAGCCCTTGAGAGCGTGACGAAGGTCAATAAGGCTGCCGTGGCCTTGCTTATGTTTGTAGTAGTCTGGACGCTGTACATGCTTGATCCGGGCTACTTTGTCAATTTGATGCACCCGCAGTTTATGGATCTGCTGAAGATGGAGCATGGTACGCTCGGTCAAGGTGTGGACCCTGTCATCACCTTTGTCACCGATGTCATCCAGAATCATCTCGGCGATACCGGTACGACGCTCTTCTTCCTGATGGGTGCCATGACCATTGTGGAGGTGGTCGACCAGAACGGTGGTTTCGACTGGGTGCGCAATGTCATGCATACGAAGTCGAAGCGCGCCCTGCTGTGGCGTATCGCCTTCATGACTTTCTTCCTCTCTGCCATCCTTGACAACATGACGACATCTATCGTGATGATAATGATTCTGCGTAAGCTGGTGCCCGACCACAAGGACCGCATCATCTATGCAGCCTTGGTCATCATTGCAGCCAACAGCGGTGGTGCCTTCTCGCCGATTGGCGACGTGACCACCATCATGCTGTGGAACAAGGGTTTGCTGACAGCTTTAGGCGTTATTAGCGAGATACTGATACCTTCTATCGTCTCTATGGTCATCCCTGCCCTCATCCTTCAGCTTGGCCTCAAGGGCGAGTTGGCCACTGTCTCCAAAGAGGAGTTGGCAGCCAATGCCGAGGAGCACGACTTCAGCGACACCCAGCGCAAGGTCATCTTCTGGGTTGGTGTAGGCGGTCTTATCTTCGTGCCTATCTTCAAGAGTATCACCCATCTACCGCCGTTTGTAGGCATTCTGCTCATTCTCAGCTTGGTATGGATTGTGACAGAGGTGTTCTATGCAGGCCTTAAGAAGCAGAAGACGACACGCTCGAAGCGCGTGGTCAACCTCATCCGCAACATCGACATGAGTACGATTCTCTTTTTCCTCGGCATTCTGATGGCGGTATCCTGCCTCTCTGAGATTGGTGCGCTGACAGCGTTAGGTAAGGGACTGAACATAGCCTTCAACGGCAACCACTTCATGGTGACGGGTATCATCGGTGTGCTGTCGTCTATCGTTGACAATGTGCCGCTCGTAGCCGGATGCATGGGTATGTATCCTGTGGCGCCCACGGGAGACTTTGCTACCGACGGTATTTTCTGGCAGCTCTTGGCCTACTGCGCCGGTGTCGGTGGCTCTATGCTCATTATCGGTTCTGCTGCCGGCGTTGTCGTCATGGGCTTGGAGAAGATCACCTTCGGATGGTATATGAAGCATGTGTCCTGGATAGCCTTCGTTGGCTATATCGCAGGTATCCTCTGCTATTATGTCATGCGTGAGTTCATCTTCACAGCTCCGCTGTAAACAGCTGCCATCGTACTTATAATGGCGATGGCCATGTAGATACATGCCAATTGCAAGGTGCTGAGCTGAATACCTTCTATACTCGCACCGGGCAGTGCGGCCAGCCGGCTGACCGAGATATTGAGAAAGGTCGCCACAGCGCCCAACACCGTCGTTAACAGGCTGCTCGCGGCTGTCCACCATGCGGTGGCAGCCACAGCGATGGCAAGATAGATGATGATGGTGGCGCAGGGAATGACGATATAGTTGGTCAGCAGGAAATAACAGGAAAATCTTTCGAAATAATAGGCCACGAGTGGGGCAGTGCCGATCTGTGCCGATAAGGACACAGCGGCAGTGCCCCATATTGTTTTCAGTAGTTTGTTGGCCAGACTGAGGGTTGTGAGCTCACCGCCCTTCGGCAGCAGACGGTAGAGAGGCTGGTAGAAGACGACGATAGCGAGGACGGCCATGAATGACATCTGAAAGCCTACATCCCACAGAAAGAGCGGGTTGCCGACGATGATGACGACAGCGGCAAAGGCCAGGGCGTTGACGGAGGCTTTTCGGCGTCCTGCCACGAGGCAGAGAGAATAGATGGTGAGCATGAGGGCCGACCGCACTACGCTGGTGCCTAAGCCCACCACGACAGCATAGGTCCAGATGGTGAGGATGATGACGGCTTGAGAGAGCCACCGTCGGTGAATACCACTGCCTAAAAGCAGGGTCAGAATGGTGAAGATGATGCCTAAATTCAGCCCGGAGAGGGCGAGGATGTGGGAAGCACCGGAGATGGCGTATTTGTCCTTGGTGGTGCTGTCTATGGCATGCTTGTCGCCCAACACCATAGCAGCCACGACGGCGGCAGCCTGGTCGTTCTTGTCATCGACCGCATTGTTGCTATGCTGCTGGCTATCGGTTTGTGGAGAGGCGTCGTGCGGCAGGTCGCTGAGACGGTTGAGCAGACGCTGGCGAAGTTTTAGGGCGTTGATTTTTAGGCGGTCGAGATAGGGTAGGGCGTCGGGTGAGATTTTGGCAGGCTGCCATTGGGTATAGAAGATAAATGTCTGAGCGCGGAAGCCATGGCACTGTAGCCATCTGACATAGTCGAAGTTGCTGCCTTCGCGGAAGTTGCTGAGCGGTTGCATCACCGACGTGGCCTGGATGCCACTGCCCAAATGCAATAGCCGGTAGTTGTCAGTGAGGGTATCGCGCAGGATGGCGCCTTTCACAAGAATAGGGTGGGGAAGGGCGCGATTGTTGACATTTGTCAGGGCAAGGTCGCATCGGAGGACCTTGCCTTTGACTTGCGGTTCGTCGACGAGGACGGCCTCATAGCTTAGCGCTCTGTCTTCTGGAAAGGGGTTGGGAATGTCATTCTTAGTTTGGGTGATGAGTCCGGCTCCTGCAAAGAAGGCGGTGAGCAGGATGAGTCCGCTCTGGAGATAGACCCTGCCTTTTGCCAGCAGCTCAGCCACAAGGCAGCCGGCAGCTGCTGCCAGCCACATCCCTGTCCAAGCACAAGCCACCTTGTCGCCCACGACGATGCCCGCGGCCAAGGCGAGGGCCACTCTGAGCAGCGGTTGGGTTTGAAGGTATTCGGTGAAGCGCATGGCTGATGGTGTTTGGAAGCTTATTGCTCTATCTGCGTCTTGGGCCAGTTGACGAGGAAAAGCTTGCCCGTGGCTCGCGTGAAGGCGGTATAGAGCCAGTGGATATAGTCTGGGGTGAGCATGTCGTCGGTCATATAGCCCTGGTCGACATAGACGTGGGCCCATTGCCCGCCCTGGGCTTTATGGCAGGTGACGGCATAGGCGAACTTTATCTGCAAAGCATTGTAGTATTTGTCTTGCCGGATAGCCTTCATGCGGTCGGCCTTGAGCGGAATGTCGGTGTAGTCGGCCATGACCTTGTCAAAGAGCCGTTCATTCTCCTCACGGGTCAGGGCTGGTGACTCTGAGGTGAGGGTGTCGAGCAGGACGGTCGTTTCCAGTTCATAGTGGTCGTAGTCGGGGAACTCCAGCATGACGTCGGCGAAATGGAAGCCGAAGAGCTCGGTGACGTGGCGGACGCGGCGCACCTGGCAGCGGTCGCCATTGGCGATAAAGGAGATGCTTTTGTTGGGCGCGCCCGTTTGGGCTGCGGTGCCCTCCCCCGTTTGGGCAGTGTTGTTGGAGAAGTATTTATTCTTGACCACCATGAGCATGTCGCCGCCGCAGAGGTTGGCCTCTCTGTCTAAGACCTGGCTTCTGATGCCTTGGTTGTAGATGTTTGCGCGCTTGTTCGACCTTGTGATGACGATGGTGTCATCCATGCCCACGTTGTCGTAGCTGGTGGCAATGCTCTCCACAAGCTCGTTGCCGGGCATCATAACGATGTCGGCAAAGTCATGGAAGCGTATCAGTGGCAGGTGGGTAGCCTCGTCGTGGGTAATCATGTTACGGATGACGGTGGCGTTGTAGAGAATCCCGGAGCGGCTCTGCTGACGGAGCACCTCGTTGAGGTCGCATTCGTAGACATGCATGTTGTAGCCTTCCAAGACTTCCGCGGTGAGAGCCGGCGATTCTTCCTCACCGACGGGTGGCAGCTGCGCCTTGTCGCCGATGAGCAGCAGCCGGCAATTGTCGCCACTGTAGACAAACTGCATGAGGTCGTCGAGGAGACTCCCTGAACCAAAGCTGCTGTCCATACCTGGCTGGCTGCTGATCATCGAGGCCTCGTCGACGACGAAGAGGGCGTTGCGGTGCTTGTTGAAGTTGATGTTGAAGCTGCCGTCGAGTCCTGAGAACGACTTCTCGCGGTAGATCGTGCGATGGATGGTGAAAGCCGGAAGTCCGCTGCTCTGTGCAAAGACCTTTGCAGCGCGTCCTGTGGGAGCCATGAGGACAAGCTGCTGTCCGAGGCTGTAGAGGGTGCGCACCATGGCGGCGGCGAGCGATGTCTTACCGGTTCCCGCCGAGCCGCGCAGAATCATCACGCTGTGCGCATCACGGTCGGCAAGGAATCGGCCAAACGTCTCTAATGCCTGCTGCTGGTCACCGGTAGGTGTGAAGCCAAAGCGGGCTACGATGCGGCTGATGAACTCGGCAATCTTCATCTGAAGAGCGAGAAGTTGACGCTGCCATAGCTGCGATGCTCAAGGAAGTGTGGCGAGTCGGAGAAGTCGTGGGTCTTGCCATGCTCGAAGACGAAAATGCCGTCGGGCTTGAGGAGGTCGTTGTTGAAGACGAGGGCCGGGATTGTGGGCAGTTCCTCCAGAGCGTAGGGTGGGTCGGCGAAGATGACGTCGAACTGCTCGTGGCATTTTTTCAAGAAGCGGAAGACGTCGCCGCGGATGAGGACGTTGTCGCGTGTGCCGATCTTCTTCATGCACTCGCTGATGAAATGGGCGTGGTCGCGGTCGGCCTCTACACTGACGACGGGTCGGCAGCCGCGCGAGAGCATCTCCAAGGAGATACTTCCGGTACCGGCAAAGAGGTCGAGGGCGGCAGCGCCGTCGAAGTCGATATAGCCATTGAGGACATTGAAGATGTTCTCCTTGGCGAAGTCTGTAGTGGGGCGCGCCTTGAAAGTCCGGGGAATGTCGAAGTGGCGGCCTTTGTAGATTCCTGTGATTACTCGCATAGTGGTCTTTAGCCTAAATAGTTGGTTATCATGTCGAAGGTGATGCCTTTAATCTGTGTCAGTGGCGCTCTGTTGAAGCTTGCCTGTGGGTTGATGACAACGACGAAGGCAACGTAGGTTCGGAGGTCCTTGAGCAGCTCGTCCTTGTCGATGAGGTCGCCGACGAGGAAGAGCTCGTCGTGGAGCTGGTCCATGGCCAACTGCTTCCACACGAAGAGGATGAAGTAGACAGCATCCTTGACATGTCTGACATCGTATCTGTTGCAGAAGATGAAGCGGTTGCGCTCGAAGCTGAAGAGCTCGAGGACACCGTCGTGGAAATAGGCGTAGAGCTTGCGGCGGTTGCCGATGAAGCTGCGGTGGTGGAGATAGTCCCAGACGGGTCGCATGAGGCAGACATAGCTCACATCCTGAAAATGGTCTTCCACAACGAGCTTGAGGTCCTTGTTCAATGCGAAGAGCACGACGGCGTTGATATCGGCCATGACATTGGAGCAGATGACGGCACCCTCGGTATAGGGGAAGGCATGTTTGTAGAGTGCCTCATTCTCATCGGCGTCGTATTCCTCCAAGGGCACGATGAGCGACTGCGAGTCGATGAGCACTTTTGCCTTGGGCGGTGCTTGCTGCAAGAGGTCGACGGTCTTGAAGGCCTCGCGGAGGTTGGCGGCTAAGGAGACACCGCTCTTGGTGACATACTGATAGTAGTCAATCTGTGTGTTGCTGTCTATGTCGGGCAAGGCAAAGGACAGAGCGCTCTTTGCCGCACGGATGGTAAGACGTTCCTTTTTATTATCTTGCATAGTCGTTGTTGATGTCTGTTTCTATTCCCAGTTGCCGGCGTTGTTGTTGGGTGTGTTGATGTCGCCTATCTTCAGTCCAGGGAATCCACCACTGCAGTTGGCATCCTCGATGACGTTGGCTACGGAGTTACGGTCCAGTCCGTCGAGAAAGTCTACGTATTTCGCCCTGCACTCCATCAGCGGCACGTCCTGTCCGCCCTTGCCCGTGATGGTGGTGGCTTGCAGCTCGAAGGATTTTTTGTCGGTGTAAGGGATGTAGCGCATGCTGTCGGCGAGATACCCGCTTTTGACCAGACTGTTGAAGTTGTCAGCATAGACGCCATGGCGGGCTCTGTAACGCTCTTCGGCCGAGCGGATGGCCATGAGCCGCGTCTTTACCGCTGTCTCCCGCGCTTTTCGCTGACTGTCGAAATGGATGGGGCCACCAATGCTCATGATGCAGAGCAGGGCCATGACAGCCACGCAGCTGACAAGCAGATAAGATGTTTTTATCTTTTTCATTGTAGTTTATATCTTTATCAAAGTCTTTTTACCAAAGTCTTATTCCTGCTCTTTATTCCAAGCCTTTAGAAGGTCATTTACAGCAGTGGGCTGAGCAGTCGGACGATACTCACCCACAGCCGTTTCCAGAAAGAGAAGCGGGCCTTGCCATAGAGCTTGTCGAAGGGCTGGCAGCGCGTCTCATCGTCGAGGAAGACTTTCTTCAGCCGCAAGGCCATGCCTTCGTCATAGAAGAAGACATTGGCCTCGAAATCATGCTCGAAGCTCCGGAAGTCGATGTTCGTACTTCCGCATGTGCAGATGCTGTCGTCGCTGACGAGGAATTTGGAGTGGTTGAAGCCAGCCTCATAGAAGAGGACCTTTACGCCTGCCTCTATTGTCTCCAAGACATAGCTGACGCCCGCCCACTCCACAATCTTCGAGTCGCCATGCAGAGGTATCATCAGCCTGACGTCGACACCTGCCAACGCCGCCGTCCTCATGGCGAAGAGCACCGTCTCCGTAGGCAGAAAGTACGGCGTCTCCATGTAGACGTAGCGCTTGGCTTCGAGGAGCACGCGGACGTAGCCCTGCATGATGTCGGGCCACTCCGAGATGGGGCTGCTCGTCACCACCTGGGCCAGGCAGTTGTTGTTGAGAAACGGATGCAGTGGGGGATAGTAGCGGCGGTCGGTGATGAGCGTGCGGTCTACGAAATACCAGTCGATGAGAAAGGCGCGCTGCAAGCCGTAGACAGCACCGCCCTGCACCTTGAGCATGGTGTCGCGCCACGGCTCCTTGCCGGTGCCCTTGACATAGCGTGTGGCGAAGTTCATGCCACCGATGAAGCCGACGATGCCGTCGATGACGATAATCTTCCGGTGGTTGCGGTAGTTGGCTTTCGATGTGAAAGCCGGGAACTTTACCGGCATGAAGGGGTGGACATTGATGCCGTTGTCGCGCATGCGCTCGAAGAAGGCATTCTTCACCTTCCAGCACCCCACGTCGTCGTAGATGAGACGTATCTCAACACCCTGCCGCGCCTTGTCGATGAGGGCGTCGGCAATGAGCCGTCCGAGCTCGTCGTCGTTGAAGATGAAGATGTCGATATGGATATGGTCCTTGGCCCGGCTGATCGCGTGGAGTAGGGCGGGGAAGAAGTCATAGCCGGAGGTGTAGATGTCAGCCTCGTTGTCCTTGAAAGGCAAGGCCATGTTCTGGTTCTTGAAGAGCTGCATGAGCGGGCGGTGGACCTCGGGCAGCCGCAGGTCTTTCTGCTCAGCATACTCAAACATCGTGCGCTTGGTGAGCTGGCTCAGAGACCGCTCGCTGATGAGGCGTTCCTTGCGCGTGTTCTGTCCGAAGAAGAAATAGAGTACAATACCCACTAATGGCAGGGCCCACAGCACGAGGAGCCATGCCATTGTCTTGGCAGGCTGCCGGTTGTCCATGAGCACCTTGAGCATCACCACAATCTCTATGAGAATGTAGATGGCATACCATAGCCAGTGAATATATTCCATCGTCTGTTTCTGTCCCGGGCTTTATTTGATGTCTATGAGTTTGTGTGTCTGCAAGCTCAGGCGCCAGCGTGGCTGCCGCTTGATAAACTCCACGCAGGCGGTCGTGATTTTTCTGTTCTGCTCTCCGTTGCCGGTGTCCATTGGTTGGAGATAGTAGTATTCTGCTTCTATGCCGTAGTCTTCCACCGGCGTTGTGCCGTCGAAGACGACCTTCAGCTCGTTGCAGCGCCTGACGGCAGGCTTCTGCTTGGGCGATACCGTGAGCCAGTCGAGGTTGTCGGGAGGCAGCTTGGTGCCGTTGCTCTCCATGGCTGTCTGCGGGAAACCGGCGGCGTGGATGGCGTCGATGAGAGCGGCATCGACCTGCAAGGTCGGCTCGCCACCGGTGAGGACAACGAGCACACCGTTGACATCGTCGTTGCCGACGGCCTGCTTCATCCTGCTGACGATATCGGCGGCTGTCAACTCCTCATAGTGCGAGAAGTCGGTGTCGCAGAAATCGCAGTGGAGGTTGCAGCCGCTGAAGCGCACAAAGACGGCGGCGCGCCCCGTGTTGCGGCCCTCGCCCTGGAGACTGTAGAAAATGTCGTTGACCCTGTACATCTATTCGTCCTTCTCGTAGATAGCCACATTGCTCGCCGTCTCAGCCACCATGGCCTTGTAGCAGGATGGTATCTGGTCGACAATCCACTTAGCGATATTCTCTGCCGTGGGATTGAAGGGCAGTACCTGGTTGAGGTCCTGGTGGTCGAGCTTGCCGTGGATGAGTTGCTTAATGAGCGTGAAGTCCACGACCATGCCGTCCTGGTCCAGCTCCTTGGATTTGCAGTAGACCGTCACCTGCCAGTTGTGTCCGTGGATATTCTCACATTTGCTGCCGTGAGAGAGGATGAGGTGGTGACTGGCTGAAATTTCGAAAGATTTCTGAATGTAATACATGCGTTATTTCTTTTTCTGTATGTAAGCTAATTCCGACAAGGCATAGTCGCTGTTGTCGGGGTCGTCGAGGAGTTGCTTGAGAATCTTCTCGGCTTCCTTATATTGTCCGTTGTTGATGAGCAGGAAGGCCCTTCGGCGCTTGATGAAGTTCATAAACTTCTTTATTCCCTGCATCTCTTTGGTATGGTCGGCCGCGTGGTCTTCGTCGTCTTCATCCTCCTCGCCGTGCTCCAGGCTGTCGAGAGCCGCTTGCAGCGAGCTCTGGATGCCCGCGAGCAGATCCATGGCGCGGAAATCGTTGCCGTTGACGAGGCAGTTGACATAGGCCTCGGTATAAGACTGCTGCGTGGTGGGCAGTATCATTTGCAGATAGTAGCAGGCGCGGTCATACTGGTGGAGGTTGGTATAGCAGCAGCCGATGTAATAGGCCACTTCGTCGATGAGGTCCTTCACTTGTTCGATGTGGTGGTTGAAGCCGCCCGTCAAGGTGTGGAAGGCGTCGAGGAGTGGTAGCAAGGCCTCATAGTAGCGTTTGTGGAGGTAGAGGCTGCGCCCGCGGAAGAAGTCCTGGCCAAAGTGCAGGTCGCTGAAAGAAGCCAGCACCTTCTCCTCATGGCTCATCGAGGCCTGGTCGTCGGACTTAGCCTTGGCCATGGCCTCTTTCCACAAGTAGCGGAAGTGGGCCTCACGGGTCTCGCGCGGCGTAAGGTCATAGCCTAAGAGTACACTCATCGACAGCATTTGGTGACGCTCGCTCTCGTTGTTCACCTCCTTGCTCACGGAGATGGGTATCAGCATCAGGGTGACACGGTAGTAGAGGGTGTCCTCGTTTCTGTCTTCCTCTTTGAAGTTGACCATCAGATGGCGGGGCGTGATGGGGTCGCGGGGGTCATAGAAGTCGAGGTTGCCCGTGGCGGTGTGATTGCTGAAGGCGCCGTCCTTGATAAGTGGTGAGGAGATGGCAAAGCCTAAGATGTCGTCGGGGTCGTCGAGTGTGGAGACGGTGTCGCCGATGGTCAGTGAGAATCTGATGGGGATGATGTCGGTGAGGCCGAGGGCTGTGGAGACAAGCCGGCCTAAGGTGAGCAGCGAGCTGGTCTCTTCGTGCCAGTTGGGCCCGGCCTCCTGGTGCATCATCTCCTGCTCGTGGAGGAGCTGCAGGTCGCGGGCAAAGAGGGCATCGCCCTTCTCGCGATCCAGACCGGGGCTCTTCTCCCGCTTCGACTGCTCTTCGTACTTTGTGGAGAAGGTGTTCTGCCAGATGAAGGCATCGCCCATGACACGCTCCAAAGTCTGCTTCAGACAGACATCGGTGAGGGGAAGCACACTGATGAGGTGCAGGTCCACGGTGCTCTTCTTCTCGTCGACGGTATAGACGATGCGGCAGGCATCGGTATTGAGGTTGCAGAGGTTGCAGACGATGCGCACACGCTCTATATTCTCAACATCGGTCTGATAGAAGAAAAGAAATGACACGCGGACGAAAGGATTATTCTTCTCCAGCGTGATATTGAAGTGCCCGCCCTGATAGGTATAGCGCGCGGTTTCAATATCGCCCTCCTTCTTCCATTCTGCCTTGATATTCATCTCGTGCAGAATACGGTTGATGGACGACTTCCTGTCTGTGATATTAAATTTCACACGATCCAAGTCCTTCATGCGCTTTAACCACAACACGACAAAGGCGGCAAGAAGCGCGACGAGTAAGATGATATATAGTATGTCGATAGTATCCATAAACCTTCATTCCTTGTTAGAGATTACAAAAATACGATTAAAAACTGAGATTAAGAAGAAAAACAGGATATTTATAACGCACAGAAAGCAAAAAAGCGTTATTTTTGCAAAAGATATTCTTACAAACATCGATTTTATGAAGAAACTCTTACTCGTCTTGGCAGCACCTCTGCTCTCTGCAGCGGCTCTGGCTCATACCCAACCGCTGTGGATGCGCTTTCCTGCCATCTCGCCCGACGGCAGCACCGTGGCCTTCTCCTACAAGGGCGACATCTGGACGGTGCCCGTGACCGGTGGTCAGGCCCGGCAGATTACTTCCAATCCTGCCTATGAAGCTTATCCCGTGTGGAGTCCCGACTCCCGCACCCTTGCCTTTGCCTCTACGCGCGAAGGCAGCATGGATGTGTATATCGTGGACAGAAATGGCGGCGTGCCCAAGCGGCTCACTACCGACAGTGGTGATGAATATCCTATGGCATGGCGCAACGACAGCACCATCCTGCTCCGGGCCAGCATCATGCCGTCGGCACAGAGCATCATCTTCGCTTCCAGCACCTTTCCACAGGTCTATGAGGTCAGCATCCATGGTGGACGCATGAAGCACTTCTCCGACATCACCATGAACGACATCAGTGTGGCGCCCGACGGTGGTATCCTCTACCATGACAAGAAAGGTTATGAGGATGACTTCCGCAAACACCACCAGTCGCCGATATGCCGTGACATTTGGCTGTATAAGAACAACACCTTCATGCGGCTCACCGACTTTGCCGGTGAGGACCGTACCCCTGTCTGGGGCGGTGATACCAATACCTATTATTATCTTAGCGAGGAAGACGGCACCTTCAACGTCTACAAGCGGCTCATCGGTGCCACGGCCAAGACGCAGCTTACACACTATAAAGGCAACCCCGTCAGATTTCTCACACGTGCTACCGATGGCACCCTCTGCTATGGTTACAACGGCGAGATTTACACCCTCCACGAGGGTAGCGAGCCACAGAAGCTCAGTGTCACGGTGACGGCCGATGACGGCAGCGACAGGCTGAAGCGACAGCTGCTCACCTCGGGTGCCACAGAGTTCACACTCTCGCCCAACGGCAAGGAGATGGCATTCGTTCTTCATGGCGATGTCTATGTCACCTCCCTGGACTATAAGACGACGAAGCATGTCACCGATACGCCCGAGCAGGAACGCAATATCAACTTCTCGCCCGATGGTCGAAGCCTTGTCTATGCCTCTGAGCGGGGCGGTTTGTGGCAGATATACCGTACCTCCATCGTGAAGAGCGACGAGAAATACTTCACCTATGCCACTGACCTCAAGGAGGACCAGCTCGTGAAGAGCGACAAGACGTCGATGCAGCCTGCCTACAGTCCTGACGGCAAGACGGTGGCCTTTCTCGAAGACCGCGGTGCGCTCAAGGCTGTCGACGTGAAGACGAAAGCCGTGAGGACGCTCATGGACGGGAAGTTCATGTACAGCTATTCTGACGGCGACCTGTGGTTTCAGTGGAGTCCTGACAGCCGCTGGCTCCTGGCCGACTATATCGGCACCGGTGGCTGGAACAACCGCGACATCGCCCTCGTGCCAGCTTCGGGAAAGGGTGATGTCGTCAACCTCACCAACAGCGGCTATAATGATACCAATGCTCGCTGGGTCCTTGGTGGCAAGGCTATGCTCTTCCAGAGTGACCGCGCCGGCTACCGCTCTCATGGCAGTTGGGGTGCGGAGGATGACGCCTATATCATGTTCTTCGACCTCGACGCCTACGAGCGCTTCCGTATGAACAAGGAGGAACGTGCCCTCTACGATGAGGCTAAGAAGGCAGAACCTGCTGACACTACGAAGAAGCCGGTGATAGAGTTCCGGAAATGGAATACAAAGAAGAACCGCGATAAGGCCAAGGCCGACGATAAGACGTCGGGTGTGAAGCCTTTGACGTTTGACCTCGCCCATTGCCGCGACCGCGTCATCCGGCTCACGGTTAACTCCTCACACATGGGTGACGCCATGCTCTCTCCCGGAGGCGACACGCTCTATTATCAGGCAAAGTTCGAGGGAGGCTATGACCTCTGGAAACATGACCTCGTGGAGAACAAGACGGAGATAGTGATGAAGAATGTTGGTGGCGGCGGTATGGAAGCCGATAAGGACTTCAAGCATCTCTACGTCTTCAACAACGGCATCAAGGAGATAGACCTCGCCAAGGGTTCGTCGAAAAATATCGACTTCGAAGCACAATTCAACTATCGTCCCTATGAGGAGCGCAGCTATATCTTCCACCACGTCTGGCAGCAGGTCAAGGACAAGTTCTATGACCCCAAGCTTCATGGTGTCGACTGGGAGGGCTACCGCAAGAACTATGAGCAGTTCCTGCCGTATATCAACAACAACTATGACTTCCGCGACCTGCTCTCTGAGATGCTTGGTGAGCTTAATGCCTCTCACACTGGCTCCCGCTACTATCCCGCCGGTCCACAGTTGCGGACCGCGGCGTTAGGCCTCTTCTTCGGCGACAGCTACGACGGCGACGGTCTCCGTGTCGACGAGGTCATCAAACGTGGCCCCTTCGATGTGCGCAACACGGGCGTCGCCAAGGGTTGCATCATTGAAAAGATAGACGGTCAACCCATCCTGCGCGACTCCGACTATACGTCGCTTCTCGACGGCAAGGCCAACAGACCTGTCCGCGTCTCCGTCTACAACCCCAAGGGTAAGAAGCACTTCGATGTTGTCGTCCGCGCCATCTCGCGCAGTGCACAGAACGAACTGCTCTATCGCCGTTGGGTGGACCGTAACCGCGCTCTCGTCGACTCCCTCTCTCATGGCACCGTCGGTTATGTTCATGTTCAGGCTATGGACAGCCGCAGCTTCCGTACGGTCTTCAGCGAGCTGCTTGCCGACTCTATGCGCATGAAGAAGGCCGTCATTGTCGACGAGCGACACAATGGTGGCGGATGGCTTCACGATGACCTCTGCACGCTCCTCTCTGGTAAGCAATATGCGCAGTTTGTGGCGCATGGTAAATATATCGGTTACGACCCATGGAATAAATGGGTGAAGCCCTCATGTGTGATGATTTGTGAGGATGACTACAGCAATGGTCATGGCTTCCCCGCTGTCTACAAGACTTTGGGCATAGGCAAGCTGATTGGCGCCCCCGTGGCGGGTACCATGACGGCGGTATGGTGGGAGACGATGATGAACGATATGGTCTTCGGCATCCCGCAAGTCGGTAACCTTGGCATGGACGGCTCCTATTTTGAGAACAAACAGCTTAATCCTGACATTGAGGTCTACAACTCTCCTGCCGACTTCCTCACCGGCAACGACCGCCAGCTGAAGAAAGCCGTCGAGGAGATGATGAGAGAATAAGGTGATAGGTGTTAGGTGGTAGGTGTTAGGTGGTAGGTGTTAGGTGTTAGGTGGTAGGTGTTAATGGTATGTAAACGCGTGCTACAGAACATTCACGGCGTATACCAATTTCATTCACGACAAATGCCACGGACATCTACGGCAAATGCCACGGACATTCACGGCAAATGCCACGGACATTCATGGCAAATGCCACGGATATCGCTGACAAATGCCACGGAATTCCGTGGCAAATGCCAGAGATGCTGTGAATATGTGGCGGGACACCTATGAGCGACCTATTTCTTCGCTCTCAGCCATTCTGCTAAAATTGCCTGATAGTTCTCGGTCTTGTCGATGAACGTCATGTGGCGGGCACCGTCAAGGAGCTCCCAGCGGGAGTGGGGAATGCGGTCATACATCGTCTTGGCTATCAACGGCGTGCACTCGTCGTTGGTGCCACTGATGATGAGCGCTGGCTGACGAATCTCGTGCAGCCGGTCGGTATATTCAAAATCTTTCAATGTCCCCGTGGGGGTGTACTCGTTGGGTCCCCACGCGGTGATATACGACTCCATGCCGAAACGCTTCTTCCTTCGGAAGCATTCCGGTGTGGAGTCGTTGATTTCATCGGCATGGAGCACCGTATAGTGATCGTTTGCCTTGAGGTAGTCGTCGGCTTCGAAGTTGCCCGTTGCCACAGCGCGTGCGATGGCTTGCTGCTCGTCTTCGGGCATGAAGCTGATGAGCCGTTGCTGCTCGTGGCTCCACAAAGAGCTTGAGGGCAGAGTGCTGGAGAGAATTACCGACTCCACGCCCTCGGGCTGTCGGTCGATGAGATAGGCGATGATGAGCATGCCGCCCCATGACTGTCCTAACAGGTGCACTCTTTCGAGGTGGAGCCAATGGCGCAATGCTTCTAACTCTTCCATCCACGTCTCTAACGTCCACAACTCTTTGTGTCCCTCAACATAGCTCTCGCCACAGCCTATCTGGTCGTAGCTGATAATCTGGCGCCCCGTTGTGGCTGCCAATGCGTCGAGAACCTCGAAGTAGTTGTGGGTACTGCCCGGCCCGCCATGGAGCAACAGCAGCGGAGCCTTGTCGCTCGCTTCCCCTACGATTCTATAAAAAGTCTCATACCCTTTGAAGGGCATCTTGCCTGTCGTTATCTGCATGGTTTATATAATTTTTCTGATTCCTAACACTTATCACCTATCACCTAACACCTAACACCTAAAAACACCTAAACACACCTATCTTCCCATATCCCGCTTCGACTTTGACTTGATGACGAGCCATACACCGGTGAAGACAAGGAGGATGGCGATGGCATGACGGAAGGTGAAGACGCCAAGGCCGGTGGCTACGCTCACCGCCACGGAGACAATAGGCTGCACATAGTTGTAGACACTCACCACGGTGGGCCGCAGAATGCGCTGGCCTACCACAGCGAGGAGATAGCTCAAGAAGGTGCCAAAGATGACAACGAAGCCTGTCTCCAGCCAAGTTTTGCTCATGATGTCTGTCCAAGGGATGGAAGCAACATGAACAGAGGTGAAGGGCAGGATGAACACCGACGACCACGTGAACATCCACTTGTTGATGGTTACCACATTATATTTCTTTATCATCGGGTTGTAGAGGGCCAGATAGAGGGCAAAGGATAGCTGCGCGCCCACACACATCATGTCACCCCAGATATTACCGGCCCTGCCGCCACTGTGCGCACTCGAGAGGATGAGAAAGATGGCTCCGGCACAGCCTATGGCCACGCCGCCAGCCTTCATCCATGTGATGGGCTCGTTGAGGATGAAGAATGAGAGAAGCATGGCAAAGATGGGCATCGACGTGGTGACGATGCTGGAGTTGATGGGCGATGTGAAACTCAGACCGAAGGTGAACAGACACTGGTTGAAGACGACACCAAGCAGGGCTGCACCGGCCAGGTAGAGGACATGCTTCCAGGGTATGGACTCACGGACAAAGAAAGAGGTTATCCAGAAGAGCAGGGCGGCTCCTGAGACGCGAAAACTGACAAGGGTGATGTTGTCGATGCCATGCTGCATGGCATCTTTGCCAATGGGTGCCATCAGGCCCCAGAATACTTCCGCCATGAGCAAACTCAGGTGAGCTTGCAGCGGTTTATTGTTGAGCATAAGAAGATGTATCAATAATATCCTAAAAAACGTTGCAAAGGTAATAAAAACTATTGTTCGTAAGATGCTCGTATTGATATTTTTCTTATTTTTGCCGATAATACTCAAGCTATATCATTACTATGCAGAAATACGCAGACTATATTACGCAGATAGAAATCGACTCCTTGTGGAGCGGCCGGAAGCATATTCTTTGGAATCTCGACCGAAAGGTCAACATTCTCAGTGGTGTCAACGGCGTTGGCAAGTCTACCATCATCAACAAAGTCGTCAAAGGTCTTGCCGCCGGTGGCGAGTTCCCCTCGAACATGCTCAAGGGTGTGCATGTCAAGGTGAGCCCTGCTGATGCCAAGTGGATTCGCTTTGATATCATCAGGTCCTTCGACCGTCCACTTATCAACGCCGAGATGATAGCGCAGATGAATGCGTCGTTGGCAACGGAACTCGACTTCCAACTCTACAAGCTCCAGCGCAAATATCTCGACTATCAGGTCAATGTCGGCAACCGTATCATCCAGGTGTTGCAGCAGGGAGGTTCCGATGCTGCCCAAAAAGCCCAGGAGCTCTCAGAGCCGAAGAGAAAGTTCCAGGACATCATGGACCATCTCTTTGCTGACACGGGAAAGAAGATTATCCGCACCGACAACGAGATCAGCTTCTCACAGATGGGTTGTACACTCATCCCCTATCAGCTCTCCAGCGGTGAGAAACAGATTCTCGCCATCCTTCTCACTGTTCTCGTGGAGGATAACAAGCCCTACGTCCTCTTCATGGATGAGCCGGAGGTGAGCATGCACATAGAGTGGCAGAAACAGCTCATCGAACTCATCCTTGAACTCAATCCTAACGTGCAGATTATCCTCACCACGCACTCACCCGCCGTTATTATGAACGGCTGGATGGACAAGGTGACGGAAGTCAGCGATATAACGGTAAAATAATCCTTTTCGCCTATGTCACAGCGTCTGCAAGATAACCTTACATCTAACTATCTCGCTGCTGCCAACCGCTTAGGCTCTAAGCACCAGCGGCAGAAGATAGTTGCCTACGTGGAGAGCTATGACGACGTCTTCTTCTGGCGCACCATCCTCTCCCAGTTTGAAGATGACAGATACTACTTCGAGGTCATGCTTCCCACCCGCCAGAATGTGCTGGAGCGTGGGAAGAAAGCTGCACTCATGAGCGCGCTGTCCGGTAAGACTGGGCAGTGGCTCATCGCATGTGTCGATGCTGACTACGACTATCTTATCCAGGGGGCCACGCATACCTCGAAGACCATTCTCGGGAGTCCTTATATCTTTCACACCTATGCCTACGCCATCGAGAACATGCAGTGCTATGCTCCCTCGCTTCATGATGTCTGTGTGGCTGTGACCCTCAATGACCATATCATCTTCGACATCCGTCAATACCTTGAAGACTTCTCTGAGGCCATCTGGCCGCTCTTTGTCTGGAACATCTGGTATTATCGCTCTGTGCGCTACGGACAGTTTACGATGACCGATTTTCTGCGTGTCATTGAGACGGGCGCCTTCAGCATGAACAACGCGGACCAGAGCATTCAGCAGGTGAGGCGGAAGGTGGACTCGAAATGTAAACAGCTCAGAAGCAAGAATCCTGATAGCCGACAGAGTTGGCTGCAAGTGGAGCAGGACCTGATGCGTCTGGGTGCCTCGCCCAAGACCACCTATCTATATATACAGGGTCACCACCTCTTCGACAAGGTTGTCGTGCCGATGATGACAAAGATTTGCGACAAGCTCATCCGGCAGCGACAGAGCGAGATAGCGCGGCAGAGCCAGCATGGCACCCAGCGCCGCAACGAACTTTCCTGCTATACCAATTCCATAGAAGATGTCATCCCAATGCTGAAGAAAAACATGGGGTATATCCTCTCTGAACCTTACAAGCGCATCACAGCAGATATTAAGACCTTTATGGAATCTCTCAGAAGTTGATATAGGTCAATGTCGAGTATTGATACATATCAATTTCCCTTGTTGACGAAGGTCAATCCGTTTGACGATGGTCAAAAATACGGGCGAAAATAGGGTCTTAGATGTGTTATTGTTTGCGCGCACAGTGCAAAATACCTAACTTTGCAATGTCAAAAGAACAATAGGGTTAGCCTTCAAGGCATGAGATAAAGTATTTAGGGTAACATTATTATTTTAGACAGTAAAAGATTTGAGAGAAGCTCCCACAGCGTGTGGTGGGCGATAAAGGGAAGCTCCCACATAGTGTGGTGAGCATAAAAAAGAAAAGGATAACAATTATGACAATGATTTCATTTTTTGCAACAGCAGCTATCATGTTTGTAGGCATCTCTCTGATAGCTATCACAATGGATAGAATGGCCCGCTAAGCGGCTTTCTTCCATTTACAATTGGAAAGCTTCATCATTTTAAATAAATAAGGCCGGGACCAAACGCGCATTGGTTCCGGCCTTATTGTATATATACTGAGGGAGCGGGGCCTAAGTCCCGCCCTCACAGTGTTTGTTATCAGTAGTTTTGTGTCAGTTCAGGGTTGTTGCGGGTGGCGTTGGCGGGGAAGGGGAATATCCAAAGCTTGCTGTCAGGGGCAATGGAGTACGTCTTGCGCTCGCCACTCTCCAAGAGCGTCATGTCGCGGGTCAGCGTTGCCTTGTAGGCCTCTTCTGTATTCCAGCGCTTGCGGTCGAAGAAGTTTTCGTAAGTGGCCAGGCATTCGATGAACTTCGCTCTCTGCAACAGCGCCATCGCCTCTTTCTCGGTAGAGGCTGTGAAGTCTGCATATTTGTCAGGAGCAATGCGGTAACGGCGCACCTTGTTGATGAGGTCCATACCTTTTTGTATCTCGCCTGTACGAATGTAGCATTCGGCGGCCACATAGTACATTCTGTCTGATGTCACGCCCCAGGCGTTCCAATGCAGGTCGTAGCTGCTGCATTCTCTGGATCCTTTCACACCGCTCAACTTTTGACCGTAGTAGTCATCCCAGAGCGGGTCTCCCCAGCTTTGGGCATAGTTGAGGATGATATCGCCGTCCTCAAACTTTGACACCGTCTCTGTGGAGAGGTATTCGCCCCAGGGATAGGTCATGCTTGCCCAGATGATAGGAGCTGCTTTCGAGCGCCTCGTAGCCGCTGGTAATCTCGTGGTTGATGCCTGTCACCTTGTTGCTGTTGTAAGCCAGGGAGAAGTCAGCGCTTACGCCCACCTGGTTGCGGCTTCGTGCGCGGAGGATGTCGGCGGAGAGTTGGAGCTCCACACCTTGGTTGCGAATCTTGGCGTTGTTGATGGTCAGTGACTCCCAACCCTGTGTGGGGTCTATATCCGTCTCAGAGAGAACATCGGAGGAGTTTTTCAGATAGTAGTCGAAGGATCCGCGCAGACGGTTGTCGAGGAGTGAGAAGTCGGCACCGATATTCCATGATGCTGTCTTCTCCCAGCGCAGCTGGTCGTTGGGGGGTGTCTGGAGCTTGGCGCGCTTGTTACCGTAGATATAGTCGGTCTTAATCAGTGCAGTAAGATAAGAGGTGTAGTTGCTGTTGATGTTACCTGTCAGGCCGTAGCTGGTGCGAAGCTTGAGCATGTTGATCCATTTGATGTCCTTCATCCATGCTTCGTTGTGCATGTTCCAGCTCAGACCTATCGACCACAGCGGGCGTCCGCGGAATTTTGGGTCGCTGCCGAAGAGGTCCGTCTTGTCCACACGATAGGAGCCGGAGAGACTGTAGAGATGGTTCCAGGTGTAGTTGCCGGTGAAATAATAGGAGAAATATCTGTGCAGTGTCTCCGAGGATGTAAAGTCGGTGATACGGTAGCCAACAGGTGAGATGGAGCTGGAGATATCGCAGCTGTTGAGTTTATAAAGGTCATAGAGGTTTGTCATGAAGGTGCTGTTGGTCTGCGTCTGGTCATCATAGCCGACGAGCTCGTTGCTTGTGGCTCGAGTCTTCATCTGGCGATATTCCATACCTGCGACAAACTCCACCGCATGCTTCTCGGCGAAGGTGTGGTTGTAGGTGCCCTGTGTGCGGAAGGTGAAGTGTGCCCCATCGTTGGTGTTCACGTCGAGCAACCCGCCGTCGGGCAGATAGTGCTTACCTTTATAGGTATAGAGGTTGTAGAGATGGCGCATGGTGTAGGAGTCGGCCTGATAGAGCCCCTCACTCTTCGAATAGACGTCCTCATACTGAAACTGGCCGCTCAGCGTCACATCGGCGATGGGGTGGACATTCAGGCTGACAAAGGGGCGGATAAGGGTGGACCGTGTGTTGCAGTAGTTCTTGTTGATTTCATCCTGCAACACGAAAGCCTCGCTCTTCAATCCATACTGCGGATCGCTGAGGTTGGGCTCAGAGAGGTCGACAATGCCTTTGCGTGACAGCGGGTTACCATTCTCGTCCCACATTGTCTCATAGTTGTAGAAGGAGTTGATACCCATCAGGTTGAACATATCCATACGGGTTCTGGTGCGCTCGCTCTCCACATAGACGCCGAAGGAGGCATCAGCCCATTTGGCAATGTCGAGGTGGCCGTCGTAGCTACCGACAAAGGTGCGGTCGTAGAGTCCCGTCATGCCTGTGTTGTCACTCTTGTAGTTGGCATTGATAGACGAGTTGAGGTATTTGCCCTTGGTGCGCAGCGAGAGGTTGTACTGTTGTGTCACCTGATGGCGGAGCATGAGGTCCTCCCACTCTTTCTTATAGTTGTTCTGGCTCCACTTGGCTTTAGTGGCATTATATTCTTCGTCGGTGATGTTGCCTTTGTAGTGCTCCATCATGAGCTGCATCATTGGCGTGTAGTGACGGCCATTGTAGCGGTCGTAGCTGGCTTCGAGGTCAGAGAAGGTCCACTCGTCGTTGTCCTTGAGCCAGTTGAAGTTGTCCTCGTGGAGTTCTATCTCTTCCGCTGCCGAGGCATAGCCGAAGTTGTTGTAGCTTCTCTTCTGCGAGATGTTCAGGTCGGCGTTGAAGTCAACCTGTAGCTTCTCTCTGGTAGCCTTCTTCGTTACTACCACGATGACGCCGTTGGAAGCTCTGGCACCGTAGATGGCGGCGGCAGCGGCATCCTTTAGCACAGTGATAGACTCGATGTCGTAGGGGTTGATGGTCTCTATGCTCTCGTTGATAGGCAGGCCATTGACGACGACAAGGGGCGATGTGTTGGCCGAGAGGGAGCTGATACCGCGTATGGCTATCTGGTTGGTCACACCGTTGTCGTATTTCACGAGACCCGCAATCTTACCTTCGAGGTTGCTGGTGATGTCGCCGGTATAGCGATTGTCAAGGTCTTTGTTGGAGATGGTCTGAAAGGCGCCGGTGGCATCCTCGCGCTTCAGTGTCTGGTAACCGGTCACGACGACGTCGCCCAAGGTATGCTCATCGCGCTGAAGGATGATCTTCAGCGGCTTGCCATCGGCTTTGCGGCGCAGCGTCTTCATTCCGAGATAGCTGTATTCCAACTCGGCACCGGTCGGAACCTCAGCGATGTGGTAACGTCCCTCGCTGTCGGTGATGGTACCTGTATTCGTTCCTACGACACGCACGGAGGCCCCTATCAGTGGTTCGCCGTTGTCATCGATGAGTTGTCCGCTGACCTCGGTCTTCCCCAGTCCATATCTGCTGATGGTGATGGTGTTGCCTTTGACGGCAGAACGGAAGGGAAGACCCTGCAACACAGCGTTGACGGCAGCGGGAACATCCATATCATGGATGTCAGCACTCACCGTCTGCTGTTGCAGGTCGTCAGTGTTGTAGCTGAAATGGTAGCTACCACCTTGCTTCTCAATCTGATACAATGCTTCAGTCAGCGGTGTGTTCTTGAAACTCAAGGTTATCTTCCGTCCTTGTGCCGACACTCGCAGGCAGGCAGCAAGGAGGATGATGAGCAGTAACCCGAATCTCTTTCTCTCTTTCTTCATAAGCAATGATTTATAATACAAAATTGCAATAAATAACTCTCTTTGCTTATAAATACGACACTTTAAGAGAAAGTGGACAGCAAAATGATAGTTTTTTTTCGTGAGGGTTTACAAAGCGCGGAGTGGCTTGTTGTCATCTACCTTTACTTGCCCTTCAAGGCAAAATACTTCCACAAGGGTGCAGACATCATTGACTGCTTGATCTCGTCGCGCTCGAGGATGCCGCGTACCTCAGCCTCTGAAAGAAGATAGACGTCGATGTCCTCGTTGTCGTCGAGGTGACGCTCGCCTTTCGGCTCTACGCCACGGGCCAGGAAGGTGTGGGTGATGTTGTTGCAAGTACCGGGGTTCTGACATGTCTCCATGAACAGCTGCCAGTCGCCACCGCCGAATCCTGTCTCTTCCATCAGCTCACGGCGTGCACCCTCTAATGGTGTCTCACCCTTCTCGATGACTCCAGCGGGAATCTCAAACTCCACGATACCAAGACCATGGCGGTATTGCCGTTCAAAGATGAACTCTCCTGACTTCGTCAGAGCGATGACATTGATCCAGTCGGGGTATTCCAGCGACCAATAACCTTCCTTGACACGCCCGTCCGGCAGCATCATCTTGTCTTTTCTCACGGTCATCCATGGCTCACGGATGATATATTCCGACGAGACGGTCTTCCACCGCATCTCGTCGTCACTTCGCTTTAATTTCATACGATATTATTTTGACTGTGCAAAGGTAGTGATTTCTATTGAAAACAGTTAGCAAGACTTTGTATTACTTTCTTAACCTTTGCCGTGAGTTCTCGGTCGCTGACGGCTGCTATCTGCTGCGGAGTGAGTTGCTCTAATATGGGTACGCAGTCAAGGTTTAGCATCTTAGCTATCGGTAGCAGCTTATGGGCTGTCCGGACTATCAGGTCACGGTCGGGCGGGGTGGATGCAATATTCTTGTCAGCAGAACTTTCTATCGCAGACTGCAACCGGTGTTTGAAGTCAGCAACCTCTGTATGCACGGCTTCGAGGATCTGGCGACGGTCCTCACTGTCGGAGAAGAGCGCAAGGAAATCTGTCTGTTCACTGCTTTGGGTAGTAGTGTGATAGGAACTGTCGTCCTCGCCATGGCCCTTGCAGCTTCCCAAGATTAGCGCTAATTCTGTGGCTTTGACAGGTTTGAGCAGACAGGCGTCGAAGCCGGCGGTGTGCAGTTGCGGTATGATGCTTGCGTCGTGGGCCGTCATAGCTACCGTTGTGATTCCGTGATGGTCGATGTGCTGTATGAAGTCGATGCCACTCATCTCTGGCATCTCAATGTCGACGAGGAGGATGTCGGGACGAATGTCGTGGAGTGCCGTGAGCGCTTCGGTGACATGACCGCAGGTCTTGACCTGCCAGCCCTTGTCAGCTATGCGGCGCACTGTCTCCTGCAGCAGCCGAAGTTGCAGCGGGTCATCGTCGAGAATGAGCAGATGGCGTATGTCTCCGGAAGCCTGCTTTCTTGTAGTTTTCTCCTGCTTCACTATAGCGGCTTCCTGTTTCACTACAGCCGTATTCCGTCTAACGTCTTTGATGGGGATGGTAACAGAGAACGTGGAGCCTTTTCCTTCTTCTGAGTTGACGCTAACGGTACCTCCGAGCAGTGTCGTCAGACGGCTGACAATGGACAGTCCCAACCCTGTGCCTTCGGTGCCTTGAGCGGCGGCTAAGCGTTTGAAGGGTTGAAAAGCCATATTGCACTCTTCGCTGCCCATACCGCGCCCCGTGTCGCGAACTTGGAAGCGCAGCGTGGTGCCCACGATGGAAGCAGTCAATAGGATGCTGCCTGCGTCGGTGTATTTGACAGCGTTGCCGAGGAGGTTGTCGGCGATCTGTCGGATGCGATAGGCATCACCATAGCAGGTCATTGCCTTGCATGCGGACGTATCGGCATCCAACGTCAGTCCTTTTGTTTGAGCACGCTGGTGGAAGCCCATCACACACATATTAAAGAGTTGTGCGGGTGAGAAAGTTGTCTCGCTGAGAGCCATCTCGCCACTCTCCAAGCGATGATAGTCGAGAAGGTCGGCGACGAGGTGCGAGAGGTGGGTTGCCGACGCGTTGACGCTGTTGAGCAGGTCGCGGCCTTTGGCCGATGGTGTGTATTCTTTGAGAAGTTCTGTGAAACCGGCTATCGATGCCGCCGGAGCTTTGATGTCGTGGGTGATGGTGAGCAGCAACTGCTCACGTTGGTCCATGACACGACGGATCTCTTCGTTGGCCTCTTGCAACGCCTGTCGATAAGCGGCCTCACGTGTGACATCGCGACGGATACGCCATACCAGAAAGGCTCCTAAGAGAATGGCAATGGCCGCCAAGAGTGCCAACTGCATGACAAGTCGTTCCTGTGCTCGTCGGGCGTCGGCAAGGCTCCTACTCACAATCTTACGCTCTTGCGCCTGAAGCAGTGTCACTTTGCGGGCTTGCTCGCGGGCGATGGCATCGGTGAGCGCCTTAAGGTAACGCATCTCGCTGTTGACGCTGACGGCATCATGCTGTGCCATCTTGTGGTCTTCGCGTTCGGCATCAGCGAGAATGGAGGCTACACGGTGGCTGACATCGACGGGCCGCGCCACAGTGTCAACACCAGCCAAGGTGCTGTCGCGCCGCACGCTGACGGTGTCGGAATGTGAGGAGTGAAAGAGGTCGGCAAGGCGGTGGAAAAAAACACGGCGTGAGCGGGCCACCTCTACTGTGGTTGTGCTGACATGGTGGGTCTCGGTAGCCTTGGAGTGGACAACGACAGAGTCTTTACCGCTGTTCAGGCTGTCCATACGTCTACGGAGGGCACCGGGCCGACGGCTCAGAGCCATAGCCTCGTTGAGCTGTTGAAGGCTTTCGCGCTCGTCGGCCATCATTCCAGCCAAGGCGCTGTCGGCATGTTGTTGCATGCGTGCGTATTCGCCCACGGAAGTGCTGATAGCGTTCAGTGATCGTGTGTTGACATAGACGAGGGCGATGATGAGAATCATGGCTATGGCGACGATGGCGTAGCTCAGACCTGCCTTCAGGGAGATATTATTCTTGAACTTCATGTACGGGTGTATAGCGGTGCAAAGTTACAACAATCTGCTGACTTAGGGCTTTAGTCAAATAAAAAAAGCCCACCCTTGACGGGCGGGCTTGTGTTGTCCTGAATACATGTTTAACGGATGTGGATAAGCCTTATTCTTGCACTGTGCTGTCTGGCTTAGCCGGTGTCACCACCGTGTCGTTGGCAAGGCTCTCGAAGTTGGCTGAGGCCTTGGTGGTGTCGGTAGTGTCGGCAACGGCAAGGTTGATAGTGCTGTCGGTAGTGTCAGTAGCAAGACTGATAGTGCTGTCGGTAGTGTCGGCGACAGCGGCAGAAGAAGAAACATTGTTGAAAGCAAAGGTGTTGCTAACAGAGATGATTGCCATGGCAGCGACGGCTGCGAATACTAACTTTTTCATAGTCTTATTGTTTTATTTGATGTTTATCGTTGTGAACTCATTGGTGAGTACACTTATCATGTTGCAACGGCTGTGCCAAAATAGCGACTATGAATATACTTTACTGAATGTCAATAGATTAGTAACTTTGCGTAAAAATGTTCGAGTGTGGAAAGTGTGGAAGTGGTGTGGAAAAATTCCACAGTCTGTTGTGGAGACGATGTCTGTCGGCCCTCTCCAAGTTACATGTCAATCTTCCATCCCGTATTTCCTAAGTTTGTTGTAGAGCGTTTTTCTATCTACTTCTAAAAGTCTTGCTGCTTTGCTCTTATTGCCCTTAGCAGCTCGTAAGGCTTCTGCGATGCGCTGCTGCTCTGTGGCTTCGTCATGGAGCGCTGTCGTGAACATGGCGTGTGGCTCCGGCATCATGGCCAGACCGAGATCTTCGCCACTGATGATATTGTCTTTGGCGAGGAGCGTGGCGCGCTTGATGACGTTGTTCAATTCGCGGAGGTTGCCAGGCCAGGAGTAGGCGGCCATTTGTCGGCGGGCCTCCTGTGAGAAACCTTCGACATGTCGTTCAAGCGCAGCGTTGGCGCGTTGCAGGAAGAGGTCGGCGAAGCGGAAAATATCATCGCCGCGGTCTTTGAGTTCAGGCATAGAGATGGTGAACTCGTTGACGCGGTGGTAGAGGTCTTCGCGGAAATGTCCCTCGCGAACACTCTCTGTCAGGTTCTCATTGGTGGCACAGACAAGGCGGATGTCGATGGCTATCTCTTCGGTGCTGCCCAACGGTCTGACGACGCGCTCTTGAAGGGCGCGGAGAAGTTGAACTTGAATGTCGTAGGGAAGATTGCCTATCTCGTCAAGGAAGAGTGTACCGCCATTGGCTGTTTCGAAGGCGCCTTTCTTATCTTGTTCAGCGCCGGTGAAAGCCCCTTTGCGGTAGCCGAAGAACTCAGATGCTGCTACCTCACGTGGAATAGCGCCACAGTCAAGGGCAAAGAAAGGCTTATCATGCCGCGTGCTTTTCTCGTGGATGCGGCGCGCCACATATTCCTTTCCCGTGCCGCTGGCACCGAGGATGAGGACCGACATAGGGGTTGGCGCAACAAGGTCGACATAGCGATAGAGCTGCTTCGAGGCATCGCTCTCGCCCTCGATATAACGTGGGATATCGGGAGATTCTGACGTGAAAGATTGAAGATTGTCGTCTTTCGTGGGCGCAGACGGGGCCTTACCGCTGTTGCTTGTTGCAGTCGGTTTCAGGGCATCTTGCAACTTTTCTAAAAGCAGGTCGGGCGGGAAGGGCTTGGCAATATAGTCAGTGGCCCCTGACTTCATCGCCAGGACAGCATTCTGCACTTCTGCATAGCTTGTCATGACAATAAAAGGTGTGTCGTCGCCCTGACCACGCAAAAGGGTGAGCAGGCCGATGCCGTCGCCGTCGGGGAGCCGGAGGTCGGAGAGGATGATGTCGAAAGACGCATGGGTGAGAAGCTGTCGGGCAGCACGTAGCGACGTAGCCTTCTCTGTGTCGAAGCCTTTCCGCATCAGCCATTTCTGTATCATCAGACCGAAGGCAAGGTCGTCTTCTATGATAAGAATCTTAGGCATGGGCGGTTACACGTTTGACTGAGAAGATACAGAATCGTTGGAGAGGGTTATCTCGCCAGAACCATAGCATTTATGGTGCTCGGCATCGTAGACGACGCAGAACTGGCCTGGTGCGACGCCATGAATCTTGTCATTGCTGTGAATGATAAAAGAGCCATCGGAAAGCGTCTCTACGGTGGCAGGATGGCAGTCTGGGGTATGCCGAATCTTGAAGGTTATATGTTGTGGCAGAGTAGTTACGCCCTCGGTAAGAAAGTCGAATCCGTGAATAGCAAAGTCGCTGCGATAGGCTGTGGCGGGGTCATAGCCATGACTGACGTAGAGAATATTCTTCTCCGCATCTTTCTTCACCACGAACCAGGGACCTCCCCCGAGACCGAGACCCTTACGCTGCCCAATAGTATGGAACCAGTGGCCGCGATGCTCGCCAATCTTCTTGCCTGTCTCGAGCTCGATGACATCTCCAATCTTTTCGCCAACATAGCGGCGGATATATTCGTCGTAGTTGATATTGCCAAGGAAGCAGATACCCTGAGAGTCTTTGCGCTTGGCGTTGATGAGATGTTCGCGCTCAGCGATGTCGCGGACTTCATTCTTAACATAATGGCCGATGGGGAAGATGGCTTTCTTCAGTTGCCATTGATAGATTTGCGCGAGGAAGTCAGTCTGGTCTTTGACAGGGTCGGGACTTGTGGTGAGCCATTTATGACCGTCTATCCACTCAGTCTGTGCATAGTGCCCGGTAGCAATGAGGTCGTAGTCATGCCCCTTCTTTTCGTCGAAGGCACCGAACTTGATGAGCCTATTGCACATCACGTCGGGATTAGGAGTGAAGCCACTCTTGACTTTCTCCATGGTGTAGCGTGTGACCTGCGACCAGTACTCCTTATGGCAATCGACAACTTGCAGGCGGCAGCCATATTTGGCCGCCACGGCGGTTGCCATCTCGAGGTCTTCCTCAGAGTTGCAGTCCCATTCCTCTTTCTCCTCGGGGCCAATCTTGATGTAGAAGCAGTCGGGGTGGAAGCCACGGCTGGCAAACTCGTAGACGACGACGGAACTGTCGACGCCACCGGAGAGCAAGACGGCGATGCGCTTGTCACGTAGAGATTCGTAATCTATCATTATTTCTTTTCCTCCTGGGTGTTATTCTTGGACCTAGAGATCACTTGGTTGCCTTTGTCGTTTTGACGGTCTTTATTTATTTGATTGCCATTATTTGTCTGACTACCTTTTTCTTTTTGACCGTTATTGGTCTGCTCTTTTTCTTTCTCTTCCTCTTCTTTTTTCAGTTTAGCTTCTTCTAAGGCTTTGTTGTAAGCGTCGACGATGGGATCGCCAGTGGTGTCCATCTCTCTGAACTTCTGTCTGACATTCTTCAGATGCTTCTGGTCGCGGCGGTAACGTTTATCGAGCATTTTGGCAAAGTCGAAGGCAGCGCCGCCGCTTGAGGGGTTGGGGAGTGGCGTATAGCGCTTCCACTCCTTGACATTGTCCTGGACATGATTCTTTCCCCAGATGGTGACTTGTCCGATGCTGGATCCCTCGGGAATGAGGTAGGTGGAGTCGCGGAGTTCTCTCTGAACGAGGCGCTCTGGGATGTAGCTGTGTTTGTAGATGGTAAGCGTGTCGAATTTAGCAGGCACGTAGCAGATTCCTCTCCAGTTGGTGGTGTCGCGGTAGCCCGTCTTTGTGCTGACGATAACGCCGCGCATGGGTACCCTTGTCTCGATATCAGCTACGACGAGACGGTGGAGTGGGGTAGAGTCATTGGACTCTTGTGCTTTCAAACTGATGACGGCGAGCGTTAGGACGAGAAGAAGGATGATATGCTTCATAGATGGATAGTGCGACAATTAAATGAAATGGGTGTCAGCCTCTGACAGCAGCCATGAGGATATCCCAGTCGTTGAGGAAGTCGGAGAGACGTTGGTAGAGGAGGTTGCAGCCCTCGTTGGCTAAAACCGTGTCGGGCAGTGGTCCACTGTTGATGGCTACGGTGAAGATCTTCGCTGCCACTCCTGATCGCACGCCCAAGGGAGCATTCTCAACGACGATCCCCTGCCAGGGCATGAGGTTGCCGGCTTTGCGTAGCCCTGTGAGATAAGGATCGGGGTCGGGCTTACCATGGGTGACGTCGTAGGCCGTGGTGATGTGGTTAGGAGCAAGCCACTGGCCAAAATCATCGTTGAGGCGTGCTATGAGGGGCTTTTGGGCGCTGCCGGTGACAACATTGACTGAGAGTCCGCTGTCGACAATGTTTTGCATGAGGGCTTTCACACCGTCGAAGATAGGTGCTTCGGGCATGTTATGGAAAATGCTGCTCTTGACCCCGTAGATTTCCTTGGCACGTTCCTCGCTGATGTCTATGCCCTTCTGACGCTTCACCATCTCGCGCACAGTGTCAAAGCCGCGGGCTCCCTCTGTGGCGTAGGCATCGTGAGGCGTCATCGTGATACCAAACTGAGCCATGGACTTCTGCCAGGCGATAGCATGGTGGGGCATAGAGTCGTAGAGGACGCCATCCATGTCGAAAAGAACGGCACGGGGATGAAACGGATGCGGGGCGCGGGCGTTATAGTCCGCAATGGCTTGCTGGATGTTGTTCATGATGTAAAGACATCCTCTCCACTCCATGACGGAGCAGAGAGGATGCAAATAAGAATCTGTTGATTTACTTCTCGTTAGCCAGACGCTCGCGAATGGTCTTTGTCTCCTCTTCATAGCCGGGCTTGCCAAGGAGAGCGAACATGTTCTTCTTGTAAGCCTCTACACCAGGCTGGTTGAAGGGGTTAACACCCTCGAGGAGACCGCTGATGCCGCAGGCCTTCTCGAAGAAGTAGATGACCTGACCGAGGTAGTACTCGTCAAGCTTGGGCACGGAGACACGGATGTTGGGTACGCCACCATCGACATGTGCCAGGCGTGTACCGAGCTCTGCCATCTTGTTGACTTCGTCAACGCGTTTGCCCTCAAGGAAGTTCAGTCCGTCGAGGTTCTCGTCATCGTGGGGGAAGAGGAGCTTGCGGTTGGGCTGCTCGATAGAAATAACAGTCTCGAAAATGCTGCGCTCGCCCTGCTGAATCCACTGACCCATGGAGTGCAGGTCGGTAGTGAAGTCGCAGGCAGCGGGGAAGATACCCTTAAGGTCCTTGCCCTCGCTCTCTCCGTAGAGCTGCTTCCACCACTCAGCGATGAAGTGGAGCTTGGGCTGGAAGTCAGCGAGAATCTCAATCTTCTTACCAGCAGCGTAGAGCGCCTGGCGTGTGGCAGCATACTGTGCAGAGAGGTTCTCAGCGAATGGAACGTCGGCAGCAGTAGCCTTCTCCATATCCTGTGCACCCTTGACGAGAGCCTTGATGTCGAAGCCTGCAACGGCGATAGGCAGCAGACCTACCGGTGTGAGGACAGAGAAACGACCACCGACATTGTCAGGAATGACGAAAGTCTTGTAGCCTTCCTTCTCGGCAGTCTTACGGGCGGCACCCTTGACGGCATCAGTGATGGCTACGATGACATCCTTAGCCTCGTCCTTGCCACGCTGGGCCTCGCACTGCTTTTTGAGCAGGCGGAAGGTAAGGGCTGTCTCTGTGGTGGTGCCACTCTTAGAGATGTTGATGACGCCGAACTTCTTATCTTTGAGGTAGTCGGTGAGTTCTGCGAGATAGTCCTCGGAGATGCTGTTACCGGCGAAGATGACGTTAGGAGTCTTGGAAGCGTCGTTGACGAGCCACTGCAGGGAGTTGCCTAAGGCTTCGATGACGGCGCGGGCACCTAAATAGCTGCCGCCGATACCGGCTACGACAACGGTGTCGCACTTAGAGCGCAGAATCTCGGCGCAAGCCTCGACATCGTTGAGAAAGTCGTCGGTAATCTCAGAGGGAAGGTGCAGCCATCCCAAGAAATCATTACCTTCACAAGTGCCGTTCTCCAGAGCTTCCTGGGCGGCCTTCACCTTTGGCTCATAACCTTTCAGCGCATTGGCGTTGAGGAAGGAGAGAGCTTTGGTGGTGTCTAATTTGATGTTCTCCATTTTTGTTTATGTTTTAGACAAATATACAAATATTCTGACTTCTCCTTGCGTATGTTCAAGGACATACTTTTAAAGACTTATTAAAGGAATCAGTCAGTAGGTCCTTGTCTTCACGTCAGTCTTTCTGTCAAAGCAAGGATGGCCTCCGCAGGTGCCGCCTGTCTGTAGAGTATGTCATAGACGGTTTCGAGGATAGGCATATCGACATGATACTGCTTATTGAGTTCCATCATGCATTTCGTGCCATAGTATCCTTCCGCCACCATCTTCATCTCTAACTGAGCGCTCTCCACGCTGTATCCGCGCCCTATCATCGTTCCGAAGGTGCGGTTGCGTGAGAAGTTGGAGTAGCAAGTAACAGTGAGGTCTCCAAGGTAGGCGCTGTCGCAGATATTGCGTTTGGCGGGGTTGACGACGGAGAGGCACCGGTCCATTTCGCGGACACAGTTAGTGAGCAGAACCGCTAAGAAGTTGTCACCATAGCGCAGACCATTGCAGATACCCGCGCAGATGGCATAGACATTCTTCAGCACGGCAGCGTATTCTATACCCGTGATGTCTGCTGATGTCTCCACGCGCACGTAGTCACTGGCCAGAATGCTGGCAAACTGCCGTGCTGTCTTGACGTCGGTGCATCCGATGGTGAGGTAGGTAAGCCTTCGCATGGCTATCTCCTCGGCATGGGAAGGACCGCCAATGCAGAGCAGATGGTCGTAGGGCACGTTGTAGCGTGAGTGAAAATATTCCGAGACGACAACATCTTCTTCAGGGACGATACCTTTAATAGCAGTGACGATGGTCTTTCCACTGATGTCTGTGGTGAGCTTAGCGAGATGCTGCTTGAGGTAGGGTGAGGGCATGACGAAGATGAGCGTGCCATACTTGCGCGCGATGGCGTTGATGTCGGCAGAGAAAGAGATCTCGTCCGTGTCAAAACAGAGCCCTGTCAGATAGGCGGGGTTGTGGCCCAGGCGCTTGAAGTCAGCGATGCGGTCGCTGCGCCTCATATACCACCCGATATGCCCCGTCTGTTCCACCACCATCTTGGCAATGGCGGTGGCCCAAGAGCCGCCGCCCATGATGGCGATGCCACCTTCAATGCCACCCCATGGCTTCATGGGGTGGAGCACCTTCTGCCACAGTTGTCTGACGAAACTCATGCTTGCTGTGCCTTGTCAATCCACGACTGAATTGTCTGAAGGTCGGGTTTGTCGTAGCCGAGCTTGTATTTCTTATTGATTTCCAACATCTTCTGCTGCAGAGCCTGCGCCTTGACATCTTTGATGTCGGAGATGAGGTTGTAGCCGGCTTTGCGCAAGACATAGACCCAGTTCTCAGGGCAGCCCGTCTTGTCCTCCCAGTCCTTGACAGATGTCTGTGGCATCTTCATCTCTGGTTTGAGCTGTGGGAAGAGCATAATTTCCTGTATGTTCTCCTTGCCGGTCATGAGCATGACGAGTCGGTCGATACCGATACCGATACCTGATGTTGGTGGCATACCATATTGCAGGGCTCGAAGGAAGTCGTGGTCGATAATCATCGCCTCGTCATCACCCTTGTCAGCAAGTTTCATCTGGTCGACAAAGCGCTGCTCCTGGTCGATGGGATCGTTAAGCTCGGAATAAGCGTTGGCTAACTCTTTGCCGTTGACCATCAACTCGAAACGCTCGGTGAGGCCAGGCTTAGAGCGGTGCATCTTTGTCAAAGGTGACATCTCTACCGGGTAGTCGATGATGAAAGTCGGCTGGATGAAAGTGCCCTCGCAGAACTCACCGAAAATCTCGTCAATGAGTTTGCCCTTGCCCATGGTCTCGTCGACAGTGTCCATCTTGAGCTTGTTGACAGCGATGTCATGAATCTCAGCCTCTGAGAGACCGTCGAGGTCATAGCCTGTCTTCTCCTTGATGGCGTCGAGGATGGAGATGCGCTTGAAAGGAGCTTTATAACTAATGGTCTTGCCCTGGTAGTCGACTTCGTCCTTGCCGTTGACGGCGATACAGATGGTCTCCAAGAGCTTCTCGGTGAACGACATCATCCACTTGTAGTCCTTATAGGGGACGTAGAGCTCCATGCAGGTAAACTCCGGGTTGTGGTATTTGTCCATACCCTCGTTGCGGAAGTTCTTACCTATCTCATAGACGCCATCGAAGCCGCCCACGATGAGTCGCTTGAGATAGAGCTCTGTGGCGATACGCATATACATGTCGATATCGAGGGCGTTGAAGTGTGTGATGAAGGGACGTGCGGAGGCACCGCCGGGGATATTCTGTAAGATAGGAGTCTCCACCTCTGTGTATCCATGCTCGTCGAAGAATTTGCGCATGGTACGGATAACGGTGGCGCGCTTGATGAATGTCTCCTTGACGCCGTCGTTGACGATGAGGTCGACATAGCGCTGGCGGGCGCGAAGCTCCGGGTCATCGAACTTGTCATAGGCCACACCATCCTTATATTTCACGATAGGCAGTGGCTTGAGGCTCTTGGAGAGCAGGGTCAGCTCTTTGGCGTGAACGGTAATCTCACCAGTCTGTGTCTTGAAGACGAAACCCTTGATGCCGATGATATCACCGATGTCGAGCAATTTCTTGAAGACAACATTGTAGAGATCCTTGTTATCTCCTTGGCAGATGTCGTCGCGTGTGATGTACACCTGTATACGTCCTTGGCCATCCTGGAGCTCCACAAAGCTTGCTTTGCCCATGACACGGCGGCCCATGATGCGGCCGGCGATAGTAACATCGCGCTGTTCACCGTCCTGGAAGTTGTCTTTGATATCCTGTGACTCAGCATTTACGGGGTACTCGGCGGCAGGGTATGGGTCAATACCCATATCGCGCAACTGTTGCAGGCTCTGGCGACGGCCAATCTCCTGCTCACTCAATTCCAATATGTTCATATCTAATAACCTGTTATCTTCTAAATACTGGCTTCTGCCTTTAATGGTGCAAAAATACGAATATTTGCTGAAATAGCCATACTTTTAAACAAAGTTTCATTTATGTGTATGTAATGTGTTGCAATATTCACAATGTTGTCGCGCTGTAGCGTCTGCCCGACTTGCGGAAACTTGCACTGCAATGACGTTAAATTTGCGAAAAGGATATTATATTCCCAATTTAATATGTAATTTTGCACAATTATGAGGATAAAGTCTTTCATCATACTCTTCCTTTGCGCTATAATGTTTGCTTGGGCAGACAGCAGCACGCTTTTCCCACGAAAGAAGCGTCATGCTGGTGTCCAGGATACTGTTGCTGTGAAGGATTCTGCTAACAAGTCCAAGGCTGAGGTTGTCAAAGATGCCGACAGCGCTGAGCCCGACACTCTTGACATGGACTCCCTGCAGTTGGCAGTGTACCATCATAACAAAGCTATTGACGACTCCATACGTGCCGACTCGGCCAACCGTGCTAAGAAAAACGGTATCGACGCGCCCGTGAACTATACTGCCAACGATTCTCTGGTCTACGACGCCATGACTAAGACTTCGCGTCTCTATGGTGACGCCGAGGTGAAATATGAGAATATGGACCTGAAGAGTGACAAGATTCAGATGAATCTTGATTCCAGTATCGTCCATGCCACAGGCTCTCCTGATAGTACAGAAAAAGGGGGCATTAAGGGACGCCCAGTCTTCAAAATGGCCTCTGACACCTATGATACTGACACCATCGCTTTCAACTTTAAGACGAAGAAGGGACTGGTGCAGAATGCCTATACCGAGCAGCAGGATGGCTATCTGAGAAGTCAGATATCGAAGCGAAACGACAATGGCGATGTATACCTTGCCCACGGCCGCTATACTACGTGCGACAAGGAGCATCCAGACTTCTATATCGCACTCTCGCGTGCGAAGGTCAGACCGGGGAAGGACGTTGTCTTTGGACCAGCCTATCTCGTTGTAGCCGACGTACCCCTTCCTTTCGCTATCCCCTATGGCTTTTTCCCCTTCACCAAGAGCTACAGTTCCGGATTTATCATGCCAACCTACGGCGATGAGTCTGACCGTGGCTTCTATCTCCGCGACGGCGGCTACTACTTCGCTTTGAGCGATAAGATAGACCTTAAACTTTTGGGTGAGATTTATACCAAGGGCTCGTGGGGCTTCTCAGCGGCCAGTAACTATAAGAAACGGTATAAGTTCAACGGTTCTTTCTATTTCAGCTTCCAGGATACACGGACCGGTGATAAGGGTATGCCTGACTACACCAAGCAGACCAGCTTCAAGGTGCAGTGGAGCCATCGCCAGGATTCCAAGGCCAACCCTTTCAGCTCGCTTTCGGCAAGTGTCAACTTTGCCACCTCGAGCTATGAGCGCAACAACCTGACCAGCCTCTACAACCCGCAGTCGCTGACACAGTCAACACGTACATCATCTGTGAGTTGGAGCACAACTTTCTCCAGCATCGGTATGACGCTGAGCTCTACTGCCAACCTCAATCAGAACATGCGCGATTCAACCATTGCCATGACGCTCCCCGACCTGAATATCTCCATCTCACGCTTCTATCCCTTCCGTCGCAAGAATGTAACGGGAAAGGAACGCTGGTATGAGAAGATATCCATGAGCTATACGGGACAGTTCAGCAACTCCATCACCACCAAGGAGGACAAGCTCATGCACTCCAACCTCATCAAGGATTGGCGCAACGGCATGGAGCATAGCATCCCTATCAGTGCGAACTTCACATTATTTAATTATATAAACATCAATCCGTCGTTCAATTTCACCGACCGCATGTATACCAATAAGATTATGCGGTCGTGGGACGAGGCCACGCAAAAGGAGGTTGCCGATACCACCTATGGTTTCCATAATGTCTACAACTGGAACCTTGCAGTCTCGGCATCTACCAAACTTTATGGCTTCTGGGTGCCCAACCGCAAAATTTTTGGCGACAAGATTGTGGCTATCCGTCACGTCATCACCCCGCAGGTGAGTTTCAGCTATGCTCCTGACTTCGGTGCCTCTCGCTATGGCTATTATGAGACCTACCAGAAGACGGATGCCGACGGCAACGTCTCGCTCGTGCAGTATTCGCCTTACCAGAACTCCCTCTATGGTGTGCCGGGAAGGGGTAAGACGGGAAGTATCTCATGGGATGTGAGCAATAACATCGAGATGAAGGTACGAAGCGACAAAGACTCTACTGGATTTAAGAAGATAAGTCTTATCGATGAGCTCGGCTTTGCTATGTCTTACAATATGGCTACCGACTACCACCCCTTAAGTGACCTCACCGTACGTCTGCGTCTGAAATGGTGGAAGAACTACACCTTCAACATGACCGGTGTCTTCGCATCCTATGCTTATGAGCTCGACGACAATGGCAACCCCTATGTCGGCAACCACACTTATTGGGGCATGGGCAAGTTTGGTCGTTTCCAGGGTATGTCGCAGAATATCTCTTACACTCTCACACCCGAAAAGATAAGAAAATTCTTCGGAGGTGGTAGCTCTGACGACGACAAGGACAACAAAGATAAGAACAACGACGATGACGAGGGCATTGATACCGACAGGGAGAGCAATGTCGATGACACGATGATAGACGGCCAGCGCGGTGCCAAGAAGAAAAGTGGCGGCGGCAAGGCCGATACCGACGGCGACGGCTATATGGCTTTCTCTATGCCATGGTCCTTGACTTTTGGCTATGGTATCACCATGCGCGAGAGCTCCAACACCAGCAAGTTCAATCGCCGCACCATGCGCTATCCTTATGAGTTCTCTCAGACCCTTAATGTTAGCGGCAATGTACGCATCTCAGATGGATGGAACATCAGCTTCTCCAGCGGTTATGATTTCGACAATCATGAGGTATCAATGACGACAGCCTCGCTGCAACGCGACCTCCACTGCTTCAACATGAGCTGCTCAGTGGTGCTGCGCCCTTATACGAGCTATAACTTTACTTTCCGCTGCAATGCTTCTACCCTCACCGATGCCTTGAAATACGACAAGCGGTCGGGATACAGCAATGCTGTGCAGTGGTATTGATTGCCGGGCGGAGAACAAACCGCTCGTAACAGACCTCTTAATATATTTATTGTAATGAAGAAATCAACACAGGCCATTCATCTTCCTTATCGGCGTCGCGACGCTTACGACGCTCTTTTCATGCCCGTCTACAATGCTGTGGCTTATGAGTTTGACGATGCCAAGACTATGTCGGACGCTTTTTGTGAGCGCATTGATGCTCCAGACTATTCCCGTTGTGAGAACCCTACCGTAGACAACTTTGAGGATCGTGTCCGCGCCCTCACGGGAGCATATAGCGTGACAGCCCTGAACAGTGGCATGGCTGCTATCAGCAACACCATGTTGGCGCTGACTGCACAGGGCAAGAATGTGGTGTCGTCGGTCCACATGTTTGGCAACACCTTCAGCCTCCTCATCTCCTCTTTGGGAAAGTTCGGCGTAGGACTTCACATTACAGACCTCACCAACATAGAAAAGGTGGAGAAGGCTATCAACGACAAGACTTGCTGCATCTTCACCGAGATTATGACCAACCCGCAGTTGGAGGTTGCCGACCTCAGGGCGCTTGCCGAGGTGGCGCACAAACATAATATTCCTCTTGTGGCTGACACCACGGTGATTCCTTTCACCATGTTCTCAGCTAAAGATCTGGGTGTGGACATCGAGTTGGTCTCTTCCACGAAATACATCAGTGCCGGTGCCACTTCTCTTGGTGGACTTATCATCGACTATGGCACGCCATATACCGAAGGCTTCTCAAAGACCATCAAGAGTGAGATTCTCTTCAACTTTGGTGCTTACATGACTCCGCAGGTGGCTTTCATGCAGACAATGGGACTTGAGACCCTTGACGCCCGCTACCATGTTCAGGCTGCCAACGCATTGGAACTGGCCAAACGCATGACAACGCTTCCACAGATAAAATATGTCAACTACGTGGGCTTGGAGAGCAACAAATACCATGAGTTGGCCCGTCGCCAGTTCGGTGAGACGGCAGGAGCCATGGTATGTATTGAGTTGGAGAGCCAGGAAGCCTGTTTCAATTTCCTCAACCGGCTGAAGCTTATCCATCGTGCCACCAACCTCTTCGATAACCGTACACTCGCCATCCATCCTTACAGCACCATCTTCGGTCTCTTCTCGCCCAAGGCAAAGGAGAAGATGGATGTCCTCGACACCACTGTCCGTCTGAGCATCGGCCTCGAAGATGTCGATGACCTCTTCGAAGATATAAGCCAGGCAGTAGAGGGGTAGGAGTGAGGCTCATTACTCATTACTCATTACAAATTATTCATTACTATGTATTCTTTCGACAATATCATAGAGCGGCGGGGTACTGGCGACCTCATGCATGAGGCTTTGAAGCCGCGGTGGGGCCGCGACGACCTACAGCCGATGTGGGTCGCTGACATGGACTTTGCCGTTTGCCCTGCTATCCTTGACGCCTTTAAGAAGCGCCTTGAGCATCCCATCTTAGGATATACAGTAGAGCCCGATGACTATCGTCCTGCCATCATCGACTGGGTCAGAGAGCACCATGGATGGGAGATTCAGCCCGAGTGGATCAACTTCATCCCAGGCATTGTGAAGGGTATAGGTATCATTGCTAACCTTTTTTGCAAGCCTGACGAGAAGGTCATCGTCATGCCACCCGTCTATCATCCCTTCTTCCTCGTGCCACGTGCTAATGGCCGCGAGGTAGTCTGGAATCCGCTGAAGGTGAAAGCCGAGAAACGTGATGGTGTGGAGACAGCGGGTGAGCGCTACGATATGGATTTCGACAGTCTGGAGCGCATCTGCGATGATAAGTGCCGTGTCCTCATCCTCTGCAATCCGCATAATCCAGGTGGTATTTGCTGGCCGAAAGAAACGTTGCAGCGGCTTGCCGACTTCTGCTATGACCACCATCTCGTCGTCATCAGTGACGAGATTCACTCTGATCTTGCCCTCTTCGGACACAAGCATATTCCTTTTGCCTCCGTCTCAGAGAAGGCAGCGGAAATCAGTATCACCATGCAGGCTCCTACGAAGACTTTCAACATCGCCGGTGTCATCTCTTCCCATGCCATCGTCCCCAATCCCGACCTGCGTAAGAAATTCTATGGATGGCTCCATGCCAATGAGCTCGATGAGGCGCATATTTTCGCGCATATCGCCACCATCGCGGCCTTCCGCCATGGTGAGCAGTGGCGCAAGGAAATGTTGGCTTATGTCGAGGACAACATCCGCTTTGTCGAGAAATATTGTCATGACAATATTCCAGGAATCCACCCCATCCGTCCTGAGGCCAGTTTCCTGGTATGGCTCGACTGCCGCGGTCTGGGACTTGACCACGATGCCCTTCTCGACCTCTTCATCGACAAGGTCCACCTTGCCCTCAACGATGGCGAGATGTTCGGCCCTGGTGGCGAGGGCTTCATGCGCCTCAATGTTGGTTCGCCCCGCGAATACATCCGCCAAGGCCTTGAGAAACTCGCGAGGGCGGTGGAAAGGAGTTAGTAGTTAGTAGTTAGTAGTTAGTAAGTAGCAGTTAGTAGTTAGTAGTTAGTAATTAGTAGTTAGTAGTTAGTAGTTAGTAATTAGTAGTTAGTAGTTAGTAGTTACTGCACAACTCCTCCGGCCGTTCCGATGCGCTCGGTTCAGTTGGACGCTGCCGCTGCTATCAAGAATGCTCCAGAGGCAGTGAAGGCTGCTGCCGAAAA